>Ga0182015_10001230_pt1 | contig 34629 bp, 26 predicted proteins | sample 712P3MmetaG_FD_120478 | JGI IMG/M metagenome (GOLD analysis project Ga0182015, IMG submission 120478) | Permafrost microbial communities from Stordalen Mire, Sweden - 712P3M metaG | ecosystem: Environmental > Terrestrial > Soil > Wetlands > Permafrost | place: Sweden: Stordalen | collected...
AGTTATAAAACCCGCCGTAGGTGTAGAGACTGCCCAAGCCGGAAGAATAGTTGGGCGAGTTGACATATTGTTGCGCGGCGTTGTTTGCGCCGCTGACCGTTTCAATCTGGCCGGAAACCCAGCGATCGAAATCGTCGCCGGCGGCGAGGGTCGCAACGCTGACGGAAGAAGCGTCGTTGGCGCGCATGGAAAGCGACTGGCCCCTGGCGAGGGCGGTGGTTTGGTTCTTGCGGATCACGGACGCGCGACCCTTCATGACGTTGACGACGCTACCGTCGTCGAAATTGTCGAGCCGGAAGGTGGACCGGCCGTCGGCTTCCACGCTGAAGTCGCCGCCGGTGACGCTGAAATAGTCGCCGTTCGCGGGATTTACGTAAAACGAGGCAGTGCCTTGGCGGAGAATGAGCCGCGTGGTCTTTGCGCCGTCTTCCAGCGAGAGATCGTAAAACTCGAGCACCGTACCGCTGGAAAGGAAAGCCATCGAGCCATTTTCAAACTCGACTTCCGCGCGCCCTTTGTCGGTGGCGATCACGTAGCCCTGGCGGATGGGCAGATTGAGCTCGGCGTTTTCCCAGATGGCGTTTTCGCTGGCCAGGGGATCGCCCTTAACGTCGCGCGCGAAGCGCACCTCGCCTTGCAGCAGGCTCAGGCGGATGATGCGGACGTGGCTGGAATCGGCGAGCGAAGGAGCGGGACTAGCAACGGCGAAGAGCAACCCAAGAAAGCTCAACGAGATTGCATGCAGCACATTTCGGAACGACATGGTCACCCCCTATCGGGGACGCTACCTGGACGATGAGTTGGACGCACTGGACATTACAACCGCGTGTCCCCTGCATCCTACTCCATAGTCGCGGTCTGGGCGGCCCGCGTCAAGTGTCGCGAAGCCGGGGTGAGCATACCGTGGGGAACCGATGGAACCGTGCGGAAACTTTCCTGCTGGGTGGCTTGACAGATAGAAAGTGAATCGCTAGTTTCAGATTATGCGTGGCGTGTTGCCTTACTTCCACACGGCGTCCGAATCACCCTTCCATGTGTTCGTGAACTGGTGCGATGTATCACGAGCGATCTCGTGTTGTCCTACTATTGAAAACTAATTGCCATCGAAAGCGTCTGTGTCTTGAGGGGGAATTTTATGCGAGAGATTCACAAGCTTTTATTGGCCGCGGTGTTTCTGGCGTGCGCGCTAGCGGGAAGGCCGGCGTACGGGCAAGGCGGCGCGACCGGCGCGATCAATGGCCTGGTTCTGGATACCAGCGGCGCGGCGGTGGACGGCGCGGAAGTCCAAGTGATCGACAGCCGAACGGAAGCGCTGGCACGGAAAGTTCCCACGAGCGTGGACGGTACATTTATCGTCACGCTGCTGCCCCCCGGCAACTATTCGGTGGTGGTGAACAAGTCGGGCTTCGCGGAGGCCAAGAGCGAAGGGATTGACGTACACGTCTCGGACACGGTGCGGCTGACGATCACGCTGAAGCCGGGCTCGGTGAGCGAAAAGGTGGAGATTTCGGCGCAGGTAACCAGCGTTGAGACCACCAATGCGACCACCGGCCAGTCGATCGGCACGGAAACGGTACGCGAGCTTCCGCTGGCCACGCAGAACTACCAGCAACTCCTGACGCTTTCCACCGGCGCGCAGAGCGACCTGAACGCCGCGGCGCAGCTTGGGCGTGGTTCCGTAAAATTGTTTGTGAACGGGCAGCGCGAAGACAACAATAACTTTCTGATCGAAGGGATCAGCGCGACCGATTATAACGTTGCTCAGGCGACCTACGTTCCGCTGCCGAATCCAGATGTGATCCAGGAATTCAAAGTTCAAACGTCGCTGTATGACGCCAGCCAGGGGCGCAACGGCGGCGCCAACGTCAACGCCATTCTCAAATCGTGAACGAGCAGCTATCATGGCGACGCTTACGAATTTTTCAGCAACGACGTGCTGAACGCCAACGACTTCTTTCTCAACCGCGAAGGCCTGGCGCGCCCGTCCGTCAAACAAAACATTTTTGGCGGCAGCGTGGGTGGCCCGGTGGTCAAGGAAAAGCTCGGCCATTTCTTCGTAAACTACCAGGGCACGCGGCAGCGCAGCGGCCTCTCGCCAGGCACCTTCATCAGCACGAACATCCCGTCGCTTCCGGTGGACCGTTCGGCGGCATCTATCTCGCAGGCCTTTTTCGGCAACACCACCACGCCGATCGATCCCGTGGTGCTGAAGCTGCTGAACTTTCAGAGCAACCAGTTCGGCGGAACGACCAATGGCTTCCTGATTCCCAGCAGCAATCCAGCAACCGGCGGGTTCGCCATCAGCCGTGAAGGCAAATACAGCGACGACCAGTTCACGTCCAACTGGGACCGCGAATTTCGCGGCGGCCAGGACAAGCTCTCGGTTCGGTTCTTCTTCTCGGATTCGGAGAGCTTCCTGCCCTTCGGTGGCGGCGATTTACAGGAATCTCTGGGCAGCACGCTGGCTAGCAGTGTCAGCACCGCTTCGCTGAATTTCCCGTTCGACACGCCGGTTCATTCGCGATTCTTGAACGTCACCGAGACGCACCTGTTCTCTCCCACGTTGGTGAACGAGTTTCGCTTCGGCTTCGTACACATCAACGACGTGCTCAGCAACGTGCCTCCGGTTACCACCAGCGACCTGGGAATCGACCGGCCGACCAACAGCGTCACTGATTCCATTTATAAATTCATTTTTGAGAGCTCCGGGTTCGAAATCGGGCCGGCGCCTTTCGGCAACCAGTCGCAGAACCAGAACAACAACAATTTTGTGGATACCGTCAGCTGGGTCAAGGGCCAGCACGTGTTTCGCTTCGGGGGCGAGTTCACGAACGTGAGCCTTGATAAAAACTTTCCCCAGGTATTCAACGGCGAGCTTTTTTTTACCAACACCCCGAACGGCAACACCGACTTCCAGAATTTTCTTCTTGGCGAGCCGGAGTTCAGCTTCGGAGGAGGCGGGCTGTCCAATCACCAATACCGCTCGAACAACTTCGCGGTGTTTGCGCAGGATGACTGGAAGATCCGGCCCAATCTCACGCTGAACCTGGGAGTGCGCACGGAAATTTTCGGCGCATTTCACGACGACGCCTGCCACATTGGAAATCTCGATCCCACCCTTGCGAATGCCGGGGAGTTCCCGTTCATCTATCCCTCTTGCGTGAACAAGCTGAACCTGGCGGGATTGACCGGCGACGCGAATGACACCACGTTCAAGAACAACTACGCGACGAATATTGGACCGCGCATCGGGCTGGCCTACGATCTTTTCGGACATCACACCACGACCATTCGCGCCGGATACGGAATTTACTACGTGCGCGAAGATGTCGGCACCGCGGACCAATTGTCGTTCGAGACGCCATTTCTTCCGGTGGCATTCGGCGGAGGCTCGCCGGGCTGCCTGGGCACCTACTTTTCGGCAACGCCGGCGACGGGTTGCCCGAACCCCAACCCCAACGCTTTGCCGCAAGCCGGCACGCTGGATCCCAACTTTGTTCCGTGCTTGAACGTGTTCCAAGGTTTCCCTGGCGGCGATACGACGCAAGCCGCGAACTATGGAACGGCCGGCGGAAACGGCTGCCCCGGTCCGCTGAATTCCCTGGATATCTTCGGACTGGCGGTGCCACAACATTTCGTTGTGCCCAGCACGCAACAATGGAATCTGACCGTGCAGCGGGCCCTGGGAAAGCAGTGGGTTCTTGAGGTGGGCTACGTCGGCACAAAGGGAACGCACCTGCGCGAAACGCGCGACAGCCTGGAATCGCTCAACGCCACCCCGGCAAATCCCGTGGTCGTGGACGACAATTCCATTACCACCAACACCTTCGACAACGCCATCGCGCGTTCAGCCGCCCAGGGCATCAACGGCTACAGCGGATTTCAGCTTTTCGCCAACGACGCGTACTCCCACTACAATTCGCTGCAAACTACCTTGTCGCGGCGTTGGGGAGCCGGCTATTTCCAGGCGGCTTATACTTTCTCGCGGTCCACGGACGCGACCTCCACCGGAAATACCGCCTTCAACACCGCCTTCAACGACGAATCGACGCTCGCGGATTCCCGCGGGCTTTCCGATTTCGACCGCACCCACCGGCTGGCCGTCAGTTATCGCTACGATCTACCGTTCTTCCGTTCGACGGAAGGGTTGAAGCGCAGGCTGCTGGCAGGCTGGGCGATCAGCGGGATCACCATCATTCAATCCGGCTCGCCATTTTCGGTCCTCGATTCGGAAGCCGGGACCGCGTTCCTGGGTGGAGGATCCGCCCCGGGCGTGCTTACCGCCAGTCTGGCGCCGGGCGTCGCGCTTGGCAGCGCGCTCAGCAGCGGAAGCATCAACAACCGCATCGATGGATACTTGAACCCCGCCGCCTTTACTCCGGCGCCGGAGCTCTACCCGGCCCAGTGCCTCACGGACCCCAATTTCTGCACCACCGGCTTCGGAGACCTGGGGCGCAACACCTTCCGCGGTCCAGGCCAGCAGAACTGGGACTTCTCGTTGATCAAGAATTTCAAACTCACCGAGCGGCAGAGCCTGCGATTTACCACCGACTTTTTCAACATTTGGAACCACGTCAACTTCGCCAATCCCGCGGTAACGGATGTCGAAACGATTGGCACCACGAACAGTCCGTTCGGCAAAATCACCAGCACCGTGGGCACACCCCGTTTGATTCAGTTTTCACTGCGGTATGCCTTCTAGGCTGACAGACTCAACGTATCGGGTGCGGCAGGGGCGCAAGAAATTTTCGCCCCCGCGTTTTTCTGTAGCGACCGTCTAAGCGCGGAGAGAATTCATGGCCACGAATAGTTCACGGATTCCATTGCTCGAGAAGAATGCGGTTTCGCCCGACACGGCTGCGTTATACGACGCGGTGTTGGCGCAACGCGGCGTGGTGCCCAACATGTTTAAGGCGTTGGCTTACTCGCCGGGAATCGCACAGGGAGTCGCGGGATTTCTGAGAGCGCTATTGAGCGATGGCGCGCTGACCGGCTGGTACAAAGAACTCGTGGCGGTGCGCATCTCGATCCTGCTCGAATCGAACTACGCCATCACCGCGCACAAGGCTTCGGCCGCAAAAAAGGGCGCCACCGACGCGCAAATCGCGGGCGTCGCCGATTTCGAGCGCGGCCCTTACAGCGCAAAAGAAAAATTCGGATTTCGCCTGGCAGACCATTTGCATCGCGGTCCGCGCGAAGTGGACGACGCCTTCTACGCGCAACTGAAAGCATCGTTCGACGACGCCGAATTGGTAGAATTATTTCTGACCGCGGCGGCGTTTGAAATGTTTCCGCGCTTTATCGATGGGCTGCGCATTCCCGTAACTCCGCTTCCCGCCGCAAAATGATAGGATTCTTCCCGCTGCCATGAAACCCATCGCATCCCGCGTTTCGCAATTGAACGGTGAAGGCGCGCTAGCGGTCTTTGCGCGCGCCAAAGAACTCGAAAAACAGGGCCGGTCGATCATCCACCTCGAACTCGGCGAGCCGGATTTTCACCCTGCGGCGCCGGTCGTCGATGCCGTACGCGCCGCCGTAGCGGAGGGACGCGACCGTTACGTGTCACCGCGCGGTATTCCCGCATTGCGCGAAGCCATCGCCTCCTATTTAAACCGCACGCGCCGCCTGGACGTCACCGCCGAACATATATTGATCGCGCCTGGCTGCAAAATGGCTCTTTCGCTGGCCATGATGGCGTTGATCGAGCCTGGCGACGAAGTCCTCTATCCCGATCCGGGCTTTCCGATCTATCCCTCGTTCACGCACGGCCTGGGCGCGACGGCTGTTCCGTTTTTTCTTGAAGAAAAAAATCAATTCCAGCCGGACATCGCCGAAATTGCCGCGAAAATCACGCCACGCACCAAAGTGCTGATTTTCAATTCGCCCAATAATCCGACCGGAACGGTTTTCAGCGAGCAAACCCTTCGACAGATCGCGGCCCTCGCGGTGAAACACGACCTGTGGGTGATGGCCGACGAAATCTACGCGCGCATTTTGTTCGGTGGAGAGTACAAGTCCATTTACGCGCTGCCGGGAATGGCCCAGCGTACCATCATCATCGACGGATTCTCGAAATCCTTCGCGATGACCGGGTGGCGGCTGGGCTACGCGGTCGCGCCAAAAGAACTGATCGAAGCGATGGACCTCCTGGTGCTGAACACCTTCACCTGTACCGCAGAGTTCACGCAAGTTGCGGCGATCGAAGCTTTGCAGGACTCCACCAACGCCGTGGACGCGATGGTCGCGGAATATCGCAAGCGGCGCGACCTCTTTGTCACCCGGCTGAACACGATTCCCGGTTTTCGCTGCCAAACTCCGGAAGGCGCTTTTTATGCATGGGTGAATATCGAAGACACCGGGCTGCCGGCCGAGGAAGTCGCGCGGCTGCTCCTTGATGAAGCGGGAGTCGCCGGAATCGCCGGCGCGGCATTTGGTCCTGCCGGCAAAAATTATTTGCGCTTCTCGCTGGTCAGCGCGCGCAATCTCCTCGAGGAAGCGTTGGAACGCATCGAGCGCGTTTCAGCGCGATGGCGCGCCGCAGTCTCGCGTTGAACGGGAAGTATGTTCACACGACGCTGCCGCAATAGCTCGCGCCCCATGGGAGATGCGTCCCAACGCGTTGTCTGATCCGGCGTCGAAAGAGGGACGGCCACGGAAGTGTCGAGCGGAACGCCGGAGAGCATAGATCCTCCATTTCGGAGACGAAAAAAATGAAACATTTGATTCACTCTGCACTTTCGCTGCTAGCCGCCCTGGCGCTGGCCACAACGATCGCCGCGCAGGCCAGGCCACTCACGGGTCCTGATCTCCAGAAAACCTACGACCAGCTGTTGGCGCAAATCGAAAAGATCCCGCTCTACGATAATCATGCCCATCCGGGTTTCGGTGACGACAGTGACGTCGACGCCATGGCTGCTCCCCCGAACGAGACCGACTTCTTGCGTGTGCGCGGGGACAATCCGGAGTTCGTCACTGCGGCCAAATCTCTTTTGGGCTACCCGTACGACGACTTCAAGCCGGAACACATAAAATGGCTGGCGGATAAATCGCGGATCGCCGAACAATCCGGCGACATCAAATATTTCGACTCCATCCTCGACAAACTGAACGTGGAAGTCTGCCTGGCGAATCGCGCGATGATGCCCTCGTATCTGGACCCGAAACGATTCCACTGGGTTTTCTTCGTGGATTCTTTTTTCTTCCCCTTCGACAACAGCGCGCAAACCGCCAGCACGCCGGACATGGGCGTCTACATTCCGTTGCAGGAAAAAATGCTGGCGCGCTACAAAAAGCAGGAAGGGCTTACCGGCCTGCCGGCCGGCCTCGGAGGCTATGAAGAGTTCGTGCGCCGCACGCTGACGGATAATCAAAAGCACGGCGGCGTGGCGATGAAATTTGAGGCGGCCTATTTTCGTTCGCTCTATTTCGGTGATCCGCCGCGCGCCACCGCGGCCGCGATTTATGACAAATACCGCGCCGGCGGAGTGCCCTCGGCCGAAGAATACAACACCTTCCAGGATTACATTTTCAGGGTGCTGATCGATCAGGCCGGAAAACAGAATTTGCCGGCGCATTTCCACAGCGCGGTAGGCATTGGCGACTACTTCAGCCTGCACAACGGAAATGTCCTGAACCTGGAAAATGTCCTGCGCGATTCTCGCTACAAGAATGTGACCTTCGTCTTGCTGCATGGCGGCTGGCCGTACGAGCGCGAAGCCGCGCTGCTGACCGCCGTCAAAAATGTCTACCTCGACACTTCGTTTCAATCGGAATTCCTGTACCCGTCGGAGTTCAAGAATGTGCTGAAACAATTGCTGACTCTCTATCCGGAAAAAATGATGTACGGCTCGGACGCGTTTCCCTTTAACGAGGCGCTGGGCGCGGAGGAAAGTTTCTGGTTGTCCGCGCGCAGTTCCCGCACGGCCCTGGCAGCGGCCCTGGCGGAACTCGTCTCCGAAGGTGCCTTCAGCGAAGAAAAAGCTCTGGAACTCGCGCACGGCTATCTGCATGACAACGCCGTCAAACTGTATGGAGGAACAAAATGAGCACGCCTTCCGCTTTCAAATACATTTCATGGAATAGCGTGGAGCGCGAAAAACTCAATCCGCTGATCGATCGCGAAATGGTTGTCGGAGATCAGGTCATGCTCGCCCGCGTGCTGATGAAGAAAGGCGCGCACGTGCCGCTCCACCATCACCACAACGAACAGGTGACTTACATCCTGGAAGGTGCACTGAAATTCGCCATCGATGGAAAAGAAATCATCGTCCGTGCCGGCGAAGTTCTCTGCATCCCGCCGAACATGCCGCACGAAGCCTGGGCGCTCGAAGAAACCATCGACCTCGATGTCTTCAACCCGCCGCGCGAAGATTGGCTGAACAAAACCGACGACTACCTGCGCCACGGACGCTAGAACAACCTTTCCGCACCGCCCGGGTTCCAAGACCTGGAGGGTTCAGTTCCGGAGCCGCAGCACTGTTGCTGCTGGTGTCCCCGCTCCGCGAAAGTACGTAGACAGAGCGGTAGCGCTTGTTTACCGTAAGAATATGGCTTGCCCAGAGCCCTGAGGGTCGATCCCTCCAAGGGGAAATCATGAAGAGGTTGTCAGCGGTCGCGGTGTTTTTACTGGGAGCGTCCAGCGTCGTGCGCGCGCAAAATCAAGCTCCTGCGCCCTTCGCGAACGACAACGCGGCCATGGATTTTGCGCAAACCTCCGCCTCAAGCCAACCGCTCGCCGCTCGATCCGATTTTGCGGCGCCGCTTTACACAACATCATCCGAGGCCGTCAACTTTTCGAATTCGTTCGCCTCGATCGCACCCGCTGCACTCGACACCTTTGCGCCGCAGCCCGCAGCCGAACCCGCAGCACCGTCCGCGGCCGCAGTACCCTCTCCGAAGTTTGACCCAACGCAACGCTACACTCGTTGGCAAGTCGGTTTGGGTTTTGCGTTCGTCAGGTTTCGCTCCACGGTCTACACCGCGAGCGCCGTCGGTCTCAACGCCTGGCTCTCTTATTCCGTCAGGGATTGGCTCGCGATCGAAGGCGCGGCGACCGCCGTGTTTGCTCCGACCATTTATCTGAACGAGCACGTAAAATACGCGTCCTACGGCGCCGGACCCAAAATTTCCTTCGGCCACGATCAATTTGAACCGTGGGTTCACGTCTTGGTTGGCGGAATGCACATTCTTCCCCAGACCGCCCTCGGTAGCCAAAACGGATTCGAATTCTTGGCCGGCGGAGGAGTCGACTACAACATCAATACCCGGTGGGCCGCTCGTCTCGAAGCCGATTGGGTGAACACCCACGTTTTCGGTCAATCGCAAAACAACGGCCAAGCCGCGCTCGGCATCGTCTTCCATTTCTGATTTCTTCTCGCTGTGTCCAACGTCCCGCTCCGCGGTTGTTTTCTGCATTGCGCGCGTCGCGGATTCTTCTTAGTAAATCCCGTGATTCGATCCCGCGGCATTCACCTTGCCATCTTTGGTGGACAACGTGTAATTATCCCCGCCTTCTCCATGCCACAGCCTCACATCAAACGAGCCGTCATTCGGCACCCGGTGTACGCTCACGCCGCCGAATCGCAGCGGCTGTTTTCGACTGCATAGTTCGGGCGGTCGTTTCGCGTCCAGAAAATAAGCTGCTCCTTCGCCCACCACGCGCGATGCGCCGTCCGCTTCCACCAGCACCGCTACATTCTCTTCCACCGCAATCGCTCGCACTTGCTTGCCCCAACCGTCCTGCAAAATGCGCGCCATGAATACCAGCAACCGGCCCATGCGGTCGCGCTTCGCAAAATGCGTGTCCGTGATCACGTCCGCAAACAGCGGAATCCGCAGGAAATCGCGCGAAATCGTAACTTTGTTGCCGTAGGGATCGGCCAGCGCCTCCGGCGAATGAATCGTGTCGATGATCGACGCAAAAGAAAATTCGCCCAGCACTGCAAGTCCTGCGCTCGAACCGCCGATTGGTTTTCCAGCCACAATGTGCCGGTTCAGCGCATCCTGCACCGGCGTGTCCTGCCAGAACCGGATGTAATTCGATTGATCGCCGCCGGCGATAAATATGGTTTCGGCGTGATCGATGATTTCGATCACCTTAGCGTCGTCGGCATTCTCCCGGTCGTCAAAAACAATCGTCGCCGCCGAATTTAGCGGACACATCGCGAACATCTCTTTGTCGACGCTTTCTGCGTATTCATCTTCCGTGCTCGCCCGCAAAATCAGAAAATCGCCGCCGTTGGCTCGCTCGCACAAAAAATGAAACGCCGCATCCTGTTTCGCGCCCCCGCCCATCAGCGCATAGCCGTTGCGGGGCGCCGCCGTGCTATCCGCTGCGTTTCCCGTACGGAAATATTTCCATTTCGCAAAGGAAGCCGGGGCGATCGAACCGCAAACGACAAGCATGAGAAACAAATGCGCTATTCGAAGCCAATCCATCGATTCTCCTCGTACCAGATGAAAACAAAACGGGCACCCGATGAGGCGCCCGTTTCATCTTGCTAAAACTACCTGCTGCCGCGACCCTTACCAAATCTTGCAAACCTTCTCCCTCACCATCGCGTCGCCCCTCTTGCACCCAAACGCCTTCGCGAATTCCGCCATATTCGAAAGCGGACCATCCCCGCGAAACTTCGCCAGCGGATGCGGGTCGGTATTCGTTTGCAGCCGCATGTATTCCAACCGCTCGTTCGCGCCCCAGACCTGCGCCCAGCCTAGAAAAAATCTCTGTTCCGCCGTAAATCCATCTTTCTCCGGCGGCCGCGGCTTCCCCTGCAGCGATTTTTCGTAAGCCGCATAAGAAATCGCCAGCCCACCAAGGTCCGCGATGCTCTCGCCCAGCACCAGCTTGCCGTTTTCGTGCAAATCGCCGTCCACCACATATCCATCAAACTGGTCGGACACGCATTGTGATCGTTCGTGGAAATTCTTCAGATCATCCGCCGTCCACCAATCCTTCAAATTTCCCTTGGCGTCGAACTTGCTCCCCTGATCGTCAAACCCGTGCGTGATTTCGTGTCCGATCACTGCGCCCATCCCGCCGTAATTTACCCCATCGTCCGCTTTCGGATCGTAAAACGGCGGCTGCAAGATTCCTGCTGGAAATACGATTTCATTCATGCTGCTGCGGTTGTACGCGTTCACGGTCGGAGGCGTCATGCCCCACTCCGTGCGGTCCACCGGCTTGCCGATCTTGTCCAATTGCCGCTGGAATTCGAATTCCGCGCCATGCAATTCGTTCTGCATGTAAGAATTACGATCGATCTTCAGCGCCGAATAGTCCCGCCACTTGTCCGGATAACCGATCTTCACGCCAAATGCCGTGAGCTTCGCCAGCGCCTGCGTCCGCGTGTCCGCGCCCATCCACGGCAGAGTCTGCAAATCATCGTGCAGCGCCGCGATCAGGTTATGCACCATCTCCAACGCGTGCGCCTTAGCCTCCGGCGGAAAATATTTCTGCACGTACACTTCGCCCAGCGCCTCGCCCAGATTGCGATCGGTAGCCTGCACGCAGCGCTTCCACCGCGGCAAGATCGCCTTCGTCCCGCGCAACTCCTTATCGTGAAAATCAAAGTCCGCGGTCACGAACTTTTCCGAAAGCCCCGGCGCGGTAGTGTCCGCCAGCCGCCAGCGCAAATATGTTTTCCAGTCCTCCAGCGGTGCGGCCGCAAGTTGCGCGTTCAGCGCCTTGAAAAATTCCGGCTGCCCCACGTTCAATTCGCGCAGATCGGAATGCCCCACCGCCACGAAATAGTTCTTCCACGAAAAATCCGGCGTAAGCTCCTGCACATCCGCGACCGTCATCTTGTGATATGTCTTGAGCGGATCGCGCACGTCCACGTTCGACATCGACCCCTTCGCCAGCGAGGTCTCCAGCGCCATCACTCCCGCCGCCTCGGTAGCCGCTTTATCCGCCGGATCGCCCAGCACCTCGAAAATCGTAGTCGCGTGCTTCACATACGCTTCGCGCAATTTCTTCGACTTCTCGTCGTCGCGCAAATAATAGTCGCGCTCCGGCAGCCCCAGGCCGCCCTGATTCGCGGTAGCAATCACTTGCGAACTGTCCTTGGCGTCCTGCCGCGAGCCAAAACGGAACATCACGCCAATCCCGTTCTCCTGCAACCGCGCCACTTCCGCCTGCAAATCCGGCGCGCTCTTCACCGCCGCGATCCGTGCCAACTCGCCTTCGATCGGTTTCGCACCCGCCGCGTCAATCACCGCCGTATCCATGCAGCTGGCATAGAAATCGCCAATCTTCCGTTCGTTCGAACTCGCCGCCGCGTTCGCAGCCGTCGAAGCCTCCAGAATCCCCCGCAAATTCTGCTGGTTTTTATCCAGCAAGACCGTAAACGAACCCCACCTCGGATACTGCGGTGGAATCGGATTCGCTTTCATCCATCCGCCCATCGCAAACTCGAAAAAATCGTCGCAAGGCTTGCACGTACGGTCCAGATTCGCCGTGTCGAATCCCCAATAGCCAGCCGTATCGCCCGCCCCACCAGCCGTTCGTCCCGCCAAAGCCCCAACCGCCGCCCCAAAAATCACAAGCAGCAACCCCGCCACCGCAATCAATCGCCGAACAATCACAAGTCCCTCCGAAAAAATGTTTGTCCTACCGCCAAAACTCTCCCCGCCCTCCGCGGACCTCTGCATCTCTGCGTTTTCTTTTCTCTCAATCCGCTATTTCTCAACCGCACGAAATCCTACTCCCTCTTCGACCCGCGCGCCAACGCCACCCGTAACCGCCCGCTCTTGCCCTGAGCTTCGAAAGGTCCAGCGGGCGGGGTTTAGACGAAACAAGCCCCATCCCTATCCAACAAGATTGATCGCAAAATAAAATCCCTTGACACACTCACTCGGAATCCGATATATCGGACTCCGACCATGAAACACAACACCAGCCAATTCCTCCCCCTCTCCCCAGCCGCCCTGCACATCCTCCTGGCTCTGGCTGCCGACGACCTTCACGGCTACGGCATCATGCAAGAGGTGGCCCGCCAATCCGCTGGTCAATACAAGCTAGGCCCCGGCACCCTCTACGACAACCTGAAAAAACTCCTCCATCAAGGCCTGATCGACGAAACTTCGTCCCGCAATTCAACCGACGCCCCCCGGCGCCGCTATTACCGCCTCAAGACGCTTGGACGCAACGTCCTCTCCATGGAAGTCGAACGCCTGGAAGAGGTACTCCGCGAAGCCCGCTCGCATCTGCGCTCCCTCAAACCAAGGAGAACATAATGCCTCGCCCCATCGCGCGTTCTCTCTACCGCTGCCTCCTCAGCCTGCACCCGCCCGCCTTCCAGCGCCAATTCGCGTCCGAAATGTTATGGATCTTCGACGAAGTTGCGGAGCATCAAGGCGTACTTACCCTGTTCGCCGATGGCCTCCTCTCGCTCACCCGTCAGTGGATCGTCCGTTGCGCCCTCCAAAAATGCTCTCTCCGTGGCCCAGCCCCGACCATGAATTGTTCGCGTGGGAGCGCATCGCCGCCCCCGAAACGTCTCTGGGGCGCCGCGATTCCTCCAAGGCAGCATGGCGTCTTTTGCGTTCATCGCCACCCTTTCGATCCTCGCGTTCGGCGCCGGCAACGCCGTAGCATTCCGCAGCCTGACCAGCGCCGGGAACCCCACAACCGCAATGAAGCATGCACGGACCACGCCACAAAGCGATGCCGCCGATCTCGCGGTTGGCGGAGCGAATTCGCAAGGACCATCGTCAACCTCGGCGACCGCCATGATCACCGGAGACGACGCCGAACCAAATCCATCCTCCGACTCCGATCTGGTAACCGTTAAGCCGCCCGAGCCGCCGAGCCCCGCCCGCCTGCTGACCGCTCAATACGACAACGCGCGCACCGGCGCCAATTCCAACGAAAAAATCCTCACCCCCCGCAAACGTCAACGCTGCCCAATTCGGCAAGCTCTTCACCCTCAAAGTAGACGGCGACGTCTATGCCCAGCCCCTCTACATGCCCGACATCGCATAACCTCGTCTTCATCGCCACGGAAAACGACACCGTCTACGCCTTTGACGCCGACAACCTCGCGACGCCGCTTTGGCAAGTCACCCTTGCCAATCCCGCCGACGGCGCCACCCGCTCTCCGAGAGCGACACCAACTGTTTCTTCATCGTGCCGAAAGTAGGCATCACCTCCACCCCTGTCATCGATCTGAAAACCGGAACTCTCTACGTGCTGGCACGCACCAAGGAAACCCGGGGCCTGCTCCACGGCAACAACTACAAACGCGCCTCCACGCCCTGGCCATAACCACCGGCGCGGAAAAATTCGGCGGCCCCGTGGAAATCACTGCCTCTGTGAAAGGTAGCCGCGCTGGAGAATCCGCGGGACAAGTCGAATTCAATCCCAGAATGGAAAATCCTCGCGCCGCTTTGCTGCTCGCCAACAACTCCGTCTATCTTTCCTGGGGTTCCTCCTGCGACGTACCGCCCTACCATGGCTGGCTGATGACCTACGACCCGGCCACCCTTGCCCAGAAATCGGTCTTCAACACTTCGCCCGACGCCTCCGACAGCGCCATCTGGCAAGGCGACGCCGGTCCAGCTGCCGACAAAGACGGCAACGTCTTCGTAGTCACCGGAAATGGCGAGTTCGACGCCGCAACCAACGGCCGCGACTTTGGCGACACCGTTCTGAAACTGGGTTCCAAAAGCCAGAACCTCAAGCTTCTGGACTACTTCACTCCCTCCAATCAAGCCCAGCTAAACGAACGCGACAACGACCTCGGCTCCGGCGGACCAGTCCTCTTGGGCGATCAACCAGGCCCGCATCCCCATTTATTGGTAACCGCCGGTAAGGAAGGAACCATCTACCTCATCGACCGCGATCACATGGGCAAATTTCAACCCAACGGCGACACTCACGCCGTCCAGACCATCGCCGCCTCGCACGGCGCTTTCGGCGCCATGGGCTACTGGAACCAAAACGTATTCTTCGCCGGTAGCGAAACCCGCCTGGAAGATTTCGCCGTCGATCACGGACAACTGAAGCTGAAAGCCTCAGGCCCGGACAGGTTTCTCGACTCCGGCGCCACCCCGGTAGTCTCCGCAAACGGCCAAAAAGACGCGATCGTCTGGGCCGTCTCCTCAAAAAACTGGGACGAACCCCCAGGCCGCCCAGCCGTCATCTACGCCTCCGACGTGAACCGCCTCCTCTACTCCACCGAGCAAAACGCCCAGCGCGACCGTGCCGGCGCAGCCCTGCGCTTCGCCATGCCCTCCATAATCAATGGCAAACTCTACCTCGGCGCCAAAAGCGAAGTAGACATCTACGGCCTCCTCCCGCCCCACTAATCCCGGCACCAGAGCCCGCCGAACTAACCCGCCGAGTCCTCTTTCCGGCTCCCCATCGTCTGCCGCAGAGGGGAATCCTGACAGCCCCGCGCCCTTTCCGCAGAGCCACCAGCGCTTGAAAAACGAAGTCCCAGTACCCACATCGACAACTTTAAACTTGACAAACAACCAGAACCGTGAGATGCTGTCTGGGTACAAAATCACGTCTCGCAGTGAAATCCAACCCAAAACTTAACTCCTTTAGAATGAGCTCTTACGCAAGAGTTGATTCTAAAGAACTTTAAACCCTGCAGAATGAACTCTTACGTAAAACCGGGGGTGGGGGGGTACCGGGCACCCTCAGTGAACCACCGTCCCGTAAAACGCATCGCGCCCGCCGCGCAAGTCTCGCCCGTAAGACAGAATGATGGTCATCGTACCCAGCACTCGGATCTTGCACTGCGCTCCGGCGTCCCAAAGCCATCTCTCCGAACCAAACAATCCCGACGAATCCGCAATTGCCCCGTTGTCGACAAACGGTCCCAGCTTCACCGTGAAGAATCCGTTCCCGTAAACGTTCTTGTCCACGTCCCAGTTCGTCAGAAAGTAGCGCCGTCCCAGCGACGCCGCTCCCTTGCGTCCGTCGCTCGTCCCGGCATGCCCGCGCAGCCACAAATCGTTGTCCCGCTCGATGCCCAGCTGAAACAGCTCGTCAAACGGAACGTCGCCAAACGATTCGCCCGCGCGAACCCGCGCCTGCATCTCGTAGTCGTCACCCTTCGCCTGCGGAAACCAGTGCGCGCCAAGCGACCCGCGCGCGGTACCGAACGATCCCAAGCCATTCGCGAACTCGCGTCCAATGCGCCCCTCGGCCGAACCATCCACGGTGAACCGCCGCTCCGGCAAACGCAGCAGCGAGCGGTCCACCCGCGCCCAATACGTCAGTGAATTCCCACCGGTAAAAAAAGATCTGCCGGCCACAGCCGCCTGCGGTGTCAAATTCCGAAACGATCGGTTCGCAACCTCCAGTCCCGTGCTCCAGCTCCATCGTCCGCTTACCACCGAGCGCAACTCCGCGCCGCCTGCAACGCGCCGCACATTCAAATCGCTGAGCACCGGCCCAGCGCCGAAAAAAGTATTCGTCAAATTCCAATTCTCGTCGCGCCCGTCAAAATAAAATCGCAATCGATATTTCGATTCATGCAGCAGCGGCAGCGAAACATCCGCAAACGCGCGGCGCTTCTCCGAATCCCATCGCAACAGCGACGTAACGTTCAGCGCTTCATGGTCGAGGTTATAAATCGCCGGGTAAACCGTCGCATAGGGCAGCCCGCTCAACCAGGAAAGCGCGCCTTCCCACCACGTATCGCCCCATAGGTCGCGTTCCGGCAAATGCAGCGTGGCGTCGTAATTTCCACCGCCGGCGGGCGCCAATTCCACGCGCGGGTGCGGATAAATTCCCAGATTGTCGAGCCGCGCCTCTGCTCCCAGCAGCGCGTCGCTGCTCAAAATCTGCGGTGCGTTGAACCCAATCGCATTTTGCAAGAGTGCCGGATCAAGTTTCGCGGGCGGCTGCACGGAAACATTTCGCAATCGCGGCTTTTCGATCGAATTCCAATGCTTCAGCGCCGCTTCGAGGTTGCCGTCGAGAAAATAGAGTGTTCCGAGAAATTCCCGCGTGTACGCATCGTGGGGATCGAGCTCCAAAGCGGCAAGCAGTTCGCGTTTTGCCGCGCGAGTATTCTTCAGCTTGTAGTCGACGCCGGCCAACTCCACCAGAAATCGCGCCTGCAGCGGAACTTTGCGATGTCCGCCGGCAAAGGCGTCCCGCGCCTCATTCCAACGTCGTAGTTTGGCTAGGGAAAGTCCGGCGAGAAAATCCAGATCAGCAATCTGTGACGCAGGCCCACGCGCGATGCGCGCCGCATCATCAAATTTCCCAGCATCAAACGCTAGCTGAGCCGCCGCAAGCCGCGCCGCATCCGAAGAAAACTCCTGCGCGGTAGCAGTAGCGGTAGCGGTAGCGCCAGCAGTAGCAGCCGCTTTCCCAAGCGGCCGCCCGTTCGCCCCGCAGCCGGGCCCCAGAAAGAACAGCGCAAAAGCCAACAAGACTATTCCACGCGCGCACCGACAGCCGCAGGCACCGCCAACAGCATCCACTTTCGCGCAGCCACCCATTCTTTCTCGAATTCCGCACGCTCGATCCGCAAAAGTTTCCCGCGCGCCGGATCGTTCACAAACACCGCCTCACGCGCCCAATCCATTCCGGTAACGACCACATAGTGTAACGGAGCACGCGCGCCGCCCGGTTCCATACTGATGATCAAAGGCCGCCCCTGCGCCAAATTCTCGCGAAGATCGTTCCACTCGCCGCGCAAAGCGAACACCCGAAATCCCGACTCCTTCAGATATCGCTCCATATCCGAAGCAAAAATCCCGCGCCCCGTGCGCGAATAAAGCGGCTTCTGAATCGCATCGGCATCATCGCGCCCCGCCGCGATCAAAGTGCCGTGCGCGCGCCAATACCGCAGCACCATCGCAATCGATGCCGACCCGCAACCCTCAGGAGTTTGTTTGATGAATGGAACGTCCAGCCAGATCCCGGCCTTGTCCGCAGTTTGTGCGGAAGCGATCACCGCCGCAAAAAAACTCAGTACAAGAACCGCGACGCAGCGCATGTTGTCGAGTCGGATGGAATGCTTAGAAAACCAGAGTGAGCACGACGATCAAAACCACGATCAGAATGATTACGATAATCAGCGTGCTCTTAAGTCCGCCGGCGGCAAAATCGCCTTCCGCCTGCCGCGAACGCTCCGCAAACTTCGCGAGATCTTCATCGCTCAGCTGCCCGATCGCTTTGTCCACGCGCTGGTAATCCACTTTCGCGGACTTCAGCGCCTCTTGCCCGGCATCGGTCGAAAGCAGTTCGCGTACCACGGCTTCGTTCGCTTGCCGCGTCTGCGCCGGCCGCGCTGCATCGTTGTTCAATTCGTCCAGCGAAACCACGTGCTGCTTGTCCTGGGCCGCCACGCGCGTCGGAGCCGCCGCCAAGGCCATCGCCAGCGCTATGCCCAGAATCCCCATCGCAAACTTTTCGCGCATTTTCATTTTTCTTTCCCCATCGCTCACTCAGAATTCGGCTCGAGTCCAGGCGCACGCAAGCTCAGCAGTTAGACTACGCCATCATCGAAAAGGATTTCATCACAAACTTGAAAGAAAATTCCCGCGCCCTGTAGCCGCCCTCTTCAGAGGGCGGGATTTAGATGCAGCAAAACGCACAACCAAAACGCCGAAGCGCAACTCGACCGCACAAGCGCCTGCAACCATGCGTACCGCATAAATATAACGTGGCGTTTGAATCTAAACCCCGCGGTCTGGAAGGCCGCGGCTACAGGAAGGCGAGCGGTGCGATTGCTTCAGCGCCCGGCTACTTCGGCGCCACCGGAGTCTGATACTTCGTCAGATCGACGGTGCGCCACTCTCCGTGCTCGATGCCGTCGCGAATCTGCGCCGGAGTCTTTCCCTTGTGCGTCTGCTCGTAAGAATACAATCCTTCGCGGATGCACACGCCGCACTCGGCCGCATGCTTGCCCGCAAAACAATCCAGCAAGCTGCCATGCCCCTGACTGCGATCGCAGTGGCAGTAGCAAGGCTGCTGATACAAAACCTTCTTCACGCGCGCGGCCAGCGCATACGCATTCTGCACCACGGCATCCGTGAATGTTTCCGGAGCCAGCGTCGCGGGCAAGGGTCCCGCGGGAAGTTCCGAGTGGAACGCGGGGATCGGCTCGGTCTCGCTAGCGCCCTGCGCCCTGCTCGAAGCCGCCCGTTGCGGAATGACCATCAGCAGCAGCGCCAATCCCACCAGCGAAATCACGCCGACGACAATTTTCTTCCGCGTCATGCAAACATCCTCTCCGAAATCCGGGATCGCGAAACCTAGACCAATATGGGTCTCGGCGTAACATACGGCCGCTGCGGAATCCCCGCAGCCCGGGTCGAAATATGCCGCTCGCGCAGATTCCTCTGCACCCGCCGTCCCCACGACCTCACAAACGAAAAATTCAGCGCCCCGCCAATCGCCGAGCTAGCCAATGGAATCAGCCGCCCAACCCACTTCTCCGCAGCCTCCGCACCCAGCTTCGTTGCCAACCGCTGCGCGATCTTGGGGCCCAACTTCTCGAACATTTGCTTCTCGGCCAGATCCTTGCCGAAGTCGATGCCGCTCGCGGTCGCCGCCGCCAGCCACAACTCCATGCGGTCGTCGTTCCCGCGCGACTCAAAGCCGTAAAGCAGGCACAGCCGTTGAATCAATCGCAGCGTAATCGCCGTGAGCAAGCCGGCATCCGGGATCATCGTCATCATCCCGCCCAGCCCAAATCCCGCGCCTTCCGCAAGCGCCAGCCGCTCGGCATCGCGAATCAGCTTCTTGGCGATAGCGTCCAGCCGTTCCAGCGGCACATCCTGCATGCGCGCGAAATTCGGCACCCACAGCCCGTGTTTGTTCGCCAGCTGCTGCCGGAAGTCTTCGGGGTTCACTTCCACGGAGTGGATCCCGCGCTTCAAGCCAAATCGGAAGATTCGGCTAATGCCGCGTCCAGCCAATGATCGTTGTCTGCCCATAGTATGAAACCTTGGCATCCCTTACAGCATCCTACGGCGGTTAGAATCGCGTGGCAACCCCGGCGTTGCATGGACGGTTCCCCATTCAGGGCCAGCACTGTCCCCTTAATAGGATGCGTCCAGGGTGCTCCAGGTGCCGTATTGCTCCCAGGCGCTCCCATAGCATCCTCGGCACTGTGTACGCTATCGGTAGGTGCCCGGCACGCGACATCCGGTCCGCCGTACCACTTGACGCGGAGACGCTTTTCGGTAAACTGCATTTTTCCTTATGGCCTCGATTGCCCAAATCGTTCCGGTAGAAGTCACCACAGACTTCGCGTTTCCTCAAAGGGAAGCGGCGTTTTTCTATGGCCTCTTCCTCCGCGGGCACGCACCGGAACAGCTGCGGCGCGACATCGAGGTGCCTCCCGCCGTGCTTCTGAAGTGGCACCGCGACGCGGAACGCGAACCCGAACTTCGCGACATCTTCTTTCGTATGGTCGAATACCGGCGGCACGTCCTGGCGATTTTCGACGCCCTGGTCGGCTGGGACGCGCAAACGCAGCGCGTGCAGTAGTTCTTAGGAATCCTGACCCTCCTGCCGCGTCGTCCTGGACATAAACACTGCATATCGAGGTGACGCTGACGGGTCTGAAGATCCGCCGCTACAACCCATCACGCCGGCCGAAAATCCTGTTTACCCTGTACCTTCGATCAGGCCAAAATTTGTCAGGCAACCCCTCCGCACGACCCGCATCCTACACATTCTCGGGGGACAAGTGTCACATAACGCAGGACATTCGCTGATTGACGCCGAAGTCACTCGCGGAGTAGAATCACCCCGTCCTGGAAGTTGAGGTATACTCTATGTCACGGGTAGTCCGTACCCTGTTTGCGTCCGTCTTTGCTGTCTCCATCGCTATACCACCCTTCTATGCGGTCGCTCAGGAAGCTCAACAAGGGCAAGATTCCACCGCTGCACCTGTGCAGCAAAAGCTCGACAAAGAGCAAAAGAGAAAACTCAAGAAGACGCTCAAAGAACTCGACACGCCGTACAAACAATGGCTGAACGAGGACGTGATTTACATCATCTCGCCCGCCGAGCGGCAATCGTTCTTGCAGCTAGAAACCAACGAAGAGCGCGAGCAATTCATCGAGCAGTTCTGGTTGCGCCGCAGCGCCACGCCCGACCTGCCCGACAACGACTTTAAAGAAGAGCACTATCGCCGCATCGCCTATACCAACGAACACTTCGCTTCGGGTATCCCTGGCTGGAAGACCGATCGCGGCCGCATGTACATCATGTGGGGCGCCCCGGACGAAATTGAAGCGCATCCCACGGGCGGCACCTACGATCGCCCCATGGACGAAGGCGGCGGTTCCACCACTACGTATCCTTGGGAAACATGGCGCTACCGCTACATGGAAGGCATCGGCGAGAACATTATTTGGGAATTCGTCGATCCCTCGGGCTCCGGCGAATATCACCTGACCATGGATCCGGGCGAAAAAGACGCCCTCTTGCACGTTCCGGGCGCCGGTTTGAGCATGCTCGAAGAAATGGGTATGGCGTCGAAGACCGACCGGTTTACGCGGTCGGACGGCACTACGCTGCCAACCGCGCTGGGTGGCACGCCCTCCAGCATGGACGAGTTCAATCGCCTCGACCAGTACGCCAAAGCCTTCAAACCGCCAGAGGTTAAGTACAAAGATCTCGAAGCCATCGTCACGGCGCGCATCGTCCGCGACCAGATGAAATTTACCTGGCGCACCGACTACCTGAAAGTGACCAACGACACCGTTCTGGTTCCGGTCACCGTGCAAGTGCCAAACAGCCAGCTTTCGTTCGACAACAAGGAAGGCGTCCACTCCGCGACCCTGAACGTGTTCGGCCGCGTGAGCTCGCTGACCGGCCGCGTCGTGCAGACCTTTGAAGATCCAGTCAGCCGCGATTTTCCGGACAGCCTTTTCCAGCAATCCATCAAGCTGCAATCCATTTATCAAAAGGCCATTCCGCTGCGCCCCGGCCTCTACCGCCTGGATATCGTGATCAAGGACGTGAAGAGCGGCAACGTAGGCGTGGTCAACACGCGGCTTCAGGTTCCGCGCTTTGAAGACGACAAGCTGGAAGCCAGCTCGTTGATCATCGCGGACGGCAGCAAGCTCGAGCATGTGCCTTCCAAGCAGATTGGCACCGGCCAGTTCGTCCTGGGTTCCACCAAAGTGGTACCTCGGCTCGATGGTGAGTTCGCCACTACCGAAAAGCTCGGCATCTACATGCAGGTTTACAACCTCAAGCCCGACGACAAAACCCACAAATCCAACGCCACTTTCGTCTACACCGTGAAAAAGGGCGACCAGCAGATCATGCAGTTCAAGGAAACCTCGGAAGAAATGAAGCAGACCGGCGAGCAGGTCACCATCGAACGCCTTCTGCCTCTGGCCACTTTGACTCCCGGCAAGTATTCGCTGGAGGTCGTCGCCACCGACTCGATTTCCAGCAAGACCATTTCCAAGATTTCGGAGTTTTCCATCAAGGCTCCCGCCGACACCAAAACCGCCGCCAATGCAGGCAAAGCAGCACCTGGGAGGTAGCGCGAAGTGAACGAGAGACGCCTCAAAATTCTGGCCGCAGTGGTCCTTGCCGGGGCATGTCTCTCGATTTGCGCTACCACCTCGCGCGCACAGCTAAAAACCTCTCCTTTGGGGAAGGTTGCCGGCGTTGTGAATGACACGTTGGGCGTTCCCCAGATGGGTGCCACGGTGGAGTTGCTTTCCGAATCGGCCGGCACGCTGGCGGCCGTCGACTTCCTCACCAATACCCAAGGCGTTTTCCGCGGCGAACGGCTCGCGCCAGGTTTCTACACCGTTCGCGTGACCCTGGCGGGCTTTCTCCCCACTCTTGAGCAACACATTCGCGTGAATCCCCACGTCACAACGGTCGTTCGCGTCCAGCTGGAATCCATGTTCGCTTCGCTCGATCAATTGCGACGCACGCCTTCTTCCGCGACCGTGGAATCGGACGACTGGAAATGGGTGCTCCGTTCCGCTCCCGCAGCGCGCCCGGTGCTCGAGTGGGTGGATGACGACGATTCTGAGCTCACGGCGAATGGCCCTGTCGACCTGCAGGTGTTTCGGCCTCGCGCTCGCGTGGAATTTACCGACGGCGCTCGCCGACCGGGTTCCGCTTCCGGCGTTCCCTCCGCGCCTGCCACGGCCTTTGCCTACGACCAGAAACTTGGGCGTACCGCTCGGCTGCTGATCGCGGGCCAAATGAATTATATGGATGATTCGCCCGGCGGCGGCATCGCGACCGTCTGGCTGCCTACGGGTTCTCTCGCCACCGGTCCGCACTCCACCTTGGTTCTTCGCGAGTCCAAGCTGGGGCCCGACGGGCAAACCTTCCGCGGTGTCCGCATGGAACAGGGCGGCACACTCGGTCTGGGCGAGCGCACAAAGCTCCTATATAGCGGCGAATACGTCATGGTCGGCCTGGACAAAGCGGCCACCTCGCTGCGTCCTCGCCTGGAACTGGATACCAGAATTTCGGATACCTGGCGCACCGCCATTATCTTCGCCGAGGAACCCGGAGGTCCGGAAGCACTCGATCCCGAGGACAGCGAAGCCAACGCTCCTCTGACGGCGGCCGTCGGTGATTTGGACTCTTTCCCCACGCTGCTGTTCCGTGGCGGGAGCCCGGTGCTCGAGGGTGGCTGGCACGAAGAAATCGCTGCCGAACACAAGCTGGGCGCGCGAAGCGAGCTGCAAGTGGCGGCTTTTCATGACGATGACCGGAACGTCGCGGTGTACGGCCGCGGCGGAGATTTGCCCGCCGGCGACTTTCTGCAAGACTATTTCTCCAACGCGTTCGCTTACGACGGCGGCTCCATGAACAGCTGGGGCACGCGCATCGCGGTGCGCGAAAAGCTCTCTGACGACGTGGAAGTCACCGCCGTCTACGCCTATGCCGGGGCGCTGAGCCCTTCCGACCTGGTCGACGGCGCGCTTCGCGAGATGCTCAAAACCACGATGCACAATTCGGTGGGCGCCAACGTTACCACGACGGTTCGCCGGACCGGCACCAAGGTCAATGCGGGTTACACGTTCGTCAGCGGCACCGCAATCTCCCGGATAGACAGCTACGGCGCGTCGACCTACCAGATGGATCCTTACCTCCATGTGGGCATCCGGCAGACGCTCCCCAAGTTTGGCCCGGGTCGTTGGCAGGCCATCGCGGATTGCGACAACATTCTTGCGCAGGGGTATGTCACCCTGAACAGCCAGGATGGTCGGACCGCACTGGTGCCGGCATTCCGGACGTTCCGGGGTGGTTTGAGCGTACAGTTTTGAGATAATTTAGGGCTGTTAAAAGCTGTATGCCTGCTTCCATAAACGGGATATGTTCAGGATGGCTGCCGCACCAATTCTGTAAACAACTGATTACAATAGAGTTCGCAAAAAGGTCGTCTACAAAAGATTGGACACCGATTTGCACCTGATTTCTACAGTCGTAGTGTGTCTTAACCGGGCTCGGTGATGAAGCAGAACCTCAGAGTCAGTGTCGGTGCAGTCGTCTTGGCGCTTGCCACCTTGGTTGCGGTGGTCTACGCGTGGATTAACTTTCGCCAACGCGAAACCTACGAGATCCCGGACGATGGTGTGGCCTGGTTCGATACCTCTCACGGCGCCAAAGCCTGGAATGTGACCCCCAACTCTCCTGCTTCCCGTGCAGGAATCCGCCGCGATGACGTACTGGTTGCCATCGACGATGTCGCGGTCGACACCCAGGTTCAGGTCACCAAACGGCTCTGGCGTGCGGGACTCTGGACCCAAGTTCATTACAAGTTGGTCCGCAACGGCGAGGAATTTGAGACCCCGCTGGTCACCGCTCCCGCGGAAAAGCCCGCCTCCATTGAAAACTACGAGCGCGTCGTCGGCCTGCTCTACCTGTTTATAGGCTTGTTCATTTTTATCCGGCGGTGGAACGCACCGCGCGCGGTGCATTTCTACGTCTTTTGCCTGGTCTCGTTCATTCTGTATTCTTTCCATTACAGCGGCAAACTGGACGCTTTCGATTACGAAATCTATTGGGCGAAAATCGCGGCGATGATGCTGGCGCCGGCGCTGTTGTTCCACTTCGCGCTGGTCTTCCCGGAGCGCACCGAAGGCACGACTCGCTCGCTCTCCAAGCTGACGCTGGTCTATGGACCGGCATTGCTGTTGCTGTTGTTTCACATCAGCACGGCGATCAACGCGCTGGGATTTGTGCCGTGGCTCGGCTCGCGCGTGATGCTGGACAAGATTGAGCTGAGTTATCTGGGCATCTACTTTCTGGCGGCCGCCGTTGTCTTCTACAAGAGCTTTCGCGAGGCGCCATCCGGGGTTCTGCGTCAGCAGTTGAAGTGGCTGACCGGCGGTACGCTGTCCGGTAGCCTGCCGTTTGCTCTTCTCTACATCGTCCCGTTCGTGATCGATGCGACGCCGCGATCGTGGATGAAGTTCTCTGCGCTGAGCCTGGTGCTCATCCCGCTCTGCTTTGGCTACGCCATCATTCGCTACCGGTTGATGGATGTGGACATTATCTTCAAGCGTGGCCTGGCCTATACTGCCGCTACAGCCGCTGTGGCTTCGATTTATTTCGCGCTGATCGCGTTGATCGCCGAGATTTCTCACGCGCAAACCACCGGGCCCGTCGGCGGCATGATCGCCATCGTGATCGCGGCATTCTTGTTCCAGCCGTTCCGCGAATGGATTCAAGCGCGGCTCGATCGTTTCTTTTATCGCGATCGCCTGGACTATCGCCGCACCTTGATCGAATTTGGCCGCACGCTTACCAACGAGGTGCGTTTCGACCCGATGCTGGGTTCGGTGATGGATCGCATCTCGCAAACCCTGCTGGTCGATCGTCTGGCCATCTTCATGGAAGATCCGCTCCAGCCCGGACAACTTCGGTTGGCGCGTTCGATGGGTGTGCGTCTTTCTGAACCAATGGACCTTAGCTTCCTCGAGCCGGCCCGGCCCGAGTTCGCCCGTGGGGCGCTCTTTTTTGAGTCGCCCCGCGCGGCGAGAGATGTAACGGACTCGGTCCGGCAAACTCTCGAGCAGCTCGATTTGAACTACTTCATTCCTTGCCGCATTCGCGAGCGCGCCGTCGCCGTGCTCGGCCTTGGCAAGACCGTCGATGGCGATTTTCTTTCCAGCGACGACGTGGAGCTGGTGCAGACCATCGCCGGATACGTCGCGGTCGCGCTGGATAACGCGCAGTTGTACAACTCGTTGGAGCAAAAGGCGCTGGAAATCGCGCGCCTGAAAGATTTCAGCGAAAACATCGTGGAGTCGCTCAACGTGGGCGTGCTCGCCGTCGATCTCGGCGGCCTGGTGGAATCCTGGAACACGCGCATGGAGCAGCTTTTTGGCGTTTCGCGCCAGGACGCCGTGGGCCGCCAGTTGCGCGCGCTGTTGCCCGAAGAGTTGGCGTCCGAAATTGCCGCCCGCCGCGACGAAGAGCAGATCACCGGCATCTACAAGCAGCGCCTGCATCATCAGGGAAAACTTCTGACGTTGAATGTTTCGATTACCCCGCTGGTCAGCAAATCCGGCGAACGCATCGGCCGATTGCTGTTGTTCGACGATGTTACCCAGCGCGAGCGCATGGAAGAGCAGATGACGCAGACCGAGAAGCTCACCTCGCTCGGACTGCTCGCCGCCGGCGTGGCCCACGAAGTGAACACGCCGCTGGCCGTGATTTCCAATTACATCCAGATGCTGGCGAAGCAGATGCCAGAAGGCGATCCCCGGCAGGGCATCATCGAAAAAATCGTCAAGCAGACCTTCCGCGCCAGCGAAATCGTAAACAACCTGCTGAATTTTTCGCGCACCAGCGCCACCGAGGTTGCCGACATCGACGTCAACCGGGTGGTGGAAGAAACCCTTTCGCTGGTTGCTCACCCGTTGAAGACCTCGCAAATTCAGGTCGTGAAGCAGTTGGGCGGGGCGCTCCCGGCGGTCCGCGGCTCCGCGAACAAGCTGCAGCAGGTGTTCCTGAATCTATTTCTGAACGCTCGCGATGCCATGCCTGGCGGCGGAATGCTGGAAGTTCGCACCGCTTCTCACAACGGCAGCGTGGAAGTCGAGATCGTAGACACCGGCGCGGGAATTCCGCGCGAAGACATTCATCGCATTTTCGATCCGTTTTTCACCACCAAAGCCATCGGGCGCGGCACCGGCCTGGGACTCTCCGTCAGTTACGGCATCATCAAAGAGCACTCTGGAAAAATTGATGTTCGCTCCACTCCGGGCAAGGGCACATCTTTCCATGTTGAGTTTCCCGCGGTAAGGAAAGCGGTCCATGTCTAAGGGCACCATTCTTGTAGTCGACGACGAAATCGAAATCCGAGAAGGCCTGGAGTTGCTGCTGGCCGGCGAAGGCTACGGTGTGTCCAGCGCGGGCACCGGCGCATCCGGTCTCGCGAAGCTCGAAGAGCATCCCTACGACCTGCTGCTTCTCGACGTAAGCCTCCCCGATCGCAACGGCCTGGACCTGTTGCGCGAAATTCGTTTGCGCGATCCGCAACTCTCTGTCGTGTTGATCACCGCGTACGGCTCGATCGACATGGCGCGCACCGCGTTCAAAAACGGCGCGATGGATTACATCACCAAGCCGTGGTCCAACGACGAATTGCTGGCGCAGGTTGCGCAGGCCGTGGAATCCCGCCACCTGCGCGAAGAAAACGTGCAGTTGAAGCGCGCTCTGAAGCAGCGTTTCACTTTTCCCAACATCATCGGCAAGAGCGACAAAATGTTGACGCTGTTCGACCTCATCACCCAGGTCGCTCCGTCGCGCTCCACCGTGCTGATCAGCGGAGAGAGCGGCACCGGTAAAGAGCTCATCGCCAAAGCGATCCATTCCGCTTCCACGCGCGCGGACAAAACTTTCGTGCCCATCAACACCGGCTCAATTCCCGTCGACCTTCTCGAGTCGCAACTTTTCGGCCACGTGAAGGGCGCTTTCACCAGCGCGGTTGCCTCTAAAAAAGGCCTCTTCGAGGTCGCCGATCAAGGCACGATTTTCTTCGATGAAATCGCCACCATCAGCCACGAAACCCAGGCCAAACTCTTGCGCGTGATTCAAGAACGCGAGTTCATGCGCCTGGGCGGCACCGAACAAATCAAAGTCGACGTCCGCATCGTCGCCGCTTCCAACGTCGATTTGCTTACGCTGGTGCGCGAAGGCCGCTTCCGTGAAGATTTGTATCACCGCCTCAACGTCATCCATCTTCGCCTGCCGCCGCTGCGCGACCGCCGCGAAGACATCCCCGCTTTGCTCGCGCACTTTCTCGAGCGCTACTGCAAGGAAAACAACAAGCCGTTGCACCAGTTCACGCAGGGCGCGCTGAAACTGTTGATGGACTACGACTGGCCCGGCAACGTCCGCGAACTCGAAAATGTCGTCGAGCGCGCCGTCGTTTTGTCCACCCAAGAGCGCGTCGACGTCGACTTGCTGCCCGAAAGCATTCGCAGCAAGGAAATCGTTCGCGGCGTGCGCCTGCAACTTTCCGAATTTCTCCCGCCGCTGCCCGGCGAGGCCGGCTCGCGCACCGCGGCCGATCGTCCGCAACCTTCTCTCTTTCAAATCATGGACGAGATCGAGCGCCGCATCATCATCGACATGCTGGAACGCACCGGCTGGAACCAGACCGAAGCCGCCGAACGCTTCGCGATCCCGCTCTCCACGCTCAATCAGAAAATCAAACGCCTCGGCATCGACGTCCGCCGCCGCGGCCGCGTCGACGAAACGCTCACCGCGTCGATGGGTTGATTACCCTCGCCGGTTGAAGACGCGCGACGTTCCCTCGGAAGCCGGTTATACGCAAGCGCTTTAGAATGTCTCGCGGCGTGGCGTTGAAAGCCCCGCACCTCCAGAAGTAATCTGCAAATTCCTACTTTGTTATTTTCATTCTTGCTTCTCTTCTGGCGACTAGGCACAGTACCGTGCAGTGGTTTTGCTATTCCCCAACGCCGCCGCCCGCTTCGCGCTGATCTTCGTCGCCTTTGTGCTCGCAACGGCGCTGGGGTACTCGAGCATTCGTAACGCAATGGCCGCGCAGCAATCCGGACTGGAAACGCGCAGCGGCTACGAACGCGCAACGCATCTCGAACCCGACAACGCCGAAACCTGGTTCCTCCTCGGCCGCTACTGGCAATACAATCTCGAAGAACCGGACACCCCACGCGCCATCCAGGCCTATCGCACGTCTCTGGCGCTCGATCCCCGCGCCGCTGACACCTGGCTCGACCTCGCCACCGCCTTCGAGTTGCAAGGCGACGCACCCGCCGCCCGCGCATCCTTCCAGCAAGCCAAGCGCGTCTACCCGCAGTCCGCCGAAGTCGCCTGGCGTTACGGCAATTTCCTGCTGCGGCAAGACGAGCTGCCCTCGGCCTTCGCCGAAATTCGCCAGTCCGTCGTCCTCGATCCCAAGCGCGCCGCCGAAGCCTTCTCGCGCTGCTGGCGTCTCGACCCAGACATTCAGAAAATTCTCGACGATGTGCTCCCGCCCTCTGCCACCGTGTATCTCGACGCCATCCGCGAACTCGACGCCGACGCCGCCATCGACCCCGCCCTCGCCGTCTGGGACCGCCTCAACGCCCTGCACCCGCAGCTGCCGCTCAGCGACGTCATCCTCTTCACCGACTCCCTGATCCAGGCCCATCGCATCGACGACGCTCGCCGCGTCTGGAACCAGGCCGCCGCGCTTTCCACCGCTCCCGGCACCGCACCACCGGCCACCGATCCTCCTGGCTCGGCGCTCTGGGACGGCGGCTTCGAGACCGGCATCACCGGCGGCGGCTTCGCCTGGAGCATCGCCCCGCCCACCCCGGGCGCTCAGGTCACCATCGACGCCAACGAAAAACACTCCGGCCAACATTCCCTGCGGCTCGGCTTCGACGGCAGCCGCAACGTGAATTTTTCCGGCGTCTGCCACCTCGCCCAGGTCCAGCCGGGCGCGACCTATCGTTTTTCCGCCTGGGTCCGCACCCAGGACCTCACCACCGACCAGGGCATCCGCTTGCGGCTCGACTGGCTCGAAAATTCCCGCCCCGCCTTCGCGGAAACGCCCGAAATGCACGGTACACAGCCGTGGAAGCAATTCACTTTGCCCTGGACCGCTCCCGCAGGCGTGCAGCAACTCCGCGTCTGCGTCACCCGCCACCCCAGCGACGATTTCGGCAGCAGAATTCACGGCGCCGCCTGGATTGACGACGTATCCCTGATCCCCGAACCTTCCGCACCTCCCACGCCTTCCGCCCATCCAAGCTCCGCCGCGAGCCCCAAGCCATGAAACTCGTCCGCATCGGCATCTGCGCCCTCGTGGTATTCGGCGTTCTCGCCCACGGCGGAGTCGAAGAATGGTCCAAAGCCATCCTCGAAACTGGCGCTGGCTTGCTGTTCGCCGTCTGGTCCCTGATCTTCTATTTCAGCAACGAACAAGAAAAAGAAGTCATCGTCTCGCCGCTTCTGCTTCCGCTGATCGGCCTGGTCATCGTCGCGGTGAGCCAACTGCTCCTGCACGCCACCGCCTCAACCTACGACACGCGCATGGACCTGAGCCTCCCGGTCGCCTACGCCATCATTCTGTTTCTAGCTACCCAGGCCTTCCGCGAGTCCGACGAGTGGCGCAGCTTCATCTGGTTCATCATGGTTTTCGGTTTTCTGGTCGCCGTGTTCGGAATCCTTCAGCAGGTCACCTTCAACGGCAAACTCTACTGGTTCCGCGAGATGCGCTTCGGCGGCATCCCCTTCGGCCCGTACGTCAACCGCAATCACTTTGCCGGATTCATCGAGCTGGTCCTTCCGGTCTCGCTCGTCCCCCTCGTTCTGGGCAAGGTGCGAAAGGAACGTTGGTATCTTGTCGGAATCTTCGCGCTTCTGCCCATCGGAGCGCTCTTTCTGGCCGCGTCGCGCGGTGGAGTTCTAAGCTTTGGTGTGGAGCTCGGCGTTCTTCTGCTGATGATGTTGTTGCGTCGCACCCGCGGAGAGCACGTCCTCGCCGGCGGCCTGGTGCTCTTCCTGGCTTTCCTCTTCGTCTCCTGGCTCGGCGTGAAGCAAGTCCTGGACCGCTTCTCCTCGCTGCAATCGCTCGAGGTCACGACCGGCAAACGCGCCTCCATGCGCCAGGACACCTGGCACATCTTTCTCGCCCATCCGTTGGCAGGCACGGGATTGGGCACCCTGCAAACCGTTTTCCCCGCCTACGAAACCAACTACGACGGCAAGATCGTAAATCATGCGCACAATGACTACCTGGAGGGGCTGGCCGAAACCGGCGTCCTCGGGGGACTTTGCTGCGCTGCTTTCCTCGGAACGCTCTTTTTCGTCTCCCTGCGCCAGTTGCTCCAGATCGATAAGCCGTTCGCCGCCGCGCTCCACCTTTCCGGGCTGGTAGGGTGTAGTGGCTTACTAGTACACAGCCTGGTCGATTTCAACCTCCATATACCCGCCAACGCCATCCTGTTTGTGCTTATGGCCCATCTGGCCACGGGTGAAGTTATCCCATCCCCGTCTACCGAGCAGCCTGCCCGTACTTTTTCGCGCACATCGTGAAATCGTAGTTGACTTCTGTGCTTTAACTGTATAATCAACATCTGTGGGGGAATTTATTCCTAAGCGGCCCATCCGTTTGCGCGCTCTGGTTGGTTTTCTGACCATCGGCGCATCGCTGTCGACACTGGCTCTCTCACCCGCAATCCTCGCCCAACAAGTCGAAACCCCGGAGCAAACCAACGATCGCTTGCGTTCCTTGGCGGCGTCTCGCCCGCTGCCTCCCAGCGACTACGTCATCGGCGCGGGCGATTTGATTTCCGTTCAGGTGTTTGACGTTCCGGAAATATCGCGCGAGCTGCGCGTCGGCCAGACCGGCACGATTGGCTTGCCGCTGGTGCCGGTTCGCTTGCACGTCTCCGGTCTAACCGAAATGCAAGCCGAACGCAAAATCCAGGAAGTGCTGGAAGTGAACGGCCTGGTTTCCCATCCGGAAGTTACCGTCACCGTGAAAGAAAAGAAGAGCCGGCCCATCACCATCGTCGGCGCCGTCGGGCATCCCATGGTCTATGAGGCCGACCGTCAGGTTACGCTCATCGATGTTTTGGCCGCGGCCGGTGGGATCACCGGCGATGCCGGCGAGCGCGTGATCATTACGCGTCCCGAGCGAGATCAGACTGATCCCACCCAGGCTCCCGCGATCGGCCCGGACGACGCCGTACCCGAGCCGGCGCAAGATTCCGCTTCGCAAGCAGTTCCGTCTTCGGCGCCGCCTTCCACGTCGGCAGTCCCCGACCCGCCATCCGACATTCCGCCGCCTATTCCGCCCGCAGCAGCCAACACCATCACCATAAACCTGAATCAAATCCTCGAGACCGGCGACATGTCCAACAATATCGTCATCCAGCCCGGCGACGTCGTCACCGTGCCGCACGCAGGCATCGTCTACGTCCTGGGCGCGGTCACCAAGCCCGGCGGCTACACCGTCTCCAACGACCGCGCTCAGCTGACCACCCTGAAAGTTCTTTCCCTGGCCGGCGGCTTGAATCGCACCGCGAAATCGGATCACGCCGTCATTGTCCGCAAAGATAGCAACGGCCAGCAACATGAAGTGGAAATCGATCTTAAGAAAGTGATGAAGTTCCAGTCCGAAGATGTGCAGCTCCGGCCATCCGACATTCTGTACGTCCCCACCAGCAGCGGGAAACAAGCGGCGTTCAGAATTGCGGAGCTTTCCCTGGCTATCGGTACCGGAGTCTTGATCTATCGCCTGGTTCCATAAGACTGGTCCCCTGAGTTATGGCTGACGACTTTAAATTGCTTTCTCGCGATGATTCCTCAAACGGGGTCGTCGACATCACTGCGCAATCGGTACGGCCGGCATTCGATCTGTCGCCGCGCGAGCCGCACCTCTACGACTACCTGCTGATTCTGCGAAAACACCAGTGGCTGGTGCTTTCGTTCATGATCGCCGTGGTCACCATTGTCTCCATCGCGACGTTCCGCATGCAGCCGGTGTACGTCGCCACCACGCGCATCGAGCTGGGCCGCGAAAATTCCAACATCCTGCCCTTCCAGGGAACCGATTCCTACGATTACATGCTGGATCTCGAAAATTATATCGAGACGCAGTCCAAGATTCTGACCAGCGAGACCCTCGCTCTGCAAACCATTCGAACCGGCGTTCTCTCCGGCCAAACCTTGGCGGCCAGCGTCGACGCGGGGTCGGAAGCCCTGGCCACCGGCAGCCTCGCGAACCAAAAACGCCCGCCGGAGCTGGGCGCATTTCTCGGAAGCCTCGGCGTCAAGCGAGTTCCCAACAGCCGCCTGATGGACATCACCTTCGAAGCCACCAGCCCGGAGTTGGCCGCGCAGGTCGTGAACGCCCACATCCGCAATTACATCGATCAGAACCGCCGCAGCCACTACGACGCCACAACCTCCGCCACGACCTGGCTGACCGATCAGCTCGACGAGCTGAAAATTAAAGTCAAGAATTCCGAAGACGCGCGCCTCGACTACGAAAGAAAAAATCAGATTTGGGAGCTCGACGACAAGCAGAACATCACTACCCAGCGCCTGACCGAAATCAGCCGCCAGCTCATCGACGCGCAGAGCGACCGCATGAAGAAGCAATCGCTCTACGACTACGCCAAGGCCGGAGATGTCGACCTGGTGCCGCAAATCCGCGATAACACCGGCGTGCAGGATCTGTTGCACAAACGCAGCGATTTAAACTCTCAGTACACCGAAGCGTTGAATCAGTACGGGCCCAACTTCCCCAAGGTGCAACGCCTGCAATCGCAGTTGAAAGAGATCGATCAGAATTTGAACGGGGAAAAGAGAGCGGCCGTCGCGCGACTCGGCGGCGAGTATCACGAAGCCCAGCAGCGCGAAGAGCTGCTCAGCCGTACCCTCGATCAGCAGAAGACCGAAGCGAATCTCATGTCCGAGCGCATGGTGCAGTACAACATCCTGAAGCGCGACGCCGAAGCCGACAAAGCCCTGTACGACGGTTTGCTGACCAAGCTCAAGGAGGCTGGCATTTCCGCCGCTTTGCAGTCTTCCAATATTCGCGTCGTGGATCCTGCCATGATTCCGTCTTTCCCCTCACGGCCTGCGAAAGCGCGCAACGTCGCGTTGGCATTCTTGGTGGGGTTGGTCGGCGGCATTGGCCTGGCGCTCTTGCGCGAATACATGGACAACACCGTCAAGACTCCCGACGATATCGAGACTTTGGCTCGGTTGCCGTCTCTCGCCGTGGTCCCGGCGTTTGACGATTCGAATGGAGATGGACCTCGTAGAAAAAATTTGAGCGACGCGATCGGCAACGGTCACTCGCGGCATGTCGAGCTGGTCGCGCAGCATTTGCCCAAGTCCCAGATGTCGGAAGCTTTTCGCGCCCTGCGTACCGCCTTGTTGCTATCGCAAGCCGGCAAACCGCCGCAGGTCATTCTGGTTACCAGCGCTTTGCCTCGTGAAGGCAAGACTACCGCCGCCGCCAATCTCGCCGTCACCCTGGCGCAGCTTGGCGATCGCACCTTGCTCATCGACGCGGATCTGCGCAAGCCCGGCGTCGGACGCCTCCTGAACATGAACGGCGGCAAGTACGCGGGTCTGAGTTCGTATCTCGCGGGTGTCTCCAGCCTCGATTTGGTGACCGTGCAGCATCCCGCAATTCCAAATCTTTCCGCGATCCC
>Ga0182015_10001231_pt1 | contig 34598 bp, 31 predicted proteins | sample 712P3MmetaG_FD_120478 | JGI IMG/M metagenome (GOLD analysis project Ga0182015, IMG submission 120478) | Permafrost microbial communities from Stordalen Mire, Sweden - 712P3M metaG | ecosystem: Environmental > Terrestrial > Soil > Wetlands > Permafrost | place: Sweden: Stordalen | collected...
CTCAAGGATTCCATATTGACAAATCTCAAGCAGAATCGCATACTGGGAGGCCGTCCACATTGTCTTCCTTTCAAGGAGGTTTTAAGCGTGCGGGTGAAAATCCTGGTGCTGGTCGTCCTTTTGATGCTCGTAGGAATTCCTGCGTACGCTTACGGCGATCCAAGCGGTGGAACATTATTCCAAATTCTGATGCCGACCTTAGCCGCGCTTTGGGCCATGTGGATGATTTTTGCCAATCGGGTTCGTCGGACCGTGGGCAATTTCGTGCGCAGGTTGAGAGGATCGGAGCCAGCCAAGCCAAACGCCGAGTAATCCGAACGTTCCTCTTGCGAAGCTGGATGTGACGCAAGAGGGGACAGCAGTCATTCCCCCTTCTTCAGCTTGACATATTGCCCGTCCCAGCCATAACCCTTGTCTCGAATGATTTCGCTCCATGCCGATTCAACGCTTGCTTTCTGACTTTCGGAAAGCAAGAAGTGGTTTCGGGCATGCCCGGCAATGCTCAAAGCGTGTTGTTGGACCAGGGGTCGTGCACTCTCGAAATCATCGAGCCCTAGCTCTGTATATAAACGAGCCATTTGCCGAACCGGATCCGCAACCAAATCTTCGTAGCGCACTCTTGCAAAAGAGCGGGGTGGCAATTGGTGAACGCCCTCTGCGATCGCTTCTTCATGGAGCAGATAAGCGGCAAGTACGAATGACTCCACAACCTGCGAAGAAATGGATTCCAGGCCGTACAAGTTGACAAGCGTCGGCCAAAGTTTAAGATTCGAGGCAAACACCTCATAGGGATTACGCTCGATGAGGACATAGCGCGCCTCGGGAAACAACGAGGGCAATGCGGGTAATTGGAAACCATGCGGCGGGGACTTGAGCACCATCGGCTTATTTTGTTGGACGGTGAGCAGACGCAAGAAATAAAGCAGAGCCTCCTTCCATCGCTCTTGCTGTTCCTCTGGACGCGTCCGCGGATCAAGGAGCGATCTGGGGTCACACATCAGAGAGGGCACGAGCAATGCTTCGTAGGGCGAGGGAGCACCCAAAGCAAACAGCGCGAACTCGTCTTCCTGAGGCGAGGACCACGAGTAGTTCATATTGTCCATTGCCCTTCGAACCGGTCGCTGCTTTGTCTGGTTGCGGACCAATGACTCAGTGAGCAAGAAGTGCACTGCGTTCAGACACGCGTAGGTGCTGGGGAAACCGAATCGCAGGTCACGCGAGAAAAACTCATGTAACAGTGTTGTGCCGGATCGCCAAAATCCGAGAAGAAAGATCGGAGCGGGCGGACTGGCTTTCTCTAGAGCCTCCCTGTAGCTGGCATGTTGAAGCCGAAGCAGGATCGATGAGTTGATGCTGGTCAAGCGGTAAAGAAGATTAGTCCGTCGCGTCAAACGAACGCCAGCAGCCTCTATTTTCGACGACAATCGCCGCCATGCCGGGCGAGTTAGCCGCAAGCGTTGGGTCATTACTTATTGGGTCATTACTTATAATGTCGGTCTTAACTGTCGGTCCGTGGAGTGGTGGCTTCACGGTTTCCAGATCGGTGGTTGATTGACCTCTCTCAATTTGTCAAGTAGCGCAGCCCGCAGAGCTGCCGCAACACCGCGTTCCGAGTCGACGAGATCATTTTGCTCATACTGATCGTTTCTATATCGGTAAAGCGATTCTTTTTTTGCGTCGAGGTAGTCAATATATTTGTACTCATTATCAATGATTGCCACTGTGCCTTTAGAGACTGGGTCAAAGACGCGATTGCGCTCTAAGTTCATGGTGTAGATAAACCGATTGGGCAATTCTTTGCCGTCCAAAGCGGGTTTGAGCGACACCCCGTCGGTCCAATCTGGCTCCGGTATTCCCAAAAGGTCCAGCACCGTAGGAAGCAAATCCACCTGTTGCGCCGCTTGGCTGACGCGTGCGCTTTGCTTTTGCCCGGGGACGTGGATGAGCAGTGGAATGTGAACCAACCCATTAAACAGGTACGGGCCTGTGTGCATCATCCAATCGTGTTCGAAGGACTCGCCATGATCCGCCGTGACGATAACGATTGAGCGATCCAGCCGCCCTGTCCGGTCGAGCCAGTCAAGGTAGCCTCCCACCGCAGAGTCTGCATACAGAACCATTTCGTCATAGCGCGCCTGCAGATCTGACATGGTTGCCCCATGGGGAAGCGTCGTGGCGTGAAAACCCAAATAGTCGTACACATGAGTTAACTTGTTCGAGGCCAGGAAGTGCGTTCTAAATGGCGCAGGCGCCACGTAAGGATCATGCGGAGGAAACACATGCGTCCATACAAAACGTGGTTGCGCGATATCGTGGCGCTCAAGTAAGGAGCGAGCCCGATCAAAGACCGGTTCCGCAGGGTAGGGATAGTCGTTGCCCCAAACCAGAGAATCCAGGTAAAACCTGATGCCAGCCAGACTCTGTAGCAACGAAGCAAACAGCGTGTATTGAGTATTGGCGCCGACGAGATTGGTAAAACGCAGCCAGGGCCCGGATGCATCGATTGGTGCAGAAAAACCCACCGCGTCGTAGCTCTCGATCGTTCTGTGGTGGACCGGAGATGCAAGGTAATTCGAAGAAATCATTGCGGTGTAATAGCCGTGCTGACGCAACACGGAAGCGAGTGTTTCATGCTGAGACTGAACCCTGGGAAAGCTCCCTGCTTGAAATACACGATGTGTCCAAGGTAGCTGACCGGTCTCAATGGACGTCGTAGCCGGCGTAGTAAAATTCGAATTAGCAAAGAAATAATCAAAGGTGTATGCCTTCTGGGCAAATCGCTCCAGGTTTGGGGTGGTAGGGCGCCAGTACCCATAAAGAGATAGATCATCGGCTCTCGCCGCATCGATAGTAATGAGGTAGACGTCAGGCAAATCCGCAGTAATCGAAGGCCGGCCCGGGTGTGCGTAGTCGCGGAACAGATATACTCCGGGCCTACACAAGAACAAAAATGCGACGAAACCCAGGAAGAGGTGGGCCCACGCAATAGGCGCCAACCGAGTCTGGCAGAATTCCTGCAACCTCGTCGCGCTGATTGCACAGAGACCGCCAATGGCGCTTCCCAGGAAAAGCAGACTCAGGAATATCCAGCCGCGCAGCGCGGGATGCCAATGTGGGATAAGCTCCAGCCTCACAGCACCGAAAATGTCCAGCAATAAGTAGGAGAAGGGAATTCCGAGTCCCAAATGCCAGCCCAATGCCGTGATGGATTGCTTTCTTGAAGACGGGAAAACTAGACTCGCAAGCTTCACACCGAGTAACATCAAGACCCACCACACTACTGAGAATCCCAGCAGGATAATCAAAGCGACACCGACGTCCAGCGCTATCTCGCGGTAACGCATGTAAAGCGAAAGCCCGTCGATTTTTTCCAAGACCTCGACTTCCAGACTCAAACATATAATCGCGATGATGCCGGTGAGCGCCAATGCGGGACGAAGGGCGAGGGGTATTTCCTTTTCGGACTCAATTTTCTCAGGCGATTCGGTGAGCATGATTCTCCAGGAACGGAGTTTCCGAGCATCGATCAGGATCTCGGATCAACACACTGAGCACTAAAAATTTACTGAAAACTGGTGGGATAGCCTGAATGCCTGGCGCTTTGCGAGTTTCGCGTTCGAAGCGGCCTGAGCTCTCACCCGCACTGCAAAACGGCGTAGGGTACGTCTATCGCTACGGTGCGTTCATACTACGTTAGCTGACGCGGATATTTCAAGCACGCGCCGGCCGATTCTCGCATCGTCGGTTCCGCCCGCAGCTTAGGTTGTCGCTGAGGACGAGAATCGTTTAGTGTATGGATCATGTTACTTGATGCAAAAGCGTTGCTAAGAAGAGCCGTGGCCAGGGTGGGAGACTACGTTTTAGAGGCCGATGCTAAGAATCTTCACCGGGCCATGCGAAGAAAAGCTATGCAGGAAACGCTTTTCTTCGTCGAAGAGCATATGTCTGACACGAAATCTTTCTGCGATAAATTCGGTCTTCTGGAGGCCGCCCTTGGTTCCGTAGCTTCTAATGCCGGCCTCTTTTGCGAATTTGGGGTCTACAGCGGCTCAACCATCAACTTTATCGCCTCCCGGGTTCCGAAAACAATTTATGGCTTCGATTCTTTCGAAGGCCTGCCGGAGGATTGGCAGCCCGGCGTAGAGAAGGGCACGTTTCGCATGAAGGCGCTTCCGCGTGTCCGAAAAAACGTTAAGCTCATAAAAGGCTGGTTCAATGAAAGCGTGCCCGCCTTCGCACACGAACACCCCGGCAATTGCTCCTTCCTCCACATCGACTGCGATCTTTATTCATCAACCAAAACTGTATTCGAGGTCTTCGGAAATCGAATCGTAAAAGGCACTGTCCTTGTGTTCGACGAATTCTTCAATTATCCCGGCTGGAAAAAGGGAGAATTTCTCGCCTTTCAAGAGTTTGTCTCCGCGCGGCAACTGCAATTCGAGTACCTGGGATATGTGATGACGAATGAGCAAGTCGCGGTGAGAATCACGGGCACCGCAGCCGGCTAAGCTCCGTAATAACTGCTTCAGCCATGGTTTGCCATCATTCGACTGCCACCGAAACAAAGCTTGATCCCTCGGGTTCTTGCACGAGAGGCCACCTGCGGTTGTAAAGGCAGCGGAGGCCGGCTAGAATTCACCCGAAAGTTTGCCAATGCCCAAACAGCGCGAATCGGCAAAGGCTTTCCGACAAGCTGTTGCGTGGTCTTTGCTTGTTTTACTGTCGCTTGCAACGCTCTGCTGCGGCGGCAGTGGTAGTAGCAATAGTGGCACTTCATGGGTCGGTACCTTCAGCCAGCCCGATGCATTCGGCGGTGGCTACGGGACCATCCGCTTCATAGTCGAGCCTAATAACACGGTATTCTGCATTCAGTTCTCTGGACCTGGCGCACCGGACCAGATGCAATTCGACACATCTTGCAAGAACCCCGCTACTGAGAGCTTTCCGATTGCTGGCAACCAATTCTCGATCCCGTAGGGTGGATATACGCTCGACGGCCAATTTACTTCTCCCACGCAGGCCAGCGGTAATATTTGGTGGCCTCCTAGCGCGGACGAAATCACCCCTTATTTATTTTGGAGCGCCTCCAAGAAAACTCCTTGTCTACTTCGCCCGACGACACACGCCGTGCCCTCTAGAGAATTCTTCCGCTCCCCCGGCTATAATGGCGACGACACTAGGAGCGAAAGGAATCGCTCGGTTTGAGTTTCCTTTTCCGAAACCCCAATCATCTGAGGTGCATTTCAATGCAATGGACCGGAGCTAGTAAGGCAGGCATTCTGTATTGTGTGCTTTTTTTGACGTTCACCATTCTAGCTGCAGGACAGACGCCTCCCAGTGACTCTCCCATTCCGCCTAGCTATTTCGGTATGCACTACGGAGATAATGCGCCGTCGGTGCCTTTTGGCGGTCGAAGGCTTACTCTGAGCTGGACCTGGGTGCAGAAAAATCGCGGGGAATGGGATTACAAACGAACGGACTCGCTGGTACAGCAAACCCTGAAGACGCCGAATGTCGACCTAATCGGCGGGTTGGCATTTAGTCCCCCCTGGGCTTCTTCCAGGCCAAACGAAACCTGCCCAGTGGGTCCCGGGGCGTGCTGGGAGCCGGCGAACCTCCAAGACTGGCGCGAGTACGTCAAGGCCATGGGCAACCGATATAAGGGGCAGGTTCACTACTGGGAAATTTGGAATGAACCGAGCGAAGGAGCCTTTTACCGAAGCGACGTTGGGGCCCTGGTTACTTTGACCCAGGCTGCATACGAGGAATTGAAAAGGATTGATCCAGCAAACCAGATCATTTCACCCTCTCCCGTGGGCGCCTCGGGTTTCACTTGGATGGATCAGTTCTTGCAAAAAGGTGGAGGGAATTACGTCGACATCGTAGGATTTCATTTCTATTTTGCGCCTTCCCCTCCGGAAAGTGTTTTCGGCGAGGTCGCGGCGGTGCGCGCAATTATGGCGAAAAATGGGGTGAGAAAACCGCTGTGGAACGATGAATTTGGCTGGACGGGACAGAAACTCGACGAACGCACGGCGGTAGCCTACATCGCACGCGCGATGATTCTTAGCTACGCGGCCGGCACTTCGCGGGCTTACTGGTATATCTGGGGCGATCCCAAGGTCCCACTTCCGCTCGTCCGGGAGGACGGAGTAACCCCCACGCTGGCAGGGAAGGCTTTTGGCGTTCTGCAAGAATGGTTAGTGGGGGCGGTGCTGAAGTCATGCACCTCGACCGATATCCCGCAAGCTTGGCACGCTTCCCATGCACCCTGGATATGCGATATTCAGCGTGGCGACACCACCAGTAAGATCATCTGGAATCCGGATGGCCCTGCGGGCATGGACATTCCACCATCCTGGCACGTGAACCGTGCCCGAAATCTTGAGGGAGAAGTTTCCGTAATTCCCCCGAAGGGAACAGGCTACGGAATACAACCCTTGTTGCTTTACTGGGCTCAATAACTGTAATCATACTAGGCCGCGACCGTGACACGACTCCCGTTGCGCGGCGCGAGCGCTCGACTTGCTGTCCTAAACTGAAAACTCGACCCGCTGGAATCTCGGCCGGCCTCAGAGGATCTCAGTGATACGGCGTAAGATCTGATACTGCCAGATATTATTGATGAACCAGAGAGTCAGCAAGTCCACCCTTCGGGCTCGCTCCATCAAACATCTTGCCAGCTACGCTGGGCCTGATAGTAGTTCTCCATCGTGCCAATATCGATCAGGTAATCAGAAATGGTGTAGGCCATCATGCGGCCCGCCAATTGCGGTAGAACATCAAACCCAATGTCCGCCGGAAGCTTGCGTGGAATAGCATCAAGCAGCGCTGGGGTGGCAATCATGAGCCCGGAAAAGGCAAGGTTGCTCCGGGGCCGTTCCGGCTTCTCGACGAACTCGCGGATAGTGCCATCTTCCGCCACTTCAACAATTCCGCAGCGCGTAGGATCCGGAACCCGGTAAACTCCAAGCGTTGCGGCTGGCTCCTCCGACTCTTGTATCCGGAGCATCGCCGAGAGGTCTGCTTGGTGCAGGACGTCTGCGTAGAAAACCCAGAAAAAAAGCTCCCCCTTCACCCACTCACGGTTCGCAAGCAACGTTCCGGCGCTGCCCAGCAGTTCCCGCTCTTCAACGACTTGAACATTGAGACCGTTGCTATTGTTTGCGAGAAAGTCGCGCACCTTGTCGGCATGGGTATGAACATTGACGAGCACTTCATCGATGCCAAATAGGCGACACTTTTCGAGCCAGATCTGGATCATGGGTTTGCCGCGCACAGGCAGAAGACACTTAGGCGTCTGGTCTGTCAACGGCCGCAACCGGGTGCCACGTCCAGCTGCCAGCAGAAAGGCCTTCAAAACAAATCCTGCCCTTCGGACCGGTCAAACGCGGTTATTTGCTTGAAGCGGCGGCTGCGGAAGTTGGAACAAATATCCAGCGTGAACCACCTTTCTGATCGGCATCAATAAATGGATCGTTTACGATGACCTGTGCTCCCTGCATATCAAAATCAAAGGCCATTTCCTGAACCCCTTCCGTCAGCAATGCCCGCCGCACCGCTTGCTGGCGATCCAATTCGCAGTACAGAAGCAGGAATCCTCCACCCCCCGCTCCGGTGATCTTGCCGCCAATCGCCCCATGTTCACGAGCCATGGCATACAGCAAATCGATCCGAGCGTTTGAAATCTTACTCGATATACGCTGTTTTGCCAGCCACCCCTCGTGAAGGAGCTCGGCAAACCGTCTGAGTTCTCCGCGCTCCAAACTCCTTCGCATCTCAGCTCCCAGCGCCTTGACCTCGTGCAAAGCGTCGACGGTCGAACCGGTTCGTTCTCGAGTGGAGTTTTCTTGTTCGCGCAGAATGGTCCAGGAATGGTGGGCGGAGCCCGTGAAAATGAGCATCAGCTTGGAGTGAAGCTCTCGTAAGATGCCTCCTTCCAGGTCAAGCGGCTCCACTTGCGTGCTGCCGTCCCTATGGAATGATATGTAATTCAGGCCCCCAAAAGCGGCCGCGTATTCGTCTTGCTTGCCAACGTGTCTGCCCAGCGTGTGACGCGCGATGCTAAAAGCCCGGTCTGCCAGATCATACTTCGAGAGTGGTTTCTGAATATAGTTAGTGAGCGTCTTCAGAATATTCACACATACGCTCGCCGAAGACCCTAGCCCAGTCCCTGGAGGTATTTCCGACGCCAAGAAGAGATCCACAGAAATCTTACATCCTACCTCCTTAAGCACAGCCAGCGGGATCTCCAATTCGCTGCCCTTCAGCGGCATGTTGGCAATGTCGTTCCAAGTTTCGAAAACTCGTAAATCCGAGGAGATCACCTGGATACGACCATCGTTTCGCGCACCCAGAATCGTATAAAAATACTTGTTGATCGAGACACTGAGGACCGCACCTCCGAACTGCTCGTAATATGCGGGTAGATCGGTACCGCCTCCCCCGAAACTAATCCGCACTGGACTGCGTACTATGAGCACTGGGTAAGGCTCCTTTTAAGAGTATGTTAGCTTCATTTTCATCCTGCACAAATTCGACGTTGCGCCCACCCAATCGGAACAGTCTTCCCGCCAAGGTCCACATTGTCTGTAGCAGCAAGGAGACATCTAGGAACAACGAAGGATGCAACATGTATTGGAGATCAAACCGGGTCTTCTCTTCTGACAAGTTCTGCTGTCGCAACCCATGAACTTGGGCCAGTCCCGTCATCCCTGGCTTTACTTTGAGACGCTGCCGTTGCCAATCGGAATAGTGCTTCACTCGCTCCGGCGATTCCGGCCTTGGGCCGACCAAACTCATTTCTCCGCGCAGGACATTCCAGAGTTGGGGCAATTCAGTGATACTCAACTGCTGAAGGATTACTTCAGGGCGAGGCAGGTTCTCGCAATCGCGATCGGAGTTCAGACGACACATCCAGAACAGCTTGCCGGATTGTCCGCAGCGAAGCTCTCGCAGAAAAGGACCGCCCTTCTTGCCCAGCAAAAGAGTGGCTCCAATGGCGATCACCGGCAGGGAAAACACGAAAAGTATAAAGCTGAAAATGATATCCATGCCGCGTTTCCAGAACACATTAGAGTAGTTCACATTCCCCTCGTGCAAATGCAGTACGGGTAATCCTCCAATATCGAGAAGTTGCGGTTTAGAGAGGTAGAGCTCGTAAGGGTGTGGCACTACACTGACTCCTATGCCTTCCCGGCGGCAACGCTCAGCTAAATTCATGACTTCCGGAAGCCCAGGCTTGGCGAGAGTGATAATGACTTCGTGTACTCGCCACTCCCGCAGCACATCGATAACGCCCAGGGTGTGGACCGCGACAGTTTCATCTGCGACTCCCGGGATGCGACCGTCGACGGACGTGTCCTCGGAGCAAAGGAAACCCACTACTCTGCATAACATTTCGGGGTGACGTTCGATTTTGGTAGCCATCTCGCGCGCCACTGGCCCGTTACCAACAATAACCACGCGGCGCACAGCTCCGAGGACGTACTCAGAACCCAAGATCTCATGTGCGACCCAGCGGATTGCAACAAACCCCGCGAATAGCAGCACGCCGAAATAGGCTAAGGCCTGGCGGTAAACAAAACTGCGAGCCAGATAGCTGCCTGCTAGCAAAAATGTCACCAAAAAGCAAACCCCTAGAAATAACTGTGAAATAACGGCCGAAAATTCCCAGCCACGGCGAAAACCGTCCAGCTTCATGACCGAAAACATCACGGTCCAAAGACCTAGCGCGGCCAGTAGAGCGGGCACGAGGGTTGCGAGAGAGCTACCGCCAAGCCCATACCACCTGGGGCCATTCCGCAAAATGTACGCCGTCGCTATGGCGATCAACATCCATGTCAGATCCGCAGCTAGAATCCAATGTTGAAGCCTTTGCTTTTTCATGGGGTTCATTTAAGCATTTCAGAACGCGGGAAGCATTAAAAGTATCGAAGAGCATCCATTCTGGCAAGGGCCGTACAAGTCGTCCCAAAACCCAGACCTGGAATCTTGACCCCGGTGAAGAGTTGTTTTGCTAGCGGTTTGCCACTGTAGGAGAAAATCGTATGCGACCGGATTCTAGACCATGCTTATGAACGAGGACTGTGAATTACAGCTGCGGCGAGTTCGGCAATTTCGTTATGCACCAGGCTAAATACGCAGTGACTAATGCTCAAGTGCAGGTCTTCGATGACTTGCATGTTCTCAGAGGGAACGATCACACAGAGGTCGCACAAGGCTTTCATCCTCCCCCCCTGATAGCCCGCTAGGCCGATGTTGAACCCTCCCGCTTCCCGCGCTGCCCGAAGACCATTCAGCACATTGGGCGAATTCCCACTACCACTAATACCGAATGCCACATCGCCGGGCCGAATGAAATTACGCAATTGCTCGGCAAATATATCTTCGTATCGCGCATCGTTCGCCCAGGCTGTCATCAAAGGTACGTTGTCGGTGAGCGACAGAACCCGGAATCGTTCGCAACCGTCGATGGCCGTACCTTTTCCAAGGTCGCAAGCCAGATGCGAAGCCAGTGCCGCACTCCCACCATTGCCGAAAACAAAGACCGAACTGCGGTCCTGATAAGCCCGCAATAAAGCCCGGGCAACTTCGTCGATACCGTCGTGAGCCAACGTCTGCAATGTCCTGGCAAGACCGCGGAAGTAGGTCTCGGCGCAGTTAATTTCCGATAAGGCCATATTGCCCGCATCCACATATAGCCTTCGCGCGGAACTCGTCATGGAAAAAAAGCTCCTATGCTGGGATTATAAACACATCAATCCAAGAAAAGTCGTTGCCGAACTTCATACCGCAGAACTAAGGACATTTTTCATGAACCCTGCCCAGGAAATCATGTTGACACTTGACTAGTGCACTGTTGAAACTCCCAAGCGGTACGCACAATATTGGTGAGATCTGAATGCCTCGGTTCCCATCCCAGGGTACGCCGGAGTTTTTCCGGACTTGCGCATAGAACAGCCGGGTCTCCCGGACGCTTCTTGCTGCCTCGAACGGGGATCGACTTCCCGGTGACGCGCTCGGCTACCCGGATGATTTCTCTCACCGAGTGACTTTGCCCGGTCCCTATGTTAAAGGCATCCATGCCCGGCGCATCCAGCAACTGCATGCTTCGGATGTGCGCATCAGCGATGTCGAGCACATGTACGTAGTCGCGCAGACATGTTCCATCCGGGGTGGGATAATCGGTCCCGAAAACGTTGAATACCTCGATCTTCCCTACTGCCGCCTGCAACAGGAGCGGAATAATGTGAGTTTCAGGGTCATGCCGCTCGCCCATAGCTCCCGACGCACCGCACGCATTGAAATAGCGCAACGCAGCGACACCCCAGCCATAGGCACGAGCATACCAAGCCAAAATCCGCTCGAACATCAGTTTAGTCTCGCCATACGAATTGACCGGCTCTTTGCGATGGCCCTCAAGGATTGGGGTTGTCTCCGGGTTACCGTATACAGCGGCAGACGAAGAAAAAACAAAAGCCCGGATTTCGGCCCGACGCAATTGTTCAAGAAAAAGAATTCCGGAAGCCACGTTTTCATCGAAAAAGAGACCTGGATTGCTTACCGATTCTGGAATCAGTGCCTTGGCCGCAAAATGGAAGACCACATCGATGGGATTCTCGCCCAGTATCTGCCGAATGCGCTGCTGGTCTCGAATGTCAGCCTGATAAAAAGGAACCCCGACAGGAACTGCTTCTCGAAAACCAGTGGAAAGATCGTCCACGACGATCGGGGAATGGCCATTTTCAATCAACTGTGCACAGCAAATTGACCCAATGTAACCAGCACCGCCCGTAATCAAAATGTTGGCCATGCTAAAGAGCACCTTCTCCTTTTAGAACCTTCCACGGAGTCTGAAGCAAGATGCGGAGATCAAGTCTCAGAGACCAATGCTGAATGTAGAGCACGTCCATCTCGATGCGCTGGGAGTATCCCACCTGTTGCCGCCCATTCACCTGCCAGTATCCCGTCAGCCCAGGGCTTACGGACAACACCAACTGCCGATACTCACCGTATCTCTCGAGCTCTTCCGCTGTGATCATGCGCGGGCCGACCAAGCTCATTTGACCCACGAAAACGTTCACCAGTTGAGGTAGTTCGTCTAAGCTGTACTTGCGAAGGAAGGCGCCCACTCTCGTAATGCGGGGGTCATTTTTTAGCTTGAAATTTTGCTCGAAAAGTTTCCTCAGGGCGGTGTCACCGTGCAGCATTGCATCCGCAGCCGGGTGCATGCTTCGAAACTTGAACGCATCGAATGGCCCTTCGCGCCCAACCACGTTCCGCCGGTACAGGACGGGACCTCCATCTTGCAACTTTACTAGCACGGCTATGATCACTAACACCGGGAACAATAACAGCAATCCGAGAGAGGCCCCGACCACATCAAGGCAGCGCTTCAGGGCCGCCGCCCAGAAAGGGCGGTCCAGAGGAATTAAGTTGAGGGCAGCCGCAGCGCGCAATTCAGCATCGCGATCAACTCCAGAACCAACCGACCGAATCACGATATCCATCCTTGGGAAGAAACCTCTTGTGAAGGCTCGGATGGCTCGGATTTATGCTTGACAGGGCCGCTACTTTGCGGTCTGCTCTGCGTGAGTTGGAATTGTTCTAACTTCGAAACCAAGAAATGCGACATTTCTGATCTAAACCGCTGATAGCTGAACTGCCGAGCGTGCGCTTGAATCTTTCTCGCGGAGAATTGCTTGTCATTGCCCTCGAATTCCAGAATAGCCGCCTCCAACGAGTGCACGGATGGCGCTTCGAAAAAAATGCCCGTCGGGTCAAGACAAGGGGAAGCTCCGGCAAAATAGCCTCGCACGCTTTCGAGAGCGCCTCCGCGCCCAAATGCAATCACCGGACGACCGCTGGCCTGTGCCTCAACCGGCGTGATTCCGAAATCCTCTTCTCCCGTAAATAGCAAGGCCCGGCAACGGGAATAATGATCTCTTAGGACCGCGTCAGGCTGCCATCCCAGCATCGTGACGGTCGGTCCCGCCATACGGCTAAGGCGATCCCATTCCTCGCCTTCGCCAATTACAACCAGCTTTCGCCCAAGACGATTACAGGCTGCGATTGCGAGATCCACGCGCTTGTAGCGGACCAACTGGCTCACCACCAAATAAAAATTTGCTGTTTCATCCACGGTGTCAAACCGGTCGACCGCTACCGGAGGGTAAATAACGTCGGCGGGTCGCCGATAGGTCTTCCAAATCCTGCTTGCAACGTGTTGAGAATTTGCCACGAAGTAGTCGACTCGTGCAGCTGTGACCTGGTCCCAAAGACGCATGTAATGACTGACGACAGAATAAAAAACCCGTCCCAGGCTGCCGCCGGGAACATCTTTCCGATAGTCCGCATACATGTCCCAAAGATAACGCATGGGAGTGTGACAATAGCAGACGTGGCAGGTGTGGTTTCCGGTAATCACTCCTTTCGCCGGACCCGACTCTGAACTCACTACCAAGTCATATCCCTCAAGATTGAAGTTCTCCAATGCCAAAGGAAAGAGTGGAAGGAACTTTTGATAGTGACGCCGAATGCCTGGAACACGCTGAAGAAAAGATGTGTATATACGACGGTGACGCAAGGTTTCCCCAAGCGAGGCAGGATCCACCACAAGAGTAAAGATGTCTGCCTGCGGAAACATCTCGGCCAGCGCTTCGAGTACCTGTTCACCGCCTCGCCGCCTCACCAGCCAATAGTGGACCAGCGCCACCCGCAGGTTCTGCAGGGCCGGAGGCATCGCGTTCAATTGAGTTGTAGAACTCATCTTGAACCAGAAAAGGAATGCACCGTCTCTTTATTCAGACTGAGGGGTGAGCGGGGAAACACCGCGATCCCCAATAATGACGACTTTGATGATTGCTCGATGATGGACCAAAAGGGTGGACTTACCTTTTCCGCCCATTCACTAAATGCGGGATTTCCATCGATGTCGTCGGAAAACACTACAGCTGGCCCGGTGAGATACGGAGTGACCATCTCGAGCTCCCTGCGGATGTTACGACAAGTGTGGAGGCTGTCGTGAAGAAAGAAATTGACACTCCCGATTTGCTTAAGAACTCGTGGCAATAACATCCGGCTTGTTCCTCGGTGGAGTTTCCATCGGGCGCGAAGATCGGCGGGCACGAGAGTGCCAACAAAATCACGAGCCTTTCTTCCTAAAGGTGGCAAATCAATGCTGTGCAACTCTCCAATTCCGTTCTCCTGCAATGACTGCAAAAAGAATGCCGTCGTTACGCCATAACAAACGCCCGTCTCAACGACGTGCCGAGGACGTAAGGCCCGGCAGGCCGCATAGCACAGTCTCGCCAACGAGAAGTCACCGTTCAGAGATCTGGGAAAAGGAGCATCCTCGGGAAGAGCTTCCATGCGCTCCCGAACCACTTCCTCGATGCTTGCCAGTGCTGGCTCATTCAAGAATTCGTCAAGCCGCAGGCCCAGCGTGTCATGAAGTCCTTCGTAAATGGAAGCGGTGGGGGACGATCTGTATTTCGGCGGTCTAACCCACAGATACTCTAATCGGGAATCCGCAATCCCTTCGATGCGACCGTAGGCTTCCGAAGGACGGGTTGCCAGAAGGGACAAGAAATCGAGAATTTTCAATTTATTTGTCCAATAACCGGAACAATATTTCCTCCCGTGTGGATTCCGCCCGTTAGGATCGTGCGATAACAATGTTCAAGCGCGTCGAGGTGCTTTTCAAGAGTGAAAGGGGCCTTCCAGTGGCGATCATAAGCGGCCCGGCCCATTCGTGCGGCAGTCTCGGAATTCTGCAATATCGTCATTTTATCGCGCAAATCATTGTAATCACCGCTCCGGAACCAAAGTCCTGTTACACCGTTTTCAACCATTTCGCGGCCCGCACACCTGTCCGCAACGATCGCCGGTACTCCAACCGCCGCAGCCTCGGCTACGACCATGGGTTGAGCTTCATACCAAAGAGACGCTAATACCAGACATCGAGCCGAACGCAGGTAAGCTTTCACCTGTTCCCTGGGCTGCCAGCCCGTAATCTGCGCTTGCAAATTGATGGAGCTAATTTGATCGCGACTCGGCCCCTCACCCACGAAGACAACCTCGCAGTTGAGGTCGCGGGCTGCCGCCGCAACTAAGTTTAGCCCCTTCTCTGGTGACAAACGACCAAGGCAGATGAACCGTCTGTTTCGCGTCACGTCAACAGCAGCTTCCTTTGTGAAGTCACTCGGACTGGCGATGCGATAGATTGCCGCATCGGGAGGCAAGAAGGGTTTCAGTACACCTTCGCTGAAGTCGGAGATCGTAATAAAGTTCAGAAGCTTGGAACCAGGAAAACCGAAACGATTCTGTACGGCTTGTCTCAAGCTCCGCCACAGCTTCTCCGCATAACCATCGCGGTCGCAATTCTCCTTGAGGCAGGCGGCGGACAGCGGACGCAAGCCGCAAGACTCCTTCTTTTGAAAGTTAAAAAATCCCCCATTCGGACAAGCATAAAAGTAGTCATGCAAGGTAACGACCACTCGAACGCCCCGTCGAATCGCGGCTCGAACAATGCTCGACGTCAGCGCCTTTGTCCATCCATGGACATGAAGAATCGTGCGATTCCCATCGGTCGTGGCCAGAAGCTGTTCCATCCGTTGCGCGGATCGCGGATTCCATATCCCAAGGGTGGCAGCCCGGAGACGGTTAGGATCCGTCTTAATGTCGTACTGGCCCGTGAGCACTATGTTGACACCGGCGCTTTGCAGACTCTCAGCCACCGGAGGCACGGCGGCAAGAAAAGTGACACGATGGCCTCGCTCAGCCAATCCAACTGCCGAACTCAAAGCAACCTGGGCCGAACCTCCATTTACATGCGCAAAATCGTTTGCGACAATAATGTCCAAAATATCCAGCGCACTAACATCACTTTTCGCATCGCTGTTGCTACTCATTGACTTCCTGGATATGCGCCCAACCCTTGGGATAACGTCGAAGGCATCGCAGCTCATTCTTCCTTAGTCCGTCGCCTGTCTTGAGGCCACAATCCTGATTAGTCTGATGCGAGTCAGCCAGGCCCAAATCTTGCAGAGCAAGCGAAAAACCGGAAGCGAGACCAGCGGATAAATCCTGTGCACTTTAGGCAACCATCTATGGCACAGCAGATCTACTCGCTCAACGCGGAATCCGGCATGTGCGAACAGATTTCCCAAGCTCAGGGGTGTCCACGCGTAAAGGTGCCGGTTGATATCATTCTCCCGATATACCTTCTGCCGTACCCAACTCTCCGAAGGGACAACGAGAACCATTTTGCCACCAGGCTTGAGGCGCGAACGGAGCTTTTGCAGAACCTCCAGGGGATGATCAACGTGCTCCAAACAATGATGCGAAACAATCGCATCGAAAAGAACATCATGAGGCAGTTCGTCGATGTCCGCGTAAACTTTGGCTACCTTCATAGCCTCACGCCTCGCTTCAAGGTTCAGTTCGATGCCATAGCGTGCACCGCAGGGCAAAGCTGCCAAGAGGTAACCGCCGCCGCATCCGAAATCCAGCACCGCGTCGTCTCGTCCAATAAATTGCTCGAACTCCCAACGGTCGAGGACAGCTGATAGTACTCCACCAGCGCGCTGCCATGCGAAATACGAAGCGTCATAGTGAACTCGTGAAACAGTATTCATCTTGCGCGCCCCATTTGCGCTGTCTCCCGGTCTTCTATCTCGGCTTCTGCAGCCAAAACTCTCCGGCAGAGCTTCAGCACCTGCTCCGCCATTCTCCTCTGCGTGAAGAACTCCAGTACGCGAGCACGTCCGCGCTTGCCTAGCTCAGTGACTAGCCCGGGATTTTGAACCAGGCGCAGCAACTGCGCGGCGAGCCCCTTTACATCGCCTTCCGGGAAAACTAGACCGGCATCCCCGATCACATTAGGAATCTCTCCCGAAATAGAGCCCACAGGAGGAGTTTCACAGGCCATGGCTTCTATCAGAACACGTCCAAACTGCTCTTTCCAGCCGGCAGTCGTGCGCGACGGCAGCACCAACGCGTCCATCGCGCTCAGGTAATCGGGCACCTCAAGGGAAGGAATTTGAGGCACCCAATGGATTCGTGAGTGAACGCCCAAGCCACCGGCGAGACGCTCCCCTTCGCCACGAAAGTCACCGTCGCCCACAATCAGAAGGCGACATTGTTGGGGAAGGACAGCGAACGCTTGAATTAGGTCGGCAATACCTTTGGCAGCAATTACCCGTCCGACATAGCCAATCACAAAGGAGTCCCCAAGTCCCAACTTCGACCGCAATAATGAGCTTTCTCGTCTAAAAAAAACTTCGGGATATACTCCGTAAGGAATGATAGATACCGGTTTCGTAAAGCCTCGAGTGCGCAGCAATTCTACCGCTTCCTTATTCCCGGCAATGGCCGCCCCAGCGTGCGCGAAGGTATAACGCTCGAAATAGGAGAACGGGGGCGGATACGTCTTGGATATAGTCTGCCACGTCGTAAAGATCACGGGTTTACGTGCCTTCACACAAAGCCTGACAAATTGATGCGTCACCAGACTCCAAGGTTCCTCTTCCAGATACACTACATCCGCGTCGATCGGTCCAATGCGAACCGGATAAAAGTGGAAATGGGTATAGCCGGTGAGCAGACAGGGAAGCACGCGAATTCTATAGAGCTCGGACTCTCGGATTTCGAGGGGCTGGCTGCCCCAGCGTGGCGGGACTATCAGGGTTAGATCCACACCCATCCGCACCAGTTCCTCCAGCTTTCCATGATGGGCAGCAACAACGGACGACTTTGAGACCATCAGAAGTTTCATTGCAAATCAATCAAATACGGTATTTTCCCCAGTCGCTGACTACACAGATCCGTTGGACCAAATGACCTGATACGCTAGCCCGTTTAATGTAGGATCGTCTGGCGCGGGCGCCGCCATTTCGTTGAATCGTTCTAACAAAATCATACGCGCAGATCGAAGCAATTCCCCCCACTTCGCCCGTGGTGTAGTAGCGCACCCCGCATGGGTGATTTCACCGGGTGGCTCCGGGGCACCATTCGGCTCGAGCAATAGAATTTGAAACAAGAACCTCTCGCCCGGCTTCAGAACCCTGCCCACCTCCGGGATGTAGTTGGCTACCGACGCTCGCGGAATGTATTGCAGCACCATAGAATGGTATTGAAAGAATCGACGCGCACGCCGATTATGATCCTTAGGTTTGGGGTTGGATTCGAGTCTGAAACATGCGTAGTACGAGCGAAAGATCTTCGGTACCAAGAGAACCCGTTACGATCAGAACAATGCCGTATGTCAGCAGGCCCAAGCCAAATTGGATCAGGACAGAGGTAGGCGCGAGCGAACCAACCGCTGCCATCAACCCGCCGGCAATCGACAACCTCAGAAGCATCGGAGGAATGCTGGCTTTGCGGAAAAGCGTGCACACTCTCCAGGTCGCAAGAGCCGCAAAACTAGAGTTCGCAATGAGGGCAGCCCAGGCCGCCCCCAAGTATCCAATTCTTGGCACGAGAATGACGTTGGCGACTAAGCCTGCGATCAGCGCTGCAGAAGCCGAAAGCAGGTTCGCCTTGGCGTGACCTGCCGCGACATTTACGAACATCAAATAGAAGAATAAGAAAATAGGAATGATGCACCAAATTATGATTGCCAGGGCGGCGGCCCCCGGCAGATAGGTCTGGCCATAAACGATGGAGATAATCTGGCGACTGAAGAGGCTGATGGTTGCAGCGACGGGAATAGAGAAAAGAAGCACCGCTTTCGTGCTGGCGAACAATAACCGATCCAGTGCAGCAGGGTTCTCGGTACGAAGCTGCAAGATCATGGGAAACAACGCCGCGCCCAAAAGCGTGGGAAGCGCCGCAAATGCCTCGACGATCTTGAACGCGCCGGCATACCAGCCGATCTCCTGTTTTCCCACATTAAAATAAGAAAGCACCAGCAGATCCCACTTCAAATAGATCGTCCCCACGATTATTGTGCCCGCGATGGGAAGACCGGCCTTTAGAACCTTCGCAATTATCTTGGGATCCCAGAACAAATAGATCGGAACCAGTCGCCGTCGCAAAACAAACAATGCTAGTACGCAGGCTAGAAAAGTGGCAGTCGAAATCGCCCAGAGTAACGTTGCGGTGTGTCCCAATCTAAGCGCCACAAAACCGAAAAGGACCATGCAAAATCGGTTGAAGACCTTTAAGAAGGCCTCCAAGTCCATCCGGTGAAAGGCATTGGTGACGGAGCAAAGATATTCAAGCAGAGAAGTGAACAGCGCAAAAAACGACGCCAGCAGAAGAATTGTAAACGCGGGAAGTCTGTTCCCCATGGCCCGACTCATTGCCCACATGGTCAGCACCAGGAGCGGATACGCCAGCAGTTTGAAAGTAAAGACCGCACTGGCAGTCTTGTCTCTGGTTTCTGGGTCGGCGACCAGGAATTGTAGGGTCGAGAGGTTCATCCCTGTGTCCAAGAACAAAACTCCCAAGATGTACGTTGTCGAGAGCGCGACGTTCAGAACGCCGAAGTCGGTGGTCCCCAGCTTTCTCCCGGCGTAAAAGAAAAATAGTAGAAATAACCCTCGCGAAAATATTTCTCCCGCAAACTTGGAGAAAATATCTCTGCGAATGACGCTGAGCAGATGCATTTAGCTGGTTCTACTTCTCAGTGTCGAGGTCTCCAAGGAATCAGTGCCGCGACGTAGACCGAGCATTAGGCCGATGATCATAAAGTGCATGTGGCCGGTACCTTTAGAAAAGTAGTGTTGGGACATCGTAAACCAGAAGACATGGTAAGCAAGAAACGCAAGGCACAGAGCTCGGACCGTCGACGGGGGATCGCGCCGTAAGACGAGCGTGGCCAGCCGGAGAATCGCGATACAGAGTATTAAGTATGTAACGAAACCAATTACACCCTGCTCAGCCAAGGTGCCGATCCAGACATTGTGAGTATCCAACGTGTCCGATCCCATCATGTCTTCCACGGAGAGATAATGCGGGACCAGGCTTGTAAAATTCTTCGGGCCGACGCCCAGAATCGGATTTTCCACAAAGAACTGGAAGGCCACACCCCACAGAGCCAGCCGGGATAGAAGTGAGTTATTTTGTTCGGAATCGTTATCCGTTTCAGCCAGGCGGGAAATCGTGGCATCGCGCAATTGCGGAATGCTTGATACCAGAATGACTGCGGTCAATACGGTGGCCGCGAAAGTTATCAGAAGCTGTTTGCGCCGTTTCCCCGCATAAAGGACTACAACAAAGCCTGCAACAAGGAAAGACAGCCAGGGAGCACGCTCTTGACCGATGAGTGAACCGAACAACAGGATCAATAGAACAACCAGATACGCTGCACGCATGACCTTCTGCTTCTCGTTCACAAACAATGCAAATGCGATCGCTGCGCTAAAACTTGCGTAGAACGCAAACTGCTGATGCCCCCCGAATGTGCCAGTTGGGATGGCTACCCCCGCGGCGAACTGGAAGGCCGCGACCACAGTCTCAAAAATGAAAAGCCCCAGTATGAAGTGAATAATTCTCAACGATAGTTTCGGGGACGTTATCAACGAGAAACACCATGCCAGAAGGCCAAATTCCAAAATCTGGACTACACCGGCCGCAGCGCGCAGCTTGTCGGAAGCATTGATCGATGAAACGATGGCGGAGAGGAGAAAAAAAGACAGTGGCAGAAAAAATGACTTCTGCAGGGAGTGAAATCCCTTAAACATGGCCCTCGTAATCACAAGCAACGCTACCAATATGAATACAACATCAGGTTGAGTGAACTCGACATCCCCGACTGAAAGTAAAGGCTCGGCGTCGACCGAGTACAAGCAAACCGCAACTGGAAGCAGGCATCCCAGGAAAACCAAGAGATTCTCAAACCCAGTTCCAGCCATCACTGCGGGCCCTGGAACCGAGTTCGTCGCCCGAAGCGCGGTCAATAGCGGTGTCGAATTGGAAGCGCTAGAACTCATCTCACGAGTTGGGATCTCGGCTGTAGCCGGTCTTCTTTTCAGGCGATGCCGTAGGCCTGGAGGCTGCTGCCGACGTTCTCATGTAGACTCGTCGCGCCTGGTAAAGAATGAGCCCATGCGTTCCGTAATAGGGCGGAGAAACCCTCTAACATCCGCCCACACCTCCTGCAGCAACTTCTTATGAGGTTCATTGACATCGACTTCCGCCCAGATTTCAGCGCCTACAATCCAGCAAGACGCGAAGAAGAAACCTAGCAGACCACCGACTACCGTAAGCAATTTACGCGGCGGGAAAGTTGCTTTCTCAGGTAAGAGAGCGGCATCTAACACCTTGACACTCGGAGTTTCCTTGGCCTCCTGAATTCTCGCCATTTCGTATTCTTCGGTCAGTAAAGCAAAAACGGTTTCGTCGATCTTTACTCGCCCGTAGAGGTCAGCGTATTGCACGCCAAGTACGGGTAGTTGGCGCAAGGACGGATACAAGGAATCCGCATCCAGAGTGGTTGAACCGGTGTAGTTCTTCCCACCCAATTTGTTCAGTTGGGCTTGCAACTCGGCAATGTGAGCTCTCAGGGAACGCACGCGAACGTTGTCCCCTGTGTAAATCTGTTCCAACCCACTCAATTCGGATTGCGCGCCGATCAGCTGGCCCTGCAGTACAGCGGCAGCTTCGACCATGGCCTTACCCTGTTCTTGGGGATCCAGCGTTGTGTTCCGGGACGAGAACTCGCTCAAGGACTTTGCCGCAGCCTGGAGTTCTGCGTGGACGACAGTCAGCCGTTGCTCCAAGAATGCTCGCTCACGTGAGGCGGCTGAGTTGTTCACCTGGGCTAGCAATCGATCCAGTTCCTCGACGTGCGCCTGTGCCACAGCCGCGGCACGGGCTGGATTCGTATCACTGACCGTAATGGATATGATTCCGGTCTTTTTGTCCTCGGCAATCGTCCGTCGAGAGGCAAGTTTCTCCCGTGTAGCTAAGTATGTCTTGCGCCAGTAAACCTTCCGCAAATCGAACCGATCGATGATGCGGTCGCCGATAGTACGGCAACCCAAAACGCCTACAAACAACGCCCCGGGTCTCTGCCCCCCCAAGAGCTCGCCGAGACCGCCAGAGAGACTACTTCCGACGCTGCTACTGCTACTGCCCGCTCCCAAGCTGCTGCCCATTACGGCCCCTAGCATGCCCAGCCCCATACTATCGCTATTTTCGGGAGGCATGAGCCGGACCGTGGCTTCGTAGCGACTGGGAATCAGAATGACAATTAGAGCGGTGATCGCCAGCCCCGCCAGGGTGGGCTTCCAGAGTCGCCGCCTTTGCTCCCACAGCAGCCGAGTAATGGCCACAAAAGGCGAATCCCGATCATCCGAGAGGGTTACGGACTCCCGGATGGAGGGCACCATAATCAAATCGCTTTCGTCCGCACTCTCTACCGTGATTCGACCAGAAGGTTCCACTGCTTCAGGCTCCAGCGCGGTCAACATTAGATCCAGGCAGACCGCACGTATTGTCAACAGCTAATTAGAAAATGAATCGTGATCCACGAACCGAAATCCGCCTACGGCTGGAAAACCCTCTATCAATTCCGTGTCTCCATTGAATGGGTGCAACTCAACCCCCGCACAGCACGCCATGGCGAATTGTAAATTATCGCAAACCACCACCAAACGACCGCCAAACTCCGTGAGGCATAGTGAGCGTCCGGCTCAGAAATACCCGCGTGATGCTGATAGAGCCACTAATGCCTTGCAACTAAATTATACCGACCAACTCGACTCGCAACTTGATGTCCTCTTTCTATCAGCGAACCGTCCAACGAGGATAGAAAGTAACCTGCATCGACGCCGTTACGTCGGACTGCGGGACGGGGTTCAGGACCGGGAATCTCCACAGCTCATACTGCAGGAAGCCTGAGATCGAGACGGCGCGCTTCAGCACGAATTCGCTTTTTGCAGAATAGTCCACCAGTCGACCGCCGCCAATAAAGTCCGGAGCAACGGTTTGCAGCCGATAGCCCAGCTGCAGTTTGTTGCGGGGAGAAAGCCAGTAGGTCAGCCAGCCTTGGCCGCCTCGCCCAGCTCGTCCAATCCAGCTCCCCAACAGATTGCCGTCTTTAGTGTACCCAGAACGATAACGATCGCTATTGGCATAAACAAATCCCGGGGAGAATTCACTGGTCCGCGATATGTTGAAGCCCTCCGCGCGCAACTCGAACTTCGGGATTCCTGGTATTCGGGGCATGTAGATACCAGGGTTTACGTTTGCGCGGGTGGAACCAATGGGCGAAATCTCGTCCCACACCATAGAGTCCATGTAGAGGGTCAGCCAGTCTCTAAGACCCGGTATCCGATAGGAAAAGTCGGCAGCCGAAACCCGCTTCCCAGGATTGTTCGCCAGATTCGGGGTGTGGATGTAGTAGGTGCGAAAAAAATTCCCGAAGGTGACAGGTAGCCCCGGTCCACCGAACATGGCCGTGACCCCCATGCCGAATTCGAAATTGGGAGTGGGTTGAAAGCTGATTTTTTCCCCGTGAATAAACGGCTGCGGCGAAACATTGGGGCCAACCACACCGGGGAATCCGGGATACGATTGGCACGTGGATACGGTACATTCTTCCCAATGCTGTCCCGAAAGCTGGCCAACGAAGAATTCTGTACGAAAGGGCCCGAGTATCCGCGAAATTTCGGGGATTCCGTGGGGAACGACATCGTCAATCTTCACCATCGGGAAGGGCGCGGCATTGTCACTCATGAGCAGTGGTCCCGATTCGCCTGGGCCAAGCCAGAGGCTCTGCGTTCCAAAAGAAATCTCGACATTGTTGATATTGACCGAAGCCATGCTATCGAGCAGCGCAAATTGGCTCGCCTGGGCAGTGCCGTTGGCAAGAGGTGGCGTTCCGTCGGCGGCCGCGGTGGCCGCCAAGACTTGCGGCGATTCGGACGGCATGGCAGGCGAGTGTTGATACTCTCCACGAAAGTAAACGGATACTGGTCCGGCCTCGGCATCTGCGCTTAGTCCCGTAATGTTATTGAATCCTGCCCAATAGGGCCTGCCGTAATCATTGATAATGGTTTGGCCGAAATGGTAGCCGTCCCGAAGCGGCGTCCCGGAAACTCCCATCATCCTCGTATAAACGGACTCCACGCGTGCCCCGACATTCGCGGCCCCATCCAACTTCGCGATTTCTGGGTTGAATTCACTGGTTAAGGCCGCGTAAATCCGTCCCGGTTCACCCTCTTCGACTCCGTTATTCGGAAACTTGTCTTCGGCGTCGTCGAGCAGGCGAGCGCACGCCATCCTAGTCCAGGGACGCATCCCCAAAACGTCGGAGTGGAGGTATCCCAAAGCGATAAGACGTTCCAGCGCGGGATAGATCCAATTGTCCAAGGGGACGTAGGGGGAAGCCATGTAGTTTGGGTTGCGGGGTTTTTCCCCGGCTCCCCCCTCAAAGAAGCTTCCCCACCCGGTGCCACCGACTTCCGGATCGTGGTGGGCACGATAAACCTGCCGCGCGAAATACCAGCCCAGCGCGCTGCCGATGATGGCATCGGATGCGAAATGTTGTCTTGCGGTCACTCGTGTGATGGTCACAGCGGAAGCCAAACCGTATACTGCGGTTTGACTGAGCCATCCCGGATACTCGTGTGCCCAGACGCTGGCCACGGACCAGGCAATAGCTGCGTGCTCGGCAGGAAACGAAGCACCTCCCGCGAAGAAGTTGCCGTGTCCATTTCCCTGGTCGGGCCGTTGCCTCTGGGTGATTTCCTTGAACGCATATGCTACGGCCGTGGCGTTGATGGCGGCTTCACCCGTGAGCAGTCCCGCTTCCGAGAGGTGATCATCATGCGTCATCTGGCCTAGAAGAAATGAGGCGCCGCTGATCCCGATGAACGAATACGCACCGTAGTCGGAAACCTTCTTGCTGGTCTCTATGTGACTAACTGGAACTTGCTTCGACCACCAGCTATCACTGGCGATGAAAGCCGCCGTAATGCCAGCCCCCGGCAGGATCCACTTGAGATCTTTGCTTTGCAAGTGCAGCGGACTCGTCCAGAACTGCTTTTGGTCGGCAGCGAGGTGCCTCAAGAATGGCGATAACAAACGGTTTTGAGGATCAGCGCCCGGGTCGAGCTGATAACGAGACTCAGCTTTTTCAGAAGACGAGCCCTGATCTGGATGCTGCCCCGATGCCGGTTCTTGCTGTCCAGCAACAGATTTCTCGGGTGAGGCGCTGCCATCCGTCTGGCTGATCGCTGACAGAGCGCTCAACATTAGAGTTAGCAACAAGCACCATTTCCCAACACCTACCATCAGGATTCAGACCACATCGAGAGTAGGCATCTTATATCATGTTCCCGAGGGCCTTCAGTGAGTTCCATAGTAGGCCGCAACGGCAATCGCGGAACCGATAGCAGCTGCGGTCTGACCAATCGCCAGCGTGGTTTTGAACTTATCGTTGAATACGTAAATCTGTTCGGGTACAACCACCATATCGCCGGGACGCAGTTCCGCGCTTTCCACACCACCGCCAAACATGCTGCCAGCCCCGCCGACGACGGAGCCATCCGCGCGAATCACGAATGTGCCCTTTCGATTGGCCATCGCAGTCGGACCGCCTGCCTGTCTCAGGTACCAGCCGGCATCCTTACCTGGCTTGTATGCGATTCCCGTGGGGTTGTAAACCGAGCCATCCACCAGCACCATGCCCGGCAGCTTGGGAATATAAATTGTGTCTCCCGCCCGCATCTGTACATCCACCGACGTGTTAGCCCAGCGCTGCACGTTCGACGAAATGTGGACCACCAGGCGGCCCGCCGGCGGCGCCTTCTCCAGATTCTCGATCGTCCTCTTATATTGAAGAACGTTGGCTTTAGCCTCTAACTTATCGTCGTCGGTCATCGCAGAATCAACCTTTTGGTCTTTGGCCTCCGCTTGAATACGCTCAATCAAATCGGCCCGGTTTTTCTCTTCTATTTCCCTCAATTCAACCCGCTCGAAGATTGTGCCATACACGTATGCAGTGGGGAGAAAGCCTCCGGCGCGAGCGATGACGGAACTGAGGTGCTCGCCCGGTTGAATGCCGTAGCCACCAGGGTGCGCGACCTCCCCTTTGATTTGGATGGTGGCTCCCACGTCCTGCCAGTCCGATATCTGGGAGACAGTCAGAACGTCGCCGTCGTGTAAGCGGACATCGGCGTCGGGCTGACCGGCCAAGGCTGCGGCGATCGGGACACGCATGCGATCACTGACCATCTTACTGCCTTGTTCCAGCTCGAAACGCATCAAGTCCGCCTCCTGGGTGTAAGCCCCCCGCTTGAAACCACCCGCAAGCCGGACTAGATCAGCCGTTGTCATTCCCTCACCCAGAGGGTATTTTCCCGGACGGGCTACTTCCCCTTCAACAACGACGGTGGGTGGGTCAAGCTTGTTGATGTCACGGTAGATAAAAACCCGATCCTTGGGCTCCAAAGCGATGTTGTCCTTGGTATCGCCTTCGAGCGCCTTGGCCAGATTTACACCGATTACCTGCAGCTTGCCATCGCTCGTCTTGCGAAACACCTGGGCGTCGGTCAGCAAGGCATCGCGTGTCGTCCCTCCCGCCAAATAAACTGCGTCTCGAAGGTGGGCGACGCCGTTGGTCAAATGATCCCCTGGATCCCTTACTTCTCCTGTGACCGTAATCACCGGCGGATCTTCGAAGTCGAATCTTCCGAAGACGCGAACGATATCAAAAGGCTTCAGCACTAAATCCTGATCTTGTCCGGCCAGTGCATCGCCTAGGTTGAAGGCGAGCACTACCGGCGCGTAGTCGGGTTGGGAAAGGCGGATGATTTCCGCATGACTGATAGAAGGCTCGGGCAACAGGTCTTTATAGGACTTAATCAGGTCCGTTATCTTCATACCCTCGCGATAGGCAAACTTGCCGGGGCGGGAGACGTGGCCGTCGAGGTAAACAGTCTTGTCGGCGTAAGGCAGGATCGGGGTAATTTTGACTTTGTCTCCATCCTGGACCGAAAAATCCTCCAATGCCTTGGTGACGCTTGCGTCGCTATCCGTTTCGGGAATATCCAGACGCAGCATGGTGCGGCCTTCGTGGCTCTCCACGCGCTCCACATCCACATGGCGCAACGTGCCCGAAGGTAAAACACCTCCCGCTAGCTCCAGAACTTCCGCCAGACTCTTTTCTCCGTGCAGTTCGTAGATTGAAGGGCGGCGTACCATGCCTTCCACGGTCACTTCGCCGCTGAGTGGAGGAACTTCAATGGTGTCCCCGGCCTGCAGTCTTTGCATGTCCCCGCGAATCCCATGCAGGAGCAAGTCGTAAGTGTCGACTTCCTGGACGAGCTGTTTGCCTCGATAGTGGTGGAGAATTCGAAGGGAACCAGCCGATGTCGGTCCGCCCGCGGCGTACAGAGCATTAAGCGGCGTGGAGAGTGAACTCACGTCGTAGGCTCCGGGACGCTCGACGTCGCCGACCACATAGACGCGAACCGTACGTATCCGGGAAAGAGAGACATCGGCGTCTACGCCCCGAAACTGGCTTCGGAGAACGGTTTGCACCAAATGCTGTACGTCACCCAAACTGCGACCCGACACTTCGACCCCTCCCACCTCCGGCAAAGCAAGACGGCCTTCGCGATCTACCACACGCTGCAGCCGCTGCGAGATTCCTCCGGTGAGGCTAATCGTGAGCCCGTCACCGGGGCCAACCACGTAGTCTGGCCCCGCAGGTAAATCCATCGGAAGCTCGTCGAGATTCCCGGTACCGTTGCGGAAAACATCCTCGCCGAAGCGCTCCAGTCTGGGCGACCGCTTTGAGTACTGGGCATACAAATCGTAAAGGGAGGGGACGTCGGCATAAGGGTTAGGCCGATGACGGAGCGATGGCTGCTGAAGCGGTTTCGGAGGTAAGTACTGCTGGAGCGGAAGCCGCGTCTGGTCTAGGCGTGTTTCCGGCGGGAATCCCGAGGCCCCTCCTTGGCTTCCAAGCAGCGACCCGATCGACGAACCCAGTGAGGACCCCACTGAGGATGGCACTGACAAACCCATAGTTCCGCTGCCAACGCCTCCCATTCCCTTGTTTAGCGCACTCGCAGCGCCTCCCGTCTGACTTGCGCTCAACAGGCTTGGGAGTTCATCGGGAAGGATGCTCGACATCTCGCTTTGGTCGTTTTCCATTCCAAAGTAGCCTTGAGACGGTTGGGTCTGAGTCAAATTTAGCTGACGGCGATAGTCAGTGGATGGGCCCTGTTGCGGACTCTGGGACGGGTATTGCTGTTGAGGATATTCCTGTCGCGGGTACTGTTGCGGGTACTGTGGCTGATACTGTTGCGGGTACTGCTGCTGCGGATACGGCGGCGACGGATATTGCTGGGAGGACGGTGTCTGGGTGTTCTGGGTCTGTCCATACAAGTATGGCGCGATCCCATACTGAAGATACCGATCCAGCTCGCAATCCAACTCGCTCTCGTGTTTGACCCAGTAAGCTTCTTCCTGGCTGGGAGTGTGCTTCGTCTCCGGTGATCGCTGATCTTGCTGCTTGGCGAGGGCCTCGCCGGCGACAGGCATGGGTTGCCGGCAGGGTAAGTCTCGCGCCAGTTCTTCCCGCGTGGGCTTGGCTTTGATATATGAACGCTCCTCGATCTCCCGAGTGGCGATAATGCGGATACTCTCGTCCTCGCGAATGATTCGGAACAGCGCATCGTCCGTAAGATCTTTCGGGTCGAGGATCCGTCCCTGTTCGAAGGCCTTTCGCACGAGTGCCTTCTTCACCTCGAGCAACAGCCCAGTTTCCTCGCGCAGGATGGCGATTATCTTGTCGGCAGAGAGCGAAACCATCTGCTCCGCGTCCTTTTCGGCGCGGGAATCGGTTTGATCGATCGCAGTGCTCGGCGTATAGGACAAGCGCGGCTGCTGGCTCCAACCCAGAGAGCAGAACGCCAGCGCTAGACAAAGGGATGTGGCTGCAAGATTTGTGCGGCGACCCAACCTATCTCTGAATGTATGCATAATGTCTCGACTCATTGCAAAGCAGATGGCATTCATTGCTTAACGCAGTGCTCTATGCCAAGAGATGCAGCTTCGCCCCGTCGCCTACAGGGGCATCATTAGGTAAGTATTTTATTTTCAGTTACATGCCATCCAATTACAAGTTGGGCGCATTGCTACCCCCGCTCGTTCAGTCCGTACGTAACTCACTTGCTGCTGTAGGTCGCGGCACCCGATACACTGGCGGATCTACTTGCTCGAACTTCAACACGGTTCAATATCGGCCTCATCCACTTCCACCGCAACCGCGCGCATAATGAGATCCAAGGAAAGGATGACGCGAAATTTATCTTTTCTCCGGACCAGGATGCCTTCCGCTCCGGTCAGCGGACCCGACCGTACGCGCACGCGACGCCCGGCGGTGAGGTAGGGATGCGGTTCCGCACGAACTCCCCTGCTCAACCCGTTCATCAAAGATTCCATTTCTGCGGCGGGCAGTGGAACCGGATGCCCGTTAATGCTAACGAAGCGGACGGCGCTCGCCATCTGTAACACCCGCACTCGATCCTTGAGCGCGATATTGACGAAGACATATCCGGGGAACAGCGCCAGTTCCAGTTCTTTGCGACGATCCTTCCAGCGCCTTACTGAACGATAGACCGGCAGGAAGCATGAAATGTGGCGCTGCTCGATCTGTCGAGCCACTTGCTTTTCGTGGCGCGCACAGGTGTACAGGGCGTACCAGTTCGTTTCCGCCGCGCGATCTTGGTTCGCCGAAGCGTAAATACTATTCTCGATCGTTTCAGCGGCTATCACTGATACCAGACACAGCTTCGCTCTCTCACTTACAGGTGACATGTGAGCTAAACCTATTCTTTTCAATGTATCCCGCCCAATTTTCGCAAACTTCAAAACCCTTCAAGCTGGGTTACAGCAAGTCCAAGCACCGGTCAGTTTTGCACAGTCGCTACCAGCGCCGGACGCTCGCGGACCGCGTTCAAGATGCCGGCCTCCGAGCTCTCCAGAGCTTTGGTCCGAATATCGACAATGGCCCAATAGAAAATCCCACGGTTCTGCTCCGGCGCGAGCGCCAGGATCCTCATTTGGGGATAACGCCCCAACAGGAACCCGCACAGGCCCAGGCTCTTCTCGGGCTCATTCATGGCTAGAATGAGCACGTCGGGCTGAACTTGTTCCACTATTTCAGTGAGGTCATGCTCGTCCGCCACCTCGCCAACAACTTCAATGTCGGGTTGTTCCGAGATGGTGGCCAGCACGAGTTCCCGCATCAATCGGGGCCGATTTGCAACCAGCACGCGCACTCGTTTCACATAGTTCTCCGATGCCGAGGACGAAGTGAGAGTATGGCTGCGACGGTCGTAATTCACAAGGTTCAAAAACGATCTACGAAGGGAACCCATTTCGCTGACATTAGTTGCGGCCCCAGGGTCCAAACATCAACACCACGAAGTACCATGGGCGGTACTAACCACGTACCATGAGCAGTACCACTCAGTACCAAGCTACTTGAGAGCGAAGCCGCGACGACAGTTGGCCGGGTCGACGGACTGGATCGCGAAACCGAGTTCTACGCGCGCGGAAACACGGTGAAACCCGATTAAGTTGAGGGCTAAACAGAATTACCCACGCCCGATCGTGGTTAGCTGGATGGATGATGTGATTGCTATGACGTCGAAGGGAGAAAACCGCGCTCGGGCCGTTCTGAACCCACCTCGACCGATGTTCGTTATCAGCCCGGCTAAGTGAAGTTAACGCTTTCCGGGCGGTACAACTCCGCCATGGTGAGCCGGTCAGCAGCCCCGGCCTTGCGCAACATGCGGTGAACGTGGTTCTTTACCGTCTGCTCCGAAAGATTCAACCGCGCGGCCACTTCTTTATTCGACAGGCCCTGCCGTATGAGCCCCGCCAGTTGTTGCTGCCTCGGACTGAAGTCCGGGACCCTCGGTGCGCTTCCGCCGGTCAAATTCATTTGTGAGCGAGCCACCCACCGGAACAGCGAGACCGACAACGACGGAGGACAGACCGCTTCGCCGGCCGCTACGTCTCGAATCGCGCGCCAAACTTCGAGGGCGGAAGCATCCGTGAGTACGTAACCCAGCACGCCTTCTCGTACCAACCGCAGAAACACGCCTTCGTCCGCTTCCATCCCGACCATGACCACGCCAATCTCCGGTCGCGCCTCGTGCAGACGGCGGATCACTCTTTCCTGGGACAAGGCCTTCGAAACAGAATCAAGCACGACTATGGCCGGCTCAGCGGCAAGGATTTGCTGCAGAACTTGAGGAGAATATGGTTCGCTGCCGACAATACGGATATCGTCCTTCTTGGCCAGCAGACGGATGAGCGCTTCGCGCAGCAGGCGGTTTTCAGCTAGCAAGAAAACCGGAACAACACTTCCAGGAGGGACATTGCGCACAGATGCCATAGCAACTACCGCCTAAGGCACACCGCTGCACTCCTGCATCGATGCCTTAGGACTGCCTTTCCGGATATCTCGCTTAAAAGCCAAAAGATCCGTCCCGCCCCCTCAAACAAGTGACGGAATTGTGTCACATCGTTCGCTACGCTTGCAAGCGAAAATTAGAACGCAGTATCGAAGGCAATCGGTTCGGGAAGGACTGCTTGAAGCCGGGGAAGAAGAGGGAATCGTCGGCCATCCAGAGACTTGCCCTTTTTGGTCTTGGAGGCCATTGAGTCGTCGAAAGCTTGAGGATTGAAGAACGTTAAGATGCGTTTCGCCTGAGTTACTAGCGCTGATTGCTCAAACCGCAGTCGCCTTCCGCAACTCTGCCAGGTGAGTCGACAGAAATCCCGGGTAGTTTTCCATTCCCTCCCCAGTCTTAGCCGAAAGCTGAAAGATCGGCATGCCGGGCCGCACTGCGTGGATGCTGCTGTGTGCGGTCTCCCAGCTGAATTCAACCGCCGCCGCCAAGTCAACCTTAGTAATGACCGCAACGTCGGCGCTGTTGAAAATTGTGGGGTACTTCAGAGGTTTGTCCTCTCCCTCGGTTACCGAAATGAGTACGAGGCGGAGATCCTCGCCCAAATCATAAGAAGAAGGACAAACCAGGTTCCCAACGTTTTTCGATAAAGAGAAATCCAGCTGGTTGAGATCCCACCCTTCGAGCGCGCTCTGGACCATCGCCGCCTCGAGGTGACAGAGAGTGCCGGTCGTGATTTGCCTGACTGGGGCCTCGCTTCGCGCCAGACGCAGCGCATCATTTTCGGTGGCAAGGTCGCCGACCAGAGCCGCCACGCGGTAGTTTGGGCGAAGAAGAGTAAGGGGTTTTTCGAGGAATGCAGTCTTCCCCGAGCCCGGGCTGGAGACGAGACTCACGACGAAAACTCCGGCGGCGCGAAAGCGGTCGCGAAGGGACCGGGCCACTACGTCGTTCTGCTTCAGCACATTCCTTCGGACTTCAATTAAACGGGTTTCGGGGCGCATTCCTGTATCTCCAACGCAACCACTTCGAGTTCCTTGCCCGCCGCGACTGCCCGGCGGTTCCGCTGAGAGCCGGACTTTGTTGGATTGTCTCCGGAATCCCTCCCTGTCATTTCGGGAGGAACCGCCTATGAATGCTCGATCCACTGATGTTGCAACCTTTAGGTTGCTTTTTGATGTCGCTATGTTAATATGCAACCCATAAGTTGCTTAATATGAATGATCGTATTGAGAAGCGCATTGAACTTAAGGCGCCCGTTTCCCGGGTTTGGCGGGCACTGACGGATTACCGTGAGTTTGGCGAGTGGTTTCGTGTGAAGCTGAGCGGTCCATTCGTACCGGGTCAGGCATCGCGTGGCCAAATTACCTACCCTGGCTATGAGCACGTCCAATGGCAGGTCGTCGTGCAGAAAATGGAGCCCGAACGGCTCTTTTCCTTCACCTGGCATCCTTATTCCGTCGATCCCAAAATCGATTACTCTCAGGAGACGCCTACACTCGTTGAATTCAGGCTGGAAAAGACTGCGAACGGTACGCTGCTTCTGCTCACGGAGTCCGGCTTTGACAAGATCCCCAGCGGCCGCCGCCCCGAAGCATTCCGCAGGAATGACGGTGGTTGGACAGGGCAGATGAAGAACATCGAGAACTATGTCACGCAAACGCCGTAGCACCATGCCCGCCAAACGGCGGACTCGGGCACCCGTATTTGCCGCGCTGGGCGACGAGACGCGGCTATCGCTGGTTGCCAAGCTCTGTGGCCGGCGGCCTTATTCGATCTCGCAGCTGACGCAGGGTTCCAAGCTGACCCGGCAGGCGATCACCAAGCATCTTCGAGTGTTGGAGAGGGTAGGAATCGTGCATAGCGTCCGTGCCGGTCGCGAGAGCCGATTCGAATTCGATCCGCAGCCAATGGAAGGAATTAAGCAATACCTCGATTTCGTCTCCGGGCAGTGGGATCAGGCATTGTCCAGGCTAAAGTCGTTCGTAGAAGACTGAGCGTCTGAAGTGTGACGAAGGTCCCTGGGACACACTCGAAGCTAAGGAAGAAAGTTCTCGTTTAAGACCACCGTCTGGCTCTCGAGTCGTCGACAATTCCTACCGTGGGATGAGAGCGGATGCATTTTGCCGGGGCATTTCCTTAAAGCTCATAATCCAGGACTCGACCGTCAATGAACACAAGCGCGTTGGTCAATACCGATCATTCCCTTGGCGGCCAACTTCCCGTTTGCCCGTCATCCGGGCACAATCCCCTAGGAGCCCGGTTAGCAGGTTGGAAGAGGTCGAAAATGGAAGATTTGATCTACGATGTTGCGATCTTCTGCGCATGCAAGAGAGAACGAAAACTGGTCCACGTCGAAATGCAAATACCCAAGCATCCACAACAGTAGCAGCCCTGCCAGAATCGCGACGATTGCCGCTATAATCCCGAGTCCTTGCCGCGTCGTGAATTTATCTACGGTCCTTTTCCTGCCTTTGAAGAAATATTTACCCCTAGATTCTCTGAATCTGAACCTAAGGTCGCGAAATTTGAGCAGCACGTGTCCACGCCTTCGATGTTTCGCTCCAAGCCGTCGATCTGGATGGCATCAGACCCCGAGAGAGTATCCGCAGCTCGTTCGACACACTCGATGAGTTTTCCGGGTTCACGCCAGTTTTCGCCTAGACCTGAAGCACATCGCCCTCCCGCGCAACCATTTCGTACAACACTGGATTGACAAAGAACCCAATGAAGAGGCGGGAGATGAGGCCGGCAACGATGACAATGGCGAATGGCCTTTGAGTATCCGATCCAATGCCGGTGGAAAGGGCCGCCGGCAGCAATCCCAGGCACGCGACGAGCGCCGTCATCATGATTGGGCGCAGGCGTAAGAGCGAAGCTTCCCTGGTGGCCGTGCGGATCCCCATGCCCTCCTGCCGCAACTTATTAATATAGGAAACGAGAATGACGGCAGTCTCCACGGAAACGCCGAGCAACGCCAGAAGACCCAAGACTGAGGAAACGCTGAAAGGCGTGTGCGTAAGTTTCAGCGCAACCAGCGCTCCTACGGGTTCAGTCATGATTACGCCCAGGGCAATGGTTACGGGAAACTTGAAATTTCCGTAGAGCGCGAACAAGATCATGAAAATCAGCACGACGGCAAGTGGGCCAATAAAATACATCTGGGACCTGGCTTCGAGAAACTGGCTGTATTCGCCGCCCCATTCCATC
>Ga0182015_10001232_pt1 | contig 34563 bp, 23 predicted proteins | sample 712P3MmetaG_FD_120478 | JGI IMG/M metagenome (GOLD analysis project Ga0182015, IMG submission 120478) | Permafrost microbial communities from Stordalen Mire, Sweden - 712P3M metaG | ecosystem: Environmental > Terrestrial > Soil > Wetlands > Permafrost | place: Sweden: Stordalen | collected...
CGAAAGACATTCGCCCGCGTGCGGGAAAAGTATCCGCTCAGGCTATTGCCGTGGTAAGTATGAATGATAATGGGCGCGCCGCTCAGCACCGCCGCGAGGCGCCCCAGGCAGCCCGCCATGGCGGTATGGGTGTGCACGATAGTGGGCCGTTCGCGCCGCAGCAGCCGCCACAGCCGCCAGAGCGCTTTAAGATTGCGCCAGGGCCGCATCGAGCGGGATAATTCCGGCACCCAGCGGATCGCGTCGCCGTCCCGCAGCGGGTAGGTCATATCTCCGTCTTCCGGCTCGCAGCTTCCCGCCACCAGTACGGTGCGATACTCCAGCGCCGCCATCTCCCGCGTGAGCAGCAGCGTGTGGATCGCGGGCCCGCCGATGTTCAGCCGGGTGATGATACGCACGACTTTGGGATATTCCCGTTGAGCCGTGAAATCACGAACCGGAACTTCCCGTTCGCAGAGCGTGGAATGCGATCCATGCATATAAACTCCAGATGAATGCCCCGCCCTACCCGGGCGCGGAGGTTGCTTTCGAGCACTTGCAGGTCTTCGACAGTGAAATGCGCGGCCGGCACGAAGCGCACGCGCAACAGGTCCAAGGATTCCTGCTCAAGTTGGCTCTCAACGATATTGCGGACGCCTTTCAGCACGGGGTCCAGGCGCCCGAGAAAACCGCGTTCGCGGGTGTAGACGATGTCATCCAACCGGCCGCCGATCTCTGCGACGACCGGCATCCCCCGGCCGCAGGGGCAGCTTTCTGTGGCGAAACTGGCCGTATCGCCCACGCGATAGCGGATGAGCGGCATGGCGTAATTCACCAGCCCGGTCAACACGACTTCACCCACCTCGCCGGGTGGCGCCGGCGTGCCATCCGGGCGCAGAATCTCGGTCACGCCCGCCAGGGGATGCGCGTGCATACGGCCGGATTCGCACTCATACCAGAAACTCTGCATCTCCGCCTGGCCATACTGATCGAATACGCGCGTGGCGAAGGTCTCTTCTATGGTGCTCCGCTGATGATCGAGCAGGGTTTCGGCCGAGGTGAGCGCGGCGGTGAGGCGCGGCGCGGGGCGCCCGGATTGCCGGTAATAATCCGCCAGCACGAACATGGATGATGGATAGCCGGAGAGATATGCCGGCCGGAAACGTTCGAGCGCCGCGGCGTAGAAGGGCAGATTGCCGGGCATCAGGTGGACGGTAGACAGCAGTAACGCGTGGTTGGCCAGATCGTGCCGCCAGAAGACCTTCGTTGATGCAGACTGGCGGGGTGGGACGATCATCTTGCCGGTGAACTGTCCCCGCCGGTCGCTTTTGGTGACACCGGCCGTATTCCGGTATAGCTCGACATAGGCCCACATCCGCTGCATGGCTTCCCGGCTGTAATAAATGGTAAGGGGCTTTCCCGTGGTGCCGCTGGTATGCCAGGGAATCAACGCCGGCCGCGAAAAAGTGTCCGCGATGAAGTCGTCAGGCCGTTGGTGTATATGATCTTTAGTAATAAATGCAGCCGTGCCGTATTTCCGGTAATGGGGCACGTTCATGACCACAAATCGCTGCAGACGGGTGATCTCGATGGCCTGCAAATGCCGAAGCCGTTCCGCGGGCACGTGTTCGGTGCGCTTCAGCAGCGCCAGATATTCCTGGAATACCCCGGCATAACGCCAGCGATAATATTGGGCGCCTTGTACGGTTGCGCATATGTGCTGCAGGGGAATAGGCAGCGCGGAATAGAGCTGGGGCAACATTTCCAGAGTGCGGTCTAAGCTAATATGTAGCGATAGTATAAGATCTGTATCTCTGAAATATAAGAAAACTTTTGGTCGTGCCGCGTGTAAAGAGATGAAAGTTGATCAATGTAGGAGATCAGGCTATCGCCAAGTGGGATATGCGGAATTGGTGCGTAAGCAGAACCAAGATGCTAAGTGCTATATCAAATATATCAAATACGACCCAATCCCAAGCCGCGGCCCCGATCACGACAACCTCGAGCCAGAAATCTTCCTCCAGCTCGCAGACTGCTTCAAGCAGTTCAACCACGGACACAGTTTAGTTGAGCCGCGCCGCGCAGGTCGCATTGGGCGCTGTTCAGGAAGCCAAAGAAACTCCGTCGCAAACTGCCCAAGAAGCCAACCGGGGGGATCCCCAGGCGCGGCGGCTGCTGGCAAGAGAGAATGCCGCAAGAGTCCAGACGCGCTAAGCCGGGCAAACAGATGAAGCTGCGACGCGTTGCCGGGAGCCGCCCGGAACGGCCCCGGCTCATTCGGTTGGCTCGTCCACCTGCGCGAATAAGTCATGAAAGTCCACGCGGCCGATCATTTCGGGTTTCCACTACCAGATCGGCGCAAATTCCGGATGCCTTCCCGGTCGGTTTCCTGCTTGGCTCGTCTTCCGGAGAGAGGATTTCGGCACCGGCTCTGAGATACGGCAGCACCATCACGCAGACACACGGTGCACAGACGCGCGAGTGCTGGAACTTGAGTATCCCCATGTATTCGTGAAATATTCCGGCCAGCGATAGTAGAGTACGTTAAGATGAAAACCGTCGTGATGAAAGAACTCGATCATGCTATACCGGCGGGATATGCGGAGCTGCTGCACGACCTGAAACAGAAGATCCGCGGCGCCCAGCTTCGGGCGTCGCTGGCGGTCAACCAGGAACTGGTGCTGCTCTACTGGCGGATCGGGCGCGAGATTCTGACCCGGCAAGAGCGCGAGAGTTGGGGCGCGAAAGTGATTGACCGGCTGTCCGCCGATCTTAAGACCGCCTTCCCGGAGATGAAGGGCTTTTCGCCGCGCAACCTCAAATATATGAGGGCATTCGCCGAGGCTTGGCCGGAAGAGGCAATTGTGCAGCAACCCGCTGCACAAATTCCCTGGTTCCATCACTGCGTGCTGCTCGATAAAGTGAAACACCCCTCCGAACGGGACTGGTACGTGCGGGCAACGCTTCAGTATGGTTGGAGCCGCGATATCCTGGTCCACCAGATCGAATCCGGACTATACCGGCGGCAAGGCGGCGCCATCACCAACTTCGAGCAGGTTATGCCGCCGGCGCAATCCGAGCTGGCCCAACAAATCACGAAGGATCCCTACTGCTTCGATTTTCTGATGCTGGGCCCGGATGCGCACGAGCGCGACCGGGAGCGCGCTTTGCTGGAGCATCTCCGCGAGTTTCTCCTGGAGCTCGGTGTGGGATTCGCCTTCGTCGGCAGCCAGTACCGGCTTGAGGTGGGCGGGCAGGAGTTCTATATCGATCTGCTCTTCTATCATCTAAAGCTGCGGGCCTACGTGGTGGTGGAGCTCAAGCTGGAGGCCTTCCAGCCTGAGTTCACCGGCAAGATGAATTTCTATTTATCCGCCGTAAACGATCTGTTGCGCCATCCAGACGACCAGCCCAGTATCGGCTTGATCCTCTGCAAGACGCGCGACCGGATTGTCGCCGAGTACGCGCTGCGGGATGTTTCTAAGCCGATAGGCATTTCGGAGTACCACCTGGCCGCCGCGCTGCCGGACGCGCTCAAAGGTAACCTGCCGAGCATTGAGGAACTGGAGAGCGAACTGCGCGATCGTGAAGTGCGTCACGCGGCGGACTCGTAGCGCTCGTCGACGCGCGGGAACAGTTCGTTGAAATCCACGCGGCCCACCAGATCGGTTTCCACCACCAGATCGGCGCAATTCCGAATGCCTTCCCGGTCGGCCTCCTGCACGGTGTGTTTGTATGGATTGACGATCCAGATATGCGCCACGCCGACTCGCAGGTAGTCAGCGAGCTTGGCCAGCACCTCTATGGCAGCGCCATCACGCAGACATCCCGGATGCGGTAGCGGTGCTTGGTTCCCAGCAGGCGCATTCGCTGCTCAGTTAGACCGCGGAGCTTAACGCGATGCTTGTGCTCACCACATGCCGCTCCACAAGCTCACCATCCACGTACTCCATGTCGGGCTCGTAGGTGGTCCGTAAATACTCTCGACGAGGACGCGGGTGGCTGTCGCTATGCAGTTAAGCCTATTCCCTGCGGGCGGCCTCGATCTCACCGGCCCAGCCTACGGGAGCTTCAAATGGGACAGAAGCGGCTTCGACCGCGGGAGCCTGTCCAGCGAACTGAGTGAAGGCGCGCGCCTCGGGATCGCACAAGTGGCTCAGCAGCGGAATGCGGCGCCAGTCGAACCCCATCAAGGTGGCGCAGGTCACATCCACCACGCCGGGATCTTCGCCCCACACCAGCACTCCGCACGACCTGGGGCGCGGCTTGAGAGGGCCGCAGTCTTCGCCGGCCACGACGGCATCCACCAGCGTCAGGATGGTGCGCGGCTGCCGCCGCAACGCGCCGCCAACCTCATAGTTACGTGCGATATCCACCAGGTCGTATATGGTGCGCCAGAGCGTATCGTTGCCGTGCCAGCCGCCGCCGTGAATCAGCGGCATGGAAGCCGCCTGCGCGCCAGCCCGCGCCAGTTTCCACAGCCACAAAGGCGCGCGCGTCTGCAAAAGCTCACGCACCGGGCTCGCGGTGCGGCTGAGCCAGTTTTTGTCCGGATATTCGTCGCCCCCGGCGCTGGGCGATCCTGCGCGGAAATGCGGCAGAAAATCCTTTGATCCGATAATGCCCACGAAGTTTTTGAGTGCGCCGGTCATGCCGGTCTTCATGTGGGTCTTGAGCTTGGGAACATTCAGAATTACATCGGCGCTGAGCACGGAATTGCTGACCGAGTAGCGATGCGCGCCGCGGTGATTACCGTTGGTGTTAACCGTGTTGTAATCGGTGACCCCAAAGCCCGCATTTACGCCGAAGCACACGAGGCGGCTACGCGCGCCGAGATCCACGACCGAATAGTCGTTCGGATCGCCCGGGAGAACGTGTACGCCGCGCACGTAACTGCTGGAGTCATCAATTTCGGCCCATTGTTTGCGCAAATCGAGAAACGACACAGGCGCGTGCGCGTAGTCCCGCTCGAGTTCGGCGAGGCCGTTCTGGCGGCGCAGCCGGGCAAAGTCGCAGCCTTGCAGCGGTGCATCGGCCACGTACACGCGGCCCTCGCCGGCGAGCGCCAGCAAAGCCGCGTCGATGAGCGCCCGTATGAGCGAGGGGTGCGTGAATAATACGTTGCGGCCCTCGGTATCGCCGAATTCGTGCTTCACCCAGTTGGGTTTGATGACCACGGTCATGCCGGGCCGGATCCATCGTCCGAGCGGATTCTCGGGATTGAGCCCGAGAGAGCCAAAGAGATCGCGCAAGCTGGTGTTTACGGCTTGATAATCCGGCGCGGGCCAGACAACCGCGGGCGAGGCAGCGGGGCTCATGATACCGAGTTCCATACCTGCCGCCATTCCCGGAGTTCGTCGTCACTGAGCGCCTGGTAGCGCGCACGCAGCCAGGCCGCGTCGGCGCGCGCCGCGACCGCCAGAATATCGCGGCAGCTTTTCACGGCTTCTACCGCGCCCACCCGCAGGCGCCCCGCGCGATTCAGATAGCTTCCCGCGCAACGGCACCACATCCAGCGCGAGTGCAGGGCCTTGCGCAGGTTGATTGACCCCTGCCGGTAGCCCAGCACGATTTCGGGCAGGTTGGCAAACCGGCTGCTGGCGCAGGCCCGGAACAGCAGATCGTGGTCTTCGCAGCGGATGGCATCGGCGCGATAGAGGTAGCGCCGGAACCAGGATGTCTTTCCCATGAAGGTGGGATGGATCAGCTTAAAGGAGTAGAGCGGCCAGCGGGCAATCTCGCCGTGCGCGCCGGGATCGGCGCGTTTGCCGACCGGTTGGCCGGCATCGGCGAAGAGCACGGCCCAACCACCGGTCAGATCCACTTGCGGATGGTCCAGCAGGAAGTGCAGCTGCTTCGCCAGGCGCTGCGGATACGCGATGTCGTCGGCATCCATCCGCGCCACGTAATCGCCGCGGGCGTACTCGATGCACTCGTTCAGGCGGGCGCCCAGTTGCAGGCGCCGCTGGTCGCCCCACACCACGATGCGCGGATCCTGGAACGAGCGCGCCAGCTCGCGGCTGGAGTCGGTGGAACCATCATCGCAGAGCAATAGCTCCCAATTGGCATGGCTTTGCAACAGAATCGAGCGGATGGATGCGGCGATGGTGCGCTCGGCATTGTAAAACGGCATGGCGATGCTGACGAGCGGCTTGTTCACAGGCGACGCGGTCATAATGCGGCGTAGACCTCCCGGCAGCGCTCCACAATTCGCGGCCAGTCGTAACGCTCGGCATTCGCCCGCGCGCCTGCTCCCAGCGCGGCCAGCAGGTCGGGGCGATCGAGCAAGGCTTCCAGGCGGGCAGCCAGATCCGCCGGGTCGCCGGTTCGGAAGCGCACGCCGGCGGTAACCGGTACGGTCTCCCGCAGGCCTCCATGATCGCTGGCGACGACCGGCTTGCCACAACCTTGCGCTTCCACCGCGGCCATGCCGAACATTTCCAGTTCGCGCGTGGGCATCACGAAGACGTCGCAGGCATTGTAGATCCCCGGCATATCGAAGTCGTCCAGGGGAGGCAGGTAGATGCCGCCGGATTCGCGCACCTGGGCGGCGAGCGGGCTGAGACGCGTCTGGCCGAACTGTTCGCACGGGCCCGCCGCTACCAGCGCAGCCGGCCGCTGCAACATGCGGTACGCGGCTATCAGCAGGTCGGTGCCTTTCTGCGCGCACAAACGGCCCACATACAATATGACGGGGCGGGCACCGATGCCCAGGCGCTCCCGCCACTCCGCACGCAGCGCCGGGTCGGGATGAAAGCGTGCGCAGTCCACGCCGTTCGGAATCGCCGCCAGTTTGCTTTCGGGCAGACTCCAATACGCGCGGTAAACCTCTTGGCAGTAATCTGAGACCGGCGCCACGCGGTCGCAAGACATCAGGCATTGCCGCCAGATGCGCTTGCTGGCCCCCCGCAGCCAGGTAAATCGCCGCCAGGGTTCGAAATGATAATCGCAGCTCAGTACCGCCGGCGCCAAGCCTGTGGTCTTGGCCAGCCAGGCAATCTCCGCGCGGTTGTGCACGTGAATCACGCGTGCTGCGCGATGCCCGGCGTCTTGCACGAAGCGCAGCGCGAACTCCGCGCGAGATCCGCCCAGGTATCGGATGGAGACGCCGCGATATTCCCGCCAGCCGGTTTCCGGTCCTCCGGAATAAACGATGACGCGCTCACCTTCGCGCGCCTGCGCCTCTGCCAGTTCCAGCATGCGCCGTTCGACGGCGCCGCCCAGCCTTGCCGGAAGGGGCAGACGGGAAGGCCCCACGTGGATGATCATCGCGCCGGCCTCCAGACGTGAGCTACGGCGACGGCACAAAGCCAAGGCACAAAGGCCAAAAACGTGAGTGGGAACCAGGACGTGGAGGCGGTGGCCAGTTGATGCACGGCCCGAAACAGGCACAACCCGTAGCCGAGAGCCACTATGGGATGGCGGCTATGATGGCAGCGGCCATCCAGAAATGCCGCGCCGAATCCCACCAGCAGGAATCCTCCCACTACTCCGAAGTAGCTGAAATTGGCGAACAACTCGCCCACCAGGGAGGCTTCCTGCGAAACCAGCCCCTGGTCGAAAGCGCCGTAGATCAGTTCGCCCAGTTCTTCGCGTACGCCGCGGGAGCGCTCGAATCCGGCCGAGACGGGCAGCACTTGCAAAGGCGCCATCAGAAATGTTTCGCCATAGTAATAAGGCAGTGTCTCGCGGTCGACGATCAGCGCCGCCGTGGTATCGAAGCGGCCGACGGAGTTGTCCACCATGTTGAATACCCGGTCGCCGTCGGTAAGCGCGCTGAAATCGATGGCATCTGTCGCCTCGTACCAGCCGATGTTCTTGGTGGTCTCCATCCACAGCGACACCAATAACACCAGCGGCAAGGCGACGGCCATGTAGCGCGCGCGCAGCGTGAAAATACCGCGGATCTTGCACAGGTGAAAGATCAACAGCATAGTGCCGGTCCACATCAATCGCCGGCCGCAGCCCAGGTGGATGGCCGCGAGCATGAACAAGCCAGCCATGGTCGCGACTCGCGTATAGCGCACCTTGGGCTTCGAAAGATACCAAAAACCCACGGCGGTGGTCGGCAGCATAAAGAGCAACGAGGTGTAGCGGCCCATGCCCTCGCGCGGCGCGAGCCCCACGTGATCGAACAGAAGCTGCTGGCGGCTTGCGGGATCGACGAGCAGCACCACGATGCTGAGCAAGCCCGCGACGGTAAAGAGGAGAAAAACGGTGCGTTGCAGCCGCTCGGAACGAGACGGACGGCGGCGTGCCCGCAGGTTAGCGATCAGCGCGTGGGCGGCCTGGCGCGCAGCGCGGCTGAAGCGCGAGCGAGCGAAGCCGGCGTGCGCGCCGCAAGCAAATGCCAGAAAAGCGAGAGCGCCTACCAGGTAGGTGCGCGAATAGGCATCGTGCATCGACACCGCCAAGGGTGTTTTGCTCCGATGGAGTACCGAGACGGCAGTCCCGTACAGGCAGTAATCAAAAATAAACCAGGCTTCCACGAGTCCGGTGAGGCTGAGCCAATAGTTCTGGCGGCGCATTCCCCGGCTGTACATGCCGAAGCTGAGCAGTATGATGGCCAGAAACAGGTAAGCGTTAGCGCCGGCGGGCGATCCATTGGCCATGTGCACTGCCCCTGCCACAAAGGTCAGCGTAACGATGAGTGCGATCCTCATCTGGTGTCCAGCCCCCATCCGGCCGCGCCGAGACCGGTTGCCAATATGGCTTTTATGCCCGTTTGCGCGATCAGCAGCGCGCAAGCCACGCCGATCGCGCCATAGACTGGCGCGAACCATACGACTAGTCCGCCGAACAGCAGGGTGATGAGAAAGTCGGAGGCGGTACACCATTCCGGACGTCCCGCGCCGTAAAGCAGGAACTGCACCGGGTTGGCGACCAACAGCGCAATATTGGCGGTCGCCAGCAGTTGGAAGACGAGTACGGCACCCGCCATGGCCTTTGGAAAAAGGCGCGCGGCCAGCGGACCGCACAGCCAGGTGGGCACCAGCAAAGCTGCCGCTAAGAGCGCAGCGCCCGGCAAATAGGTGCGTAGATAGCTGCGGCGGCCTTCGGCCGTAGTTGCCGCGACGGCTTCCGGCAAAAGCACGGTGCTGGTAGTGTTAATCAAAAGGGCGAATCCACCGCTGAGCGACATACCCAGGCTGTACGTGCCAAGGGCCGAAGCGGCGGCCCAGCGCGATAGCGCGATGGAAGGAATGTAGTTATAGAGCGAGCCGATCAATGTGGAAATGGTGATCCAGTTGGCGAATACGGCGATCGGCTTCCAGGCGGGCCGGTCGCCGGGCTGGCGCGCGGCTGCTACGACCGCGGCCAACAGGCCGAGGTTGGCGATCACGATCCACAAGCGGCTGAACACATCGCCCGCGAACAGTACGGCCACGCCCGCCACACGGAATCGCAGCATCGCCAAGACCGGGAGCATTTGCAGCACGGCGGCGGTGAGGTTGAGCCGGGCCATACGTGCGAATTCGAGCCGGGACTGCAACAGAACCAGGGCGAAGGAGGATACCGAGGCCACCGCCGCGCTGCCGCATGCCAGGCGGAGCGCGGTCGCGTACTCCGGGTGCCGCAGCAGTTTGGCGCTGATCATCGGCGCGAACAGAAATACGGCGGTGATAACCGCGGCGGTCAGGGCCAGGCGCAGCAGGAGAAAGCGCGAAACCGTACGCAGCCAGCCGGGGCCAGTGGCGCCAGCGGCGAATTTCAGACAGGAGATGTTGATGCCCAGTTCGCACAGATTGCCGACCACCAGGCTGCTGCTGGCGTAGATGGCGCATTCATCGAAGCGTGCGGGCGCAACCATGTGCGATACCAGCAGCAGCGCGGCGAAGCGGCTGGCGGAGAGGCCGGCCTGGCCGCCCAGCACCAGCGCTATATTGCGCGTGGCGGCAGTGACGCGCCGGGACCCGAGGGCGACTACGAGGACGCCGCGCACGGCGTGCGGGCCTCGATCAGCATCGCACAGGGCGTTTCCGGCGGATCTTTCTGGAGCGCTGTTATGAAGTAGTGTTGCCATTGACGATTCAGTCTTGAGCGCCAGGGCGCGGGCAGCAGCCGCATCCCGAAGCGGTAGGCCCGGCCCAAAGTCAACGGACCGGCGCCCATACAGAGTGGGCCATCCACGCGATCCCAGAGTTCGCACATGCGGGCGGAAAGATAGGGCGTGGTCTGGACGTTCGCGAAACCGGCTGAGGTGAGCATTGCAATCCAAGCGTCCTCAGCCAGCAGGTGGAGATGATGCAAGTGCCTGGCGCGCAGGCGCGCATACGAAGGGCTCGCCAGCAGCAGGTGACGGTTCATTTCGATCAGCGGAACGGTGGCGATCAAGGCGCCGCCCGGCCGCAGGACGCGCCGGCACTCCGCCAGCACGCGCGGCATGTCTGGGATATGCTCCATGACGCAGTTAGCGAATATCGTAGAAAAAACCCCATCGGCGAAGATGAGCCGGCGCGCGTCCATCGCTGAGAGGTGCTCATAAAGGCCATTGCGCGCGGCGGATAGTTTGATCTCGCGCGGGTTCAGATCGATGCCCCATTCCAGGTGCTCGAAAAGCAGCGAGGCAAAGCGGCCGTTGCCGCAGCCGATCTCCAGTACCGGCGGCGCGAAGGCGCAGCGCCGCAACACTTTCAGTTCGGCTGCCCGCCAGGCTGCTAATGACGGAATGTCGTAAATGGTTTGCGTCAGGCTCAGGAGTTCGGCGTCGGAGTAGTTAAGCAGCGCGCGCATGGGTCTCGAGAAGTTGTTCGTAAAGCCGAACGTGGCGATCGATCATTTGGCTCACGCTGAATTTGGCGCGGGCCTTTTGGCAGGCTGCAGCGCCCATTTGGCGGCGGCGTTGCGGATCGGCCAACAAGGTGCAAATAGCCTGCGCCAGGGCGGCGCTGTCGCGCGGCGGGACGATCACGCCCGTCTCTTCGTCCAGTTGCTCGCGGATACCGCCCACATCGGTGGCGACCACGGGCGCGCCGCAGAACATGGCCTCCAGTACGACGGTAGACAGGCATTCGCCCAGGCTGGGCGAAACCACCACGGCTGCTTTGGAATAGAGCACAGCCAGAGCGTCGGCTGGCTTCGATCCTGCAAATTCCACGCAGCGGTTGAGTCCGAGACGAGCCGCCTGTGCCCGGTAGTCGTCCAGCAACGCACCGGTCTGATAAACGACGCTCAGTTTGATGCCGGGGTGGACGGCCCGTACAGCGGGCAAAGCGTTTAACAGATAATCCAGGCCTTTGAATTTCTGGAGTTGGCCGACAAAGAGCAGCAGATCATGGTCGAGCGCCGCTGGCGATGAGATGCGATCGAAAACGGAGGCGCAGATACCGTTCGGAATCACCGCGATGCGTTCCGGACGTAAATCTCGCCGGCGGGTGAGGAAGTCGCGCTCGGCCCTGGATAGCGCCACTACGGCATTGGTTTTGCGAAGAATGAAGCGGTCCGTCAGCCGCCGCTTCCAGGCGACAGGCAGCCGGTTCATGGCAAACGGATCATGCGTGGTGAGGACGAACGGCGGTCGCCTGGTAGCTGCGGCCAGCCGTAGCGCGGCGCGGCCAAAATGATGCACATGCACCAGGTCGTAGTCTTCGGGCACCAAGGGGCCGGCATGTCCGGCAAGCGTTACCACCCAGCCACGCTGGCTAAGCCCACCGGCAAGCATCGTCTCGGGCGAGATGGAGTGCTGCGCCCGATAGTCTTCCGGTTTATCGAAGATTCCGCCTACGATGCAGACGTGCATAGTTGCAGTAAGGCCGCTGCCCGGCCCTTGAGATTTTGTTTACGAAGAGTAAGTGGTTGTTTTGGGCGGTATTCCCAATATTTTTTGAAGTGCAGATCAGCGGGGGCTTGCCTGATACGTAGGTGCACAGATGGGCAATATGCTCGAACCGGTAGACGGATCGACGAATTCGACTCCCCTGCTCCGTACGACCCATTCGAGGCCGGCTTCGCGGCGTCGTTCGAGGATGGCTTCAGCGGAATATATGCGGTAGGTGGTGCCGATCGATTCCGGCGTGTTATAAGGCGACAGAATCTCCAGGGCCAACTTGCGGATCAGCCGTTGCGTATTGATTTTGCAGTTCTTAGGGGTCATCCGGCAGAGCTGCGACATGCCCCGCCACCCGATCACGATGGTGCGGGTTTGGGTGGATTCCGGAGACGCGGCCTTCCACAGCGATTGGTAGAGTACTTCCTCGCCGAGGGAGTGGCCATCGTGAGTGGCCGCGCAGTGGCGGATACGGACTCGTTGCCCAGGTAAGATTCCAGGGGCCGAATCGACCCCAGGGCCTGGTCGAGTCTCAGAGGCCACATCGATCACTGGTGTGGAGACAGGCCCTGCGGCTGATTCGACCTCAGGGCCTGCAAGAGGGCCAGGGGCTGGCATTAGACCGACCGCAGTGACCGAAACACTCACAGGGGCTGAATCAGCATCCGGGCCTGTTTCAGGCTGAGGGGCTAATTCAACCCCAGGGTCTATAGCAACTTCAGGGGCTGGGCGTTGCAGATGGGGCAGGGGAACGGGACCGTTCAAAAAAGACAGATATCCGCCCATGCCCGGCTGGCTGACTATTTCGTCCCAGCCCAGCGGCTCCATCGCCGGCTTACGCTTGGACCGTTTGGGCGTTTTCGGATTCTCTTTGGCCGGTTCGCTCATCGAGCAGCTCCAGAAGCTGGGCTCCTGCTAATTCATAATCTTCCATAGCCTTGCACTTTGGATCGTAATCCACCAGAAACTGCCGCGCGCGCCCGCATTTGGCTACCGTGACATCGGTCCGGATGGCCGGGAGCAAGGGAATCTTGAACTTGGCGGAAAGGTCTTCGAGCGATTTCATCATCACGGCGGTGTGCTGGAAGCGGCGATCGACCATGACGGGCAGCAGCGCCGCCGGCCGCACGTTCACGCGAAACAGTTCGTTCATCATGCGCGCGGTTTCGAGACAAGCGCCGGCGCCTTGCAGGCTGAGCGTGTCCATACTGACCGGAATCAGCACCCGTTGCGCGTAAACCATGGCGCAGGTCTGCATGAGGGTGATGGAAGGCGCTACATCGATGATGACGATATCGTAGGGCTCGTCGACTTTGGAGAAGAGCAGGGAAAAGGACATCTCCCGCGCCGGCACCCCCATCAGGGACGCCTCGGCTTGGATGGTTTCGCGGCTGCTGCACAGCACATCGATGTTCGGCGTGGCGTGCACCAGGCAACTTTCGAACAGGTGATTGTAGACCACGAAATGGTGCAGGAAGCGCTCGGCTTTCAGCCCCAGCGACATACCGATGGAGCCCTGCGGATCGGTGTCGATCAGCAGCACTTTGCGGCCTCCATCGGCCCACAAACGGGCCAGGGTGGTCGCGGTAGTGGTCTTGGCGACACCGCCCCGTTGATTCGAAATCACGAGCCTGATCACTGTTTGTTCTCCGCGATGGTTTGCCGGATGCGCTCGACGTCCTGCGCGGTCCAGCGCCGATACCGGTTGGCCTGATTGCGGTCCGGTTCGGGAATTTTTTGCGTGCGCAACCAGTTCATAAGCGTGCGCTTGGTGATTCCGAGGACGTCCGCGACTTCCTGCGACTTCATGTAGGGTTCACTGCGTATTTTCATCAGTTACGCTATATCTGTGATCTTAGAGATCGGCTGTGGGCATGTCAATAGCAAAGTAATGAAAGTAATGAAAGCCCGTACAAATCAGGCAATACTGGAGAAACGATCACAGGGGTTGGACCGGAATTGTACGGTCGCTCTTGGCAGGGCCATCCGAGAGAGCTACGCTGAGGTACCGCCGGGTGGCCACGTCGCGAGCTTTCGCAAGACAGACGTTAACAACCACAGGGGTTGAAGCAGCCACCACTGAGGGTGGCTGCTAGCCGGGCAGGGAAGTGGAACCGGGAGCCAAAAACACTGGCAGACTTGCGGTTATAAGACGCCGGAATTATTGTAGTCTGAAGTTAGCTCCCCGGTTTCCTCATGAGCGAAGTACTGCAAGCCGCGCTGGAATGCTTCGCCGGACGCCGAATGGCGCAAGGCGATCCTATGCGCCACCGCTTTGCAGTGTTGCCCTCGCGTAACGAGCCGCGCTACCTGCTTCCATTAGGGGACAGCCGCACGACACTCGAAGGACTACGCGGCTACACGCCTTATGTGCTGGGCGCGCGGGTGCGGAAGACCCTGCTGGCGCAAGTCGTCCGGATGGGCTGGAGAGGATGGGCGGGCCACTCGCTATACGCTGGAGAGCCGCTCGGCCTTAAAGCTTTGGTTACCGCGGTGACAGGAGAGCGCAACCCCGCATTTGCCATAGTGCTGGGTGGGCCGGGCAAGTATCGCAAACTCACTTTGCAGGTGATGCGGCCCCGCGGGGAGACGCTGGGATATATCAAGCTGGGACTGACCAAGTGGGCGGACGGGCGCGTGCGGCATGAGGCCAGGGCGCTTGAGGAACTCAGCCGATTGCGGCCGCAGGTATCTCGCGTGCTCTACGCGGGCGATTGGCAAAACCGCTACATGTTGTTCCAGTCGCCGCTGGAAGGCCGGCCCGGGTCGATAGAACTTTCCGGCATGCATGTTGCCTTTCTCGAAAAGTTGGCCGCTGTCCGGCGGTTGGACAAGCCGGGTGTGCGAGTAGTCGAAGAAGTTGGCGCGCGTTGGCACGAGGTGAGCTGGCGCTGCGACTGGCGCGCGAAACAGTTGGGCAGCGCGGCATTGGCCGCGGCCCAACTAGATCTGGAAGGAGTCACGGTTCCGTGCGGTTACTGGCATGGCGACTTTACGCCCTGGAATACGCGCGTGCGGGATGGCAGCCTCGCCGTGTTCGATTGGGAGTCCTGTGAGGACGGAGCGCCCTTGGGATGGGACACTTTCCACTTCAGTATGCAAGTAGCCAGGCTGCGAAAAGAGCGATGGAGAGGCAAATTCGACCTGGGACTCACGCCGGGTGTGCGGGGCCTGTTCCTTTTATACTTGCTCGTGAGCCTGGGCAAGTTGCTGGACGAGGGGGCGGACGCGAACCCAGCTCTGGAATATGGCAAACAGCAGCTCATGACCGAACTGGCGGTCGAGTGAGGTGGATTTTCTTAAAAAAATCGACCGACTGCCTGGCAGACTGCTCCCACCGAAAACGTTCCGCCTGAACTTTGCCGGCGGCTGCCAGGTGCGCGCAAGTAGCAGGCGAGGTGAGCAGGCGGTTGAGTGCGGCGCGCAATTCCGCCGGGCTACGCGGGTCGATCAATCGTGCTGCGCCCCCAGTCACTTCGGGCAACGATGAAAGATTCGAAGTAATCACCGGCACGCCGGCCGCCATGGCCTGCGCTACCGGAAAACCGAAGCCCTCGTAGAGCGACGGATAAACGAAGACAGTGGCGCCGGCGGTGATGCCCGGCAGATCGGGTTCGGGCACATAGGCCAGGTAACGCACGCCCGGAGCGGGTTTACGCAGCCGTGCCAAGGTTCCCGCGGCGCGCCATCCTTCCGGACCCACCACCACCAGATCGAATTCTTCGCCTGCAGAGGCAGGCAGAGCTTGCCAGGCGTCCAGCAAACAGTCCAGGTTCTTACGCGGCTCGATGGTCCCCACCGACAGCGCGTAGGGCCGGTGGAGTCCGTACTTGAGCCGGGCGGCGGCGCGGGCTTCAGTACTGACATCGAAAAACGGATGGGCCACGCCCGGATGAATCACTTCGATGGCCTCGGGATTGAGGCCCAGCACCTTGACGGCATCGCTACGCGTGCTTTCGGAAACGGCGATCAGGCCGGCCGCCCGCTTCCAGATCAGCTCGGCGAAGCGCTTTTCGGCTGCCACGTTGGCGGCCTGGTGGAATTCGGGTAGAAGCCAGCAGGTCAAGTCGTGCAGAGTGGCCGTCAGCGGCATGTAGCGCGGCGGATAGAGCAGCTTAGTGGCATGGAAGATGCCGTCCGAGGGGAACATCACGTCCGCGATGTGATTCGGCCGCAAATTCATGGCGAAGAGTAGGCCCTGGCGGGCTAGTGTACCGGGTGGATCCGCGACGGAGCCTTCATGATCCAGTTCCGGTAACCGGTCCAGGAACGGGAAAAGTTGGACCTGTTCATCGCCCAGCAGGCGGCGCAGGTGCACAATCCAGTGGAAAAGATAATTCTTGACGCCGGCGCTGCGAACCAGCAAAGGGATGGCGTCAATCGAAATGCGCATAGACCGCTCCCTCACGGTCGCGGCTCGGCAAATTGCGGTTCGGCAAATTGCGACTCGCTGAGCCGCGCGCGTGCGCAAGCGGTTTCCACTTTTGCCATTTTCGCATGCTGGTCAGCGCTGCGCCGAACGCCAGCCGATAGGCTGTTAGAGTGGATCTGTGACCGGGTTGGCTCTGTTTCTGGCGGGCGCGGGATTTACCTTTTATATCGCCGTGGGTTATCCGCTGCTGCTGGCTGCGCTCGCCCGCTGGAAGCCCACGCCGGTGCGCAAACGCTTCGCAGATACCAACGTGACTGTCCTGCTGGCGGTCTACAACGGCGAGAAGTGGATACGCGCAAAGCTGGAATCGATTTTGCAGCTCGACTATCCGCGCGCGCGTCTGCAGATCCTGGCGATCTCGGACGGCTCGACCGACCAGACCGACTCCATTGTGAGGGAATTCCGCGACGAAGGCGTAGAGCTGGTGCGTCTGCATCACGGCGGCAAGGCGGCAGCGCTGAACGCGGGTATGGCCCGGGCCACCGGCGATATTTTATTCTTTACCGATGTGCGGCAGCAGTTGAAACCGGACGCCCTGCGCCATCTGGTGGCGTGTCTGGGGGATCCGGCGGTGGGTGGCGCGTCCGGACACATCGTTTTCGGGGCAAGCGATGGCCGCGGGAAGGCCGACGTCGGGCTGTATTGGCGCTTCGAAAAATGGCTGCGGGACAAACTGACCGCGGTGGATTCGTTGCTGGTGGCGACCGGATGTATCTATGCGCTGCGCCGCGAATTGGCGCGGCCGCTACCGCCCGCGGCGCTGATCGATGATGCCTACCTGCCCCTGGCGGCCGTTTTCGCAGGGTATCGGTTCGTCTTTGAAAGGCAGGCCGTCGCTTATGATTATGCAACCCAGTTGGAAGTCGAATTTCAGCGAAAAGTGCGGACCCTGGCCGGGCTTTTTCAATTGGTGGGGAGCTATCCCCGCCTGCTTAATATCTTCACCGCGGTGGGCTTCCATTTCTTCTCATATAAACTGGGCCGGCTACTGCTGCCGTACGCTCTGCTGCTGGTGGCAGTGAGCGGCTTTTGGCTCCCGCGCCCGTGGGCACAAGTGGTCATCGGCGGAGAGATACTGCTTTACGGCTTGGCGGCGGTGGACCATTGGGTGCCGGCCGGCTCTGTGCTGAAGCGCTTGTCCGCCGTGTGCCGCACGTTCGTGGTCCTGATCGCGGCGGCCTTCTGCGCCGGATCGATCCTATTCGTACCGGCCGGCAGCCTGTGGAAAGAGACGCGCGTGGAAGTTGCAGGAGAGAACGGCGCGGCGCTAGAGCACGATTGATCGACGCGCGGGGCACGGCGCGCTATTTGGGCGTCTCGGATTTGACGAACTGCAGCGCAGCCGAATTCATGCAATAGCGCAAGCCGGTGGGCTGCGGACCATCCGGGAAAATGTGGCCCAGATGCGCATCGCATTTTGCGCAGAGTGCTTCGGTGCGCAGCATGCCAAAGCTGCTATCGGTTTCTTCAGTAACATTCTCTTTAGCGATGGGCGTCCAAAAACTCGGCCATCCCGTGCCGGATTCAAACTTAGTGTCTGAGCTGAACAGAGCATTCCCACAGCACACGCAGCGGTAAATGCCTCGATCGTGCAGATTATAATACTTGCCGGTGAAAGCCAGTTCGGTGCCTTTCTTGCGGGTAACCGTAAACTGTTCGGGCGTGAGCTGGTGCTTCCATTCTTCGTCGCTCTTGACTACCTTTTCAGTTGTCACAATTCCTATCCTCTTTCCTGCATCGGAAAAGTCAACCAGCCGGACGGTGCCGGGGTTACGCTGCCGTGCGCCGGCGGAGACGGTTTGGTCCGCACTGCGCGCATCGCTGGTGCACGCCGAGCTAAACAAGGCGGAGGCTGCGGCCAAGACGAAGCCGCGGCGGTCGAGAAGGCGTTCGGTTGGTTGCCCCACTTTCTAAAATTGTAGCGCAGGCGCAGCAGTACCCGGTACGGTACAGCCGGTTCTGTTCAAACGAGTCGCGGGTCGCATAGAATTCAATTAGATCCGACGCGAAAGTCGTTTTATCCTAGCCAGGTTTTGAGCCAGACGGTGAGGGGGCGGGCGGAGACCGACAACGGCCTCCGGCCCCCTGCCGTTCCCGCCATATTATCCAAATCGCAAGACTTGTAAACCGTTCACAGGGCCAGTCAGAGCACCCAGCGCTGCGCGGCAAACACCTCCCACAGTCCTTCCCTAAGTTAAGGGTTAATGGTTAACACATTAACCCCGACTATCCATTGAGAAGATTGAATCGCCATTTTGATAGTGGTCTTGTATGAACAGAACGTTAGTATTGCGCCGGAACTTATGAGGCACGCCGCCAGATGCGTACCCCAGCGCCAACAGACATATGAGCCACTTACTTAGTCATTTCTCACTGAAACAACCCACGCTGTGCATATTGGCCGTTGCGACAATATTGCTTCTATCTCCGGGAGCCGTTAGCGCACAGGCGCCGCCCGTTCCCTCAACATTCCAGGACTTGTATACGGAGCTGGATAACTATCTGATTAACTTCAACGCATCGCTCCCCGCCGGGAACGGTACCTCATATCCGACTGTAATGGTCGGGGCTCTCAAGACGGCTGACGCCAATATAGGTCCCGCCATGTTGGGTAGCCTGCCCGGAATGAACCTGCAACTCAATGCGCTGAAGGCCATGGGGGTACAGGCAATCATGCTGGAGATCGGTTTCCCCATGCTCTACCAACCCTTTATGACGAGCCAGAATGCAAATTATCAACAATACAGCAATTATTATCAGGCTGTAGCCACCGCCGTTAGAGCCGCCGGATTGAAGCTGATTGTCGAGAACGACACATTACTGGTGAACGATGTGCAGGCCGGCTGGGACGCAGCGCCCTTCTACGCCACGCTGAATTGGACCCAATACCAACAGGCCCGCGCGGCGGCGGCGGTCACCATAGTGCAGCTCTTGCAGCCGGATTATATGGTCCTGGTGGAAGAACCCAACACGGAGTCAAACGATAGCGGACAAAGCGAAGCAAACACGCCCGAAGGTTCGTACGCGCTGGTCAGCCAGATGCTCACAGCCGTTAAGGAGGCGGGCGTGCCCAACGTGAAATACGGTGCCGGCACGGCCACGTCGCAGCAGAATGCGGTGTCGTTCATCCAGCAATATGTCACGTTGCCGCTCGATTTCATCGATTTTCACAGCTACCCGATCAACGAAAACTTCCTGCCGATCGCGTTGCAGATCGCTAGCACGGCGGCGTCGGCCGGGCTGCCGGTAGCTATGTCTGAGTGCTGGTTGTCGAAGGAGCGGGATACCGAAGTCGGTTTACTGACTACCGATCAGGTCCGCGCCCGGGATCCCTTCAGCTTTTGGGCGCCCCTGGATGCATATTTTGTCCAGACTATGCAGAACCTGGCGAACAGCACACAGATGCTGTTCCTGGTGCCGTTTGATTCACAGTACTTTTTCACCTACCTGCCCTACGACGCTACCACGGAAAATCTGAGCGCCGGCGCTATTATCGGCGAGGAAAACGCCGCGGTGCAGAGCGCCAACCTGGTGGCCCAATACTCCAGTACGGGAATGAGCTACTACAATTCGATGGTGGTACCCGCCGATACCACGCCGCCATCGACGCCCCCTGGCTTGGCCGGGGTTTCGTCGAATCCCACGGGCGCATCCATAAGCTGGAATGCGGGTACCGATAACGTAGGCGTGGCCGGTTACTACCTGTTGCGTAACGGTCAGGTCATCACCACGACCGCCACGCTTTATTTTCAGGATACGGGACTGACAGAGGCGACCAATTACACTTATACGGTGGAAGCATTCGATTTGGCGGGAAACGTGTCCGCTCCTTCGGCGCCCGTCACCGTGCAGACCGTCGACTCGTCCCCGCCAACCACGCCGGGGAACGTTGCTACGCAGGCCGTTTCTTGTACCCGCGCCAACTTGACGTGGTCCGCTTCGCAGGATAATACGGGAGTGACACAATACCTGATATGGATGGGTCTGTCTCCCAGTTCTCTGACGCAGGCTGCCACGGCGGGCGGCTCAGTCACAAGTTACTCGAATACAACGCTGAGCCCGGCGACGACTTATTACTTCGGGATAGAAGCAGAAGACAAGAATCACAATATCTCGTACATGTCCGTGATCACTCCGGTGACCACCCCGGCGCTGCCTGTGGCGCCACCCAGCGTGCTGGCGACGGCAGATTCCGGCAGCAAAGTCGTGGTGACATGGTCGCCCTCGACCGGCGGCTTGCCTATCGCGCACTACATGGTGTACCGGGGTACGTCATCTTCCAGTTTGAGCAAGATCGCTACGCTGAGCGGCACTACCTTCACGGATATGACCGTAACGGCGGGCACCACATATTACTATGCGATTCAGGCGGGCGATTCCGGGTCGCCGCCGGCGCAATCCGGGCTGTCGTCGCCGGTTTCGGTCACTACCTATTCGCCGCCGTCGGTACCGGCAAACCTGGCAGGTGCTGCGAGTTCCTGCAAAAACGTTACGGTGTCGTGGTCGGCCGCGGTGAGTGGCGGACTTCCCATCGCGAATTATCACGTCTACAAAGGCAGCTCTGCCGCGAATTTGACGCAAGTGGCGGTCACCACGAAGACGTCGTATACTGACACTACGGATGCGGCGCAGACCACCTACTACTATGCGGTCCAGGCGACTGACACGGGAACGCCCGCGGATGTGTCGGCCATCTCCAGCCCGGTGGCAGTGACGACCTATGGATACCCCTCGGTTCCCGGGAATTTAACTGCTACACCGGTGTCGAGCAGCAAGATCACTGTCAGCTGGTCGGCCGCGACCAGTGGCGGGTTAGCCATTTCGAGCTATCATGTCTATGGAGGCACATCGCCGTCCAGTCTCACGCAACTCGCCGTTACGAAAAGCACCACGTACACCAACACTTCCCTGACTCCGGGGACAACATATTACTACGCCGTGCAGGCGTTCGACACGGCTAATGATAGCTCAGCGATATCTACCGTGGTGTCGGCGACGACGTTGGCCTTGCCGACGACGCCCGCCAACGTTGCCGCGCAGGGAGTCTCCAGTTCGAAGATCGCTGTAAACTGGTCGCCCTCGAGCGGGGCTCTGCCCATTCAATACTATTACGTGTTTCGCGGCACATCGCCGTCCAGCCTGAGTCAGATTGGCACTACGAGTAGCACGACGTATAGCGATAGGTCGGCCAGTTCTGGAACGACATATTACTATGGGATTCAGGCTGGTGATACGGCGGGCGATCGTTCCCCAATTTCGCCGGCCGTAGCGGGTGCCACGCAGCCATAGGATGCGGGACGGCGGGGCACGACACCGTCCCCGCCGTCGCACGTCCGGATTTCGTCACCAAACCTATTTCGGTAGGGGGAATCAATGGAACGGAAAACCGGATTAAGGTCACGCAATTTGTGCAGATCTTTTGCCTCGTCAGTTTCCATAAGTCCACTTCAGACGGTTATCAGACCGTCTGGGTACTCCATCTGCGGCTCCGCGAGTCGATTAATGACCTTTGCCGTCTCTTACGGAAATCACTTCGCCGGTTGAGGTTACGAGGGCATCACTGGCGGGGCAGAATTCCTCTTCCCAAGAGCTGAGTTGGCGAATTTCCTCGTAGTGACCAAACTCGCCTGAAAAACGAAGTAGCGCCCTGGAAGAACCGTCATCATCATCTTGCCGGCGACTGATCGCATTGTTGATGCGGCTCTTGTCGAAACAATTTCACGGCCTCGAACCGGTGTGTCGGCGACAGTGCTTTGTGGGATCGGCGCGCCTGAGTACGGCTCACCTTTTTCGAGTGAGGCAGCGCCTGCATGTTCACGCACCCATCCACGCCAGTCAGTCTCTCCGAAGGACCGGCAGAAAATACATCGCTGCAATTCCGAGCGGAAGCTCATCCGATGGGTCAGGTGCGGAACTGGACGGGACGGACACCGTGCGGAGCCCGTCCCAAGGGAATAGTCTAAGCGCTAATGGCCTTTGCCGACTTGCTTAGTGGAAAGCTTCTTGGTTTCATCACCATTCTTGACGCCGTCCAGATTCGTGTCGACCCCAAGGCGGGTACCCGATCCCGCAGGCACACCCATGATGGTGAGCGTGTCGTGGTTTTGTTCGATAAAGGTGGTCAATTGCGCCTGAGTAAACGGCCCGAGGCCGGTCGTATCGGTTTCATAGTTGGTTGTGGCGGGCTGGTAAAGCAACCCGTGAACCTGGCCTTGAATGGTGCCATGGGCAACCAAATCGATGGTGCCGGCGGCGGCCAGCCTCTGCAAAGTGCTCCAGTCGCTCTGCGCCGGCGAAGTGCTAATAGTAGCGGACGTGAGAGTTCGTGAATAGCCTGTCGCGGGAGGCGTGCCGGTGTCAAAGCTCAGTTCAAATGCTTCCAGGGCCTCCCGGATGGGCGTGTTTTTAGCGAAATCGACGAATATACTCTCGCTGTTCAGTTCGAAAAGACCGCTGTCCGCGCCGTCGTGGTCGAAACCAAAACCGTTGACACTGGTCGCGCCTGACACAAAGTTCTGATTCGTTTTCTGATACATGTTGCGCAAATGCGGGATCTTAAGGGGCTGGTCGGAGGATGGGCCGGAACTGGCCGGCGTTCGCACTTGCAGGTTACTCCCCGGGCCGGGGTTGGCGGCATGGCAACTATTGCAAGTCGTTCCAGCTGAATCAAAAGGCACATTCAGAAAGTAATTCTGTCCTTCAGCCGCACTGGCGGTTACATTCGGAAAATCCGCGAGGTGCACTGACGCTGCATAACTGCCATCGAGGTTCAGATTGGGGTTAGGCTGATAGACGATGGTGTTGATGAAGTTCGTAAAAGCCGCCATCTCGGCATCGGAAAGTTCCGGCCCGCCCAGCAAACCGGAGAAAGCGCCGTTGAAAGCCGCCAGATCCGGCTTATCACCGCGCCAGTGATAGGGCTGCACATTCGCCAGTCCGCGCAAGCTCTGCGTGGTCATGGGGCCTTTCATGGGGTGAAATGCAAAAGTGCTCCCGTTTTCACTCAAATAAGTCATATCGCCGGCCGGGTTACCTAAGTTCCAAGCCAGCAGATCCATTTCGGCATCGATGTGGCAAGATGCGCAAGCTGCTGTGCCGTTGGCGGAAAGCTTGTGGTCATATAGGAACCCGCGCCCGTTGCGGACCACCGCCGGGGTGGGATCGAACGAACCGGTAGCGATTTCGGAGGTGACGGTGTTACTCGACAGGTTGACGATCGAAATGGTGTTGTAAAGCCGGTTCAGCACATAGAGATTCGAGGCGGACATAGCCAAGCCACGAGGGCCGCGTTTAGTGGCCGGGTTAACGGTGGCGGCGGTCGCCTGCGGATCGATTTCGATGAGCTTGGTCACGGCTCCAATGGTGGTATCGAAAATTCCGACCCGGTCCGTGCCGAAGGCGGCAATGTAAAGATATCGGCCAGTGGGCTCGAACACGACAGAAGTGGGCATAGCCAGCGCCGTGGCCATGGCGGCGGGGTTCGGCATAACCGAATAGTCGATCCCGGGGTTCAGGTTCCAGATCTGGGTTTGGCCGGTAGTGGGATTAACGAAGGTAATCTGGTGGTTGACATTGTGGCCGTTCAGGGCCGTCTCGAAATTGACCGTGTTGAGGGCGTCCGTGTTAGCCACATAGAGGTTACCCAATAGGGGCTGGACTGCCAAGCCCAGATTTTCGGTGCCCAGATGCGAAAAGTATTTGGTCACGCTCAGGCTGCTGGCGCTGATGACAGCTACGTCATTGTCCGGCATCGTGAACTTGATGACGCTCGGGTTATATGTAGCATCCGAGGCATCTACAATCAGTCCAACTTGCGGTGGAGGCGGCAAGAATGGATTGGTCGCTGGTGATTGCGGCGGGGCCGCCGTAGCTGGAACGAGCGTGGTATGGTTGCCGGATAAGGCAAAAGCCACATAGACCGTGGAGTTGTCCGCACTTACGGCCAGCGCGCGAGGCTCTTCTCCAGTCAGCGAGATTGACTTGACCAGCGCGTGTGTCGAAGCATTGTAAACGTTCACCATGTTACTGCGGGCGACGCTCACGAACGCTAACCCGCTGCCGGCGAAAACTACGTCGGCGGGCTCCGCCTTGGCATACAGCGTATCGGTCACAATCCCCTTCATAACCGAGATGACACTGACACTGTTCGAGATCTGATTGACAACCCAAGCCTCGTCGTTGCCGGCTACACCAGGGTTGATGTTGACCGAGACCGGTTCAATGCCCACCGGAATTTCAGCGATCAGTGACGGGCTGGCGGGATTCGAGAGACTGAAAACCGACAGGGTTCCGTTAGGAGTGTTAACGGCAAACAGGCGAGTGCCGTCTGCGGAAATCCGTATCGGACTGGTTTGTGCGCCTTCAAAATTGACGAAAGCGCTGGTCGATACTTGCGCCACCATCGGAATGGCCGCAAGTACCACAATAAACAGACAAAGCACCCATGGTTGCTTAGCTCTCATGATGCCCCTCCTGTGGTGCATTTCTTGCACAGCGAAACACGTACACTAATGGGCCTTAAGCGTAACATGGCCTTACCAAAAGGGTCAAGGAACAGGGTACTGGGGTTAAACATTGGGCCACTTCTTGTTATTAGAATTTCCGCGACCTAGCCATATACCCGGAGGAAAGCTTCTCTTTGTATTCGCTATTGTGCCCGGACGGATCACCTTTGGCGCGATGACTCGACTGTCCGCGAGTCTTCGGCATGGGACGGATGCGGTACCGGTACGGCTGGTCACGAGGTAAGTGTATCGTAACATACGTTACGAATACAGTACCGGTTTTGCGCCACACGGGCACGAAATGGTATGAGGCGGTTGACCCGGAGGGGGCTTCTATCCTATGCTCGATTTGACTTACCGCTAGGAGGGTTCGCTTAATGTACACAGCCGTTTTGACCAGGTTCCGCAAAGTCTCGCGCTTGGCCGGTGCCTTGGCTCTTCTTACACTGCCCGTTGCGGCTCAGACTCCGTCTCTAACTACTCTATTAAGCTTTCCGGGTGGCGCCGATGGCGAATATCCCAGTGCCGGTGTTATCTTCGGGGCGAACGGAGCCCTGTTCGGCACTACGTCTTACGGCGGAAACCAGGGTTGCGGAGGGCAAGGTTGCGGCATAGTGTTCGAGTTGAAACCGGGTACGCCTTGGACCCAGTCGGTGCTCTATACTTTTCATGGTGGCGCTGACGGCGGAGTTCCAACGGCGTCGCTGACGCGCGGCTCGGGCGGGGTCTTCTATGGAACAACCTTCGCCGGCGGAGCTACGGGGAATGGCACGGTATTTGAGATCGCTCCGCCAAAGGTGCAAGGTGATTCCTGGACCGAGAAGGTGCTCTACAGCTTCGCGGCAGGCGTCGCCATTGGAACCGTGAATGTATCCGGTACCTCGGTAACCTGGGTTTCCGGGACGCCGTTTGTCACCGGCACGGCGTGGAACGGTGTCGCCGTAAATATCGCCGGATCCACATTTACCATCGCCAGCGTTGCATCGTCCACCAGCTTAACCCTGACGGAACCGGTGGTGAATGCCCAGATGGGAGTGAGCTACGGAGTCGATGCGGCGCCGCCCGGTCCTTGGGCGGGTTGGCCGGACGGCAGCGGTCCTTTAGGCAGTGTTATGCTGCTCGCGAATGGCAACATTTATGGAACAACCTCCGCCGGTGGGAGCGCCGGCGCCGGCGCGGTGTTTGAACTGGTTCCGCCGACGGACGGAACGGGTCCCTGGACTGAGACCGTCATCTATAGCTTCCAGGCCGGGAAGACCGGCACAAAGGACGGCGCCAATCCACAGAGCGGGCTGGTCGCGACGAAGGGAAACCTCTATGGCACCACCTGCTGCGGCGCGGCGGGTGGGTCAGTATACAGACTCTCGCCCGGCAAGAACGGGACCTGGACGGAAACGCCCTTGATCGCATTTGCCAATTACGCTCAGGGAGACGGGCCTATCGGGGCCTTGGCCATTTCGGCTGCGGGCGTGCTGTATGGAACCACCAAGGCCGGCGGCAAGAATGGCGGCGGGATAGTCTTCTCACTCACACCGCCGACTGCCTCGGGAAAGCCGTATACCCTGACTACGATCCACGCATTCACGGGCGGCCTTGATGGGGGAGCGCCTTACGGAAACACCCTGCTCGCCCCGAATGGCGCATTGTACATAACGGTCACGGCCGGTTGTGAATACGGCGTAGGCGGAGTCATCGAGTTTACTCCACCGGCGGGCGGAACCGGCGCCTGGACCGAGGACATCCTGTACAGCTTCACCGGCGGCTCGGACGGCAGCCAGCCAGTCGCAGGCGTCATTGAAGGCACCGATAAGGACTTCTATGGCACGACGAATCTGGGCGGAACCGGGAATTACGGCACGGTGTTCGAGTTGGTCCCGTAAGGCGGATGCGGCACAGCGGTGGGGAAAACCTCCAGGTCTGTCAGGATGGGCCTGCGGCCCACGAATCGTGATGAAAACCATGTGGGGCGGGTTCCCAGCCTGCGGCGGCCTCTCAGGCCGCCCGAACGGGGTTTCAACAGTTACGGTGGGTTTTCGACCGTGCGCGGGTCCTCCAGGACCCGCGCTGCGCGCAACGAATCAGCGTACAAGAGTGCGAAGAGGCCGGCGTGGACGCCAGCCGCAGGACTGAAGTCCTGCCTACCAGATTCTAACTCAGAAAGTGATGCGGCTGGCAAGTTGAAACGCGCGCGGGCCGCCCGTCCCAAAGATGTTCGATGTGCGTTGCGCGGCCTCGCCAAAGCCCGGCTCGTTCAGCACTTCGTTATAGAAGGTGAGGTTCGCAATGTTGAATACATTGAAACACTCAGCCAGAACCGAGAGCGTCAATCGTTCATGTAACCGGAAAATCTTGGTCACGCGCAAGTCCTGAGAGTTGAAGCTGCGCGGGAAGGCGAAGTTCGACGGCAGCGTGATATTCGGGTATGGGTGTCCCAGGGGATCGCTTTTTCCGGCATAAGTCTGGTTGTATTGGTTCACCAGTTGAATCAGATCGCCCTTCCCCTTGCTCACACCGAATTGATTGAACCCGCCGCCCGGTAGAGGCGCTCCAGGGTAGAAAGTTTCACCGGCGGTGGCGAAGATTCCGTTACCGTCGAAGTCCACACCCGTTACAAAAGGCTGGAACGGAACCGCGCTTTGGAACGAGGTGATGCCGGACACCTGAATGCCAAACGGCAGGAAGGCCACGATCGAACCCGACAGCGTCTGATGCCCGGCCTGCGGGCCCCAACTCTGAAACCAGTTGCTGTTATCGATCAAGCCGTTGAACCCGACCTCACTGGCGTAGGCGTAGGCCAGCGTGGCCGTGGTGCGGTGAGAGAACCGCTTATCTAACTTCATCAGCAAGCCCTTGTAGTGTGAGCGGCCGCCGGAAATTTCCGTCTCGATAGGACCTATCGAGCATTCTACCAGCGGTATGGCGAGTGACTGCCCCGGCCCGCACTTGGGAATGACCGGGCCTTCCACACTGTTATAGTGATTCAGGTCCACGTCGTTGATTAACTGGTGCATGTATTGGCGGAACACAAAATCGGCGCTCAGCACCAGGTCGCTGCGTAACTCACGCTGCACACCGATACTGGCGTGTTCGGAATAGGGCAACCGGAAATTCTGGGGAATCAGCCCCAGCGCGCTTTTGAACAGATCGATGTTCTGTCCGGGATAACCGGAATTGAGCTCCGCCTCGGCGCCTTTTGCGAATGCCCCGTAAAAACGCTCAAATTCAAAGCCCGTGAAAATAGTGGGCTCGCTGCTCAGGCTGGTCGGCTGCAGCGCCGTGGGCAGGGCGCCGAAGCCGAACAGCCCATAAATATCGGGGAAAAAGGCGCTATCCGGCAATGGGATGCGGCCTACTCCAACCGGGCTCAGGCTGACCCGCTCAATCAAGCGGTTGAATATATCCCAAGTGTCATAGTAAATCGCGGAGCCGCCGCGGATGACGGTTTTGTTATCCTTCCCCACCGACCAGGCGAAGCCCAGCATGGGGCTGAAATCGTGCGGCGAATGTTGTTCGGGCCCTAATCCATTTTGCCCAAAGATAGGCTCCAGGTATGCCGGCTTAGTCAGATCAGAGTTCAGCGCGTTGCTTTCATACGACCAGGCCAGCCCGTAGTTCAGACTGAAGCGCGGCCGGATCTTCCAGGTGTCCTCGCCGTAAAAATGGAACTGGTTGTCGTGATCCGCGTCGCCGCGCTGATATAGGGGCGGCTGAGTCGGATTGCCGACGCCGATGGTAAACGACGCCACCGGCAACTGTAGTAAGTCCGAAATCGAATTGAAGTTGGATGGAAGCGCAATCTGATGGGCGCCGTATCCTTCTCCGGCGATTTTTGCATTATAGGCCTCCACCAACTCCGGAGACCAAAGTTCCATCGCCGCGGGCTGGGCATAAGCATAGCTGCCTGTGCCCTTTTGATATTCCCAATAGCCGCCAAACTTAATCGAGTGAGTGCCCTTCTGGGAGCTGACGTTATCGGCGAAGATATGCCGCCGCAATAACCGGCTCTGCGGCGTAGTGGAATACTCGCCCAGCGCAAAGTTGTTCACGCCCAGCACCGTAATCATGGGACCATCCTCGTTCACATAGCCCCCGGCCTCGTTAATCCCCCATCCGTTGCAAGGAGCCGGGCACTGCGAAAGAGGGGGCGGCTGATTGACATTGGACCAGAATGTGTACGAGTAGCGGAACTCGTTGGCCGTAGCGGGTGTGATCACGCTGATCAGCGAAAAGACGCCGGAGTCGGCCCAGTTGGTGTTGTCGCCCCAATCCGATGGCAGGTCGCCGATGCCGGGCGGCGCAAAGGCACTATTGCCGTCATGTGAGTAGCGCAGAAAAGCGTTGTTCTTGGCGTTGATGCGCCAGTCCAGCCGCTCGGTAAGCTCGTTGGCGTGATAGGGGCTGGGCGTGTTGGTTCCTAAGGCCTGAAAGAGGGGGTCGCTTGGAAAAGCGCTGAACAGGGCGGTTTGGTTGATGTGTTCGAGGCTGGTAAAGAAAAACAGCTTGTCTTTCTTGATGGGTCCGCCGAACCAGAAACCCTCCTGCTGCCGCGCGAAGTAAGGGCTGTTGGGCTCTCCCGGCTCGTGCGACAGGAGCGGAAAAGCCGACATGAGGTGATCGCGGTAAAAGAAAAATGCGCTGCCGTGAAAGTCGTTGCCGCCCGAACGCGTGACCACGTTAATGGCGCCGCCCGCGCCGATGCCCGTCGAAAGGTCGAAGTTGGTCGAGGAAAGCTGGAACTCCTGCACCACTTCCTGCGAAAAATTTTGTTGCGTGCCGCCGGTGATGGAATCCTGCACGGTCGCGCCATCCACGGTGATGCGCACCGAGTTATTGGCGGAACTGGCGCCCAGAATGGAAACATCAAACTGCTTGTTGTACTGGCCCACATTGTTGGGATTCACGCTCACGCCGGGTTCCAGCATGGATAACTGTAAAAAACTACGGCCGTTCACGGGCAGGTTCTGAATGTCCTCGTGCGTGATCACGCCCGAGATCTCGTGGCTGTCATAACTGATCTGCGCCCCCTCGCCCTGTACGTTGATGACTTCGGACTCCGCGCCCAGCTGCAGTTCCATGTCCACGTTAGTGACTTGGCCTGTCTGTACGGTGGCGGTGACCTCCAGAGTGCGGAAGCCGGTCGCCGTGGCTTTGACATTGTAGTTGCCCGCCGGCAGCGATGCGGCGCTGAAGATGCCTTCCGCCGACGTAGTCATCGGCCGCACCAGGCCCGTGTCTTTGTTTGTTACGATGACGCTCACGCCCGGCATCACGGCGCCCGTGCTGTCGTGCGCGGTGCCCATCAACGTTCCCACCGGCGCCTGCGCCAGGCACGGGATTGCGCACCATACAGCCAAACTGAAAAGCCACACCCAAAGCCGTTGCCGATCGAACATTAATAACTCCTCCTGCGGCGCGCCCTCGCAAACGCACCACCCTTATATCGTTGGTTATTATGAAAATTGTACTTCCGCAATCGAGACCTGCGCTGCCTGTCCCGCCAGTGTACCATGCCCGGCCCGCCTGTACGTTCCTCTTCGGTACTACTAGCACGGGATCCCGCAAAGTGATGATGGCCAATGATAGGCAATGATATCTGTCACGCCGCGCCCGCTTGCCGTGCTGGACAAATTCAAAACCGATGGGCTACCTTAATGGAATGCCAGAGTCGATGAGCGACGAAGAACTCGTCACGTATATCAAAGCCACGGGTAGCAAACTGACGCCTGAACAGGCCAGTGAGATCGCCCAAAGACATCCGTTCGGGATTTTGGGCGGTTTGCACCGCAGCGGCACCACGCTGTTGTTCCGCATGTTGCGGGAGCATCCCGAGATCAGCGGCTTTGCCAATAACCCGTACGCCAACGAATGGCTTGGCGCGGAGGACGAGGGCCAATATCTGCAGTCGGTGTATCCCCCGGCTATCTTCTGGGGCGGCCCTGGCAAATTCGCCTTCTCGCCCGATGCCAACCTGACCGAAGAATCCGAGTTTCTGACACCGGAGAGCAAGACCCGGCTGGCGCTCGAGTGGTTTCCGTTCTTCGACCTGTCCAAGCGCTTCCTGTTGGAAAAATCCCCGCCCAACATTCTCTGGACCCGCTTCCTGCAGAGCGTCTTCCCGAATTCCTGGTTTGTGATCATTGAACGGCATCCGGTGGCTGTTTCGCTGGCGACTGAGAAATGGAGTCCTACCGGCCTCCCCTCGCTGGTGGAACACTGGCTGGTGGCGCACGAGACTTTCGAGAAGGACCGCCCGCACCTGCGCCGCGTCATGACCATCAAGTACGAAAACTTGATCGCGCAGCCGTTCGAAGTCATCAGCACGATTTACAAATTCATGGGACTGGATCCGCATCCCACCACGTTCCAGGCCACCTCGGAACACAACCAGAAATACTTCGCGAAGTGGCGCGCGCTGGCCAACGATCCGCAGTCGAGCGCCGCGGTGCAAGAATGTATCGACAGGTTTGAATCCCGCGTACGCGCCTTCGGTTATAGCTTGGAAGATCTGGAGTTACTCTAGCCACCGCCGCAAGGCTTAACGTACTGGTACTGTTTCTGGCATTTGTGTGCGAGCCAGTCTCTGCATAAAATCGGCTCGTGTTATAAGCTCGGGGGAATCCGGGCTTTAACAGTAACATTCCGCAGCGCACGGACGCGCCGCCACTGAACAGCGAGCGGTCCTCATCCAACTGCCTCCCGCACTAACAAACCCACTGGTACCTATACTCGCGCGCAAAGTTGACGGCCGCTGCTATACTACTAATTCGGTTGATAAGGGGATGCCTGCGGCCCAGAGGGTCGCATCCAAGTCACTGAAAACACAAGGCTAATGTCGACGTTAACGGCCTTGAAGCCAGGAGGGATTCATGAGAATGTCAAATAAAACTCGGCCGTTTTTTACGGGTCTGTTTGCGCTATTATCGGCGCCGGCGTTTGCCACAGTAACCATAACCTCGTTCTCGCCGTCGCATGCCTCGCCTCAACCGATCGGCAAAACCATCGCCTGGACGACCACAGCCACCGACAGCAATACCGGTCCGCTGGCCTTCCAGTTCTGGGTGACCGCTCCCGGCGGATCGCCCCTCATGGTGCAGGATTTTAACCTCGGCATACTGAGCGCCGGTACTTGGACGGCGCCATCCTTCACCTGGGTTCCGACCAGTGTGAATGGCACGTTCAGCATCGAGGCGGTCGCCAAGGACTTTGTGTCCGGTGAGTCTAATTCACAAACGGTCAGCTTTGTGGTGTCGGCGGTGGCCTCCGGCAGCACTCCGGTGGCGGAAAAGACGGCCAACCCGCTAGTGGCTTTGTTCAGCGCATCCCCGTGTGCCACGGGGAGCCAGATGCGCGTGGCCTACCAGGTGCAAGGCAAATCCGGCCAGCCGATATTGACCACCAATTTCATGCCCTGCCATGCCACCGGCGCCATGACGTTTGAAGTGGGCGGTATGTACCCGAGCACTGCTTATACCATGTACTCGGAAACCAAGACCGGCAGCACCGTCACGCCCGGTACCAAGATCACGTTCACCACCAGCGCTTTGCCCACCTCGACCATTCCCTTCCCTAAATTCACGGTCAACTCGCCCGATACGCCCGATACGACTTACCCGGTACTCCTCCATAACTTCATCACCTTTGGAACGGGAACTATTTACCCCGATGTAGCGACGGACTTGAAGGGAAATACTATCTGGTATTACTACCCGAATGACACGACCCATAGCGACGTTCTCACCCGTCCGCTGCCGGGCGGCACGTTCCTCACATTCCAGGATGACCCGGCCTGGGCGGGAAACGTGACGCAGGAGCAGTTCTTGCGTGAGATCGATCTGGCCGGTAACACCATCCGCGAAACCAACATGGGCGCTATCCAACAGCAATTGGTCGCCCTCGGAGCGGTAGATGGCGGGCCCTGCAACACGATTACGAATCCAACGGTCGGGTCAGCCTGCATAGGCGCTTTCCACCACGATGCTATCCAGACGCTGCCCAATGGCTGGCTGGCGGTCTTGGTGGATTGCGAAAAGATCTTTCCTGCCGGGACTCAGCCCTACACAAACGACACTCCCGGTCTGCCGGTCGACATCATCGGCGATATGATCATCGTGCTTAACGCCAATTGGCAAGTCGTCTGGTATTGGGACGTGTTCGATCCCAAGGGCGGGGGCGCCGGCTATCCTTCGTTCCCCATCTCCCGCGGAGCACCTTTGCAGGAGACCTGCACGCCTACCACGCAGGGCTGCCCGCCGGTGTTCCTGCTGGGCGCCGGCATCTCCAAGTACGCGCACGACTGGCTGCACGCCAACGCTCTTTATTACTGGCCGGCGCCGCAGGATGGCAACACCACCGGCGGCGATATCATCCTGTCGATGCGCCATCAGGATGCCATTATCAAGATCGATTATCAGGACACCAAAGGCACTGGGGACATTGTGTGGCTGATGGGGCCGCCGGACAATTTCACCACCGGCATCTCTCCCTTCACCTTTGTCAACACCTGGAACGATGCGTGGCCGTGGTTTTCGCACCAGCACGAAGTCGGCATAGAAAATGGCGGCGCCGGACCTATGACGCTCTTCGACAATGGCAATACTCGGGTCAATGGAAATCCGCCTCTAGGGCTAGGGCACACAGGCTGCCAGACGGCTTCGCCACCCGGTGTTACGTATAGTGATTGCGACAGCCGTGGCATGGCCTTGACCGTCGTCTGGGATAGCACGACTAAAACGGGTACAGCCACTCCGGTGGTGAGCTTCGACCTAGGAGGGTTCTCCGAAGCGATGGGCAGCGCGCAACTGCTGTCTGACGGCAACTACTTCTTCGAAAATCCCGTGGTCTTCAATACGAAGCTGGGCACGCAGGGTATCAGCCTGGAGATCGCGCCCACCAACCCGGCGCCCCAGGTAGGTCCCGCAGATTTTCTCATGAACATATCCGGGCCGCAGCAATATCGTGGTTGGGCGATGACGAGCATTTATTCTCCCCCTACTACTTAATGTAAGTCGCGTCTACCTTTGGGGGAACACTAAGAGCGGAAGGGCGCACCCTCTTGGAGGCAGCGGACAGGCTTCGGCCAGACGTGATTGTAACCGACGTTTCGATGCCATCCATGAACGGCCTGGAGGTGATCCGGCAGACTCGCTCTCGTCGGCCCCTACAACCTTGTCGAACGGTGACTCGAGTAAACATTCACCGAGTCATCCCGCGATAAAATGTACCACCGGAGACGGCGGAGAGAGATCACGAGACTGAAAGATGGACGCACGCCATTAAAGGAAATTGCCGCTGACTGTCACATCATGGATCATCCGGCGGGCGGCATTTCACCGGAAACGGCCAGAGGGCACAGGGACTGTCTGATTTTGGCGATCATCAAGGGAGCTTCAACCGTGAATGTCGGGAGCTCAAGGCTGACCGTTCACGACGGCCTTCAGAAATCTCAGGGTCTTTTCGTAGCCGGGGTCCTTCTGTCGGCCTTCTGCGTATTGAGGATGGAAAATGGGGATAACCTTCCACCGGCGTTGGCCTCTGCTGCCGCTCATTCACACATACGCGAGCCGGAGGGAAATTTCTCGCTCCTTACGCGAATGTTTTGACCGCTGCCCGATAGGTGGGCGCGCCAGTTCCTTCCACAACTCCTGCCGACCGGCCGCATTCACGCGCATGATCCGCGCCGGCATATTCTGGACTTCACCGATGCGGCGCGGGGAATCCGGGGTCAATATCGATGTCCTGATTCGCCGCCATGCGCGGCTGACCGCGGCAACACCCCCTGTCGTTTTCCGCTAATCGACTGATGCAGAGTGCTTTAAGCCTTTTCGATGTCTGTGTCTGATTTACCGGAAGACGTTCATGCTCAGCAGCATGCCATACTTGCA
>Ga0182015_10001233_pt1 | contig 34562 bp, 22 predicted proteins | sample 712P3MmetaG_FD_120478 | JGI IMG/M metagenome (GOLD analysis project Ga0182015, IMG submission 120478) | Permafrost microbial communities from Stordalen Mire, Sweden - 712P3M metaG | ecosystem: Environmental > Terrestrial > Soil > Wetlands > Permafrost | place: Sweden: Stordalen | collected...
ATATTTTTCACCTGCGTGGCATGCTCGAGAAACCAGCGTCCCTCGGCCAGCTTCGGATTGAACCAGTCGATGGCTCGGCCCTCGTTTGTCCAGACCTGCTTTAGGTTGCCAACCGACAGCGCTTTCGCGGCAGCGGCGCTGGCTTCATCCCGAAACGACCAGATGGCATCCACATCGTCGTGCTCAGCCAGCACTTTCAGGAGTTGAGAAGCATAGCCCGTCACAAGGTTCACCGCCCCCCCCGGCAGATCGCTGGTGTCAAAGAGTTGATAGAGATCGCCAGCGATAAGCGGGTACGTCTCCGATGGAACCGCGATCACAGTGTTCCCCACAGCGAGGGCTGGGAGCACAAGAGACAGGAAACCCAGCAACGGCGCTTCCGCGGGACAGAGGATGCCCATGGTTCCGAGCGGCTCGTTCATGGCAATCGCGATATTGCGAAACGGAGGATTGTGTACGGCACCGTCAAACTTGTCGGCCCAGGCGGCGTAGGAAAAGATGCGCTCGATGCCGAGATCCAGTTCGGCCGCTGCTTGCTTCGCGCCGACGACTGGGGTGAGTCCGCGGATAATTTCGTCGCGGCGTTGAGAGAGGTTCTCGGCGCAGTAGTAGAGAACCTGCGCGCGATTATGCGCGGTAGCTTTTGCCCACGCCTCCGCCTTGCGGGCAGCCTCGACGGCGTTGCGAATGTCTTTGCGGTTGCCGAGCGAAGCTTCACCCAACAAACGCCCGTCGGGGGAGCGCACTTCCATGCTATAGCCGGAGTCCGGCCGCACCTGCTTGCCACCGATGTAGAGCTTCACGGTGCGATCGATGGCCGGAGTGCCTGCTTCCGGCTCTTCATCGGAGCGCGCAGCCGCAGGCGTGGGAACGGCAGGCAGCTTGGCAGCGTTGTTGAACCATGACGGTTGCAAATATTCCAGTAGGCCTTCCCTGCCACCTTCGCGGCCGTACCCGCTCTGGCGGTAGCCACCGAAGCCGCAGGATGCGTCGAACAGATTGGTGCAATTCACCCAGACGACGCCAGCCTTTACCTGCGCCGCAACCTGCAATGCCACGTTGATGTTCTCGCTCCAAACGCAAGCGGCCAGGCCATAGATCGTGTTGTTGGCCAACTCGACCGCTTCTCTCGGAGTGCGAAACGTCATGGCAGCGAGCACCGGCCCGAAGATTTCCTGCTGGGCAACGATGGATGTGGGATGCACATTGCTCAGCAGCGTGGGGGGATAGTAAAAGCCGCGCGAGGGCAAAGCCAGCTGTGGTTGCCAACAGGTTGCGCCCTCCGCGATTCCTTGGCCAACCATGCGCTGGATACGATCCAGTTGCACGCGCGCAACAATCGCACCGATGTCAATTGCCTTGTCCAAAGGAAGGCCAACGCGCAGGCTGCTCATCCGGTCCTTGATCTTCGCGATTAAGGTCTCTGCGATGCTTTCCTGCATCAGCAGGCGCGAGCCCGCGCAGCAGACCTGGCCCTGGTTAAACCAGATTCCGTCCACCAGTCCTTCGACTGCACTATCCAGGTCAGCATCATCGAAGATGATGAAGGGGGATTTTCCTCCCAACTCAAGCGAGAGACGTTTATGAGTTGCTGCCGTGGCACTGCGAATCGCACGTCCGACTTCGGTGGAACCAGTGAACGCAATCTTATCCACGTCAGCGTGCTGCACCAAGGCTTCACCAGTCGACCCGTCTCCGGTCACGATATTGACAACTCCGGCGGGCAACCTGGCTTCCTGACAAAGCTCAGCGAAGGCGAGAGCGGTCAGAGGAGTGAATTCTGCGGGCTTCAATACCACAGTGTTTCCGGTGGCCAGAGCCGGAGCAATCTTCCACGCCGCCATGAGCAGGGGAAAATTCCACGGAATGATCTGCCCCACGACGCCACAAGGCTCGTACTCGGCAAACTCCTGCTCGAGAAGTTGTGCCCAACCCGCATGGTAGTAGAAATGCCGCGCCACCAGTGGAATGTCGATGTCACGGCTCTCGCGGATGGGTTTGCCGTTGTCCATCGTCTCCAGCACGGCGAGCAGACGGGAATGTTTCTGCACCAACCGCGCCAGGGCATACAAATAACGGGCCCGGACATGGGGAGTGAGTGCCCGCCACTTTGGAAACGCCGCCCGCGCAGCCCGCACGGCAGCATCGATGTCCGCCGATGAACCTTGGGCAACGGAAGCCAGTTTCTCTCCACTCGAAGGATCTTGTGTCTCGAAATATTCGCTGGTGGCCGGTGCTTGCCACGCACCGTTGATGAAGTGTCCGAAGCGATGGCCGTGGCGCTCCAGCCACGCTTGCGCCTCCTTCGGATCTTCCGGCGCGGGACCGTACTCCATCGTCACAAATTTTTCAGCAATGCTCATGTAGGTCGGCTCGACTCCCTCGTTTTCTGGCGACTATGCGATGGGATGACGATACTCTGCCGAATAGCGTCCCGTCGCGTGGTACTCCAGTTGCCGCTCGATATCGCCCAACAGCCCACTCGCACCGAAGCGAAACAGATCCGCGCGCATCCACGACTGGCCCAACTCCTCTTTCATCATGGCCAGCCAGTCGGTCGACTGCTTGGCGGTGCGAATTCCGCCGGCCGCCTTGAATCCCACGGCCATTCCCGTTTGCTCGGCATATTCGCGGATGGCGCGGGACATCACCAAGCCCACTGGCAGCGTGGCGTTGGTCGGTTCTTTGCCGGTTGAGGTCTTGATGAAGTCGGCTCCCGCCATCATGGCTACGACGCTGGCGCGCGCGACGTTGCGCAGAGTTACGAGGTCGCCCGTGGCCAGGATGACCTTCATGTGAGCCGCACCGCAGGCTTGTTTGAAGGCTGCAACTTCGTCATACAGCGCCTGCCAGCGCCCGCCAAATACATGGGCGCGTGTGATGACAACGTCAATCTCGTGAGCGCCTGCCTCCACCGAGCGGCGGACCTCCGCAACCCGCTCCTCGAGCGGCGATAGACCCGCCGGAAAGCCAGCGGACACCGCTGCAACGTGGATGCCGCTACCTTCTAAAGCGTGCAGCGCCGTTTCAACAAACAGGTGATAGACGCAAACTGCCGCGACCTTCAGGTCGAGTTCTTCAATTCCCAACTGGCGAACGAGATCCTGCTGCACCGGCTGCCGCGCCTTCGCGCACAGACGGCGCACACGCTCTTCCGTGTCATCGCCGGAAAGCGTGGTCAGATCCATGCAGGAGATCGCCCGCAGGAGCCAGGCTGCCTGCCATTCCTTCTTCACGGTTCTTCGCGCTACCTGCGTTTGGGCGCGGCGTTCTACCGCGCTTGTGTTCACCCGAACTTCCTGCACCCAATTCAAATCCAGAGGAATTCCAGAGTTGGGCTGGAGCGGGCGACCGGCAAGAGTCGCGATAGAATTTCCGGGATAAGGCTGGAGGCCGCCTGCCTTACCCGTCATTTCGTGAGTTGCTCCGGGATGGTTGTGATCTACCGGCACTGGAATTCACCACACTTGGCGGCCGGGGGGACCAAGCCGCCAGCTTCCTTGCGCTGTAATTGTACGGCAGGAAATCGCACAACGCGAGGCCCGGTGCGACGCGATCCTCCCTTCATTCCACCGCGCTCAAGAAAAACCGATGAATTGTACATCCAGGGTTTACAATGGCCCTCGATTTCACCCGTTTGCCACGAGACCGTTTCCTCCTATGCGCAACAAAAAGCTGTCTGGCGAAGTATCGGCAAAACTGCTGCGTTCTGCGAGGAAAGTCATGAAGCATGCGTACGCGCCTTATTCGAAGTTGCGGGTCGGGGCCGCCATCCTCCTCTCAAACGGTAAAGTTTTCTCGGGTTGCAACGTGGAGAACGCCTCCTTCGGAATGACCAACTGCGCCGAGCGTACCGCGATTTTCTCCGCCGTCGCGGAACTGGGGCCCAAGATCGAGATCCGCGCGGTCTCTGTCGTCAACGATCAGGGAGTGCCCTGTTCCCCCTGCGGCGCGTGCCGTCAGGTCATTTACGAATTCGGCCCCGACGCCACCGTTTTCTTTCAAGGCGCTAAGGGGCCAAAGCAGGCGCACATCACCGAACTCCTTCCAGAAGGATTCCGTCTCCAGTGAATCCAACGTCAGCTGCAGCCGAAGCCTTCCGTGCCATCGATGTGATTCGCAAGAAGCGGGATGGCGGCGAGTTGTCGCGAAACGAAATCGAATCCCTGGTGAACTCCTACACCCGCGGTGATATTCCCGACTATCAGATGTCGGCCTGGCTGATGGCGGTAGTGCTGCGCGGCATGACGCGCGCCGAAACCGCCGCGCTGACGGACGCGATGTTGCGGTCGGGCGAAGTGCTCGATCTCTCCGCACTTCCGGCTAAGAAAGTCGACAAGCACTCGACCGGCGGCGTGGGCGACAAGACTTCACTTGTGCTGGCGCCGCTTGCCGCCGCCGCGGGCGTGATGGTGCCGATGATCAGCGGCCGCGGCTTGGGACATACTGGAGGTACGCTGGACAAGCTCGAAGCCATCCCCGGCTTCGACGTGAATCTTCCCGTCGCTCAATTTCGCCGCGTGCTGGAGACCTGTGGCTGCGCCATGATTGGCCAGACCGCCGAAATCGCTCCCGCCGATCGCAAACTCTACGCCCTGCGCGATGTGACTGGCACCGTGGAAAGCCCCTATCTGATTTGCGCCTCCATCATGAGCAAGAAACTTGCAGAAGGCATCGACGCACTTGTCCTCGACGTAAAGACCGGATCGGGGGCATTCATGAAAAGTGAAAAAGACGCTGTTTTTCTCGCCGAACTCATGGTTGAAACAGGGGAACGGATGGGCAAACAGATGGTGGCACTCATTACGGACATGGATCAGCCCCTGGGATCGATGATCGGCAATGCGCTCGAAGTGGTCGAAGTAGTGGAGGTTCTGCGCGGAGAAGGACCGGAAGATTTGCGCCAACTCTGCCTCGAGCTTGCGGGTTGGATGCTGCATCTGGGGGGAGTTGCGGACACGGTCGCAGAGGGAAAAAAGCAGAGCGAGAAACTGATCGCTTCCGGCGAGGCGCTCGACAAGTTTCGCCAGATGGTGGCACTGCAGGGTGGAGATCTGCGCGCGATCGACGATCCGAAAAAACTGCCTCAGGCTCAGCATACGATGATACTTTCGAGCCCGAAGAAGGGGTACCTCGCAGCTCTGCAGTGTGAACAGGTTGGAACTGCCTGTGTGATTCTTGGCGGCGGACGGGAACGCAAAGAAGATTCGGTGGATCCTGCAGTAGGAATCGTGCTGCATAAAAAAGTTGGGGATCCGGTTTCCTCGGGTGAGGCGCTGGCAACGATCTACTACAATGCAGAAGCGCGCGCGGTTCGAGCCCGGCAACTGCTCGACGAGAGCTATCAGATTGCCGATTCGCCCGTCCACGAGAAAAGGCCATTGATCCATCGCGTGATCCGCAACTCTGGAGAGAAAAACTGAATGGGACGCTTCACTGGAATCCTCGGCCTTTTGACCATGCTGGGATTGGCCTACGCCTTTTCCACCAACCGCCGCGCCATTCGGCTGAAAACCGTGGCCTGGGGGCTGGGCCTGCAGTTCGCCTTTGCCGTGTGTGTGTTGAGAATCGGTGCCGGCCAGCGGGTTTTTCAGAAGGCTGGCGACGTCGTCAGTCGACTGCTCAGCTACTCTTACGCGGGCTCGCAGTTTGTTTTCGGCGACCTGGGGAAACAAAACTCCAATTTCGGCTTCTATTTTGCTTTCCAGGTATTGCCCACCATTATTTTCATCTGCGCGTTTTTCGCGGTACTCTATCACTTCGGCGTCATGCAATTCATCATCAGGATTGCCGCCTGGGTTATGACCCGGGTGATGGGCGCCAGCGGCGCGGAATCACTCAACATCGCGGCCAGCATCTTCATGGGACAGACGGAAGCCCCGGTGACCATCCGGCCGTTTTTGCCCGATCTCACGCGCTCGGAACTGATGACCGTGATGACCAGCGGGATGGCGCACGTCTCCGGTGGAATTATGGCGGCCTACATCGCATTCGGCATCGAACCCAAACACTTGCTGAGCGCAGTCATCATGACGGCGCCTGGCACGTTGCTGATGGCCAAGATGCTCGTGCCTGAAACCGAGCAGCCGAAGACCGCCGGCCGAGTGGTGATGCCCGAAAGCGAAGAAAAGACCGAGAAAGAAGAAAATCTGCTGGGCGCGATCGCACGGGGAACGACCGACGGCCTGCATATGGCTTTGAACATCGCTGCCATGCTGATCGCCTTCCTGGCGCTGATCGCGCTAACGGACGGCATTATGGGTGGAATTCACCAGTGGCTGACCTGGTTTCCATCGAGTCTGGAAAAGATTTTCGGAGTCGTCTTCGCTCCGGTTGCCTGGGTGATCGGTGTTCCCTGGCGTGACTGTGGGGTGATTGGAACTCTGCTTGGCACACGCATGGTGCTGAACGAGTTGGTGGCATTCTCTATGCTCGGACCGATGAGGGCGGCGCTCGATCCGCGCTCATTCACCATCGCCACATTTGCGCTTTGTGGCTTCGCAAATCTCAGCTCGATCGGAATCCAGATTGGCGGCATCGGGGCACTCGCGCCGAACAAGAAAGGCGAACTGGCGCGGCTGGGAATTCGCGCCATGCTGGCGGGCACGATGGCAAACTTGATGTCGGCCTCAATTGCGGGCATGCTGCTGTAGGCCGCCGCGTCGGCCTTCAAGAAAGGACTTCCTCCATGAAGCAGATTCGGGCTACCTCCCTCCTCATTTCGTGCTGCGTGCTTGTTCTTCTGGCGAATGCCTTTGCGCAAGCCGCACCGAGGCGGGTGATCATTGACACTGATCCGGGGGCCGACGATGCCATGGCCATCATCCTGGCTTTGAATTCTCCGGAATTTAAGGTGGAAGCGCTGACGGTCGTACCGGGCAACGTGGACGGGCGGCAGGGATTAGAGAACGCGTTGAAGATCGTTTCGCTGGCGGGACGCTGCGACGTTACCGTCGCGGCAGGAGCGCAACATCCGCTGAATCAGAAGCTGATTACGGCGCAGTTCTGGCACGGAAAGAATGGCCTGGCCAACGTTGAATTACCCGCTTCTAAATGCCAAGCCGATCCCCGGTTTGGTCCGGACCTCATCATCGAAATGGTTCACAAGTATCCGCATGAGATCACGCTGATTCCGATTGGGCCCCTGACCAACATCGCACTGGCGGTTTCGAAAGATCCTTCGATTGCGGCCCTGGTCCACAATATCGTCATTATGGGTGGCTCGATCACTGGTGGGAACGTCAACGGAGCGGCAGAAGCGAATATTTACAACGACCCCGAAGCTGCCCAGATCGTGTTCAACGCCGGCTGGATGGTGACGATGGTCGGCTCCGACGTGGGGGAGCGAACGCTGATTACGCGAAAGTATCTGGCGGAGCTTCAGTCGTCCCACGGACCGCAGAGCGACTTCATCGCTAAGCTTGCCGACTTCTATTTGACCCGCAGCGAGAAGAGCGGATACAGCGGGGCGGCAATGTATGACCCGCTAGCGGTGGGCATTGCTCTCGATCCGACGCTAGGCACCCTCAGAGAAATGCATGTGGACGTGGAAACCAAGGGCGAGTTCACTCGCGGAGAAACCGTGGCCAACCGCATGGGCTCAAACGAGAACAACGTTTTGCATGGCGACCACTACGAGATCGAGGGCGCCACCGATCTGAAGCCGAATGCCCGAGTTTGCCTCGCTTCCGATGCCGACCGTTTCTTGCAGCTGTTTGTCAGCCGCATCAGAGGGAAGTAAGCCGGCTTAGCCATTCGCGCGCGCGACTAGGAAAATGGCCAATCCATAGAAGACAAACATCAGTCCCAGGTAGGTCTTGGCGCGAGGTCCCGAATTCTCGAATTCTTTCCAGGCGAGAATCCCCCAGAGCGCCGCCACCATGGGAGCGGATTGGCCGATAGCGTAAGAAATGGCAACGCCAGTGAAGCTCGCAGCCACCAGATTGAAGACCGTGCCCAGGCCCCAGATGATTCCACCGAAAAGCCCCAACAGATGTCCCGAGGCCGGCCCGCTGAAGAAGCCGCTGAAACTTACTGGCTCCCCTACCAGCGGGTGTTTCATGAAATAAATATTCCAAATGAAACAGGACAGCAATGCTCCCAACGTCAGGAACACGGCAGCGCTATAGGGTCCCAACGTGTTGCCGCGAGTCATCGCGTGCGTCATGAAGGGAGCCCACAAGCCCATCAGGACGCCTGACACCACGCATGTGATCAGACTCTTCCTTGAAACGGAGCGTCCTCGAGCTGCGAGACTCCCATAGGCCTTGCCGTCCAAAAGCACCGCAATGAATGCGCAGGCGACGCCAAGGGCCAGGTAGACGGCATTTCCCCTCGGTTGAAGCGCATAACTCAGTACAACTCCGACCACCAGCGCGATTCCAATCGAGATGGGAAACGCGACGGCGAGCCCGGCCATGTCAATCGCAGCCACCAGCAAAAGATTGGCGAGGTTGAAGAGCGCCCCTCCGATAAGCGCGTTCACAATATTTGAAGTATCCGCCGCGTGAACATTGTTCAGAAAACTGGAGGAATCGTTTCCCGTGCTCCCCATGGTGAAGGCAAGTACAAGGGAGATCAAGAAGATGCCGACGGCGTAGTCCCAGTAAAAAAGCTCGAAACGATAGCCCTTGACACCCTTGTAAGTATTGGCCCACGATCCCCAGCAAACGGCACTCGTGATCATCATCAACAGCGCAATGCTCAGACTCGATGGCGTGAACATCGGTTCTCCTTAACGCGGCGCAGTGGACAGAAAATGTCTAACCAGAAAGGGTGTAACTGTACTCCTGTTTTAATCACGCCACAAGCACGAGGCAAACCGCCAAACCGCCGCGATATCTAGCCGTTCCCCTGGGAGTACGTTGACCGACGGAGAAACTCGCCTTGCCCGGCACGACCCAGGAACTTTTCTCCATCCACCAGGACGCGGCCCCGAGAGAGAACGAGGTCGGGCATGCCCGTTACCTCGATGCCTTCGAACATCGAGTAATCCACTCGCATGTGGTGAGTCTTGGCGCTGATCGTATGTTTACGGTTGGGATCAAAAATTACGAGATCGGCGTCACTGCCAACCGCGATCGTTCCTTTCCGCGGATACAGGCCAAAGAGTTTTGCCGGAGTCGTGGAAACCAGCTCGACGAATCGATTTACGCTGAAACGTCCCGAGGCGACGCCGCCGGAGTAAATCAGGCTCATGCGATGCTCAACGCCGGGACCACCGTTCGGAATCTTCGTGAAGTCGTCGCGTCCGAGTTCTTTCTGCTCCTTGAAACAGAATGGACAGTGATCGGTAGACACGACCTGCAGGTGATCGCGTTTGAGGCCGTTCCAGAGCTTTTCCTGATGCCACTTTTCGCGAAGCGGCGGCGTAAAAACATATTTCGCGCCTTCAAAGCCGGGAACATCAAAGTTTTCGATCGAGAGATACAAGTATTGCGGGCAGGTCTCGGCATAGACTGGAAGGCCGCGGTCGCGCGCCTCCCGAACCTTTTCGAGGGCTTCATTGCAGCTAAGATGCACGATGTAGATCGGAGCTCCCGCCATCTCCGCTAATGCAATCGCACGCGACACCGCCTCAGCCTCGGCGGTAGTAGGCCGAGTCAGAGCGTGATACTTCGGCGCCTTCTTCCCTTCTGCCAGCGCCTGTTGCACGATGACGTCAATCGCGCTGCCGTTTTCGGCATGCATGCAAATGAGCCCGCCGTTCTTCGCAGTGGTCTGCAGCGCGCGGAAAATGCTGGCGTCATCGAGCATGAAGACGCCGGGATAGGCCATGAAAAGCTTGAAGCTGGTCACGCCTTCGCCCACCAGGGCATTCATCTCCTGCAGTTGGCCATTGCCGATATCGGTAACGATGCAGTGAAAGGCATAATCGGAGACGGCTTTGCTTGAAGCTTTGTCCATCCACGTCTCGAACGCCTTGCGCAACGGCTGGCCTTTGTATTGGATGGCAAAGTCGATCAGGGTCGTCGTTCCGCCAAAGGCCGCCGCCCGTGTACCCGTCTCAAAATCGTCGGCGCTGGTGGTGCCGCCGAATGGCATATCCAGATGGGTATGAACATCGATGCCGCCGGGGAAAATTTGCTTTCCCGACGCGTCCAGCAACGTCGTGGCATTCTGTCGGGGTAGGTCTTTGCCGATGGCCGCGATCTTGCCGTCCGTGATGGCAACATCCGCCAAGTAAGTATCCGTCGCAGTCACTACGGATCCGTTGCCTATGATGGTGTCGAAGCCCATCGATCCCCCCGCCTCATGGCCGAGATGAAAAAGGAATTCTATGCTAAACTGCCGCACTTCAGTGGTACGTATTTGTCGAGCGACGAAAAGGGGCCTGCCATGCAGTTTGGCTTTACGTTGAAGCCGGACATTTCGGTTGAGCGCATTCTCGGGTTGACGCGTCAAGCCGAAGCTGCCGGTTTCAAGTACGGTTGGATCTTTGATTCCCATGTTTTATGGAAGGAACCGTACCCCTTGCTCACGCTCATGGCCGCGAACACGCAGCGCATGCGGCTCGGTACGCTGGTCACCAACCCCGCGGTTCGCGATCTCACCGTTACCTCCAGCCTGTTCGCCACGCTGAATCTGATCTCCGGAGGCAGGATGGAGCTGGGCATCGGACGCGGCGACAGCTCGCGCCGCGTGCTCGGCAAAAAGCCGGTGAGTTGGTCCCAGTTGGAAGCCGCAGTGAAAGTTTTTCGCGATCTCACTGCCGGTCGCGAAATAGAGTACGAAGGCCAGTCGACGCGCCTCACCTGGGCTACGGTCCCTCCGCGAGTTTGGATCGCAGGCTACGGACCCAAGGTACTGCACATGGCAGGCCGGGTGGCGGACGGAATCATTCTTCAATTTGCCGATCCGGATTTGATTTCCTGGTGCCTGGGTTTTGTGAAAGAGGGCGCTCGCGCCGCGGGGCGCGACCCGGACGAGATCGAAGTGATGTCAGCCGCTCCGGTTTGGGTTTCGGATGATTTGGCTGTGGCCCGCGAACGCGTGCGCTGGTTCCCGGCCCTGGTTTCCAACCACGTGATGGATCTCATCCGGCAGTACAAGCCGCAAGACCTGCCCGCGGCGCTCACTTCCTACGTGCAGGACCGCGGCGGCTACGACTATCTGCACCACTGCGTGGTGGAAAGTGATAACGCGAACTTCGTTTCGGACGACGTGGTCGATCGCTTTTGCCTGGTCGGGCCGGTCAAGGCACATTACGAGAAGCTGCGGAAGTTGGCCAGCGTAGGGGTTACGCAGTTCAATCTGTACCTGATGTGCGGGGACGAGGAACAAACGCTAGACATCTATCAGCGCGAGGTTCTGCCCGCCTTTCAGGAAACCGTGAAGATGAAATCGTAAACCTGCGAGGCTCACATCGGAGCGGGCGCGGCAGGGTGCTGAAACTTCATCGTCGCATAATAGACTGCGAAGGAAACAGCAAAGCCGACGAACCAGGAATAATCGTAAAGCACTCGCACCGAAGGAACCGCGAGTCCGATCAGAGCCGTGCCTGCTCCGAACGCGAGCGCGATCATCGCGCGCCAATTAAATCCACTGGAATACTCGTAGATTCCGCCGCGAAGATAAAGATCGTCGACTTCGAGAACACATCGCCGCACAATGAAATAATCACAGATCATGATGCCGGCGACTGGCCCGAGAAAAGCTGCGTAACCACCCAGCCAGCCGAGGATGAATGTCTTGTAATCGGCGAGCAGCTTCCACGGCATCAGTGCAATGCCCATGAAGCAGGTGATCACGCCGCCGGTCCGGAAGCTGATTCCCCGAGGCCACAGATTGGAGAAGTCGTTGGCCGGCGACACGACGTTGGCTCCTAGGTTGACATTCAGCGTAGCCAGCAGAATCGCGATCAGCGAGATGACCACAGCTACGGGAGAGTGGAAGCGGCTGAGCAGTTGCACGGGATCGGAAATTGCCGTCCCGTAAATCACGACTGTGGCCGAGGTCACTGCGATGCCAATGAAGGCATAGAGAGTCATGGTCGTCGGTAGGGCGAGGGCTTGGCCGATCATCTGTTCTCGCTGGTTGCGGGCGAACCGCGTAAAGTCGGGGATATTCAGCGAGATGGTCGCCCAGAACCCAACCGTGCCGTTCAGCGCCGGAATGAGAAACTTCAGGAAGTCGGCAAAGTTGCTGAATCGCGAGGGCGCGGCCAGCATGGGACCGAAGCCGCCCGCGCTGTGATAGGCCCAGCCCAAAAGCAGCAGGCCGACACCAAGCAACACCGGTGCACTGATCCCCTGCAGAATGCGGATGGATTCAATCCCCATGAGAATCACGGCGATGTTGATCAGCCAAAACAGAAGAAAGCAAATGGCTGTAGCGTAGGGAAAGCTCTTCCATCCTGGCGCGAGCGTGGCCAGAAGGGTGCTGATCGCTTCACCACCGATCCAGGTCTGAATACCAAACCATCCGCACGCCACGAGCGCCCGAAGCACCGCGGCAATGTTGGCGCCCAGCACTCCAAACGATGCACGCGCTAGGACCGGAAAAGGGATCCCGTACTTAGCTCCGGGATGCGAATTGAGCAGCATCGGGACCAGCACGATGACATTGCCGAGAAAAATTGTCATCACTGCCTGTTTCCAGTTCATCCCGCCCTGGATCAAACTCGCCGCCAGCATGTAGGTGAGAATGTTGACGGACATCGAAATCCACAGCGCCGCGAAGTTGTACGTTCCCCAATGCCGGCGGTCCGCTTGGGCGGGCGCGAGATCAGGGTTGTAGAGAGAGCTGGATTCGATTCGAGAAGTGTGGGTTGTCATTTCGTTTGGGCGTGGTGCAGCGTAGCATCAGCATGGAACGGTGGCCAGCGTCTTGCCGCCGGACCGTCTGGCTGCCGGACACGGCCGGGAAGCGGCGCTACTCGATCAGTCTGCGGCCGCCGACTCACCGGTTTGCGCTGTGATCGGTCCGTAGCTGTCCGGCCGGCGGTCGCGGAAGAACTGCCACACTTTGCGGACTTCGGCGATCATGTCGAGATCGAGATCGGCGATCACCACTTCGTCTTTGTCGCGGCTGGCCTGAGCGATAATCTTGCCGCGCGGATTGCAGAAGTAGCTCTTGCCATAGAACTCTCCGATGCTCCATGGCTTCTCGACCCCGACCCGGTTGATGGCGCCGACAAAGTAACCATTGGCTACGGCATGCGCGGGCTGCTCGAGTTCCCACAGATATTCCGAAAGGCCGGACACCGTCGCCGAAGGATTGAACACGATTTCTGCGCCGTTCAGCCCCAGAATGCGCGCGCCCTCCGGGAAATGGCGGTCGTAGCAAATGTAGACGCCGACTCGCGCGTATTTTGTCTGGAACACTGGATACCCGCCGTCGCCGGGGGTGAAGTAAAACTTCTCCCAGAACCCGGGATGGCAGTGTGGGATGTGGTGCTTGCGATACTTCCCCAAATAGCGGCCGTCAGCATCGATCACCGCAGCGGTATTGAAATAAACCCCAGGCATTTGTTCTTCGTAAACTGGAACTACGATCACCATGCGATGTTTCGTCGCGAGCTTTTGCATCACGCGCACCGTCGGACCATCCGGCACCCGTTCTGTTAGTTCATACCAGCGCGCATTCTGCTCCGCACAAAAGTAAGGACCGTAGAAAAGCTCTTGCAGGCACAGGACCTGAGTTTTTTTACGCGCCGCCTGCTCGATCAACTTCAAGTGCTTGTCGATCATTGCCTTTCTGATCTGGGCAAGAGGGCGCTCGGTGCTGAGCGCATTGCTGGCTTGAATCAAGGCACAGCGCACATTTCGGGGCATGGGGGTGCAACCTCCGAGGAACGCAACTATAGCAGAAGTTCGACCCGGGAATCGCTGGACCATAGGGCCCAGATACCGTTGCCCGCAAGTTTTTCGGGAGCGGCGGGCACGCGGTCAGCCGTGTCCGCGCCACACGCGCCACACGGTCTGCGTTGACACAATCGCGGAGGGCAAATAGACTCAGCGTTCTCAGGCGGTCGCTGAAAGAAAACCATGTCCAGGCGCCCTCGCATTGCGGTCGTTGGAAGTGCCAACATCGATCTGACAACGTTCACCGATCAGTTTCCGAAGCCCGGGGAAACGATCTTCGGACAGAAATTCAATCTCGGATTCGGAGGTAAGGGCGCGAATCAAGCGGCCGCTGCCCGGCTCTGTGGCGCGGAGGTGTTTATGGTGGCGCGAGTCGGAAGCGACCTGTTCGGTCCAGCGACAATCGAGAACTTTAAGAAACTTGGTATCGACACAACCCATGTAAAGCAGGTTGAGGGACTATCCAGCGGTGTCGCGCCGATTTTCGTAGAGCCCAACGGCCAAAACCGCATTCTAGTGGTGAAGGGCGCTAACGACGCCCTGGACCCTGCGGGTGTCGACGCCGCGGCCGAAACCTTGAAATCCACCGATTGTATCGTCCTACAGTTTGAGATCCCCCTGGAAACCGTCTACTACACGTTCGCCTTTGCCCGAAAGCATGGGATAAGGTGCATCCTGAATCCGGCGCCCGGCCAGCCCGTCAACATGAGCGCCCTGGCTGACCTGGATTACTTCGTTCCGAACGAGAGTGAGGCTGAAACCATCACGGGCATCGCGGTCCGGAGCGTCGAAGATGCGAAGAAATGCGCGGAGAAACTGGCAGGGGAAGGCATGCGCCGCGTTATCATCACTTTGGGCGCCAACGGAAGTTTCCTCGCGGGCGAGGGCGTAAGCGAACACCTGCCTCCGTTTGCAGTAAAAAGTATTGACAGCAGTGGTGCCGGGGACGCATTTATCGGGAGTTTCGCTGTATTCCTGGCAGAAGGAGTACCCGAACGAGAGGCAGTGCGTCGTGCCAATCTGTATGCTGGACTTTCGACTACGGGCATTGGAACGCAGAAATCTTTCTATGATCGCGCGCGCTTTGATGCCGAGTGGGCAGTTCAGGGCCGAAACTAACTCAGTTCCATGCCGTATCGTCTTTAAGACAAAATCAATCTTCAGGGAACCGCTCGAGTCTTCCTATGGCCTGTGCGAAGAGGGACACAAGCCGGCAGCCAATATTTCTATGCTGCCGAAAAGTCTTGACTTCGGACGGAGCGGGGATTTATAAGGCCCTCCTACAGTACAAAGCCTCCCAGATCCATGCCTAGGGGAGAGTGCGTGCTTCATGAGGTGCGGAGCCGCCGAAAGGTTCGCGATGCTGCATAAGAGGGCGCTGCTTGTTGTGGTTGTGTTTTCGCTTACATCCTTGCTCTGTCCACTCCTGTACGGCCAGGCGAGCGGCAGTTTTTCGGGCACGGTCTCGGACAAAGCGGGCGCTGTGGTGGCGGGAGCGACGGTAAAGGCCTTATCGCAGGACACAGGGTTGTCCCGCGAAGCGAAGACCGACGATTCAGGACATTACCTGATTCCTCTTCTGCCCGTGGCGAACTTCACGATTCGAGTCGAGTCTCAGGGTTTCCAGCCTACCGAACAGAAGGACATACGCCTGCAGGTCGATGAGCATCGTGAAGTGAATTTCACCCTCGTGCCCGCGTCTGTATCCGCGACGGTAGAAGTCAGTGCCACCGAGGTGGCTGTGGAGACTGCGAATCCCACCCTCGGCCAGGTGATCACATCCGAGCAGGTCGCCGACCTTCCGCTCAACGGACGTAATTTCACGCAACTAGCGACGCTGACGCCGGGCACGACTTCATCCACCAGTCCGGTTAGCTTCTTCACCAGCGCGGCCAGCAGCGAGGCTGCCACGCGCGGATCGTTCTCGCTTTCCTCGGGCGGCTCGCGCGAACAGGAAACCGACTGGCTGCTCGACGGCAACGATAACAACCAGCTGGACGAAGGCGGGATTGCGATTTTCTCCTCGATCGACGACATCCAGGAATTTAAGGTGTTGACCTATAACTACTCCGCCGAGTACGGAGAGCGCGCGGGCCCTACCGTGTTGGTCACAACCAAGTCTGGATCAAACCAGTGGCACGGCTCGCTGTTTGAGTTCTTTCGCAATACCGACCTTGATGCCACGCGCTATTTCTTTACCTCTGCGCAAAAATTTAATTTGAATCAGTTTGGAGGATCGTTCGGCGGCCCCATCCAGAAAGATAAAACGTTTTTCTTTGTCGACTACCAAGCAAAGATGCAGCGTGAGGGTGTGCCCTTCACGGGATTCGTTCCCACTGCACCGATGACCACTGCGGACGCCAATGGCAACTACAATTTCACCACCAACCCGCTCGGTATAACAACCCTGATCAATCCTTACACGCCCGACCAGGCGCCCCTCAACTCGCCGCCCGGAACTACCCCGACTCCAGTCCCCTTTCAGTGCAGCGGTGCGACCGGGCTGCCAGAAACCCCAGTCGCTGGGAGTCAGCCCTACGAGCCGGGAAGCGTGAATTGCCTGACTATTCCGGGCTCGTTGGTCAATCCAATCGGACTAGCCGTCGCTCAGCTTTATCCTGCGCCGAACGCGAACCCGGCGGGTGGCTTTAACTACGAAAATCAGCCGGTGAGGAAGCTCAATGAGGGGACTTGGGATGTTCGCCTCGATCACAATTTTTCCAGCAAGGATTCTGCGTTCGTGCGCTTCAGTTACGACCAGGCGACGAACTTTGTCCCCGGCGGCTCCCCCACCTGGTCGGAAGCCAACGCCTTTGGCAGCAACCAACACATTGAAAACCATGGGCGCAATGTGGTGGTGACTGAAACCCATGTCTTTTCTCCGAATTTGATCAATCAGGCTACCGCCGGCTACAGCCGGATTTTCAACCACATCCTCTCGTACGGCACCGGCAGCTGCGAGGCCGCGCTTCTCGGCATTCTTGGCGCGGACCTGGCCAGCCAGTGCGATCCCATTACCAGCTACCCCGCTAGCCTGAATCAGGCGCCCCAGGAATGCGAAAGCTGTGGCATGACTTCCTTCGATATGTCGGCCTACTTTTCCATCGGCGATCGCGGATATGCGCCCTACCAGGGCGGGACCAACGTCTATTCGCTTTCCGATACGCTGGACTATATTCACGGCAAACACGAAATTCGCGCGGGACTGGTGTTTCGCGCCGAGGAAATGAATGTAAGAAACAACGCGTTCCAGGACGGTTTTGTAGTGGAGGACGGCACCCTCACTGGCGACGACGTGGCCGACTTGCTTCTGGGGGGCATGGGCGTTTTTGCCGGACACGACCAAACATTCCTGGGGGCTACCACGGGCCGCCGCTGGAAACTGTTTCGTCCTTTCGTGCAGGACAACTGGCGGGTTACGAGTAATTTGACGTTGAACCTGGGATTTGCCTGGGCCTTGGCGACGCCCGAAACCGAGGAGGCCAATCGGCAGGCAAACTTTGATGTTCAGAATCTCCTGTGGTATGTCCCAAAAGGTAGCCCGGGGATAAGCGGCTGCACGGTTTGCGTCCCTACCAACGGGCGGGTCGGCATCCAGTTTGACAAAACGGCTCTCGAACCGCGAATCGGATTCGCGTGGAAGCCCATGGGGAGTGAGAAAATCGCGATTCGCGGGGGCTACGGTATCGTCCACGATTCCGCGTGGAATCAGGGTGGACAGGGATTGTGGCAGAACCCGCCGTATTATGCGGAAGTCGATCCCTGCAATACTTACTGCGGTACCAATGCTCTAAACACCGGGTTCCTTTTGCCGGTTGGTACAGCATCGACTACTACGGTCGATGGCGGCGCCGGAGCAGTTTATAACTCCCCCGTAAACCCCCAGGTCTATAGCGGCACAATTCAATCCGAGAACCGCAACTTCAAGCAGGGAGTCATTCAGCAATTCAACCTTAACGTTGAGCGTCAGCTTCCGGGAAATGTTGTGCTGACTGTCGGCTATGGTGGCTCCCGCAGCGCGCACGTTCTGGTCAGCCAGGACAACGAAAACCTTTCGTCTCCCAGCGCATGTGGAGTGGTTGCTGGATACAACGTGGGCTGTGGGTTCCCGTATTTTCCGTACGCTGAACCCTATCAAGCTGTCGACACCAACAACAGCATCGGCCAAGCCCGCTACGATTCTCTCCAAGTCAAAGCTGAAACCAAGAGCGCGAGGCATGGCCTCTACGCTCTAATCGGCTACACCTATTCCCGCAATTTCGATAGCGGTCTGACCGATGGCTTGGGCACTAATCCGGGTGCGCTGTACTACCCGCTCCCCGGGTTCAACAAACTGGATTGGGGCTTGTCTCAGTTGAACCTCAATGACAGTTTCACTGCCAGTGTCATCTACGATTTGCCATTTGGCAAGGGCAGGAAGTACGGCAGCAACTGGAGCGGAGCCGCCAACGCCATCCTCGGGCATTGGCAACTGAATTTGATTGAAAGAGCGACGTCTGGTTTCCCGCTGTTTGTGGTGGATAGCGCCGATGAGTCGGGCGTCTACTTCTCTTATAACGGAAACACCTTGCAGCGTCCGAATGAAGTAGGCGATCCTAACAAGGCCGGGACGGTCGCAGCCAATCCGACGTGTGTCGCGCCATCGGCCATACACACGCTGCAAAACTGGTTTAATCCCTGCGCTTTCGAGCAGGCCCCAGCCGGCGAACTCGGCACAGCCCCGCGCGCCCCAGTTTACGGTCCGCGTTTTGTCAACACGGATTTCTCGGTGTTTAAGGACTTTCCATTGTCGTTCCGCGAGGCGATGGTTCTGCAATTCCGGGCTGAATTCTTTAACCTCTTCAATCATGCTCAGTTCTACATGAACGGTTACGCCGACACTGGAATGCAGGACATAAATACTCCCTCCACTTTCGGAGTGGTCAATAACACGGTAAATAACCCGCGTCTGATTCAGTTTGCTCTCAGGCTTAATTTCTAGGCGGGGCTGAGCGGTGTAGTCGACGGCTATCGAGGATTGCGTTTTTATTTCGGCGGGGCTGACGGGTTCCGCAACTCGTACACAAACTGCTGGACTTCATGCCGCTGGTGCTCGGTTTCCTCTGCTTTTTCCTTTGATATTTGTGCGTACACTTGCAACTCGGCTTGCGCGTTCGCAGTCTCTCCGTTTTGTCGGTAGGCCTGAGCCAGCCTAAAGTGCGCCTCTTCCAGCCGGGGAGTAGCCTCGATCGCTAGCCGATAGGCGGCAATTGCGTTCGAGAAATCCTTTCGCTCCGAATAGAGAACTCCGAGTTGCAGATAGGCGGGGCCGAGCTTCGGGTCAAGATGGACAGCGTTTTCCAATAGAGACTTGACCTGCGCCAAATCTGCCACGTCCTCGGGAGACTTCCGCCGCTTCCAAAGACCGACCGCGTAATAGTAGTTGGCGAGGGCATTCTGAGGTTGAAGCCTGACAAATCGTCCGAGTTTTTCGACAATCGCTTCGGATTGAGTGGGCTCGACGGCCTGCATTTTTCCCATCAAGAAGTAAGGGCTCGGATCGTTGGGATCGAGATCCGACGCCTCGCACAGGCGCTGCGCCGCCTGGTCGTAGGAACCGTGGACATACCACGATGCACCGAGGCCGGCCAGCATCCGGACGGAACGCGGGTATAGACGATTGCCCTTTGTGAAGACTTCGAGGGCTGGCTCAACCGCGCGGTGCATCAGCAGTTCTGCTCCCCAATCGAAGAGATTGGATTCGCTCGAATTCAGTTCCGCCGCACGCTGATACTCTTGCACTGCTTCCAGAGGATTGCCCAGTTTCTCGTCCACCTCGCCGAGCAAGTGATGCGCTTCAGCTTTTTCCTGACCAGACTTAATCTGCAAAGCGAGGAGGGCGCGAACATCCGTGCGCGCGCGCTCGTAATCACCGCTGTTGGCAAGTGCAAGCGCGAGTTCGTAGGCGTTCTCATCGTCGCCGGGATTCAGGCGAGACGCCCGTTCCAGGTAGGGGAGTCCTTCCCGCGCCTTTCCCTCCGCAACCAGCAATCTCCCCAGTTGGTGATTCGCGTCAAAGCCTTCGGGCTGGTGCTTGACCGCTTCGCGCAAGGACTTTTCCCTTGTGGCGTTTTCGGACACCGGCGCGGAACTGCCCGGTGGTGCCTCACTCAGCGAAACGGTTGCCTGGACCAAAGCTTCTCTGTTCCGCACAATCGTATCGGAGCCATGACCGCCGAGATTCGTGGTATCGGTAACACCCGCCACGGTGAAGTGGGGTTCATCGAAGAACTCAGGACGTCCTGTCAAATTTTGCCGGTCGGTGGTTTTTGCTGACCCGAGAGTAAGGTCAATGGTTCGAGATTCTTTCTGTCCGAGAACAATGGAGCTAACCATTGCGGCGGCGTAGCCACTCATCTCCGCGCGCAGGCTATAGACGCCCTGGCTAACCGCTGAAAAGCGATAAGCTCCTGCCGAATCGGTATGCGCGGTGAGAGGCGCGTCCTTGGCCTCGAGGCAAACGGTAGCGCCGGCGACCGGGCGTCCGCTCGAATCTCGCACGAAGCCCTGTAACGTTGCTGTCCCTGAGGGCTCCGGTTGCGCCTCAACGGATTGTCCCTGAAACGTCAACGCAGCAAATATCACGCTCAACGCCACGATGCAGGTTGCGGTGACGCGGAACTGGCCCATAAGCCAAGCGCAGGTCGGAGAGGCAATCGAAATCAGCCTTGCGCGTTGGTTCGCCATTCTAGTCGTTCGAATCGCCATCCGCAATCCGCCGAGAGGAGGTCCTAATCAGTCCCGAGCGTACCCTGACCGAGCTGACGAGCCAGGAGGTCGACGTAGGCTTTTCCAATCAATTGCTCTTTATCGATTCCGAAATCCGAGAGCAAGGCCGCAGCGATTGTCTTTCCGTCAGCATCACTTTGCTCCGGCTGGAGCACCACTTCGAGTTCCAGAAAATCCCCCAGCCCCGCGACCTGGTCGATGTGTATGCGTGTCTGCCCGGCGAAATAAAGGGTTCGCGTTTTCCTGACCACGCCGGTCCTGCCCAGCGTGGCCGTCAGGATCTCGAGCAGGACTTGGGGGTCCGGAGTGCGAGCGACCAGGTAGCGTGAACGCCGCGGGTCCGCAATATCGGCTCTTTCGTACCGGATCAACTCTCCATAGTCCGGCGCCAAAACACGCAGCTTCAGCCGTGCCCCGTTGCTGCTGAAGAAGAAATCCTCTTGATGGATTGTCTCCGGGCCAGCATCGCTCAGCCGAGCCGCGGTGGCCTCGGCTGCAGCCCGGTTTGTCAAAACGGCTTTGATTTCAATGTTCGAGGGCATGGGCTGACCTGACAAAACAGTGTACACACCGCCTCAGCTTTTCAATGGACTTGAAACCTTTACGATCTCTACATTAGTTTGATGACCTATCAAGATTCAGAGGCTATCAAAAATGATGAGATCTGACCGGATGTGGTACTTAGCAGCAGCGGTGCTGCTCACTTCATGCCTGGCGGGCTGGGCTCAGGAAAAGCGCAAGATCATCATCGATCAGGACGCAGCCGGACCCGCCGGAACGGACCAGCAGTCGATGCTCCTGCTGATCCAGTCGCCACGAACGGACGTCCTGGGCATCACCGTGGTGACGGGCGATCAGTGGCGCAACGAAGAGGTGGCGCACACCTTGCGCATGCTCGAACTCATTGGACGAACCGATATTCCGGTCGTGCCGGGAGCGGAGTATCCACTGGTGAGGCAGAAGAATGAGACCGAGCTATGGGAACAGCAGTTTGGTTCCGTGGCTTGGCTCGGCGCATGGACTCCTAGAGTTTATCATCCGGCGGACCAGTTGGGAGAGATGCCCGATGGCAAGCCCACCACCAAGCCAGCCGACGAGGACGCCGTCCACTTTTTGCTGCGCATCGTGCACAAGTTTCCGAACCAGGTGAGCATTTACGCAGGTGGTCCCATGACAAACCTGGCGCTTGCCCTTTCCATCGATCCTGAATTCACGAGGCTGGCCAAAGAATTGGTGTTCATGGGAGGCAGCTTCAATCCTCGAACTGATGATCCCGAGTTCGCCAACACGCCAACCCACGAGTTCAACCTCTGGTTCGATCCGGAAGCGGCTCGCATTGTGCTGCGCGCGCCCTGGAAGAAAATCGTTTGCACGCCGGTGGATATTTCCGTGAAGACGAGATTGACGTCTGATCTGATCAACAGAATCAAGGCGGGAGATTCGCCAGCGGCGCGCTACATCGGCAAATATGCACGCCTGCGCGGCAACTACAACTATTTGTGGGATGAACTGGCAGCGGCGGCATGGCTTGATCCGAGCCTGATTACAAAAAAGGAAACCCTCTTCATGGATGTCGACCTGGACCATGGCGCCGGCTACGGCAACACCTTGAGCTGGACAGAGCGGGATAAACCTAGAATCGAGGTCCAGCCGGTCGAGGTGCAGGACGACCTGGATCTTGAGAAATTTTACAGGATGTTTGTTGATCTGCTGACCGCGCAAACGCCGCCGAAAAACTAACCGTCGGGAATGCCGCGAGCTATCGCGGAAGTTCCGCCAGCATCGCCTGCGCCTGGGCGTGATCTGGCTGCTGTTTGAGTAGATCGAGCAGGACGGCCCGAGCTTTATCCGGCGCATCCTCCAAGCTGTAGACCCGGGCCAGGTTCAGATAAGACTGATCGAAACCGGGGGCAATGCGGATGCACTCTTCGAAACTCGCAACCGCCTGATCCAGCCGCTGGGTGCGTACATAGAGTATTCCGAGATTGTTCAACGCTTCCGGGTAAGCGGGGCGAGCCTTCAAGGCTTTCTGCAGATACTCATAGGCATCCGCGGTGGCGTCGGCTTGCGCAAAGACCATCGCCAGGCCGTAGTTCGCCTCAGGATCGTCGGCACTGACTTCAAGAGCGCGCTCAAATGTTTTGCGAGCTTCTGCCCAGCTTTTCTGTAGACGATACGCGTTGCCCAGATTGTTAAGAGCGATCATGTGCTCGGGACTAAGGCGTACGGCCTCCTGAAAGCACCGTATGGCTTCGTTCGTGCGGCCTTCCTGCGTGGCGAGAAGCCCGAGGTTGTTCCAGGCGTTCGCTCGAGTGTCGGGATAGCTGGCGTGAAGTTTTGTCGCACGTTCAAAGCTCTCCCTCGCTTCTGCCGTTTTCTGCTGATTCAGATAGGCGCTTCCCAATCCGTAGCAGGCCTCGGCGCTCGATGGATCGTCCTGAAGGGCAAGCTGGAACGACGCTTCGGCTTGATCGAAATAGCCGCGCTGAAAAAACACGGAGCCGTAGGAGAGGTAGTTGCGGCCAAACTCAAAGGTCTCGGTAACGCCTGGAAAAGGCAGCGCCCGGGCCAATCGCTCGGCGTAGGTTTGCGGAATGTGGTGAAAGTCCTGTTCGACCTGCTCCGGGTTTACGCTCCCCTGATAGACCTTAACGATTTGGCCTTTGTCATCAATCAAGAAAGACGTTGGCAGGCTCAGGTCACGATGCCGGTCAAACAGGTGACGATAGAGAATGTTGTAAATGCTGGCCACGTCCTCTGAACCCCGAAGGATGGGGAATGAAAGCCGCTGCTCACGCACTTGCATTCTCAGAGTTTCGGGGTCGGCCGGATGGTCAATGTTCACGGTGAGCAGTCGAAGACCCTGAGCCATCCACCGCGCATAGACGCGGTTGAAAACCTTCTGGTCGTCCTGGCGATTTGCCGATGGTGTGACCCAGAAATTGAGCAGCATCGCCTTTCCGCGAAGCGCGGCCAGAGTCTGCACCTGGCCGGTCAAGTCGGGAAGAGAAAAATCGGGCGCGGCTATTGGCGCGAGCAGCCAGGTCTCAACCGTGGTCGGGGGTTGTGCGACTTCTTGGAGCGTGGCAACGGCAGAATGGGCGCGCGGTGACGTTTGCGTTCTGAACGGTTCGATCTGGAAAGTTTTGGATCCCTCTTCCACCGAGACCCTGTGGTTCAGCGGAAGGTCGTGAAGATTCTGCACGAGCCCGCTCGGCCAGCGGATCGTCGCCTCCACGGGCTTTTTGGCCTCTCCCAAGCCGAAGAATACTTCCTTGCTGTGCTGCGAAAGAAATCCCGATCCGGCTTCGAGCATGCGAGTCTGGCGGCCCGATTCAGTGCCCACCGTAACCGCCGCGCCGATCGCGTCACGATTACTCTTCGTGCCGCGGAGGCGGAAAGCGATTGACGGCGGCAGATTCTCCATGACGTTCTTCACCATGCGCAACTGCCGGCCGTTGCGGTTTTTCAGCAACATTTCCAGCCGGCCATCCTGATCGAAATCGGCGAGGGCAAACGACCTGCTGTCTTCGATAAAGTCCAGTCCCACTGCGCCAGAAACGTCGGAAAACGTTCCATCCCGGTTGTTCGCATAGAAAACATTGCGCTCGAACCCGCTCCAGGTGCCGTCAGCCCGAATGAGTTCGTTGATGGCGCTCCATCCTTGTTCGTAATCGTGGGAAGGTTTCGCTTGGTCCGGCGACTTCGCAACCACTTGCCGCCAGAAAAAACTGTTCAGGTCCTGGCGCGAGGTCCCGGAAATCATGCCATTCGCGACATAGAGATCGGGAAAGCCATCATGGTCGAAATCAAATGCATCGCTCGACCACGACCAGCGGCCCATTCCAACTCCGGCAAATCCCGTTCTATCCTCAAAAACGCCGCTGCTATTCCGAAAACCACCGTTGTGAAACAGCGAATTGCCCATGGCGTGTTTCCGATAGAGAGCCCGAACCTCTTTCGGCGAGTCTTTCTTGAAAATTGCTTGGGCTGAGACGCGCTCGCCGGCAGCGGTCCACATGTCAGCCACGTAAAGATCCTCGGCGCCGTCATTGTCGTAGTCGAGCCAGCAAACACTCATGCCCGCGCCGATGTCCTCAGCTCCTGCCTGGGGAGCAATGTCGGTAAAGGTCCCATCGCCATTGTTGCGGTAGAGATTCTTCCGGCCGAAATCATTCACCACGTAAAGGTCGGGCCAGCCATCCCCGTTGTAATCGCTCCACCCGCAGCAGAAACTGTAGCGGGTGTTGTTCTGATTGAGTCCCGACTCTGCGGTCACATCGCGAAACGTCCCGTCACCCTGGTTCCGCATCATGAAATTGGGAGGACCGTTCTCGGCATCGTGATAGGGCACCGGATACTTGTATTGGTCGCTTCCCTGGTAATAGAGGTAGAGACAAAAATAAATGTCCAACCATCCGTCGCGGTCATAGTCGGCAACGGCCGCGCCAGTAAAGGTCCCCTGCGGAGGGTTGGCGAACCGAAACGCGTCGGGCTTCTGACGAAACTTGCCGCCGCCTTGATTCAAGAACAAAAGCGGACCGCTCGCGCGCACGACAACCACGTCCTGGCGCCCGTCGCTGTCGAAGTCAGCAAAGAGCGCGCATGCCGTGTTGTCGAGGATCCCCAGGCCGGAGGCTTCCGTGATGTCTTCGAACGTTCCATCTCCCCGGTTTCGATAAAGCCGGTTGGGCAGGCCCGCCGGCTGGCAAACATAAAGGTCGTCGAGGCCGTCGTTGTCGATGTCGGCGAACGAGACTCCATTGTGTCCGTAGATGTCGATGCCGCATGCGCCGTCGAGGACTGTCCTCCAGTAATCAACGTCCCGCAGCATCTGAGCAGAGTAAGAAACATTGCTGCCAAGGACCGGCGTCGTGATGTCAACGAAAACCGGAGAGGCGGAGCGGCTTCGCGTCTCGTCCATCACCCGCCAGTTCTGGAGGCGGAACTCTCCCGGTGTGGAAGGAGACGACAACCATTCCAGATCCCAATAGCCGACGCGCTGCTCGCGGTGGAAAGCAGAGCTGGCTCCTACCAACTCGTAACGCACGCGGGTCTGCAGCCGCTCGGGAGGTTGAGAAGGCGCTGCCGAATTCACTGCGATGTTCGTCACCTGGAATTCTGCGGTCACGAGCTTTGAGAAAACGCTCATGGCCGATCGCAATTCCTCGAGAAAGGCATCCCGCCCGATGTTGGCCTGGGAGGCGAATTTGTTCTGGTGGACTTCAAGCGCCGGGCCGGGACGCACGAGCCGCGAGTCAACCGGTTGCAAGGATGCCCCCAAAAACCCGGGGGCAAGAGTCCTTTCAATCGCATGTATTTCCTGCGGAGATTGAAGCAGGCTCGCACTCCAATGCGCAAGAATGGCCGCGATTTGGTCTTGATATTTTTCTGCGATGAACTCGTCCAGACCGGCTTGCGTCTTTAGGAGCAGGGCATCCAACGGGCGCTGGGCGCGATAGTGAGGCTGTAGGTGGAACTCTCCCCCCGAAGACAGAGCGGTGGAATCGAAAAGAAAAGTGGGGGGAAGGGCGATCCCGCGCAGGGCCGCCGGGACCATCGCCACCGATGCTCCCTGACAGCAGCGGACGAGAAAGTTGCGGCGGCTGGGATTTACTGGATGAAGATCGGCCGGATGACGCGTCTTCCCTGCCCGACTCAGAGCGATGTCTCCCGGAGATGCCAGTGTAGAACCGAAATCTAACAGCCACACCGGAGCCCGTCAAGGTCAGGCGGAGCGGCCGCCACGAGGTGCTCACAGGTCAGCGGAACGGCTGCCGGCATCGGGAAGCTACAAGTCTCCGAGAAGAATTCTCCTCGCAGGTTTCGAGGACGCCCGGGGACCGATGGACCGTGCCCTCGACTACGCCCGGCGCATCAGCGCGTACCGGCGCTGAACCGGAATACTGTCACGCTGTGAAACTCCTGCCCCGGCTTCAGCTCAGTCGAGGGAAAGCTGGGATGGTTCGGCGAGTCAGGAAAATGCTGCGTCTCCAGGCAAAGGGCATAGCGCCGGTTATACACACGGCCCTCTTTTCCCGTGATCGATCCATCGAGGAAGTTTCCCGAGTAGAGTTGCACTCCGGGTTCGGTCGTCAGCACCTCGAGAATCCGGCCCGTGGTCGGCTCATACACTTCGGCTGCTTCGGCCAACTTCCCGGGCACATGATCCAGCACGAAGTTGTGGTCGTAGCCGTGACCGAGACGCAGCTGAGGATCGCCCGCATCAATCCGCTCTCCGATGGCATGCGGCGTTCGAAAGTCGAACGGCGTGCCTCCCACCGGCTTCAGCTCTCCGGTAGGAATCAGAGATGCATCGACAGGAGTCATGCGGGAAGCATCGATTTTCACCACGTGCCCCAGAATGTCGCCCTTGCCTTGGCCCGCCAGGTCGAAATAGGAATGATTGGTCAGATTCAGCACCGTATCCTTATCGGTGGTCGCCGAATACTCGATTCGCAAAGCCCCGCCATTCAAGGTGTAGCGCACGGTCGTAGTGAGCGTGCCCGGAAAGCCTTGATCGCCATCTTTGCTCACATAGGTAAGTTCGACTCCATCCGGGATCTGTTTCGCCCCCCAGACCACCTTGTCGAAGCCGCGGATTCCTCCGTGAAGAGCGTTATCGCCATCGTTCTTTGGGATGGAATAGGTCTGACCGTCAAGTTGGAAGCTGCCGTGCGCGATCCGATTCGCGTAGCGACCGATAATGCCCCCGAAATGTGCGGTCTGCGCCACGTATTTCTCGACCGAGTCGCAACCCAGCACCACATCGTCGAGTTTTCCCTTTCGATCGGGCGTGCGCAGCGAAACGATGATCCCTCCATAGGTCATAATGTGGACTTCGATCTTGCCATCCACCAGGGAGTAGAGATCGACCGGTGTTCCTTCCGGGGTTTGCCCAAACGCTTGCTTGTCAACATGAGTTTTCGCTGTCATGGTTGCCGTGAGCGTAATCAGAACTGTGAAAACTGCAAACCAGCGATTGGTCTTGCTTGAAAGCATGGTTCCTCTTCTCTCGATGCAGACCCCGCACCGGATTTGCGGCTTCCTAGCGAAGGGTCGCTTTCCCCGTGAGTTCGATCTCTGCCGCCGAATGAGCGACATATATGTCGAAATCACCCGGAGCGACTGTCCACGCGTGATTCGTGACGTCGTAATAGGAAAAGGCTCGCCGATCCAGCGTAACCTGAACGTGCCTGGTCTCGCCGGGATTGAGTTCCAGCTTTGCGAATCCCTTTAGTTCCTTCACCGGGCGCGGGACCTTCGCATGCCGGTCGCCAACGTACACCTGTGCGACCTCCGAACCGGCTCGAGTGCCGGTATTGCTCACATCGAAGGCCACCGTAACTGGCGGATCACCAGAGGCGGGCGAAACCGTCAGGTGGTTGTAGGCAAAGGTGGTGTAGGAAAGTCCATAGCCGAACGGGAATAGCGGCTTGATTCCGGACTTGTCAAAATGACGATAGCCCACGAACACGCCTTCGCTGTATTCAACCTTCTTTTCACCGTCTCTTGGGTAATAACTGTCGTGGACGGCGTTGTCTTCCCAACGTCGCTCGATCGAGATCGGCAACCTTCCCGAAGGGTTGAATTCGCCAAACAGCAGTTGTGCCAGCGCCGTGCCGCCTTCCTGGCCGGGGTACCAGGCTTCGAAGAGCGCTGGGACGTGATTCACCCACGCGGCCATGTCCACGCCACCACCGGAAGTCATGACTACGACTGCGTTTTTGTTTACGGCGGCGATCTGGTGAATGAGTTCATCCTGCCCGGGAGGCAACTGGAACGTGCGGTCACCACTTTCGCCTTCATCCGAGGGGTCAAAGCCCACGGCCAGCACGACCACATCCGCCCGGGAAGCCAATGATTTGGCCTCGGCGCTGACCAGGGTCTCGGGACGCACAATGCCGAGACTCGCAGTGGTCTTACCCCAACCGCCGTGCACGTAGTAATCAAGTTCAACCTGGTGCGGGCCCGACCCGAGCGTCACAGAAGCCTCGCTGACGAAGGCATACCAGTACGTCCAGTTATCGAACACGAGCTTCTTGTCAATATAGAGTCTGTAGCCGCCGTTTTCTCCCGGACCTTGAACGAAGAGAAGGTATTTGCCTGGAGTGCTGGGAGTGAAGTAACCCGTCCAACGGATTGATATGTCGCTATCGGCGCCGTCCCCGCCCTGGGACGGTTGGAAATTCACATGTTGATCGGTACGGGTTACGCTAGGCGTGCCGCTCAGGGTAGCGTTGGTGAAAATTTCAGTGTTCAGCCCACTCTGCCCCCCGCTTGCTCCGATGGTGAAATCAGTGCGCCTCGCGATTTCGTCGAAGGCGGGTATCCCGCGCTCGTAGTAAACCTTGGTGCTACTTCCCAGGTAATTCACCAATCCTTCCAGGTAACTTACCGGTGTAAAAGGCTTCGCTTCGGCGCTGCCGCCGCCGGCCGGCTCGGCTGGATAGGCATCCGGTCCGATGACTGCAATCGTTCGCACCTTTCCTTTATCGAGCGGCAGAAGATTGCCGTCATTTTTGAGCAGAACCATTCCCGCGCGCGCCGCCTCCAGTGTTGCCTGTCTGCCTTCAGGATTCAGCAGGGGGATCGATACGTCGGTTTGGTCGCGATCGAGCCATCCAAACTGAATTGCCGTTCGGAGGATGCGCCGCACTTTATCGTCGATCGTCGCCTCGCTCACCTTGCCCGCTCGAATCGCCGGCAACAACGTAGCGCGGTTCATGAACTCCCCCGACGGCATCTCCAGATCCAGACCGCCATTTGCCGCTCCGACACCATCGTAGGTAGAATCCCAGTCCGACATCATGATTCCAGTGAAACCCCACTCCTTCTTGGCCACATCGGAGTTGAGGTAGCCGTTTTCGGTCATGTGCAGACCGTTGGTGAGGTTGTAAGAATCCATAATAGCGCCCACGTGCGCTTCCTTCACGGCGGCCTCAAACGCAGGCATGTAGATTTCGCGCATCGTGCGCTCATCGATAACGGAATTCATATTGTGCCGGTCGTATTCCTGGTTGTTGCCGAGGTAGTGTTTGGCGGTTGCACTTACGCCCTGGCTTTGCATGCCCTTGATGTAGGCGACAGCAGTGCGGGCAGTCAAAAAGGGATCTTCTCCGAAGTACTCAAAATTCCGGCCGCACAGCGGAGCCCTATAAATATTGAGGCCCGGGCCCAGCATGAAGTGCACGCCGCGGGCGCGGGCGTCCTCTCCAATGACCGCTCCGATTCGTTGTGCGAGTTCGGGATCCCATGTGGCCGCGAGGCCGATCCCGCCGAACACTGTCGTCGACGGCCCGTAGTTCCGGACTCCAACTGGCCCGTCGGCCATCTTGAGACGTGGCAACCCTATACGCTGGTTGGCGCGGATATAAAAATCGTCGACGCCGCCGAGGATGTCGATCTTCTCTTCCAAGGTCAGTTGCTTCAGTAGAGACTCGACTCGCGCCTCGGTGTCCGCCGTGGACACCTGCGCTGTTTGGCACACTGCGGGCAACACGAACAGAAGAAGAAGCAGACAAATCGATTGGACCTTGCGCACCATCGCGAATCCCCGCTTCGTGTGTGGCAGCAGTTTATACGGCGCCGCGAGTACCTGCGGCAATGTAAGTCTTTCTGAAAATCCCCTGCCTCTCGACGACCTTCTAATTTCTTGATTAGAACTTCGGTCGGGAAAAAGAGGGAATTTGAACCTTCGACCCCTGATCCGCACCAGATTCTAGCACTTGCTGAACTCCACTGAACCGAAAGATTCCTTTGGTTCAGTGAGGCCTATCTCTCAAGACGAGAAGACGCCTGAGGCCATTCCTCAGGAGTTCCTGTCCTTGCGTCCTGCTGCCCCCACACCTTGCGAAGCCTGACAGAGATAAATGTCGGTAAACAGCGGGCGGTTCTGGCGTTCTTCCTGGTTAGGCGACCATAACGCTTATGGTGGTGGCAAGGAAGCTGGGACTGGTGTAAATAGAGGGAAATAGGCCAGCTCTCGGCGGCTATTGCTGAAGCGTCGCTGGCTGATGGGCTGATTGGACCGGAGTCGTCGGTTTGAGGAGAGCGCCGGGATAAACTTCGATGATCGCGCTACGTGCTCACTCCTGTTCATGAAAACGAGAGGCATCGTTTTTCAGGGACGGGACTTGGCAAAGACAGGATCACGAGCACAACCCTCCACTTGCGGAAAACACCTTTCCTCGGGAGCACTAGCTTAGCCACCCTCGGCGTTCGACAGGTCGATGCAAAAGGGGAGAATGTGAACGTGAGTTTGATTTAGTATGCCTTCCGTGACCTCACAAGCCGGTATCTTCCCTCTGACGCGCCATTCCGTGCTACTGGCCGCGCAAAGCGCTGATCCCGTCGCGCGCTCGCTGGCCATCGAAGCGATAACCCTCGCTTACTGGAGACCCGTCTACAAGTACGTGCGCATGAAGTGGAACATCAACCGCGAGGATGCCGCCGATTTTACCCAGGAATTTTTCGCGCACCTTCTGGAAAAGGAGTTCCTCGACTCTTACGATAGCCGCAAGGGTCGCCTGCGCACGTTTCTGCGCACCTGCGCAGACCGGCTCTTCATGAACCAGATGCGGGACTGTAAACGGCTCAAACGAGGCGGTGGTAGCCCGCATTTTTCACTCGACTTCGAGCAGGCCGAGCGGGAGCTCGCAACCGTGCCCTCCTCTGAGTCCCCGGAGGCGCGCTTCGACAAGGAGTGGGTCCGCAGCCTCTTTGCTCTCGGCCTACAGCGGCTCCGGGCCAGTTGCGCCTCCGGTGACAAGATGATCCACTTTGAACTGTTCGAGCTCTACGACCTCGAGGATGACGATCCGAAACCGTCCTACAGCCAACTCGCCGCGAAGTTCGGACTCGCGACCACGGACGTGACCAACTACCTCGCTTTTGCCCGACGGGAATTCCGCCGTTGCGTCCTCGATCAACTGCGAGAGATGACTGCCACCGACCAGGAATTTCGTCGCGAAGCGCAGGCACTGCTCGGAGTAGACGTCAAGTGAAGCAACTTTCGGATAGGATCGTCGCCAAGCTCCAGGCTGAGATGCAAGTGCCCGATCTGGCCGGAACACGTTACAGTGTCGTGCGCCACCTTGCTCGTGGAGGCATGGGCAGCGTGTGGCTGGCGGACGACATGGTGCTGAATCGCCGGGTAGCGCTCAAGGTGCTCGATCTCGTAGCGCCTGCAGACGATCTCGGAGCACTGCTTCTCCGGGAAGCGCGTATTCTGGCTGGTCTCGAACATCCTGGGATTGTTCCCGTGCATGATGCCGGCACGCTGGCGGACGGCCGCGCGTTCTATTGCATGAAGTATGTTGAGGGACAGACTCTTGCGCAGCACATCGCCGGGAAGAATCTTTCCGAGAAGCTGCGGCTGCTCGAACGTATTGCCGAGCCTCTGGACTTTGCCCACGCCCGTGGATTCATTCACCGCGACTTGAAACCCGAAAACATCATGATCGGGGCCTTTGGAGAGGTGCTGGTCATGGACTGGGGGCTGGCGAAAGTAGCCGCCACTGGCCGGAAACCCACAGAGGACGGAATCTCCACGGTTGTGCCTGCCCCGCAGGACTCGTCACGCGTCACCGGCCAGGGTGGCGTTCTCGGCACGCCGGGCTATATATCGCCGGAGCAGGAGCGCGGCGGTAGTGAGGTAGACCACCGGACCGACATCTTCTCGCTGGGCGCGCTCTTGGCGTTTATGTTGACTGGAATTTCATCGGAAGAGGTTCCCACAGCCACTCGCGCGGCACCTCGTCCATTGCGTGCCATCTGCGAGAAAGCCATGGCTACCGATCCGAATGCCCGTTACCAGTCCGCACGGGAGATGGCGGCCGATACCGTACGCTACTTGAGCAATGAACCGGTTCTCGCCTATCCAGAAGGTTGGTTTGAGCGCGTGGGCCGGATTTACGCTCGGCACCGCACCGCCATCGTCCTGATCGGAGCTTACTTGCTCATGCGCGTCTTCTTTATTTTATTTGCGCGCCGTTAAAGGAATTTCCAGAACCGGGTAATACCACAATAGGACAGGAGATCGAACCATGAATAAGGTCGTTCTGGGTCTGATATTGGGAGCCATTCTAGGCGCTGTGGACGGAATGAGCGCCTGGTTCACGCCCGCGGTGCGTACCCAAATTGTCGGCATTGTTATCGGGTCCACATTCAAGGGCATTATCGCCGGCATCCTCATTGGGGTGTTCGCTCGCAAGGTGCAGTCACTCGCACTGGGCATTGTATTCGGTTTGGGCGTCGGCCTTCTACTGGCCTTTATCGTCGCCCAGATGCAACATGGATTCTACTTTCAGATCATGTTGCCTGGGGGGATGGTGGGCCTTATCGTTGGCTATGCCACACAGAGATATGGGCGTGGGCCGCAACCGCAGAGACCTTAGGGACAGCCAGTGGCCCGGAGATCAACTCTGGAATGGAGTTACGGCTTTCGTGGATGAATTGGCTCAACAGTTCTTCCGAGAACAAACAATTCTGGTTGCGAGCCATCGATCGCAAGGAGGACGGCGACGTTGCTGAAAAGCGTCTTCTTTAGCGTTGCTGGTCAGTTTGGTTCGCCTAACCACGACTAAGTTGGTCGCGGCACCACCCGCACGAGTGCCACGGGGAAAGATGGAAGCAGCGATGCCCACTTTTAGAGCTCCAATGATCAATCTCTACTCGCGCGATTTATCTCAAGCGGCAGCGTTCTAATCGGAACTCGGCTTTGTTGAGACTTTTCGCACTCCGGCATCAGGAGAGCCGGTCCATATGGAACTCACGAAGGATGGATTCACCCTCGGAATCGCGACCATGGAGGCAGCTAAGGAGCATGACCTTCGACCGGGTGGAGAAGGACATTGGATCGAAATCGTCCTTTGGACCGACGATACGGATGCCGCGGTGAACGCCTTAGTTGCTAAGGGCGCGCCCCTTCTCTCTCCTGCCCATGACTTTCTCGACGGCAAGCTGCGCTCTGCCTGGGTCGCCGATCCGGATGGCAATCCCATCCAACTTGTTCAACGGAGACACTGAAACACACCTGCGAGATTTGCGGCCATCCTAGGAAGGCCCGGGAAGGCGGTTGGATTAAGACTTTGTGCGACCAGTCACACGGGCAACTTTGGCAGGTATGTCAGCGGAAGCCGGGCGATCAGGAACCCTATGGGCAGCGATCTTGACAACAACTCCGACCCGAATTCGAGCCGGACTGATCACGAACTGAGCACTATTGAACAGTAAGCACTACTCTCCAATTTTACAATCACATGCGGGTTCGTAAGCGACTAGCTTTCCCCCTTCGGGCGTCGCGGCCTGAGCGGGAAACAGGGATTAGCTTTGCTAAAGTGAGGACTCTAGGATCAGATCAAATCGATGGTGGTAGAGAGTTTTCGCCGCTGCGCCCTGCTTGCTGCGGTTCGGAGCGGCAGCCACACGGTATAGTACTGCGGCGACTCTGACGGGATGATTGGTACTCTTAAGCGTTGATCAAATTGTGACAATTTCAAAGAGGAGGAGGACTTATGCAGAGCGTGGTTGGAATTTTTCCCTCAGCGGTGTCGGCGGAGCGGGCTGTTCAGGGTCTGTTGGGCATTGGGATGACGGAGCGCTCCATCGTCTTCTTGAGCGGATCGCGCGAGGGCAGCGCGGTCGGGATGTTGTCTGACAAGGAGCTAGATGGGGTTCCGACGACGGATGCAGAAAGCGATGGAATGGGGAAGGCGATGGGCGCATTGCTGGGCGGAGCCGTGGGGGCGAGTGCGGGCTTGGCGGGCGGGGCGGCGATGGCGAGTTTGCTGATTCCGGGAGTAGGCACAATTTTTGCGCTTGGGGTGGGTGCTGCCGCGGTTCTGGGTCTGGGCGGCGCGGCTGCGGGAGCGAAGGCCGGGGATGCTGCCGAACATGCGATGGACGTTGGAGTTCCGAGAGATGAGGTGAAGTTCTATCATGAGGTGCTGAGGCGTGGTCGGTCTCTGGTGATTGCGAATGCGGATG
>Ga0182015_10001234_pt1 | contig 34526 bp, 25 predicted proteins | sample 712P3MmetaG_FD_120478 | JGI IMG/M metagenome (GOLD analysis project Ga0182015, IMG submission 120478) | Permafrost microbial communities from Stordalen Mire, Sweden - 712P3M metaG | ecosystem: Environmental > Terrestrial > Soil > Wetlands > Permafrost | place: Sweden: Stordalen | collected...
GCGCCGCCCGCAAACGCCGCTGCTCCAGTGCCTGAAAGTCTCGCCGCACTCCCGCTGGATTTCCCATGTGCCGACAATATCATAAGAGAGGGAAAGGTCACTATATTATTCAACGCTCAGTAGATAACTCGTTCATCAGACGAAGACAGGAGCCGATCATGGTAATTGGTGATAGATTGCGGGCTTTGAGAGAACAGAAGAATCTGTCGCAGGGTGATACCGACCGTAGAGTCGAAGTATACCCGTGGGAATAATCGACCGAACAGTACCCCTTCGCGCACGAACGTGAATCTCGGTTGCCCGCGCCGCACTAGCAAATCCGTACACAAATCCCATGGACGCGGCTTCATCGATCATTTACTTGGGATTTTCCGAGTCAAACCATATTGGCGCAACGACTGCAAGCACCGTTTCCATTTGTACGGGAAATTTGCATTTGGAAATATTTAGGTACTCGTAATTTCCCGCCACGTACAATCCCGTCAATTGCATCCCGCCTTACATGCCTGCCCTACTAGCGTCATTGTCCAAAAAGGCACAGTTTTGTGGTCAGCGAAAATCTTATAACTGCTTATGGTTGGTAACCCGTCTGCGAAGTTTCAGGTCGGGCAGTTGCTGTACAACAGCAACACCCAAGAAGAAGATGGTCTTATCAAAAGTATTCTGATTGAGGATGGAATATCAGCTACGAATTTTGGGTGCCGAAGAAATCCAATTCATGGAAATTGGGACACTGGATTGCACATTGGCTTGAACCCGAACTAAGGGTATCTTGCAACGAACGTCTGGGTTCCCCCAGCACGGGCGTATCTCGTCACAATCGTGCCACCAGCCTAGAAAGGAATGGAGATGCCAGAGATCGGTTTTGGCCGTCGTTGGATACCTAAAACTGAAAAACTGCAAAAGCAGGTGGGTGACTTAACTGTTGAATTCTCGAAAGAAGAAAATCCGGAGGGCCAGTTTCTATACAAGTTCAAGAGTCTTCCGAGTGGCTCGGGGAGGAGTTTTTACAGCGAGATAAACTTCCCAATCGAAGAACTAGAAAAACTTCCGCAGTTTGCCGAATTCACAAAGCCGTGTAATGCGATGGAGTAGCTTATGGCCGATTCGTCGTATCCGTGGATACAGGCCTATCAGCACGCGGTGGAAGAGACCGATCCGGACAAATTAAACGAACGAGTGCTAGCAGCGGCAACAGCCATATATACGACAGATGCCAAGAACTTGCTGGTACGCCCAATCATCATGCGGAATCCGCAGCACTTGAACAGGCGTGTGATCTGTTAATGAAAATTAAAACTCGCCCAGCAATGCGTCGAATATCGCCGCTTTCGCGCTGATCGTGGTCGTATTACTCCGCTATCTACATCGCAGTCATATACAGTGACATTGTCTCTTCACAACTCCTTAGGCCGCGCCACTTCGTCGGCGACAGTCTCTTGTGCCAACTGACAAATTGCAGGTCCTTGGAGCCAGCCATGGCCGGTATGTCTCCCTCTTGAATACAAGCCTATGAAGTCGCGGTTGAGGAAACCGGCCCAAAAAAATTACACGAGCGCGTGATGGCGGCGGAGATGGGGCCATCTATCTCCGCTGGCAGAGACTCATTTTCTCTTCGCATGGTCATGTGGAACGCGAATCGATTGACCGAGCGTGCGATGGGTTGCTGCAAATAAAGACCGAAAGTTTGGGATGGCCCGCGTTAGGCGACCTGAGGTAATTCTCGGAATGTGCGACTATCGTGTGCGGTTCATTCTTAGATAGGACACGGCTAACGCTAGGCGTCATGGCTTCGGCCCGCGTAATTACGTGGGCGTACATCGTAAAAAGAATGACCGGAACCTGAGGTAGAAATTTGCAGATTGCTTTCGCGGCTGTAGCCCATCCATCCGAGGTATCGACAGATCGAGAATGATTATATCCGGCTTGTGTAGCCTGTCTTTTTTGACGGCATCTTGACCATCTACAGCTTCGTCACAAATCTCCATAGACTCGTGGTCTTTCAAGAGCGCACAAAGCATTTCGCGGATTAGTGAATTATCGTCTGCGACGAGAATACGCTTGCAGGACTTCATGGACCAACTAGCAATTAGTCGGATGCCGATACAATAGGGGTTAAGCTGTGTTTAATCAGCTCCTGCTAGCTCGCCGACGGGCTTTTCGTCGATAGGGATTGGCCGTTTTAGGGACTTGAAGGGGTCGAATAGCTCGCGCCTACCCTCCATTGGCGAATACTGTCTGTTTCGGATTTGGAACCATCGCTCGCTTATGCCGTAAACGCCGGTCCGTCTTTTTGCAACGATACCTTCACAATTGCTCTCACACACAAGTCTGACTCCCCGACGAACGTGATGAACTGGAAAATCTATGTGGGAATGATCAGCGTAAGGCCAGCGGTGGTGATGAGCGGCCAGATCAGGTCCAAATTCACCCAGGTTCTTCGCAGAACCTCAAGACTAAGTCTTTCATAGACTACGGAGGCGATCAGGCCGGTGACGAGGAGATATCCTGGCGGATGGGCAAGCAACGCGGTCGGCGCGGTCGACGACCCCGAGGGACTGAGCACGTGGAGATAAGGAGAATCGCCGAGGTCAGCCTCTGCGTGAAGCGTTGACATTTTCAGTAAGATGGGCAGCAGCATGAAACCGGCACCGTGAGCGGAAGCCATCAAAAAGGACCGAATACACAAATCAGGAAAACCGATTTGCATTCCGCCCCAACGTGGATGGCTTTTGCGTATTAGCTGGCGCAGTCCGAAGGCGAGATGAGAGCAGGGGAGGCAGTTGCTGCGGATCGGCAGGTTCGGCGGGGATTTCAATCACTTTCTGCACGCTCCATTTGCCATTCTCCCGATGCCAAACCCAAATGGACGCAGACAAGTCTTTCAGCGATACGCGCGGGCCGAAGCTCGGCGCTTTCATTGCCATTCTCGCCGAAGGGTAGAAGGTCGGGTCAGGTCTCCAAAGGTCCACGTCCGTTCTCCTCTCTTGAAATCCGTGTATGCACTCGGGTCTTCTCGGTCCTGGCTGGATCAATCAGCACGGTGAATTCTTTCGAGGTAGCCATCGTAGGGAACTCCTTTGCCTCTTCCGGGAATGCGAGTTGCATTCTCGTTTGAAACCCGTCAGTGGCAAGATCATACACTCTGCTCTTTTCTCGTTCAAGAGCGGCTGGTCAGAGTCGTTGTTCGTGAGCGACGGAGGCGAATACGAGTAACGCAATCTGAAATAGAATTTTCTTCATTCCGTCTCCGTCGCCCTAAACCTTACAGCGACCGCAAGACGTCACAATCGTTTGTCACGTGATGAGTGTCGGCGTGTGGCAGCGAAACATCGCAGCTTTAATGTGTGTCGTAAGCATTAACGACATGTATCAAAGGAGACTGTTGATTTATGGTCACCATCACAGAATGTCCTGACGGTTCACCTTTGCCGTGAGCCTACAGATAAGTCTGAACTGTGATTGTTCTAAGCAATGCCATGAAACGACATCACCCTGAGCATAAAGTGGCTCAGTTAGGATCAGCGCAAATGTTAGATAAAGCACATATCGCGCCTACCGAACCTAGGCGAATCGTTTTTCCGGCAGTCGTTGATCGAGACGGTCGTCCGTCGCGCGTCGTGTGTACGCCCCATCCCGTAGAACGGGCCCCTTCGCCAAAGTCTTGCAGGGTTGTAGCAGTCATGGGCACGCGGCCGGAGGAAATTAAGCTCGCCCTCGTGATCCTTGATTTGCGCCGTCAGTACCCCGAATTTGAAACCGCCGTAGTGCATACAGGGCAGCACCGCGCGATTCTCGATCACTTCAAGATCAAGCCAGATTTTGACCTTGACGTCATGCGTCCGAACCAAACCCTAAGCACGCTCACCTGTCGCGTGGTTGATACAGTCGAAAACGCATGCCGTCGCTTCAAGCCCAATATCGTCTTGGTCCAAGGCGATACCACCACGGCCTTTGGCGCCGCCCTCGCCGCCTATTACTGCAAGATTTCCGTAGGGCACATCGAAGCGGGACTTCGCAGTCACGACATCTACAGCCCGTTCCCGGAGGAAGTGAACCGCCGCCTGGTTTCCGTTATCACAGAGATTCATTTCGCTCCTACTGCGTTTTCGCGCGACGCTCTTTTGGCCGAAGGCGTCCCGGCTGCAAAGATTGTTGTCACTGGAAATACCGTTGTGGATGCGCTTCAGAGCCTCAGCCACCTGCCTCATTCCTGGGAAAACACTCCTTTGGCCGACATTCCGATGGATGACAGCCGACTCGTACTGGTGACTTCCCACCGTCGCGAATCTTGGGGCCGGGATCAGGAGAACATGTGCCTGGCGCTAAAAGACCTTGTGAGACGCCATAGCGACATCCGCGTGATCTATCCGGTTCATATGAATCCAAGCGTGCGCTCTACGATTCACGCGCTGCTCAGCGGCATTGATCGAATTCATCTGACTGAGCCTCTCGACTACATCACTTTTATCAGCTTATTGCGTCGCTGTTTCTTAGTACTAACCGATTCAGGCGGGATCCAGGAAGAAGCCCCCACCTTTCACAAGCCCGTACTCGTGCTCCGCACAGTGACGGAACGCCCCGAGGCTTCACAATTCGGAATGGCAAAGATAATCGGCATGTCGCGCGAGGGAATCTTATGCGAGGCAGAGAGATTGCTGACCGACACTAAAGAGTACAAACAAATGTCGGAAGGGGAGAATCCCTTTGGTGATGGCCGAGCCTCGGAACGGATCGTCGAAACCATGTCGCGTTGGCACTTGGGTAAAACGCCGCTGCTCGATCCGGACAAAGAGTTCAATCCGTGCCCCAAACCACGCGTGCTGCCGCGCAAAGTCGACGCCTGCGCGGTTGCGCCGGAGGGAATTCTTGAAAAGGTTCATTCGTAGGACGATTTACTAAGATGCTCTACTCTCTCTTCGCGATCGTCATACTCATCTCCGTCTATACGGCACGTCACTACGCTTTCACACTAAACCGCCTTTTTGGATTCCAGCGCCATCCTTACATAGATATCGACGTGGCCGATTGGCCGGCCGTTACCATTTTAGTGGCCGCGCACAACGAAGAAAGGGTCATCACCAATATTTTGGAAGCCCTGATGAACGTGAACTATCCACAGGATAAGATGCTCGTCGTCCCGATCGACGATCGCTCGACTGACCGCACGGGCGCAATCATCGATCGCTTTTGTGAGGAGCATCCCGGCCGGATCCGTCCCTTCCATCGCACCGGTGGCAAGGGAGGGAAAGCCGCGGCTCTGAAAGACGCGATGGAATTGGTGGAGACTGAAGTCGTTCTGGTCTTTGACGCCGACTACATTCCTCCATGCGGACTCATCAAGCAGCTTGTCGCCCCGTTCTTTGATCCAGAGGTCGGCGGCCTGATGGGGCGTGTTGTCCCGCTGAATGTCGGAACCAATTTGCTCACGCGACTGCTGGATTTCGAGCGCTCCGGTGGTTATCAGGTGGATCAGCAGGCGCGCATGAATCTTGGACTCGTTCCGCAGCACGGGGGTACGGTCGCGGGCGTCAGGCTCAGCGCTCTGCGCGGAATCGGCGGCTGGAATGAGAACTCTCTCTCCGAAGACACCGATCTCACCTATCGCCTGTTGCTGGCAGGCTGGAAGACGGTTTACCAGAATCGTTCCGAATGTTACGAAGAGGTTCCCGAGACCTGGGAGGTCCGCATCAAGCAACTGATGCGCTGGGCCAAAGGACACAACCAAGCTCTGGCGGCCTATGGCCTCAAACTATTGTTCGGCTACCATCGAGCAACCCTCCGCGAACGGCTCGATGGATTTCTTCTGCTGGGAGTTTACGTAATGGCGCCGGTAACTTTGATCGGCTGGCTCCTGGCGCTCGCTCTCTTCTATGAGGGAGTGGCTCCGCTCCATGGCGTTATCGCGCTCCTTGCGATCACCGCGTACGGTGCGACGGGCAACTTTGCAGCATTCTTTGAAATTGCCGCGGCCAACCGGCTGGATTACACACGCCAACGAATCTGCTTGCTGCCCTTCCTCGTTCTGGGATTCGGGGTAAGCATTTTTTCCGTTTCGCAGGCGTGTTTGTCGCAGTTGTTGGCTCCCATTACGCGCTCGCAATTTCACTGGGACAAAACTGAACGGTTTAGGCCCGTTCAATGAACACCTCGCTTGCAACCGTGCTGATCGTTTTATTGGCCGGCTTGTTTCTTACGCTCCCCTTTCTTCCAGCCCTAATTGAATTGCTTCTTAAGCGAGACGGGCAGCCTCTCAACGTGATTCAGAAACATGAGGGCGAGATCCGGTATTTTTCCCAGGGATTCCGCGCCTACGTCGCCCCCTTATTAGAGTCATTGCGGGAGTGCGTTGCGCAAGGCGCCTCAGCCACAGGCACCATGCCGGACGGCCTCGAATATCACTTGCTCGGAAGAACCGATGACACACTCTTAAGGTCTGACGAAGGAAAAGAGGCAACGTGCCGGTCAGTCGAGATTACCGGCACGGATGTGATTCTTCCCGACGGAGTAACCTTTCCCAATGAGATCTACGCCGCGGGCGAATTCATCGGCGGTGGCAAAAACATCTACCGGTCGCTTTTCGGAGAGAAGAATGTTCAGTTAGGGCAGGCCAGCACGGTGATCCGCTGGGCGCACGCTGTCGGCGCACTTCGAGCTGAACCAGACTGCGACTTATATGGTCGGATCTCCTCCGATCGTGAGATTCAATTGCAATCCGGGTGCGCCTTCCAGCGTCTAAACGCTCCCCGCATTGCGCTAGGTCGCACAGATGGAGAAGAGACTGATATAGCTCCCGAAATTGTACCGACTTCCCGGACGGTGGCCCGCGGGCTATTCGACGGAGATCTGGATATCAAGTCGGGGGAAATCGTCTCCTCGAACATTGTAACTAGAGGCAAACTCCACATCGGAGCAGGGGCGAGAGTGTTGGGCAGCGTCAAGGCCCATGAACACCTGACTCTTGGCGCCGGAGTGACCGTGGATGGCAGCCTCATCAGTGCTTCGACAATGCGCATCGGTCCCGATTGCCAAATCAGCGGACCAATCATCGCCGAGCATGAAATGTCGATTGAGAAGGGAACCCGGTGCGGCTCGGCCCGGACGCCCACCACGGTCAGCGCTCCGACAATTCAAGTCGCGGAGGGTGTCGTGGTCTACGGCACGTTATGGGCGCGCAATGAGGGACAGGTGGTCCGCCAGGGATGAAGGAACGGAAAGTCACCACCGTCGCGGCGGCTTTTTGCTTGTTAATCGCGGGGCTATGGTTGGGCCTGTTTGCGTACGACCATTTTAGTGCTGGAACCGACGATGGACTGATCCTTTTGATGCCTGACGGTGCCAGCCTCTCCGATCCGGGTATAGCGGTATGGCTCGATGCCGCGAGCGAAGAAGGCCTGCATGTGATTCCCATGCATGACTCGGACTTTCTTCGTCCTTTGTTTGGGAAGCCGAAATGCGCGGGCGTAATTCTTCCCGACTCCATTCATGAACGGGCCAGCGATTTGTTGGTTGGCGGGATCCGCAACTATGTGTCACGCGGCGGAAATTTAATGCTGGTGTTCGACGCCGCGACGAAGTCGAGTCAAGGATTTTATGCCAAGGGACAGTCGCGATTATCCGATCTAGCCGGAGTGGATTACGCATTTTACAACCGTCTTGGAAACACGATGATCCGATCAGGCGACGTGAGCGGCACGATCCCTGTAATGAACCAACTCGGTGTGCCTCCGGGGAAGTATTTTCCTTTTTCAGCGTCTTCTGACGCGCTCGAGAATAGCACCTGGACTCAGCTCAGGCGGTATCAGTACGGAGACCTGGAGTATCCAAGCTTCGTCACTGCGGATGGCTATAAGGGGCAAGTTTTGCTGCGCTCGAGTGCAGGCGTCGCCGCAGGACAATATCGCTACCGCGATGGTTCTGTACTCTTTGTCAATCTCCCCTTGGGAAATCTCAAGGGCAAGGCCGATGGTCTCCCGCTGCATGCGTTCCTCCAATATTTTGCGGTGCAAATGCTCTCTTTACCCCATTTGCTTCCTGTTCCCGACGGCATCGGAGGGTTGGTGTTGAACTGGCATGTGGATTCGAATGCAGCCATTTCTGCGCTTGAGGCCATGGATATGTGGACGATCTTAAAACAAGGACCGTATTCGATTCACATTACGGCCGGGCCGGATACGTATGCGTTCGGCGATCACAAGGGATTCGACGTGCTTAATCCCTTAAGCCGGGCCCTTGTTCACAAATACGTGGGTCTTGGCGACGCAATTGGAAGCCACGGCGGATGGATCCACAATTACTTTGCGGCTCATGTGGCAACCGACCCATTTATGGCGAAGTTCATAGACCGCAACAAGGATGCCCTTGAACAGGTGACGGGGAACTCCATTGTCGAGTACTCCGCACCGAACGGCGATCAACCGCAGTGGGTTAGTCACTGGCTCGAGTCGCATGGTTTTGTAGCGTACTACTTCACGGGCGACGCGGGTATGGGACCCACGCAGAGCTATCGAGATGGCCAGCGCGAGGGTAAAAATATCTGGGCCTTTCCCATCACACAATTGGACCGGGCTGCGTCCTTTGAGGAATTCAGTGGCGAGGACATTTCCTTTGATGAGATACAGCGTTGGCTCGAAGCGTTGACTCGCTTTGTCGCGAATTGCCACGCAGTGCGACTTGTCTATTTCCACCCGCCCGGAATTCTTCCCTATCGTGATGTGGTTCATCACTGGATGGAGAAAACTGCGCAACTCAAGGCCCAGGGGAGCTTTCGCTGGTACACGATGACACAGGTCGCGAATTTCTTAAATTCACGCAAACACGTCAGGTGGAAGGTAACCGATCACGACGGTCTCGCCTCACTTCAAGCGGCCGATGATCAAACTTTGATCCACCAAACCTGGAGTCTGCCAGGAAACAAATTTGACAAGCCTGTTGTGATTCGAGGAACTGCGACGGTCGCACAAGTGGGCGGCTCATGGCTCGTAGTCGCGGGCGAAGGGACTGAGCTGGAATTCCAAGTTAGGAGATCTAGGAAATGAGCTGCTGCGGCTTTTGTCGCATATTCGGGTTCCTTCTGCTCTTCAGCGCAGTAGTCGCTTCGAGGGCAAAGGCCCAGCAGAACATTGGATTCACGGATCCGCTACAGTCATCGCCTCAAACACCGGGTACGGATCTGCCGACAGCGCCGGTGCCTGAAAAGGTCCTCACCAATTTTGTGGAAGCTGGTGGCAGTTATAGCCAGCTCACGAATGGTTACGGGGTTTGGAGCGGCGGTTATGCTACCGGCGCGTTCGTGACCGGAAAGAACACCTGGAATGCCGAAATCAACGGACAGCACGAATTCAGTGACAGCGGCGTCTACCTGGCTGCCGGAGATACCTACAATTTCAATTCGAATTGGTACGGCTCGCTCACTCTCGGAACTAGCGTTGGAGGGTTCTTCTGGCCGCGTTTCCGCGGCGATGCTTTTGCGAATCACAAATCGGGTGCACGAAAGCAGTTCATCGCCACTTTGGGCTATGGTTACTTTGCTTCAAAGGACGTGCACCGTGACCAGGGCGTTTTTATAGGCACCACTTACTATTTCCAAGGGCCGTGGATCGTCGAGGATGGAGTACGCTTGAATATTAGCAATCCCGGAGTTCTTTTTTCCCCGTCTGGATTCGTCGCAGTCACGCAGGGCCGCAGCGAACATCACTATATAACTGTGAATGCGGGATTCGGACAAGAAGCGTACCAGCTTGTCGGCCCAACAACGGTTCTGACGCGCTTCCCCAGCCAGAATTTGACGATCACGTGGCGGCAATGGATAGGAAAAAAATGGGGATTTAATCTTATCGCCGATTATTACCATAATTCCTTCTATGAGCGGGGTGGCGGTAGCTTCGGATTCTTTAGGGAGTTTTGACCGTCCGACATCTGCCTAAGGCGTGAACTAAATGCCGACATTCACTGATCATATTGACCGTTTTCGGGGCCATCGCGGCGGCGTTATCAACATGCACCGGGCACTTACACGGTTCATTCTTGACCCGCTCGATTTGGTCAGAGCCTTCTTGCTGGTCTTGTTTCTTTCGTTCGCGTGGATTGTCTCGCTCCCGTGGCTATGCCGGATGTGGGCCTACCTGCTGGAAAACGGCATCAGATTTCTGGGGCTCCACGCCATACTCGGTCTCGCGGAACACCACCTCACGCCTTACGTTCGTTTCGCGATTCCGTATACGCGAATGGACGGGATTCCTCCCGACGCCTGGACCTGGTGGTCTACGGCGGCGGTCGTTTGTCTGCTGTATGGGCTGAGTTACTTTTTCCCAAAGACGCTCACGCCTGTTACGTACCTTTTTCGTGCGGCACTTTTCATTCAGTTCACAGCGCTGCTGTACTTTCTTCTGGCCCCGACGCAGTTCCCACATACGCCCGATAGTTATATGGAAGGGTTGGTGTCGTACCAGATCGCTCTGATTTCGGCCGTCCCTGCTTTGTTTGGTTTGACCTACTCCATCTTCAAATTCGATCTAATCAGGAAAATCGCACTTCCTGTCTTGACGATGGTTCACCTATCTCTATTTCTTCCGCTGCAAATTCTTCTTCAGTCGAAAGTTCTCGAGAGATCCGTGCTGTTTATGCCGATTCTTTACATTGTGTTCGGATTACCTCTGGACATTTTCATCATCCTCGCTTTTTACTCTTGGGGAATGAGCTGGCAGTCGGGCCAGGATGCCAAAAGCGCATAATTGTGTAGAGTATAGCGGTGCGAATGGTAAGGGCCTTCAGGTTTCAATTCGGCGAGTTACCGGCGTCGCTATCGTGGACCTTCAGGGAAGAGCGACGCTCGGCAGCGACAGTGATTCGTTTAGCCGCTGCTTGCGAAATTGATTGCCAATGGTGAGCGCAACGTCTTGTTGAATCTCGCCGGTCTCACGCAGTTGGGCAGTACAGGCCTAAGTACCGTTTTGCGCGCATATGTAAGCTTCGAGCGGTTCGACAAACTCTTCTGGACTGCGACGAGCCGATCCTGGTCACAGTGGAAACAAGCTTTCATCGTGGTCACGCAGAGGCCATGGCTTGATGGCATCGGGTCGGCTTCCGTCTGTATTGCAGACTGATTTCAAGGTCAGCAAGTCCGTCGGGAGAAGACAGACTCCGAGGGAAGTGCGGCACCTACTCTTCAGGATGGTTGTCGAGAATCCGACTTAGGGAGCCCCACGTGTCGATGGCGCTTCTCTTGCTCGGCTTCTATGTTTGCGGGCGAGCGATCAGTTGCTGGAAGAAACGAGGGCCGAAGGATCATCGGCCATGACGTCGGCGCATTCTGCACGCAACGTTACCAAGCGTCCAACGAGCATGTGGATCGTCCGGGGTCCACGCCGTGCAAACCAGATAACTCATAATAATATGTACTGAATGAGACAACGTTATTCTGAGCGGACAAATACTCTTGTGAAGTACGAAAGGTCTTGTGAATCGCACCCGTTATGAGCCCACAAGATCGCCTAATCGAACTCGCACGGCTCTGCGGCAGTGACGCGAGGCATTGTGGCGGAACTCTTGCCTATTAACGCCGCGGTGGATGGGGCCCGTACTATCGATGGCAGGACACTGTGGTTATCGGTGCAGCTACCATCACGATTTCAGGCGGTCTCCGAGTCGTGCGTGTGAACCATCCAAATGTGTTGATGCCGCAAAGGAACCTTCCTCTGCAGCGGACATTCGAGCCCTTGTACGCAACGCAAACATTGCGAGTAATTATCTCGGAAAGAGCCGCGTGGACGGCCAGAAAGCGTAATGCTTAATGTGCAGCAACGGATCGAATGTCGAGGAACCGGAATGCGAGAATTCGTCGACGGCGACAATTGCGGTGACTAGCGGGGGGATCGATGTGGCTGCGTAAACCGCAGTTTATCGGCGGCGCTAACGATGAATCTACAAAGAACCTCCGCGCGAACTTCCGGCGGATTGAGCACCGGGAATGGTGGCTATGGGCGGCCGCGCTTATCATTACTTTGCTGCTGACGGTGGGGTTAGCTTCTTTTCTTATGCCTGGTGGACAATTCCACCAAGAACAGGAACAAGATCTATCATTCTTGAAGGGCTTGCCGCAGGCAATTCGCGGCCTGGTGGGCTTAATTTTTCTTTTCGACCTCTACACGATCTATCAATACCTTCTAATTCATCGAATTCGCAGACAGCTGCTCGAACGCGAAGAGCTTTTCCATCTGATCAGTGAAAATGTCGCGGACATGATCGCTGTAGTGGACACGGAAGGGAACCGGCTTTTCAACAGCCCTTCCTACCAGAAGATGCTGGGGTATTCGCTGGAGGAATTACAGGCTTCATCGGCGTTTGCGCAGATTCATCCCGAGGACCGTGAGCGTGTGAGACACGCTGCGCAAGAAGCGCTGCAATCAGGAATTGGAAAAACCCTGGATTATCGTGTTCGCCATAAAAATGGGACCTGGCTCGTTCTGGAGTCAACCTCTAGCGTCATCAGCAATGAAAAGGGGCAACCGGTAAAACTTCTGGTTGTAAACCGCAATGTCACGGAACGCAAAAAGTCCGAGGAAGCTCTACGGCGCTCCGCGGCGGATTTTCGTTCGGTGGTGGAAGATGCACCCTACGGAATTTATCGCGCTACTGTCGCAGGCTCACTTGTGCAAGTGAACCCAGCTTTGCGAAAAATGCTGGGATATTCACAGGAGCAGGATCTTTTGCGTAAAGATCTGGCGACAGATATCTTTAGGCACAATGGTGAATATCAACGTTTAACCGAGGGCCTTAGCAGCAAGGACGAAATCAAGGACGTCGAAGTCGAGTGGGTTAAGCGAGACGGGACGCCAATCACCGTGCGGTGTTCGGGTCGCCAAATCAATGATGACAACCAAAAGCCGGCGTACTTTGAAGTATTTGCGGAGGACGTGACCGAAAAACGAGTGCTGGAACGCCAACTGAGGATGGCGCAAAAAATGGAGGCAATCGGACAGTTATCGGGAGGGATCGCGCACGACTTTAATAATCTTCTCGGAGTAATTATTGGTTATAGCAGAGTGCTCAGAAAAGGGCTGGGCGCGTCCCCCGCACTATGCGAACACGCGATTGAGATAGAAAAGGCCGGGCAGCGAGCCGCCTCTCTGACCAAGCAGTTGTTAGCTTTCAGCCGGCAGCAGGTCCTGACGCCAACCGTTCTCAACCTAAACACACTCATTTTAGAGATGGAAAGAATGCTTCCGCGGCTGCTGGGTGAGGACATTGAGGTCTCGTTAACGCTGGACCCGGAGCTCGTAAGTGTCAAAGCGGATCTAAGCCAAATTGAACAGGTGGTCATGAACCTTGCTGTGAACGCGCGTGACGCGATGCCTACGGGCGGCAGACTCGAAATCCGGACTAGCGCCGCGGAAATTGACCAAACTTACTTACGAACCCATCCGGGCTCGAGAGTTGGGACTTACGTTCTACTGACTGTGAGCGACTCTGGAACGGGGATGGACCCGGAAACGCTCGCTCATATCTTCGAGCCATTTTTCACCACCAAGGAATTGGGAAAAGGGACGGGGCTCGGCCTGGCCACCGTGTACGGAATTGTCAAACAAAGTAATGGATACATCTGGGTGAGCAGTGTGCCAGGGAAGGGTTCTGCTTTTGAGGTTTATTTACCGCGATACGTAGGCCGGCCCGCGACCGAGGAAGCGCGTGCGAATCCCGAGGAACGACTCTGTGGCTCGGAAAGCATTCTACTCGTGGAAGACGCCGAGCCGTTGAGGAAGCTGGCGAAGATATTCCTGGAAGGAGGGGGTTTCCGAGTTTTGTCGGCGGCGTGCGGGGCCGAAGCGTTGGAAATGGCGGCACGATATCCAGCGACCCTCGACCTATTGCTGACTGATGTCGTGATGCCCGGCATCAATGGCCGAGTTCTGGCTGAGCAGTTGTCGCTTCGCCGTCCAAAAATGAAAGTGCTGTACATGTCCGGTTATACCGACAGTTTTATTGCCGGGCATGGGGTTAGGGACCAGGAAATTCAACTTCTGCACAAGCCATTCACCGAAGAGGTCCTCATTCGAAAAGTTCGCGAGGTGCTTGATGGCGGAAAGACAGCAGCTTCATCTCCGAGAACCGTGGTCAAACTTGTAGAAAGGGACATTCAGTCCGGACAATAGGAGAACCCGATCGTGGCCAAGTTGCTGGTTGTGGACGATGATGGGGCGCTAAGGCGCCTGATACGTCTTGAGTTGGAGGACACCTACGAGATCATTGACACAGGCGAGCCAGAGCAAGGCTTGGCGATAGCCCTTGAGCGTAGGCCCAACGCCATATTGCTTGACCTACGGATGCCGAAATATTCCGGCTACGAGTTGCTCCAGACGTTTACATCCTTTAGCCCTACTCAGACAATCCCTGTCGTAGTCGTAAGCGGTGAGTCCGGCGAATACACCAAAGAACACTGTAAGCAGCTCGGGGCAACGGCATACTTCGAAAAGCCGATTGACTTCGAGGCGTTGCGAAAATGCCTCCAGGAAATTGTTAAGTCGCGGCGTCACACTCCTCGTAGCGAGGTGCGCGTTCGATTACGTGTTTCCTTGAAGCTGCGCGGTATAGACAGCCAGGAAACGCAATTTGAGGAAGATACTATAACTGAAGACGTAAGCATCAGCGGCTTTCTGTTCGGCTGTAACAGGAAGCTTGCGACTGATTCCGTTGTGGAAGTTTTTTTGAAGAGTTACGGCGGGAGTCGTGTCGGCACGGCAAGAATTATGCATGCACGTTCTACAGACGCGGTATTGTGGCACTACGGATGCCGGTTCATAGAAAAGACCGGGTCCTGGGTCCTGCACTAGCCAACCCTGCCTCGGCATCTTACCTTGCCTGATATATTGGGTATCGATCTTAGTAAGGAAGCACGTGTTTTGCGCCCAGCCGAGGATGCTGCTCGGCATAACTATCCACGGAGTGTGCATTAAGGAATAGCTTTACTCCACGGTTTTGGCACCGTGTGGAATTGTAAAAACATTAATTGCTGCGTGACAAATAAAACGAGTACCGATCCCCGTTTGGGAATTCACACACAAGGTACGCCTGATATTTTTCGTCGCCATTGAAGTCGGCGCCCTTGAAATCAAGCTCTAAGTCCCTTGGATTGGAATCAAGGCCAACGACCGCACCGCGCACATCCCGAATTTTGCCGCCTACTTCGTGACCGAGTCGCGCGCCAGACACGCAACTTGCAATGCGGTCCCTTGGCATCGCCACGTTTCTACAAGTCTAAGGGCTTCGTCTATTCTTATGTGCATGGCCGAGGCTGACCTTAACCTCTCCTGCGCTGCAATAGGGGCAACAGACGACCATGTAAACGGCCTGCAAGCAGATTTAAGACGCTAAGTAGACGGCCAACATACTAGCCGGACATTCCCAGTTAAGTCTGTCCTTTTGTAGACATGACGACTTCGCAACGGTGCGGCAGGGCTTCGAGCGAAGTTGACGTATCACATACATTATCTAATAGAGTCTAATTTTAGACAGACGCTTTGGCTGCTCGACTGTTAACTGGAGGTGTAAAGGTGCCGATAAACATGCTTGAAACATTTTGCGCCATTATTTCATCGTTTTATTTGTCGTATACCCTCGTCGGTGTTTGGTGGAAAGACGAGGTGCCGAAGAAAACGGAGGCATAATCCGCTATTAAGAAAACCTTCGGCAACGCAGTCGTCAGTTCACTGCCAAGCGCGATCTATAGACTGGTTCGTTCTTGGCGGGCCGTTCGATCACGAAAAGTGGTTTGAGAACGTAGCGGCATACCCAAATCATTGCTTGGTAGTCGCACAGTTGAAGGTTACATCGCTCATGCCACACAACAATTTCTAAGTGACTCAAGTCACGATTGGTGCAGTAAGAGTCTCCATGCTCTCTTTCCAGGCTGTGTGGTATCTCGTGAATGCGTCACTAATCGCCTCAATCATCATCGCGGTCTGCCCGATCGATTCGAAAAATGCACGAACCCTGGAACAGTGAGCGGCCCACAGCCGATCAGGCTAACAAGCAGCGGTGATGATAGACAACATGAGGATACGTGGACGCGAAAGCCCTTAGTCGTAAATTAGAGGCATGGCCGTCAGTGACGAGCGGTCTCGTCATTCGGCACGGAATTGTATGCGTTGTATTCATCCCGTTTTATCTGATCCTAAACCTGCCGGGAGTTCTCCTGATTCCCAAACTTGGATTTACCGCCTGGTATCCGGCGGTGGGTCTGCTGCTCGCACAGATGCTCGGGGTCAGCCCATGGTATTCGCTCACTGGTTGTATTGCGGGCGTGCTGGCCGGGAAGCTGATCTACCACCAGCCTTTACTCGCCTGGAGCGGAATCGTAGAGGCTATAGGCGGAACGATCTTTTACGCGGTTGCGGCCTACGTATTGCGCGGCCCGCTACTAATTGACCTGGGATTGCGACGAAGGCGAGACGTAGTTCGCTATGGAATTGTGACCTTAGCTGCAGCGGTACCGGCCACCCTAGTTGGCGTCTCGACTTTAGCTCTGGACCACACAATATCCTGGACTCAGTTTTGGTCATCCGCATTCAGCTGGTACATCGGCGATGCCATCGGGCTGTTGGGCTTCGCACCGTTCCTTCTGATCCATCTAATGCCTTGGGTTCGCAAACACCTCTCTTCTGCAACCAGCGGCGCGCGAACTCCAGCACGCAATGCCCGGAGACCTAGTATTCCTCTGGAGGTTCTTGCTCAGGGCGTCAGCATCCTGCTCGTGCTTTGGATCATGTTCGGCCCCGTATTTGGCCCGATGCAGCTTCTTTATCTCGGCTTTGTTCCAATTATTTGGGTCGCAGTCCGCAACGGAATCAAGCGTGCCGTAATTGCCATCCTAGCTGTTAATTTTGGAATGTCCGCAGTGTTGCATTTTTACCCACCTATTCCGATGGTCCTGGCCAAAGTGGGACTGCTAATGCTGGTGCTTTCCGCTACGGGATTGATTGTCGGATCGGCGGTCACGGAAAGGCATCGACTGGCCAGACAACTACGAGAGAGAACGCACTATTTGAAGTCGTTGACCGAACATAGTCCCTTTGGGATCCTGGTGTTGGACCAAACGGGGGCGGTCGAACTTTGTAACGACGCATTTGAGCGTTTGCTACTTTTTCCGCGCAGCGAATTGATCGGGCACAAACTCAATTCCACAATTTCCGGCGTGCACATCGGTGACGCGAGCCCATTTACTACCGTCATCACGTCGGGCCAAAACGTTCGTGAAATAGTGCGTTGGGCGCGAAAAGATGGATCGTTTGTCGACGTAGAGTTCGTCGCGGTTCCTCTTAATATTGACGGTCGCGCGCAGGGGGCCTACGCGATATTTCAAGATATTTCCGATCGGGTGATAGCGGCTAAAGAGGCGAGCGAACATGCCGAAGCGCTGAAACGGTGGGTTAAAGAACTGCAGTCGCGCACCCGAGAGATGACGTTACTCAGCGAAATGAGCGACATGCTCCAGAGTTGCGCGACACTGGAGGAGGCCTACGTCGTCTTCGCGCATTTTACTCAGAAAATCTATTCTGCAAGCGCTCGTGGCGTCCTATTTGTCTTCAAGTCTTCGCGCAATGTTCTTGAGTGTACTACCGCAAAAGAAAGCTCCGGGTTTCCCGATTCGACGTTTGCACCGTCAGCATGCTGGGCCCTCAGGCATGGACGGCCACACTGGAGCTTTTTACCAGGTAGGGGTGTGGTGTGTCCGCATCTTAAGGATAGCCCTCCTGGCCGGTATCTGTGCGTTCCGATGATGGCCCAGGGTGATACGCTCGGGATATTTCACCTACAATTTGGGAATCACGAAGATAGCGAATCCTTCTCGGAGTATGGAAACCAAGAGGACAATCGACAGCGCCTGGCTACGACAGTCGCCGGCCAACTTGGTCTTTCGCTAGCCAGTTTACGGTTGCGCGAAACCCTTCGGGATCAATCGATTCGCGATGCCCTGACCGGCCTCTTCAACAGGCGGTTTTATACAGAATCACTCGACCGCGAATTTTCGCGCGCCCGCCGCAAGCATAGACCGCTTGCGGTTGCCTTTTTGGATATCGACCACTTTAAAAGATTCAATGATTCTTTCGGGCACGAGGCCGGCGACGAGGTCTTGCGATCTTTGGCCGACACTCTTCGTAAACACTTTCGAGGCGATGACGTCGTGTGCCGGTATGGCGGCGAGGAATTTGCAGTGATCCTTCCGGAGACAACTGTCGAGGGCGTGGTTGAGCGCGCGAACGACTTGCGCGCTGAAGTCAAGAAACTCGCACTTCGATATCGGGAGCAAAAACTTGGTCAGATCAGTCTTTCGATCGGTATCGCGGGATTTCCTGACGATGCCTCTACCGCTGAGGAGTTAATCCGCATCGCGGATGAGTGCCTTTATGAATCAAAAGCAAGAGGACGGGACCGTACCTCAACTTCTTCACCCAAGAAAGTCTCGACGTAGGCCTGAAGCGCATTTCTCGGGACCAGAGGCAAATCGGGCAAGTGCGTCCAATGTCAAGGTGCGACATAGCAAGTCTGCCGCGCGAATTCAACAGAGGCGGGCGGCCCCGTAGGATCTCCTTGCGAAAGACCTACGGCGACCTGGCATTAATCCCGTAAAGAAGAAAGGACCGTAACGAACCTCAGTTCCACTATGGAACCGAAGATCACATATTATGTTGACCATTTAAATCCTTGTCACGTATCGTGATAATACGGTATAGGCCGTTGATAACCGAGAATCACTCTAACCTTCGGACCCCTTCCCAAACACACCCTCCACCGTGTTTTGACGTGGAAAAGTTCCTCGGTACCCTTCGAAAGGCGACGAAAGTCATCGAATACCCGATAAAACGCGACGTCTTCCTACAGGGAGATCCGGCAAGCGCTGTGTTCTATGTTCACAAAGGTAGGGTGAAACTCACCGTTACCTCCGAACAGGGGAGAGCAGCGATTATTGGGGTTATGAGTGGCGGCAATTTCTTTGGTGAGGGGTGCGTAGCAGGCCAACATGTTCGCATGATGACAGCTACGGCAATCACCGACTGCGTCCTGATCCGGATAGATAAGCCTGCGATGCTTGCCGCGCTTCACGAGCACCACGAATTTTCTGAGTCTTTCATAGCACATGCGCTTACGCGCAACATCGGCTACGAAGCTGATCTGGTTGACCAGCTTTTCAACTCCAGCGAAAAGCGCCTGGCTCGGATTCTACTTCTGTTGGCCCGCTACGGGAGGGAAGGGCAGCCCGAGAGGATCGTGCCTAAAATCAGCCACGAAACGCTGGCGCAGATGGTCGGGACCACACGGCCGCATATTAGCCGTTTTATGAATAAGTTCAGGAAGCTTGGATTCATTGAATACAAAGACGGCTTACGCGTCCACAGTTCCCTCATCAACATAACCCTTCAAAATTAGTTGCGGTCCCTACGCGTAACAGATCCTAAAAGCGCTAACTCTCCGATATTTGGTATCCCTCAGGAAATACGATCGTCGGTTCAACTTATCGGGCCTTTGCGATGGGCGCATCGGCGGTCCGTCAGGTCAAATGGGCGGTCGCGGTTGACGTTGGAACCGAAGCGAACAGCAAAAATGATCGTCCCAAAACTTAATGTCTTAGTTTAATAATGACGGCCCGGGGACCTAGGCCATTCGCAAGCTTCGGAGGTGCCCTTTATTCCGGGGACGGAGAAATGGTCAATATACTCATGCGAGCGGCAGAGGCACCTATGTAGTCGATGAAAAATCGGAATAGGACCACGCTTTTATTGCCGGGGAAATATCGGGTGTGAATGGTCCCAAACGTCCTAATGCAAACGTGGATGCCTTCCCTCATGTTGAAAATTAACCTTCAGCCGGTGCCGATCCTTCCTGTCGCTGCGGGATACGATTCGTCATATGTCAACTACTTCTTGAAGTATCTACGTAGTTCTACGTGTTGAGTAAGGATTTTTACTATGTTCGAAACCGTTTAATAAACCAAGGATAGATGATATAACTCAGCAGGGGCTTTGTAGTGAATGCCAAGACGTTGGTTATGATCTAGCCTTGTTTCACAAAACGGCGCAAGCAACGTTCCTAACTGTGAGAACGAACCCAGCGAGCGAAAGATTGACGCCATGTTTGATGTTGAAGCCTTCCTGAATTCTGCCGGTGTCGCACGAACGATCGTCGACTATCAAGCGAAAAAGACGATTTTCTCACAAGGTGATGCCTGCAAGGAGGTGATGTACATTCAAAAAGGCTCAGTAAAACTCTCGGTCGTCTCCAAGACTGGCAAAGAGGCAGTGGTGGCTATGCTCAAGTCCGGTGATTTCGTTGGAGAGGGCGGGTTAGTGGGACAGCAGGTGCGCATTTCTACTGCAAGGCAGTGGCCCCTGCTACGCTGCTGGCGGTCGGTCTAAAAGAATTGATTCGCGTGTTGCACACGGAACACGTTTTCTCCGATCGCTTTATCGCATTTATGGTGCAACGCAACATCCGAACTGAAGAGGATCTGATCGACCAGCTTTTCAATTCTAGCGAGAAACGCCTGGCGCGAACTCTCTTGTTGCTCGCGCGATATGGTGAGCCTGATAAACACCAATTTGTCCTGCCTAAAATATCTCAAGAAACATTGGCGGAAATGATTGGTACCACGCGGTCGCGCGTGAATTTCTTCAAGAAGAAATTCGCAAAGCTCGGTTTCATCAACTACGATCGGGGGCTTCACGTGAACGATTCGCTGCTCAGTGTTGTGCTGCACGACTGAATCGTCCGCCTTCGTATTCAATCCTATCCTGCTTCAGGACGCGCCCACGATTCGTCATTTGAACCGAGGGTCTCGTGGGGTACCGATCGTTGATCTGTGAAACCGTGAAAGAGAAAAGCATGGAGTGTGAGTAGACTAGACCGGTACAAACAACTGATATTCCAAATCGAGATCAAAAAATCATTTCGGTTTGGAGTTGAGACGTCCTCGCCAGGAAGCAATGCCGCACCAAGATGCAACTGGCGATGGTTTGAACTTCGAGAAGATCATATGCTGAGCGCAGCCGTTCGCCCACGGAGTGTGAAGGCCAGTCAGAGAAAGGCGCGGCATTCGAATATTCGAAGAGTACAGAGGAATTTTTCGACAGGCTGCAGTACGCAGGGCGTCCAGCAATCGGCGTGTTAGTCCACCCAAGCGAAGTTTTAGTGCACATTCGTTCTAGCGCCTTTCATTTTGTAGAGAGCGCGATCTGCCGTCTCTAGGAGCATTTCAAGGGTTTTGCCATTCTCGGGATAAATCGCAATTCCGACGCTCATAGAAAGCCGTGGTTCTTTGCCATCCCTTGCCAAACTGTCGCAAATTCGCCGAGCCACGCGAATAGCGGCGTCCGAATCCGTCTCGGGCAAGACCAGAGCGAACTCATCTCCGCCAAATCGCGCCGGCGTATCAATGTCACGCGAACCGATGCACAATGCGTCGGCCAATCTGCACAGCGCGTTGCTTCCCACCAGGTGACCGTATTGATCATTGATGATTTTCAATCCATCCAAGTCGAATAGCAGCAGGGCAAACTCTCTCGCAGTCCGCTTGGACCGCTTGATTTCAGTGCTCAGTTCGTCTACGAGTTGGCGGTAGTTAGCCAGACCGGTCAGCGCATCCCGAGTCGCTTGTTGCCGTAGTTGTTCCTCTAATGCGCGCTGTTTGGTAATATCCTCGACGATCACTTCGTAGCTGTCCGGAAGTTCGTGTTCGGCTTTAACTTCTCGCCCGGTCAGGCGAACTTTCAGCGGCGTTCCGTTAAGGCTCTTCCATTCTATTTCAAAGGGATTGGATCCATTTTCCTGGCCGGCCTTTCCCAGCAATCGTGCGTGCATGTCGGGCTCCAAAATTATGGCGCTGAGGAGATTTGCTTCCATAAGTTCTTCTCGGGTGGGATAGCCGAGCATGGTGATCAGCGCCTGATTTACATTCAGGAAGTTGCCATCCAATCCGCATCGACACATTCCGTAGGTCAGGTTCCCGATTAATGCCCGGTATTTAGCTTCCGAATGCTTCAACATTTTTTCGGCCCGATCGCGTTCTATGCGCAGGCTTCCTGCATCAAGCGCTCGGCGGATGGCCACCGGGAGGTGACCTAGGTGATCAAATTCGATGCAATCGTAAGCGCCTTTGGTAATGAAGTCCGCCACGGTTTCTCGTTCAAACGTCTCGCTGACGAAGATGAGTGGAATTTGCCTCCCCGATTGGTGGAGAAGCGCCAGGACCTGGGTAGCTTCCCATTTGGGACTAGGCGATTCGGCTACAACGAGGTCGTAGGGCTGCAAACTCAAGTAAGCTATGAATTGTTCAGGGGTTTCGACGAAATCTGCTTTAGTCTGGAATCCCGCCACCCTCAGTTCATGGACGTAACGCTCTACGTTCTGTCCGTTTGGCTGAACAAACAGGATATGTACGGATCGGTGTCTATCTTTAGAACCGTTCGGCATGGTCCCAGTCAAAGCATGTTTGTGTCGAATGTGTGGTATCGAATTCATTGAAGTATCAACATGAACCAAGCCTTAGAGACAGATTTGCGCTAGCTATTGTTAATACGGACGCTGCACGTCATAGTCCCAAAGGGCCGAAATTATGTCTGTACAAAATGAGACCTTAATTTAGCTGTGACCAATGAGTAACATCTGAGGTACAACTGGCGGGTAGATTCGTTGGAATTAGTTAATCGCCCTGCGTCATGTCCGCAAGGGATTTGTGAACCTGCAATCCATCCTTGTATTCAATGAAACCCAGCTTTTTGAACTTATTCATGAAACGACTGATATGCGGCCGCGTAGTTCCGACCATCTGCGCCAGCATTTCGTGGCTAATCTTCGGCACGATCCGCTCGGGCTGGCCTTCTTTTCCGTAGCGGGCTAGAAGGAGAAGAATCCGGGCCAGCCGTTTCTCGCTGGAATTAAAAAGCTGGTCAACTAAATCGGATTCGTACCTGATGCTGCGCGCAAGCACGTGGTTCATGAAACACTCTGAAAATTCGTGGCGCTCGTGAAGCGCGGCAAACATCGCAGGCTTGTCAATCCTGAGGAGCTCGCAGTCGGTAATCGCTGTAGCTGTCATCATGCGAACATGTTGCCCCGCCATGCACCCTTCGCCAAAGAAATTGCCGGCACTCACAAGCCCGATAATCGCGGCTTTCCCTTGTTCAGAAGTGACAGTGAGTTTCACTCTTCCGGTGTGTATATAGAAGATGGTGTTGGCGGGATCTCCCTGCACGAATATGTTTTGGTTCATTGAGCAGTCGATGATTTTAGTAATCGTTCGAAGCGTACGGAGGAAGCTCTCCACGTCAAAACGCAACCCGAGGTGCTTACTGGCGATGGCCTGCTTTACCTTATGATGCTCTACTTTCAAGAATCCTCCACACGAATGTGTCAATTACGCCGAGCTCCACCTCTCTTTCCTGGGGTAGCACTTACGCTTCTAACATTAGAATGAGCAAATGTGGATGTCTGTTCAATTTTGAACACTTTCGGTTTGGATCATTTGCGACGGTGCCCGAGAGGCGATGCTGCTAGATCTAATGAGCGGTGATGCCACTGCATGTTGCAGATTGAGGTCGCTGCTGTGTCATGATTTATCGCTGAAGTATATCATTTGCGACAGTTCTAGTGAAGTATCATTTGGGACAGACAATCACTATTGTTCTTGAGAGTATCATCGTGTAAAGACGTCTTCTAGAAGTTCTGTGTTTCCAAGATTTGTTTCCGACTTGTAGTTGCTAATAGACATCCCGGACAGGTGGGGTATTCTCAGAGCCCACCGCAGGAGGTTCGGGATGAAGAATCCAGTTCACGAGCAAATTCAGGAAAGGAAGGTGAAGGCCACGCTGCGCATGCTGCAGCATGCGCAGCGCATCAGCGGCAACGTCAGCCAGACCTGTCGGTTTTTTGGAGTATCGCGGGCGCTCTATTACATCTGGAAAGAACGCTATGAGAAGCACGGGGTCGCGGGTCTCCGGGATTTGCCTCGAAGACCACATAAGATCCGCTTTCATATTCCACCCGAGATTGTGTCGCTGATCCTTCGGATCCGGGAAGAGCGTCGTTACGGCGCTGTTCGTGTCAGCCTCTATCTTCAGCGGCACTACCACGCCTACGTGTCACCAACAACTATCTGGAAAATCTTCCATCGTCACCACGTTGGCCCTATTTCGCAAAAGAAGTATCGTCCTGGCCCAAAACCACCGGATGCACCTCTGCAAGTTCCGGGCCGCTCTGTCCAACTGGATGTGAAGTTCGTTCCCCGTGTGGGAAAAGCGCGTCAGCGCTTTTATCAATTTACGGCCATTGACGAAGCGACCCGATTTCGTGTCCTACGCATCTACGATCACGACAACACCAAGACCGCCATAGACTTCCTCCAGGAAGTCCGGGAGCATTTCCCCTTTGCCATTCAGAAAATCCAGACCGACAACGGCTCTTCGTTCGGACCACAGTTCACTTGGCACCTTTCTGACCTCCGCATCTCTCATCGTCACATACCTCCAGGTTGCCCGGAGGTGAATGGGAAAGTCGAGCGCAGCCATAAAACCGATTCGCAGGAGTTCTATCAGGGAAGGCACTTCAAACATAAAAGGGATCTTGCTCGAAAGCTTAAGAGATGGGAAACCGAATACAACGAAGATCGCCCTCACCTCGCACTCAAGGGAAAGACGCCAGCTGAACGAGTTCGCGAACTCGTTCAGCCATCCGAATCTGTAAGGGATCTCTCTTGACTAATACAGTTACAACCTCGACGGACGCGGACAACAACCAGACGCCATACAATTATGCCGATAACTTTTTCAACGACGGTGGAGATACTTCGAATCCTGTGGCGTACACGGCTCCGGCTCCAACGAATGCTTATCTGAAGTCCATCACGCAAGGACCTTTGATATCCACTTTTGGGCATTACTGGGGCACGGGGCAGAAAGCCTTGTTTTCAGACCCGAATAGTCAGGTAACGTATTACCATTTCTATGATTCGCTGTCTCGACCAACCAGCACCAGATTCCCGGACTCCGGATGGACGTATTCTGTTTATCCGAGCGATTCGGAAACATAGGTACACATAGGCACAGGGTTATCGGGTACGAGTCTGACTATCAACTGTCCAACAACTACAGATGCTTGCCGTCACGACCAGGAATTGCTTGACGGATTGGGGCGCGTAACCAGCAAGATTCTGGTGAGTGATCCGAGTGGACAAACCACGGTGGCCACCGTTTACGATTCAGACGGTCGGGTTCTCAAGATTAGTAATGCTTACAGGAGTTCCTCTGATCCGACATACGGATGGACCACGCCCAGCTATGACGGACTGGATCGGACCAACGGGCTGCACAGAAGTTCCGCTAGGGCTCTTTCCTCGGTTGAGGTCAGCGCACTGAAGGGCAACGAAGGAGATCAGGATTACAGCCTGCCTACCAACGTCGATCCTACTCGTTACAACGTAACCGCCATTTACTGTGAACGATTTCACACCGTTTTGGATCCGTGGAGGCAGCGACGAGTTCGCGCAGCTTCGGCTCGATGGGCGCGGACGTACAAGCCGAGGGCGTGAAGTTCGCAAGGTGCGCGCGCTGAGCTCCGGACGATACGCGAAGAGATGCCAGATCTTCCAGTATTCGCCGCCAGACTTTTGCGCGTTGTGGATCAAGTCAGCGTAGGGATTGAGCTGCGGGTTCTGCTCTATGCCCGGCATCATCGCTTGGCTCGTCGCCGTCGGTTTTTTCTTCGGACGCAAACTCCCAGTGAGCGCACAAGGTACAACTCTGATGCTTTGATGTCTCTAGTATTTTCGCATTATTGCGGCCACGGGCGACTCGGGGGAGATTGCACGGAATCTCCAGAGCATTTTTTGTTGGCAGTGAACCGAGGAGCGTGTTGATGAAACGAAGGCTCATTTTACAGTGCGTTTACGTCGCGATTTTCTGCGTGTTTGCAGCGATGTCCGCGCAGGCTCAGGTGCCGACGGCCACGATCAACGGGCGGGTAACCGATCCGGGCGGTGCGGTGGTGAGCGGGGCGATCGTGACGGCGACCAACCAGACCACAACGGTCGACCGCACGACCGTCACCAACAGCGATGGCTTGTACCTGCTTCCGGACCAGCCGGTCGGATTGTACACAGTTACCATCAAGGCGATCGGCTTCGCGGATAGCCAATTCAAGGAGTTGCTGCTGCAAGTGGGGCGCGTGACAACGGTGGACGCGGAGCTGAAGGTGGCCCCAGTAGGAACCAGCATAATCGTCGGCAGTACGAATAATTCGGTGGACCTGACGCAATCAGTGATTCAGGGGCAGATTACTTCGACAACCATCCAGAGCATTCCGCTGAACGGAAGAAACTTCCTTGAATTGGCATATCTGGTCCCCGGCAACCGGCCGGCGCCGAACTTCGATCCCACCAAGACCAACACACTGGAAGTGAGCTCGGATGGCAGCGTGGGGCGCGGCGGCAACATTACCGTGGACGGCGGAGACAACAACGACGATGTCGTTGGCGGTACACTTTCGAATTTCCCGCAGGATTCGATCGCTGAATTTCAGATCGCGACGGCGCAATTCTCGGCGGAAGCGGGCCGCTCGGGAACGAGCATCATCAACATTCTGACGAAGTCCGGCACCAATCAATTCCACGGCTCGCTCTTCGACTACGAACGGAACCGCCATCTGGACGCGGAGCCAGGAACCCTATCGAGCGGTCTTCCTAAGGCGCCGTTTGACCGCGAACAATTCGGCGGTTCGCTGGGCGGGCCATTCAAAACGAACAAGGCGTGGTGGTTCGGCTCGGCGGAATACCGAAACCAAAACGCGGCGATCGAGACAGGCGAGCGCGACTTCACCACGGACACAATCGTGAACGCATACGCGCCGGCGCCACTGCGCGAGGCTCTGGTTTCCTCGCGCGTCGATTACCAGATCGATCACAATGATACGCTGATGGGCCGCTATTCATTCAACCGCTCGACAGACACGGCGGCGGCTTCGGCAGCCAGTGTGACGCCGTCTCTTTCAGCTACGGAGCGACAGAATTCGCTCAATCGGTTCAACACCATGGTGGCAGGGTGGACGCGATCAATCTCGCCAACCAAAGTAGACAACGTGCTGTTCAGCTTCAATACATTCCTGAACAGCATTCCGGAATTTCCAAATAGCACACCCACCACGGATCCAGCGGGGTTGGCTTCGACGAACGAGCTGATTTTTCCGGACCTTGCGGACGGTGTGAACTTCAACGTGCCGCAGAGCACGCACTTGAACCAGTACGAAGTACAGAATACGTTCACGTGGTCGCTCGGAAAGCACACGCTTCACCTGGGCGGCGAGTACGAATACTCCCAGGCGTTCGGCGAGATCAACGTTTTCGGGAGCGGCAGTGTGATTCTGACTTCCGATTTTGGATTCGCGAACTTGAATGGGCAGCCTGGACCGCCAAACGATCTCGATATTCCGATCGCGGCAGCGATCAAGAGCGCCGCGCCGGTGCAACCGGTGCCGATCCCGAAGATTTCAAACAGCTACATTGCGTTTTTCGCGCAAGACGATTGGCGCGTGACGCACAAGCTGACGTTGAATCTCGGCCTGCGGTGGGACTTCGATACAGACGCGACGGGAACGAGTTCGCCATATGGTCCCTGCCCCAACCTGACGGAAGTCCCGACGAGCCCGTGCGTGTGGATGGCAAACGTCATCGATCTCCATCACCACCCGGACAAGAAGAATTTCGGACCGCGCGTGGGATTTGCATACGACCCGTTCGGGCAGGGGAAAACGGTGATTCGAGGAGGTTTCGGAATCTATTACGACCGTATCGTTTTCGAAGTGCCAGGGTACGAGCGAGTGCAAGATAACCGCGCGCTCACGATCAATCAGTATTCCGGTTCGGTTTGCACGTACCCGGGCGACTCCGCGCCGCCGGATCTAAATACGTGCTTCGCTCCGATTCCGGGCGTGCAGTTCGCGCCGGGCAGCCCGACACTGGCGAGCCCGTTCAGCGGGCAGCGACAGGCCAGCGGCGTAGGAATCATCGTGGTCGATAAGAACACACATCATCCGATGTTCCAGCAGACCTCGCTTGGCGTGCAGCAACAGTTCGGATCGGGATGGACTGTTAGCGCGGACGGTCTTTACCTGTTCGGTCAGCGAATGCTCATGGCGCAATATCTGCGCAGCGCGGATTCGACGTCGCCGTATATTTCCTGTCCGGGGAAAAATGTGCCCTGCACCGTCACCGATCCGCTGACGGGAATCTCGGATCAGGTGACTGTAGCGACTTCGAACGCCCACTCTTGGTACAGTGGCTTGCTGGTAAACGTTCAGCACAAGCCGGTGAAACTGGGCCGACTTACGTACCTTTTCGACGCGAGTTACACACTATCGAAGACGCTCGACTATTCGGACGATGATCAGGTGCCTTCGTACACGACGGTAGAAAACGTTAATTTGATCGAGGGCACAGTAGGGCCGCAGACGGAGAAGGGCTATGCCGCAAGCGACGAGCGGCATCGCCTGACGGCATATGGACTGATTCAGATGCCGTGGGGATTCTCGCTTTCGCCGCTGTATACCTTCGGCTCTGGCGTTCCCGCGGATACATTTCTGCCGGACCTGAATCTGAACGGTGAATCGCTTCCGGCGCGACTGCCAATTCTTGGGCGAAACTCGCTTGGGCGCAGCATGAAGAACAGTAACCAGCTGAACGCGATTATCGACAAGTGGAACGCACTGCCGCCATGCCCAGCGCCCGCTCCTTGCAATGCCGGCGGGCCGCTAGAAAACGTTCCGACCAATAGCAATTTCGGCAGCCCTTTCAATTCGGTGGACCTTCGGCTGATGAAGGAGTTCGCGTTTGCGGAACGCTATCACCTGCAGCTGATCGCAGAGTCGTTCAATCTATTCAATAGCTTGAACGTTCGAGGCTTCACCAACACGAGCTACTCGGGAAGGAACATTTCGCTTCTGCCTCAAGGTACGAATCCAGGGAACATCGATTCGGGATTCTTCACGCCTGTGAGCACCGCGGGAGGCTTCTTCGGTTCGGGCGGACCGCGGGCGCTCCAGTTTGCTGTTCGATTCACGTTCTAGCGCGCGATTTCACGTATGCGGGAGGGATTAATGCAGGCACACATCTAGCTCGAAAAAGGCGTGCCGACAACTCGCGGACCGATGGTATTCAGCTCGGAGACGACGAAGCCCATGCGCGAGTTCGTCGAAGTGTTGCTGCGTGGGCCGCAGTCGACGCTGACGCCGGCGGAGCGCGAGATGATCGCGACCTATGTTTCATCGGAGAATGACTGCTACTACTGCAAACATTCGCACGGAGCGGCGGCGGCCGAGCACATGGGCGGGAATTACGAACTAATTGATTAGATCAAGCGAGACTATACGGCGGCGTCAGTGTCCGATAAATTGAAGTCGTTCTGGCGGTGGTCACAAAAGTGGGGATCGGCGGGAAACAAAATACTGCTGCAGACGTGGAAGCAGCACGGGCGAAAGGCGCGAGGGACCGAGACATTCACGATACGGTGCTGATCGCGCCGGCGTTCTGCATGTATCACTTAAGAATTAAGACCGGCCCGACCGATTAAGAGTCTGTGAATAGTTGTGCGCGAGGTTGTCCTTTCGCAAGAGGCGCCGCAACGGCAGGTTCGCTGAAATCCTTCGTCCAACTCCAATTCCGAATTTCCGGCATATCCTGAAAATGCTGCCGGATATAAGCATGGTGCTCGTACAATCTCCGGTTGAACATATCGATGGCATCCGACGCCTCCGAACGCAATCGCCCCACATGCTTCAGAGCATCGATGGCGAGGTGCAACCGGCTCATCTTGTTGAGCACAACCATGTCGAATGGAGTGGTGGTCGTACCCATATCATTAAATCCGCGCACGTGAAAACGCCCCTCGTTCGCGCGCCCATGCACCATGCTGTGGATCAGCCAACGATAGCCGTGGAATGCGAAGACCACATCCACATCCGGTGTAAACATCGCGTTGAAGGAAATATTGTCCATGCCGTGGGGATGATCGTCCGGGCTCATCAGGGCAGTTAAATCGACGACGTTCACCACCCGCACCTTGATACCGGGCACATACTTTTGCAGCAGCCAGGACGCCGCGCATACCTCGATCGTAGGCACATCGCCCGCACACGCCAGCACGATATCCGGTTCCCCTCCGCCGTCGTTCGTCGCAAAATTCCAAATCGATGCGCCCTGCGAGCAATGCGCCAGTGCTTCTTCAAACGTGAGCCATTGCAGCTCCGGCTGCTTCCCGCAAGTAACCACATTGACGTAATTCCGGCTGCGCAAGCAGTGATCGAAAACGTTGAGCAAGCAGTTTGAATCTGGCGGGTAATAAACTCGCACCACCTCGCTGCGCCGTTGCATCACGTTATCGACAAACCCCGGCGCTTGGTGGCTGAATCCATTGTGGTCATTCCTCCACGCGTGGCTTGTAAGCAGCACATTCAGCGACGCGAGCGGCCGGCGCCACGGATACTCCAAGGCCTGCTCCATCCATTTCGCGTGCTGCGTCACCATCGAGTCAACCACCTGAGCGAATGCCTCGTAAGAAGACCATATGCCATGTCTCCCAGTCAGCAAATAACCTTCGAGCCAGCCTTCGCAAAGATGCTCGCTGAGTACTTCCATCACACGCCCGTCGGTAGCCAAATGATCGTCGATGGATACAATCGGCTCCATCGTGCAACGGTCCGTGGCATCAAATACCGCATTCAGGCGATTCGAGTTCGTCTCGTCCGGACAGAACAGCCTAAAATTCGTCGGATTGAGTTTGATCGTGTCGCGCAGATACTCTCCTAACTTGCGCGGCGCTTCCGCCACCACCTGTCCCGGCCCAGGTATGGATAGAGCGTATTGCGCGAAGTCGGGCAGGTCGAGCGCCTTGAGCACTCGTCCGCCGTTTACATGAGGGTTTGCGCCCATACGGCGACTTCCATCCGGAGCCAGTGCCGCAAGCTCCGCGATCAGACGTCCGTCCTTGTCAAACAACTCATCCGGCCGGTACTTTCTCATCCATGCTTCGAGCAACTTTAAATGTTCCGGATTCTCGCACACGGTGGAAAGTGGTACCTGGTGCGCCCGAAATGTGCCCTCCACCGGAATGCCATCCACCTCTTTCGGGCACGTCCAGCCCTTCGGAGTGCGCAGGATGATCATCGGCCACGACTGTTGGGGGTATTCTTTGGCTGTCCGTGCACCCTTTTGGATTTCCCGTATGCGTGCGTAGCAGCGATCAAGAGTGCCCGCGAGAAGTTGGTGCACTATTTCAGAATCGTCCCCTTCAACGAAATAGGGAGTGTAGCCATATCCTTTATATAAAGACGTGAGTTCTTCTTCACTCGTGCGCGCCGAGACCGTAGGGCCGGAGATTTTGTAGCCATTCAGGTGCAGAATCGGCAGCACCGCACCATCTCTCGATGGATTCAGGAACTTGACGCCCTTCCAGCTTCCTTCGAGCGGGCAGGTCTCCGCCTCGCCATCGCCGACGACGCAGGCCACAATCAAATCAGGGTTGTCGAAGGCCGCGCCAAAGGCGTGGACAAGCGAATATCCCAGTTCGCCTCCCTCATGCATGGAATTAGGCGTGTGCGGCCCGCAGTGACTGGGGATGCCGCCAGGCGTGGAAAAAGAACGAAAGAGAAGCCGCATGCCGTTGATGTCCTGCCTAATCTCAGGATGCACCTCGCTATAAGTTCCTTCCAAGTACGCGCAAGCGTTCAGCGTCGGCCCTCCGTGCCCGGGGCCTGAAATGTAAATAATATTTGCATCTGTTTCCCGGATCAGCCGGTTCAAATGCACGTAGATGAAATTCTGTCCAGCAGATGTGCCCCAATGCCCCAGCAAGCGCGGCTTGATGTTCTCTTTTACGAGTGGTTCACGGAGCAGAGGATTGTCGAGGAGATAGATTTGCCCGACGCAAAGATAATTCGCCGCGTCCCAATAGCGCTGCATCTTGCCCAGCAGCTCAGCCGAAAGCGGTCTGCTCGGCGTTGCGCTTCCAGGTTGGCTTTCAGTGCGTTGCACTCTTTCGTCCACTTCTACGACGGTCGATAATGCAGCGTTAAATTCAAGCATAATTGCTCCTATCTAAAAGACAGGACTGCAGATTGTCTCAACGCGATTATATAAGTTTATATCGACGGACTTTGGCGAATGTGAACGGCAGAAGAAAGCGCTAGGTATTTGGCCATCCGAGAATGGCGAGGACATGCCGCGCGATCATTAGATCTTCGTTGGTCTTTATGACGCGCACTCGTGCACCGCTTTCGGGGGACGATATCAATCCTGCGTTCGCCTCATTGCTTGCGGCATCCAAACGAATCCCCAGAAAATCCAAGCCCTCGCAAATCCGTTGGCGAACGATGGGTGCGTTCTCTCCGATTCCTCCCGCAAACACGAGTACATCCAATCCCCCAAGAATCGCAGCATGCGCGCCCACGTATTTCTTCGCTCGGTAGCAGAACAGATTCAGGCTCCGCGGCCTGACTATCCTGTCGCATCTTGCCCACCAACTTCCTCATGTCTCCCGACGTTCCCGAAACTCCCAACATTCCTGCTTCCTTATTTAGCATCGTGCTCATCTCTTTCGCGGACGTCTTCTTCTGCTCGAGAAAATACAGCAGCAGGCCCGGATCGACATCGCCGGAACGAGTGCCCATGACAAGCCCTTCGAGAGGGGTAAAGCCCATTGAAGTGTCGATGCTTTTCCCCTCCTTCACCGCGACCATGCTGGCGCCGTTTCCGAGATGCGCAATAATCACGCGTCCAGTCGCGAGCTTTCCTTCGAGCCCTTGCAATTCGCCCATCACGTACTCGTAGGAGAGCCCGTGAAAACCATAGCGCAGGATGCCCTGCTCGTAGAGATTTCGAGGCAGCGCATACATGCGCGCGACTTCCGGAAGAGAGCTGTGAAACGCCGTATCGAAACACGCCACTTGCGGCAGTTCCGGAAATTTATTGGCGATGAATCTAATTCCTCGGATCGCCGCTGGCATGTGATCGGGATCCAGCGGCACAAGTCGCTCCATCTCCGACAAGAATTCTGAAGTGATCCGCCGTGGCTCCGTGTATCGAGACCCCCCGTGGACGATCCGGTGACCCGTAGCCTCCAGCCCAGAGAGAAACCCGTGTTTGCCCAACCACGCAAACATCAGTTCCAACGGAGTATCAGGGGCGCCGAAGTCGGCCTGGGAATCTAACAAAGTAGTTCCGCTCGAATCCGCTATCCTCAAACCGCTGCCTGAGCAGCCAGCTTGACCAACCGTCATCGAGAGCAGAAGTTCTATGTGGTCTCCCGCTTCATAGAGCGCAGACTTCAAAGTCGAAGACCCGCGGTTCATGGTTAAAATGCGTCTTTGTAGTCGAGCCGTCACAGCAACATCCTACAGAAATATTAGTTTTGATTTGCTTTAATTCCCAAGATACTGCGTTTTCCAGCCGCCCGGACCGACCGGCACGTCGCACCGATCCCCGCCCACATGGGAACGTTTATCTGGACACCTGCGTCAAACAGCGCCGGGTGGATTGCGTTGCTCGGTGGAACGTCCGGCAGGGCTACCGCACCGCAAGGCACCGCGCGGCCGCGCGCGTGAAGGAACTGGCCGCGCTTCCGCCAACTCTCACCGGCGTCGGGTCCCTCGACCTGTTGGCTGATGAGGACATAAATTACGCGAGATGCCTGATCGACCCACGCGTTCTCACCGAGCTTTTCGTGGCACCAGGCGCATATCACGCCTCCAACCTGATTTCGCCCGACGCCTCCCTATCGGAAGCGTTCACGGCCGCAAAATACGACGCCTTGCGACGGGCATTCGGTGTCAAAGCCTAGAGCTGACATGCCGACAGAAGAACGAGGCCGTACGGGGTTGGAGATCAAGTTTGGTTATTGACAGTGACATCCAGACTTCAATTATTCCTCCAACAGGGTGCGATGCCCCTGCTCACTAGGCAGGTGCATCTCGTTCGTGGACACTTCGTCGGCCGGACAGACGTCGACGCAAACCGCAGACTGAACCCCTTGTTGAGACAAACCTGTGAATCACACCCCTAAGCAAGAAGCTGTCACATTCGGTCACCAAAGAACGCTATCACCCCGGCTAGTGGCGCTCCGGATTGCGTCTTTCTGCGTTTTCAAACTCCTCAGGCGAACAATAGCCCAGGGCCGAATGTAGTCGAGACCGATTGTAATATCGGTCTATGAATTCCTCGACTTTCTGACGTAGGTCTTCGACCGATATCGGGAAACTGCGAGGCGAAGTCCACATACGAGGCACGGTGGGTTGTAGCCGCTTTGCCCGCTAGCAAGCCGGTCTTCGCCAAGACATATGCTTCGGTGCAGACCGACATATCCGCATCGCGGGCGGAGACGAAGCCGAATCTTATGATTGGGGGGTGGGGGACTACCCAGAACGGCACCGACGTTAGCCCTCAGCACGTGCTTTGTCAAGGCGACTCTTCCTCGACCTATTCAACTACTGGGACAGTTAAA
>Ga0182015_10001235_pt1 | contig 34493 bp, 27 predicted proteins | sample 712P3MmetaG_FD_120478 | JGI IMG/M metagenome (GOLD analysis project Ga0182015, IMG submission 120478) | Permafrost microbial communities from Stordalen Mire, Sweden - 712P3M metaG | ecosystem: Environmental > Terrestrial > Soil > Wetlands > Permafrost | place: Sweden: Stordalen | collected...
ACGCCAAATTCGGGCACAGCCTGGGCGGTCATGGGGCTTTCCGAATTTGAGCTGAAAGATTACGACAACGCACTGATTCACCTGCAGCGCGGCCAGCAACTGGGATTAAGCGGAAATTTCGAGAGTGTACAACTGGCCAGATACCGGTTAGCCGTTCTGCTGCTTCGTCGCGGCCAGTTTGAAAATGCCCAAGCGCTGCTCATGTCCGTGGCTGGAAGGGGTCCATTTGCCGGCCAGGTGCGCTTTGCACTGGGCCTGAGCCTGCTACGGATGCAAATGCTGCCCGAAGAAGTGGAAAGTGCCAAGACACCGCTCGTGGCAGCGACCGGCGAGATTGCGGAACTTTTAAAAGACAGCAAATATGACGAGGCCTTCCCTGAATTTGAAGCGCTGATTAAACAGTATCCGTCGGTTCCTTTTTTGCACTACGTTTACGGAACGGCGCTCGCGACGCTGTCCAGATACGACGAAGCTGAAGAGCAATTTCACCGCGAAACCGCGGTCTCGCCAGCCAGCGCATTGCCCTATCTCCAGTTAGCCTCCGTGGAATTGAAACGTCATCGCGATAACGAGGGGTTGCCGTACGCACAGAAAGCAACACAGCTTGCGCCTGATTCGGCGGATGCGTATTACGTGCTCGGTAGAACTTATCTGGAATTGGGAAACGACAAATTGGCGATTACAGAACTGGAGCAGGCGGCCAAAATCGAGCCGGAAAGTCCGCAGATTCACTTCAATCTGGCCAAAGCCTATGCGAAAGCGAATGTTGCCGACAAAGCAGAAGAGCAGCGCGAGATTTTCACGCGCCTGAACGCGTTAGCAGAACAACAAAGAAGCCAGCAAGGGAGCCAATCCTATGGCGCACACAACGCAGCAGATTCCACCTTCTCACCCGCAGAGCCGACGAAGGCCAACAAACCGGACTAACATCCGAAATGAAAGTGTGGGCCTCTATCGCGAAGCCTGAAGCGCGTCCAGCTCAAGATTTAATTCCAGCACATTCACACGAGGCTCACCGAGAAATCCCAGGTCACGGTCCTTGGTGTGTTTTGCCACCAGGTGCCGCAAATATTCTGCTTTCATGTCGCGTGCATGGGCGACGCGCGGGATCTGAAAGTCCGCAGCGGCCCGAGAAATCTCTGGGTCGAGGCCGGAGCCTGAACTGGTAACTAAATCGATAGGGACGGGAACGCCAGGATTTTCGGCCTGCAGTTTTTGCACGTCACCCTTCACGCGCTCGACTAAATTCTTGTTGGTGGGCGCGAGATTTGATCCGCCGCTGGCGGTCGGATCGTATCCAGTTCCAGCATTGGACGGACGGGGGTGAAAATAACCGGGGCCGCTAAAGGCCTGGCCGATGATTCTAGAGCCGACGATTTTGCCGTTTCTTTCGATGAGCTGGCCATGGGCGCGATCAGGAAACATAACACGAGCCAGACCGGTAACCACCAGGGGATAGAAAATTCCGAAGATCAACGTGGTCACTACTGTGAACCACACCGCAATGAGCAGATTTTTCTTCATAACATCCCTTCGACAGCCGTCCTAAACAACGCGCAGGTAGGTCAGCACCACGTCGATTAATTTAATTCCAAAAAATGGAGCCACGATGCCGCCCAGCCCGTAAATCAACAGGTTGCGCTGCAGCAAAGCCGCTGCGCCCAGCGGACGATAGCGCACGCCGCGCAATGCCAACGGAATCAACGCTACGATAATCAGCGCATTGAAAATTACCGCCGACAGAATCGCCGATTGCGGCGTGTGCAGGTGCATTACGTTCAAAACATCGAGCACCGGGAAAGCGGCTGCAAACATTGCCGGAATGATGGCGAAATATTTGGCTACGTCATTGGCGACAGAAAATGTGGTGAGCGCGCCGCGGGTGATCAGCAACTGCTTGCCGATTTCTACAATCTCAATCAGTTTGGTGGGATTGGAGTCGAGATCCACCATGTTGCCGGCTTCCTTGGCGGCTTGCGTACCGGTGTTCATGGCCACGCCCACGTCGGCTTGCGCGAGAGCGGGAGCGTCGTTGGTGCCGTCGCCGGTCATCGCCACGAGTTTGCCCTTGGCCTGTTCGCTTTTGATCAGCGCCATTTTGTCTTCGGGCTTGGCTTCCGCAAGAAAATCGTCGACTCCCGCTTGTCTGGCAATGGCTGCCGCGGTGAGGGGATTATCGCCGGTGATCATCATGGTGCGAATGCCCATGGCGCGAAGCTGATCAAAACGCTCGCGCATTCCACCCTTGACGATGTCGGTGAGGGCGATGGCGCCCAGCACGCGGCCATTTTCCGCAACCAGCAAAGGTGTGCCGCCGCCGTTGGAAATATTTCGCACACTCTCTTGCAGCTCACGGGGAATGCTGTGACCGCGGCTGCTCGCCAAACGACTGATGGCTTCCAGAGCGCCTTTGCGAATTTCGCGGTCGTCGATGTCCACTCCGGACATTCTGGTTTGCGCGGAAAAAGGAATGAAGGTGGCGGCGTGCGAAGCGAGATCGCGGCCGCGCAGGTTGTAACGATCTTTGGCAAGCACCACGATGGAGCGGCCTTCCGGAGTTTCATCGGCCAGCGAAGAAAGCTGCGCGGCATCGGCCAGATAAGTTTCTTCCACGCCGGGCGCGGTAAAAAACTGGGTAGCCGCGCGATTGCCGAGAGTGATGGTGCCGGTTTTGTCCAGCAGCAGAACATCCACGTCGCCGGAAGCTTCCACGGCGCGCCCAGACATAGCGATAACGTTGCGCTGAATCATACGATCCATGCCGGCAATACCGATGGCGGAGAGGAGTCCGCCGATGGTGGTGGGAATCAGGCACACCAGAAGAGAAACGAGCACGAAGATGGTTTGCGGCGCACCAGAATAAATGGCAAAAGGCTGGAGGGTAACGACCGCAAGAAGAAAGATAATGGTGAGACCGGCCAACAAAATATTCAGGGCGATTTCGTTGGGAGTTTTTTGGCGCGAAGCTCCCTCTACAAGCTTGATCATGCGGTCAAGAAAAGTCTCGCCAGGGTTGGAGGTGATGCGTACCTTGATTTCATCGGAAAGCACGCGCGTCCCGCCGGTCACGGCGGAGCGGTCTCCGCCGGACTCGCGAATGACCGGCGCGGACTCTCCAGTGATGGCTGATTCATCCACGGAAGCGACGCCTTCGATGACCTCGCCATCGCCAGGAATAAATTCACCGGTGGTGACCACCACTACATCTCCGGAGCGGAGCTTGGAGCTGGCGATAATTTCGGTGGTGCCGTCGTCGCACAAGCGATGCGCTTCGGTTTCGGCGCGGGCTTTACGCAACGTCTCGGCTTGGGCCTTACCTCGTCCCTCGGCCATGGCTTCCGCGAAGTTTGCAAAAAGCACCGTGAACCACAGCCATATCGTGATCTGCAAACCAAAACCCAGTTCGCCGGCGTGGCGCAGCGCGTTGATGACCAACTGGATGGTGGTCAGGAGTGCGCCAACTTCCACCACGAACATCACCGGATTTTTGATAATGATTCGCGGATCGAGCTTGCGAAACGAATCCAGCATGGCGCGCGAAATGATCGCGCTATCGGCCAGCGATTTTTTTCGGACGGGTGCGGTGGTTTCCATAGGACCTCAGAAAATCTTTCCGGCTTGCATCAGCAGGTGTTCAAGAATGGGTCCGAGACTCAGAGCCGGGAAAAACGTGAGCGCACCAACAATCACAATGGTGGATACCAACAATCCGGCAAAGAGCGCCCCAGTTACCGGAAATGTTCCGGCGGATGCAGGCACGGTTTTTTTCTTGGCTAGATTTCCGGCAATGGCCAGCACCGGAACGATCATGAAGAAACGGCCCAGGAGTTGCGCGGCAGCGGTGCTGGTGTTGTACCACATGGTATTTGCGCTTAATCCGCCGAAGGCCGAGCCATTATTCCCGGCGGATGAAACGTAAGCGTAGAGAATCTGAGACAGGCCATGCGGCCCAGGGTTGGAAATACCCGTGGTGGCAAACGGCTGCACAACCGCGATGGCAGCGAAGCCCAGAATGGTGACGGTGAGAATCAATACGGCCAGCATGGCCATTTTTACGTCGTAGGATTCGATTTTCTTTCCCAGATATTCGGGAGTCCTACCGACCATCAGACCGGCTATGAACACAGCAAGAATCACAAACACAATGATGCCGTAGAGGCCAGCGCCAACTCCGCCGAAAACCACTTCGCCGAGCATGATGTTAATGAGCGGCACCATGCCGCCCAGTGGAGTGAAGGAGTCGTGCTGTGAATTGATGGCACCGCAACTCGCATCCGTGGTTACGGTGGCGAACAGTGCGGAGTTGGCGATACCGAAGCGAGTCTCTTTTCCTTCCATGTTGCCGCCGGATTGCGTTGCGGTGGCGCGCTGGTCGGCGGGGCTCAAAAGCGGATTGCCTCTCGCTTCGGCCCAGTAAGCGGTGGTGACGCCAGCCAGGAATAAAAACGCCATGGCTGCCCAGATGGCCCAGCCGTGACGGGGTGACTTGGTCATACGCCCGAGAGTGTAGGTAAGGCCCGCGGGAATGGCGAAAATCAGAAGCATCTGAAAAAAGTTGGCGAGCGGCGTGGGGTTTTCAAACGGGTGTGCGCTGTTGGCACCGAAAAATCCGCCGCCGTTGGTGCCAAGTTCCTTGATGACTTCCTGAGAGGCGACTGGTCCCTGGGCGATAACTTGTTGCGTGACGGTCTGCGTGGTGGTCTTGCCGTCTGCACCGGTGACTTGCACAGTTTGCGGCTCGATCAATTCCACCGTGGTGTAGGGTTTCAAGTTTTGTATGACGCCTTGCGACACAAAAAAAAGCGAGCCCACCAGGCACATCGGAAGAAGGACCCAAAGCAGACAGCGGGTGGTGTCAACCCAAAAGTTGCCAAGTTTGTCGGTTTCCTTGCGGCTGATGCCACGAATCACGGCGATGGCCACGGCAATTCCGACGGCAGCGGAAGCAAAGTTGTGATAAGCCAACCCGGCCATCTGCGTGAGATAGCTCATGGCGGATTCGCCGCTGTAAGCCTGCCAATTCGTGTTGGTGGTGAACGAAGCAGCCGTCCCAAACGCCAGTCCAGGATCGACGTTGGCAAATTTCTGTGGGTTGAGGGGCAGCCACTTCTGCAGGCGTTCGATAAAATAGAGAAGGACCATCGATACGCCGCTATAGAGCAGCATGGCGGTAGCGTATTCGGTCCAGCGCATTTCGTGCTGTTCGTCGATGGCGGTGAGACGATAAATCATTCGTTCGATGGGCCGTAGCACCGGGTCGAGAGCAGTCTTTTCGCCGCTGAAAACGCGCGCCATGAACACGCCTACGGGCTTGGTGATGACCAAGATCACCAGAAGAAAAAAACCGATTTGCGCCCAGCCATTCGCAGTCATTTTAGAATTCCTCGGCCTTCAGCAACGCATAAAGCAGATAGCCGCACAGAAGAGCGCAGATGGCGAGCAACAAAACATTTCCGAGGTTCATGATTTCGCCACCTTTCCTTTCAGACGTTCACATCCGCGCACGTACAAAATGGCTACAGCAAAGAACAACGCAGTTACGACAATAAAAATAATGTCCATCATGAAATCGGGCCTCCGCCTAAGAATCGCAATGCTCGTGGTCGCCTCACCAAGCACCTTCCTTTTGCCCCCACCACCACACCAATCCGATAGTCGCGGTGGTTTGCTCTTTACTTAAAACACCCTGAACGTCGGTCAGAAAGGTAGGCCGGTTGGAATAATCCCGGCGCCACTCGTAGCGCATTAAGAAGCCGTCCATGACGGTGTAATCGAGGGTGACGGTGTTTTCTTTCAAGGCCTGCGTGAGCCCACTGAAAACACCGCCACGGTCTGACATATATTCCGCGCGGCTAGCCACCGCGATTTTAGGCATCAGTTGATAGCGTATGTAAGCAGCGCCGCCGTCGACGTGAGAAGGCGCGGCAGAGCGGCCGGGTGCCTGGTTGGCCCACAGGCGCTGGATGAAATAATCGCCTTCAAGCGCAAAGGTCAACTTGGGCGCGGCTTGCCAGGTGACATAACTGTCAAAAATATGCGTTTTACCATCTGGCGCGGGAGTTATGGCTTCAAAGCTAAGACCGGGTTGCACGGGGATGGGGCTGGTTGGCGCGACTAAAGTTCGGTCGGGATGTTCCTGTCCGATGTAGTAGTTCATGGTCCATGCAATGCTCTTTGCCGGTTTGGCGACAAAACCAAACAACTCGTCCTTATAGCCGTTGGTAGCTTCGACCTGATTGGTGCCGTTGACGATCCAATAATTCAGGGTAAAGCGGTCGCTTACGGGATAACTTACGCGCGCGCCCATGTGGTAAAACGGCAAGAAATCAAACCAAAAGGCGCGCGAGTATTCCATCTGATCTTTGGTGTAATTTCCTTCGATTCCTAGGGAACTGCTCCACTTTCCAAAATCAATGGTGAGGCCTTTGCCGAGAGGGGCGATGTAAGTTCCGTAGGCCTGAAAAATGTTGCGGTAAATATCAGGTCTGGGCTCGTTCGAAGGGTTGCCCTGCAAAGTATCGGTGGCCTGGCCAAACTGCAGATCCAGCCGTCCGCCCCAGCGTCGCCCGGCCGAGAGGTCCGGGGCGTGTTCGAGCACGATGCTGGCCTGATTCAAACTAAATTCGTTGCTGAGCACATCGTAAGCGCGCAACACGTTTACGCGGCCAACCGGATCGTTGAAGTTATAGGCGTAGTAGGTGTCCAGCGACACGTTGAGCGTGGTGTCGTGGAGAAAATCGAGCGCTTTTCTGTCGGCAGTCTGCAAGACCGTTTGCTGCTCGCTCGCTGCTTGCGACGGTCCCGACTGCGAAGTAATCCCCCCTTGCGACTGCGCCTGACCTTGTGGCTGCACTGCCGGAGCCGGCTGCGCTGGATTGCCAGGTTGCACGGCGGGTGAAGCAGCGGACGCCGCCACAGGGGGCTGGAGCTGCTTGACTATCGCCTTCAGCTCCGCGACTTCCGATTCGAGTTTGCTGATCCGCGCCTGCATCATTTGTTGACTCTCAACCGCCGATCCGGTCTGCGCCGTTTCGACCGACGCCATGGATTGCGCCTGCAGAGATGTAGCGCAAGCGAGCATGACGACGATCGCAAACACGGCGAGTTTGCTCGAAACGTATCCACGGTAATTCATACGGTCGTCCGATCTTGTGCTCTGCACGAAACGTAGAATCGCGTGGCGTACAGAGCTCGTCAGAATTTCACCAAGATCGCCAAGTCTATGCGATTTTCAATTTTCTTAAGGTCCGGAGTGAAGCCGGGCACCAGCGCGCCCGGTGAGCCGCAAATGTTTTCCACAATGGGAGCCGTCGGACACGAGGTAGGAGTAATTCCACCGGGGCCAGTAAAGTACGGCACGTTTGCGGCGCGGTGATCGAATTCCCAGCGGAAAGTGATGTACTGGCTGGGCATCCAATCAAATGTTCCGGAAGCATCCCAGGCTTTGAAGGGATCGCCGGGATTTTCCGTGAAATACGGCGTGCCGGAAGCGGCGGTCGCTCCGTTGATAGGCGGCAACAAAACGAGGTAGCGTCCGGGATTGTTGATTTTACCGCCGCCGAGAGTCAGCCCAAATTTATCGTGGTCAAACCAGGTGCGGTCATACAACATGAACCCTAGAAAATCCTGCTTGGGGCCTTTGGCGGAGTCGGTGTCGCAGCTTACCCCACCGCCATGTTCGCAACCGGCGTCGCCCGTCAGGGAGAAGGCCATCTTGCTCACAAAATCCTCAGGCCGGTCGTAGTATTTGATCTCGATGCTGTCGTCGGTGTGATACCGCACGCGACCGGGCACGCCCAAAGCTTCTTCTCCCAAAGCGTATTGATTGCCCAGAACGGACAGCCAGCCATTCGGGCGCCACAAAATCTGAAGGCCAAATCCGGGCCTGCCGTTGAAACGGCCATAGCTCTGCCAGCCATTCACAAACCATGGCTCAATCTTTAGGTGAGCAGTTGGGAAAATCTGTACGCGCACGCCATTGAAAAACCAGGGAGTGTTGGAAGAAACATAGGAGGGTTGATAGGCCCAGTTGTCGAAATTGTAGTAGCTGAACAATCCGATGTAGGACATGAAGATGCCCGCATCGATATTGATGCCATGCAACGCGTTGAAGTGATAGCCACCGTAAGCTTCGGAAAGGTAGCGGTAGGCGTTGTCCAGATCCCACTGGCCGCGGGACGGACTGGCATCATTGCGCGGGGTGGTCTGCGAATACAGTCCGAATTGGGTCATTACTCTGGCGCGCACATTGTCAAAGTGAAAGTCGCCTCCGACGCCCAGCTGCGTGAGCTGCACTTCGTCGGAACGAAATACTTCGCTGGAGCCGCCGATGCTGTCGTCTTTCGGATGGTTGAAGTCGTAAATGTAATCCACGTCGGAGCGAATTTCCGGAGTGAAGAATTTCGTGTCCATGGGCGATTCTTTGGTACGGGCGTTGCCGTTGAGCCAGGTAAAATCGGCGAAAGCGAAAGGCTCGGAAGGAGCCGAAGCGGTTCCGGCAGACTTTCCTTTGTCCGTCGCCTGGCCCATGGCCTGACCGGCCAGCGCGGCGATCACCGGAGTATTCGCATTGGACATCACGTTTGCTGGTGCAAGCGGGTTGCCAGGCGCCGCGGCCGCGGGCGATGCAGTACCAGCTTCTATGGTCGCGCTCGTCGCACCGGCGATTACAGGTTGGGGGGCTGCTGCGGTTGACAGAGATGCATCGCCCGGCGGCGTCGCATTGCCCTTCGACTCCAGCTCGGAGACCCGCTTCTCGAGTTGCTCGACGCGGTCTAGAAGCCAGCGTTCGCGCTCTGTCAAAGGAACTGGCGCACTCGGTTTTGCATCTCCTGATTCGGTCTTTGCCGTCGCCGTATTGCTATCAGTCCCGTCTGCAAAGGCATTCCCAGGAACTGCGATGGAAGAGAGCAAACCGAACGCTATCAATCCAAGCAAGACAATCTTGTTCTTAGAGACACACATGGGTTTCTCCTACCAACACTTCCTTGTATTTGCGTTATTGCGAGCGTCCGGACTCCACGCTCGAGTGAGCTAACCAGTTGACCGCGCGCGGTGCCCCGCTGCCCGTAGTCGCGGAGCTGGCGCCGTTCCCTTGGTTTCCACCCCGTTTTTCGGTTCTGGTTCGTTGTCCAGCAATGACCTCGCGATGGTTCCGTACACGTCCCTTTCGAAAGCGGCCCAGCCTACACCGCTTCCGTGGATAAGGCGTTCTCCTTTTGGGGCCAGCACTGCAGGTTTGGCCGCCACACAGTCGGGCTTAGTTGTGGTTACCGCCTGCGTCTTGGACTGCGAGAAGGTTTTGCGGCGCTGGCTATCTCGTGCCCACTCAATCAGCACATAAAGATAAAAACTGCAGGGCAGAAAACAAATTGCTATCAGGACGATTAGAGCCATAAATCACCTTCACGCCTGAGTTATGTCGGCTTTTGTCGCACCCGCCCCACACGCGGGCCGAGGCGGCCACCGATCTCCAGACGCTGTGAAAAACGATAGCGAAATGGAGTTGAAGGAGTCGTGAGCGATTTATAAGGATTTTGTAAGGAAGCGCGCTGACCAGTGTGGGTGTGGGTATGTTCGGTGAGTTTCGGAGGGCTTGCGGATCAGGAGTAAACGAAGACCGAGGGATCAGAAGTGGCAACCTTATTTTGCTTGGTTTAACGAGGGGAAGGATGATCCATCACTCCACCGGAAACAATCTTTTGCCTGCCAAGCGTCCACAACATCCCGAATTGATACAATGAGTATTGGTCCGGGGCCGATGCCAGGCTCACAAAAAGCGGCCACGCTGCGGAGGTAGCGGCGTCTCTGTGATTACCACTTGTATTCCGGCGGCTTGATCCCTTTAAGACGCAGATAAACCTCGGCCTGTCCGCGGTGATGCGCCATGTGCACCATCACTCCGAGCATGGTGTCCATGCTGGAGAAGCTCCGCTTGCCGGAACCGTGCATTTGCGAGAGTTTTGCTTCATCGAGCCCGCTGAACACTTTCGAGCAGTAATCGAATGAACCTGCCAGATCTTTCATCGCTGCGGTCTTTTCGATCCTGGCGTCCTTGGCTGGTTCTGGATAAGGTGACTTGGTATCCGCGATAAAGGCGCAGTATCCGAAGTTCGACTGCGCAATGTGCAGCATCTGTTCGCCGAAGCTCATTTGTTCCTGAACCGGCTTAAACGCGTAATCTGCCGGAGGCATCGCGTCGGCTACCGCCAGCGCCAACCCTTTCGCGGTGGTCCAGTGCTTTTGAAATGTATCCAGGAACGCTCCGCTCTGCGGCGGTGCTGTTTGTGCTTGCGCCCTAACGGGCGCCGATAGAATGGTCATGACGATGGCGAGCCCGCAACCGGCCAAATGCGCGATGTTTGTTTTCAATGTGAATCTCCTTCTCAGAACAAAGACGTCCGCAGCCCACTAAAGTTTCTGGCTAATCCGTGCTATTCGCATGTTCTACGGGAAGCATGACGATCACTCGGGTGCCGTCTTCACCGGAGCGAATTTCAAATGTTCCGTGGAATTGCCGGACGCGCTCTTCCATCCCGCGAACCCCAACCCCGGCCTTAGCAGTCTTCATTTCACGTTGTCTTTCCCGATCAATACTCTTGCCACGATCCCGGATCTCGAAATGGACTGCACCATCCGAACGCGTCAAGTGAATCGTGGCGGAAGAGCTTCCGGAGTGGCGGTGAACGTTGGTCAGCCCTTCCTGGACGACGCGAAAGATGACCAATTCCAATTCTCTCGGCAACCTGCCCAGATCTTCAGGAAGATTGAGATCAACCTTGATCCCGCTGCGTTCTGAGAAGCCATCAACGAACCATTGAAGGGCCGACGAGATCCCGGACTCGTCAAGAAGCGGGGGGTGCAGCAGATAGGAAAGGGTACGAATTTCGGTCGATAAATCGTTCGATATCTGCTTGCTTTCTTCCGCCAGCCTTATGATTCGATCATCCATCTGCCCCGTAGCTCTTTGCAGCGCGGAAAGGTTCATATTCAAAGCAGCCAGGCTTTGCCCCGCATGATCGTGAAGTTCCCGAGCCATGCGCCTCCGTTCCTCATCCTGGGTACGGAGCAGCAAGCCGGTCAATTCCTGCAGGCTTTTTTCCGCGCGCTTGCGCTCCAAAATTTCTGCTTCCAGGGCGGCGGTGCGTTCGGTAATTTTCTGCTCCAGTTCCTCGTTGGCGGCGCGCAATGCTGCTTCGGCTTTTTTCAGCGGGGTGAGGTCGGTTATAAAGCCCGCGACTTCCAAATGAGGGCTGGAGTGCCGCAGAGCCGCTGCTCCAACGAGAATTGGGACGCGACGCCCATTCTTCGCGATCAACGCCTTCTCATATACTTTACAGCGGCCCAAAGTACGAATTTGCTCCACGGCGCGAGCGTCGGCCGCGGCATACTCCGGTGGTGTCAATTTATCCCAGCGCACTTTTCCTTCGGCAACTTCCGCTTGCGTATACCCCAGAGTTTCCAGGAAGGCGGGGTTGACAAAGCTAACACTGCCATCGAGTCCGGCTATCACCATGCCGAAGGGGTTGGCTTCGACAAGACCGCTGAATCTTTTTGCTGCGCGCGCGAGTTCCACCTGGTGAATTTCTCTTTGCAGTAACTCGGCAATGCGGTGACCGACCAGCTTGAAAAAAGTCTCGTATTTGTCGTCGAAGGGCAATCGGGGGCTGATGCCCAGCAACAAAACCGCGAGCGTAGAAGAGCCAGTGATGCGCAGGGGTAAAAGGTAACCGCGTGTCACCGGCTCGCTCCATGGCGGACACAAAAGGGTGCCCACCCGGTCTGGCAGATCCTCGAGGAGTACCGGAGTTTGCAGGCGTGCCACCGTCGCCAGCGGCCAACTTGCAGGATCGGAAACCGTCCCGAGGGCGCAAAGACTTCCCGCCTCGGTGACTTCGTCTCCAGTTAACAGGTACAGGGCGGCAAAAGGCACGTCTTCGGGATCGCCGTTCAGCTTAGCCACCAGGGATTGCGCGAAGGGCAGCATCGGGCGCGATTCGGGAGGCAACTCCTGCATGGCCGGATCGGGGGTGACGGCCATCAGCGTGCGCAATCTGCGCTCGCTCAGCACTTGTTCGGTTGTTTCGCTACAGACTACCAGCGTGCCCCGAGGTACGCCGAACTTGTCGCGGAGCGGGCTGTAGCTGTAGGTCCAATAAACTTCTTCCAGTTTTCCCTGGCGGTTGATGGGCACGAGCTGGTTGATGTTCCACGTGGATTCGCCGCGCGTCATCACCGCATCGATTTGCGGGCCGATGATGGACCATATCTCCGGCCAGCATTCCGGGCCACGTTGTCCGATTGCAGCGGGATGCTTGTCGTCGCGAATGCTGGGGCGATAGCCGTCGTTGTAAAACTGGATCAGTTCTGGTCCCCACCACAGAAACATGGGGTGCCTGGAAGCGATAAGCATGTTGACGGTAATGACCAGGATGTCCGGCCAAGTTTCAATGGCACCCAGCGAAGTAGCACTCCAATCGAACCGCCGGATCAAGCCAGCCATTTCGCCATCGCCAATTATCCGAGAGGAGCCACGCACAGTAGTCATCAAAGTCCGGCAATAATTTTGAACAACATTGGAATGGACTGCGAATCACGGTCGGAGCTGATTCCGCCCGTACGCAGAACACTTGAGGAGTCGCACCAATCCAAATCAAGAGGTGCGCCTGACGTTAATTGCGAATTATATCCCACGGAGGCGTGAAGCGGCATGCATGATCGGCCGCACAACGCCCAAACAGGCCCGTCATACCGCAAATACAAATTCCTCGTTTCCATTTTCTTCACAGCGGCCAGTTCGAAAAGCATCTTCTCCGCTGCTTCCATCCCCACCCGCCAGTTAAGATGACGCCGCTCTTGCGTGTATGACGGTGGTCGGCATGGAGCTATTCGTAACGACTCACGGCGTCGCCATTGGGGCAACGAGCTGCGCGCTGAGAAGGTCTTGGATAACGTCATGCGGCACCGGATGCGAGAAAAGATAACCTTGCCCGAACTCGCAGCCGAATTGCTCTAGACATAAGCGCTGCTCCTCCGTTTCGATGCCCTCGGCGGTAACCTTCAAACGAAGGTGATGAGCCAGCGCCACGATCAGGTGGGCGATCTCGCGGCTCTCATCATCTTTCTCGATGCCGGTGACGAAGGACCGGTCAATCTTCAGCATGTCCACCGGAAATCCGCGCAGCCGGCTCAGCGAAGAATGTCCGGTGCCGAAATCGTCGATATTGATGCGCACACCCAATTCCTTGAGCTGAGAAAAAATCCGCGTGGCCTTGACCGGATCGCCCATAGCCGCCGACTCGGTAATTTCCAGATGCAAACTCCAGGGGTCTACATGCGACTCCTCGAGAGCGGCTTGCACGTCGGCGACCAGATTACTTTGAGCGAACTGCCGCGCTGAAACATTCACCGCAACGGTCACCAACGGATCCGAAGCAATGAGCCCATGCCATTGGTGGGCTTGCCGACACGCCTCCTTGAGAATCCACCGCCCGATCGGAACGATCAAGCCAGTCTCTTCCGCCACGTCAATAAAATCGGCCGGGCCCACAAGGCAGGAATCGTTGCGCCACCACCGGAGCAGCGCCTCCACGCCGCCTATGCGTCCGGTAGTGAGTCGCACAATCGGCTGATAGAGAACGCGCAGTTCGCCACGCTCAATCGCTTTGCGCAGTTCCGACTCCAGATTCAGCCGCCGCACCACCAGCGCGTGCATGTGCTTGTCGAATACTTCGCAGCCCGATGTGCCTTGGACTTTCGCGCGGCACATGGCGATGTCCGCGTCACGAAGCATCTCCGCAGGCGATTGGAAGTTGGGCGAACTTAGCGCTATACCAATGCTTGCAAAGGTAAAGACATCTATCCCGTTGGCAGCGAAGGGCGCCGCGAGGCCTTCCTGGAGTCGCATGGCCACGCGCATCGGGGCGCTCGGTTCCTTAATGCTCTCCAAGAGCACGGTGAATTGATCGCCATCCAGGCGTGCCAGGATTTCGACGGCGGCGGGTTCAGCCGATTCATCCACAGTGCTGGAACGGGAAATGGTGTCATCGTGGCGCAAATGGCTCTTAAGCCGGGTGCTGATGTCGATGATGAGTTGGTCGACCACCGCGTGCCCCATGGTTTCATTGAAAATCGCCAATCCCTGGATATCTATGAAAAGCACGGCAAACTGAAACTCCGGGTGGCGCTTGGCGTGATCGGTCGCGCGCTGCAAGCGGTCCAGAAACAAGCTGCGGTTGGGCAAATCGGTAAGCGCGTCGTGAAACGCGTTGTGTTCCAGCTTCTCTTCCATGCGCTTACGCTCAGTGATATCGCGGTTGACGATCACCAACTGCGTCACCTGCCCCTTGCGATTGCGAATGGGATTCGCGGTGGATTCCAGCACGCGCCAGCTTCCATCTTTGTGGCGCATGCGATATTCAAGGCGTTTGCCCAAGCCGGTGATGCGCGCCTGCTTCCCGGCTTCGATGACCCTCTCGCGGTCCTGGGGATGCACCTGCTCCAGCGAAGTGGTCGCGGCCAGCTCCGCCAACGAGTAGCCCAGAACTTTTTCGTACGCCGGGCTGTTGTAGAGGCGTTTCCCGGTCACTTCTACCAGGGCGATCATGTCCGCAGCGTTTTCGCTGATGAGGCGGAAGAGTTCGTTCCGGCGGCGATAGTGCAGGCTCTGGAGCGCTATATAGAGGTACGGCAAGAGTACCAGGATGGCCATTTCCGGCCAGACGCGCTGCAGTACAGATGAGTTGGGCAACCACCCCGCGAGCCGTCCAGCCCAAAGTCCGGCCGACTGTTGAGTCCATAATCCAAACCAGGGCGCAGTGCACCAACAAGTGAAGATGAGGCCACTGGTCACTTCGTTCGACCTCTCATTTCATGTGCTCGCAGTTTCAAATTGAAACAAACTGATGCAATCACACCAGAAACGCACACACAGCGAGACTCAACATCGGCACCGCGAGCCGAAACTTCACGAAGCAGGCGACGAAACACACGCCGAGGGACGAAAAGCCGTAGACTAGTCGCTCGCTGTCGCACTATTCCGTATTAATAAGAGAAGGCAAGATGCATGCCAGAAGCCAAAGATAATCGGCCGGCAAAAATCGAAAACGCCAATCGCGCGCGCGATCACCTCGCTAACGAGCGGACCTTTCTCGCGTGGGTACGCACAGGCATCGCTTTGGTGGTGTTCGGTTTCGCGATTGGCCGTTTCGCAGTGGCCATCCGCCAGTTAATGCAAATTCAGGGCCGCGAATCGCGCACCGTAGGCCTGTCCGTATGGTTCGGTACCATCGCCATGATTTCGGGAGTGGTTCTGACTCTTGCCGGGCTGCTGCGCTATCGCAAAGTTAAAACACAGTTGGAGGCCGACCAATTTCAACCCGCAGGATTCCTCGTTGACATGGTCGGAATCTTTGTAGCGCTGGCCGGCCTCGCCCTGGCAGGCTACTTGATTTACATCGAAGTCCGATTGTGAGTTGCAGTCTTACGTAGGCGGAGACTACTATGAAATTCAATGCACATGGGTCCAGCAGTTCGACCTACTCTTAATTCAATACCCTGTCGGCTCGGTGATCAAATTGATTTGCACAATGCGTGAAGGTGCCAAGGTAGCGCGGACGCTTGCCGGCGCGGTTTTGTACGCCCTCTGTCTGGCATCTGTCCCAGCCGCAACGTCCGATCAGAACAACGTTGGCAAGGGCAGCCTTGTGGTACCCGCCGGGACTATTTTGCCGGTGCGGCTGAACTCGACGATTTCGTCTGCTAACAGCAGAGCGGGACAGGTGATAACCGCGAGAGTCATGCAGGCCGTTCCTCTGGCCTCCGGCGCAGAGATCAAGGCAGGCAGCAAGTTGGTAGGTCACGTCGTCGATGTGACCCCGGCAAACGCGGGCACACCGCCGCAAATCTCGTTGCAATTCGACAAGCTCATTGCCGGGCATCAAATCGTTACGGTAACCACGAACCTACGAGCCATGGCCGGCTTCATGCGCATCAGCGAAGCGCAGACGCCGCCAATCGGGCCGGGAGAGAGCGACGTTTACGAATGGCTGCCGACTGTGCAGGTGGGCGGCGACGTTGTGTACGGACAAGGCGGACCGGTTATGAGCGAAAACGGTCAGGATGTAGTTGGAAAAGAGGTCAACGGCGGGGTGTTGGGCCAAGTGCGGGCCAAGGCGGGCACAAAGTGCCGTGGGGCCATCGACGGGAATACCAGTCCCCAGGCGCTGTGGGTATTTTCCTCCGACGCTTGCGGAACATACGGCCTGGACCATGTGAGCATCATGCACGCGGGGCGCACGGACCGGGCGGGCGTAATCGTGCTGATTTCCGACGAGGGGAAAGTCAAAGTTCGGAGCGGAACAGGCATGCTGTTGCGCGTCAACGCCAGCGTGTCTGGAAACTAAGACAATCGTCGATGGGCGGCCATTGACCGCGCCTATTAAATGCTCTAGGCTCGACACGATTTCATGAACTTCGTCTCCATCGCGCGTAAAACTGTGTCAAGAAGGCTCCAAGCGGTCGCGTGCCTTCTGGCGATGACATTCCTCTGGGCACCGCTATGGGCCAACGGCGGGAAGGGCGCAGCCAATTGCAATGGCATGATGTGCATGGCCAAGGGTCACGACATGACGATGGCAATGGCTACGACACCAGCACCAAAGCCCGCTACCGACCCGTCCGAAGACGTCGGCATGCACTGTGACCATGAATCGCAGTCGTCGGCTATCAAATGCTCCATGTCCTGCTGCCACACGGAGACGCGCGCATTCGTTGCCTCCTTGACGTTTGATTTACCGGCTGCAGTGGTCCTCTCGCGACCACTTCCGTTTGCTGCACCGTTGTTCGTGAGTTCTGAAAATGAAATTTTTTCGACCGTCGCGCCGCCCGATCGTCCTCCTCGATTGATGCATTCCTGATCACGATTTTCCCCTCCCAAATTAATCGTTCGCGGATCTGCGCATCCCCCGCGGCCCAAGTGCCGCCACCGTTATAGGAGGATTCTGTGTTTCACAGAATTTTGCTTTTTCTGTCAGCCGCCGCGCTTTTTGCCGGCGTGGCGTTCGCTACCGTGTTTGGAACGGTTCGCGGCGTGGCGCACGACCCGCAACACAAACCCATCTCCGACGCTTCGGTAAAAATCAAATCGGCTACGTCCGACTGGACGCAGACGATGCAGACGGATCCGGATGGCGCGTTTTCGTTCGCCACTGTCCCACTGGGAGATTATGTGGTGTCCGTGGAGAAGGCCGGCTTTGAAGATGCGCAGCAAACGGTCACGGTGTATTCCGGCTCTTCGCCCACGCTGCATTTTCAATTGAATCTCAGCGCCGTGAACCAGACGGCCAGCGTAACCGCCAATGCTCCAGGAGGAGCGGAGAACGTCGATTCTGTGACGCCCACATCGCTGGTGGACCGCGCAGACATCGCGCAAACCCCGGGCGCGGACCGTTCCAACAGCCTGGCCATGATTACCGATTACGTGCCGGGAGCCTACGTCACGCACGACATGCTGCACATGCGCGGAGGACATCAAGTGGACTGGTTGATTGACGGCGTGCCGATACCGAACACCAATATCGCCACGAATCTGGGACCGCAGATTGATCCGAAGGATATCGATTACCTGGAGATTCAGCGAGGAAGTTACGAATCAGAATATGGAGATCGTACTTACGGAATTTTCAATCTCGTGCCACGAACGGGCTTCGAGCGCGACAACGAAGCGGAACTGGTGACGAGTTTTGGAAACTGGTTTCAAAGCAACGATCAAATCAATTTCGGCAGCCACACCAAACAGGTCGCTTATTACGCGAGTTTAAACGCCAATCGCAGCAACTACGGACTGGAAACGCCGATTTCGGAAGTAGTTCACGATGCGGAGAACGGCTTCGGAGGATTCGCGTCGTTCATCTTCAATCCAAATGCCCGAAACCAATTTCGGCTAGTGACGTCTTTGCGGCAGGATTATTACCAGATTCCCATCGATCCAAATCCCAATTCCGCAGGGAACCAGATTTATTCTACGTCTGGCCTACGCGACGGCGAGCGCGAAACCGACGGGTACGTGGCATTCTCGTGGGTACACACATTTAATGCCAACCTGGTGCTGACCGTTTCCCCTTTTTATCACTACAGCCGGGCCAACTATCAATCCTCGCCAAACGACACGCCCGTCGGCACCAACGTGGATCAAATCTCGAACTACGGCGGTGTGCAGGCATCAGTCGATGCAACGATGTGGAAAAATAATGAGATTCAAATCGGGTTGTACGGATTTGGGCAACAACAGAGCAATTACTTCTTCAACTTTTTTCAGCCGTGTATTTTGCCCTGCATGAACTTTCCCGCCTCCAACGGGGACATCGCGGGAGGGCTGGAGGAAACATTTCTAAGCGACAAATTTAAAGCGACTTCCTGGCTGACGCTGATCGCCGGGTTTCGCCAATCGCACTTCACCGCGGACATCACTGAAGATGAGGTGGACCCGCGTTTTGGTGTAGCCGCGAAAGTCCCTAAATTGAACTGGGTCTTTCATGGTTTTTACGGCCGCTTTTACCAACCTCCGCCGCTGCTGACGACCACCGGCGCACTTCTCAGTCTGGCGAACAACCAGAACTTTACGTTTTCTCCCCTGCATGGTGAGCGCGATGAAGAGCACCAGTTCGGGGTAACGATTCCGTTTCGCGGCTGGACGTTGGATGCCGACAATTTTAAAACACGCGCGACCAACTGGCTGGATCACAACAACATTGGCGAATCCAATTTATTCTGGCCGATCACTTGGGAGGCAGCCTTGATTCAAGGTTGGGAACTCACGCTGCGCTCTCCACGATTGTGGCATCGCGGCCAGTTTCACCTTTCGTACTCAAATCAAATTGCGGAAGCCACGGCACCCATCACCGGTGGATTGATTTGTCCAGCGCCGGTGTCGATCACTTGTGGCCTCGATATTCCACCTGGATACTCTCCGGTAGACCACGATCAGAGGAACACCTTGAACGTGGGCTTCAATGCAAATCTACCCTGGCAAACATTTGCATCGACAAATGTGTATTACGGCTCGGGATTCACAAACGGAGATCCGAACGCGCGATATCCCGGGAACTACCTGCCCGCGCACACCACGTTTGATTTTTCGCTTGGCAAAAGCTTTCTTGAGAAATACAGCCTATCGGTGACTGCGCTCAACGTGGCCAACCGCCGCGTTCTTATGGACAACAGTCTGACGTTTGGAGGTTTTCACTATAACGATCCGCGCCAGATATACGTGGAATTTCGCTACCGCTTCCATTACTGAACATGCTGCGAAAACTAGCTTTGAAATGTTCAATTGTTTGGGAGTTGACCGGTAGTGAGAGGAACAGAAATCTCGTCAGTGGACAAAGAAAGCAGCCGCAACTGAAAAAGAGAAAGTCCCGGGGGCTTTCCTTTTGTGACAGTGGTTTGTCTGCCGCGATATTCTGGACGGCCCGATCTTTTGGGTAACGGTTAGCGAGCGACGATTATTTGATCACCTGATGTTTCTTGAGTATCTCCACGGTTTTGTCGATCGGCAGAGCCTCGACGGTGTGTCCATTACCCGTCACCGTGGTGGCCTTGAACATGGAGCTGTAGACCGCTTCTTCGGTGGCTTCGATAACCGCCTCAAACAGTGGCGACATGGCGTCATTGGTCAGCACTTCCACGCTGCGTGTCGGTGCTTTGTCAGTGGCGTGGATGCGCACCTGCGGCGCCGTGGAGAAGGCGATAACGTAGTCTCCGCTGCCGTTGGACGCTGAACTTCCGGTGCGCGCAACACCTAGCAAGGCCCTGGCCGCCAGGCGCTTCAGATTGCGTGGATCCAGTGGTGCGTCGGTAGCAACGACAACCATGCATGATCCGTCGGCCTTGTCTTTACCGCTGCCAGCCTGCTCAAGTTCTTTACGCAAATAATATTGGCCCAATTCCCGGCCCACCGGAGCGCCCGCGATGGTAAGCACGCCTCCGAAGTTCGTCTGCACCAGGACACCCACGGTGTATCCACCGATATTGGTTGGCAGATGGCGTGACGAAGTGCCGATGCCGCCCTTCCAACCGAAGACCACTGTTCCGGTACCGGCTCCGACAGCACCTTCCTCAACCGGACCGCCCTTGGCGTTCTTGACTGCGGAAAAGACGTCGTCGGGCGTGATGTGACGGCCGCGAATATCGCTGAGATATCCGTCATTGGTTTCGCCCACGACAGGATTAATGGACAACACATCCTCGTTGCCCGGCAGCGCCAACATATAGCTGATGAGCGCATCTGCTACACGCGGCACGCTGGTGGTGGAGGTCAGCAGGATGGGCGTTTCGATGTCGCCCATTTCCTCCACCTGCGTGGCTCCCGCCAGCTTGCCAAAACCGTTGCCGACAAAAATCGCGCCCGGCACTTTCTCTCGATAGAGATTGCCAGGATGGGGAACGACGGCGGTCACGCCAGTGCGGATGTTGTCGCCGCGAATGATGGTGGTGTGTCCAACGGCGACGCCGGCAACATCGGTAATGGCGTCGAGCGGGCCTGCTGGCAGGATGCCGACCTGCAGGCCCAGATCGGAGGCGCGCGGACGAGCGTTGGGAGTTGTACTCTGAGCAGCAGCGGACGCAGACAGGGCAACCAGCGTAACAACCGCGAAAAATTTATTGGCCATTAGGATAGGATACGACCAAATCGCAGCGAAGTAATCGCTTGGCCGCTAGCAGAAAGGAAACGGCGGATAACACCGGCTTGTCGCGCGACAAACCGGTATTGCCCCGCCGATCTCAGGCTCAACTATTAGAAGTTAAACCTACAACTAGCCGACCAAGTCGGTCGGATGGGGCACAGCAGTCTTTTTTGCGAATTCGTCTACTTCTTTACGCGTTGGCACGCCCGCCTGCGCACCGATTTTGGTCACGGATAACGATGCGGCGTAATTGGCGAAACGGCAGGCACTGGGCAGATCAAGGCCTTCGCTCAGCGCTACGCCGAGACCAGCTCCAAAAACGTCGCCAGCCGCGGTAGTGTCCAGGGCGGTTACGACTGGGGCCGACAGCAGCGTAGCTTTGCCCTTGTCTTTGTTTAGCAGCACGCAGCCCTGACTGCCCAGTTTAACGATGACAGTTGCAGCTCCCATGCCCTGCAATTTTCGGCCGATCTGCACGGCTTGTGCGGGCTGCAAAGTGCAGGGCGCCAATCCAGCCAAAATTGCAGCCTCCGTTTCGTTGGGGGTCATGATATGGACGGACCGGATGAGTTCCTGCGGCAAAGCTTGTTGCGGCGCAGGTGCCGGATCGAGAATCACGCAAGCGCCCGTTTTCCGCGCGGCTTGCGCGGCGGCCATGACGGTTGAGGTCGGGTTTTCCAACTGCAGAAGCACAATTTTGGCGTCCTTGAGGTGCACTGCGTCATGCTCGATATGTTGGGGAGCGAAATCGTTGTTGACGCCTGGGACAACGATGATGGAATTCTGGCCATCGGCAGCTACGAAGATGAGCGCAACACCGCTAACGCCCTTGACCGAGCGAATACCTTCGGTGTTGCAACCGACCTTGTTCAAGTTTTCGCGCATCTCGCGGCCAAACTCGTCTTCGCCGATTCTCCCCAGCATGGCCACCGAGCCGCCCAGTAGCGCCGCCGCATAAGCCTGATTGGCGCCTTTGCCGCCCGGTTCGCTGAAGTATTTGTCGCCGATAATCGTTTCACCGACTACCGGTATGCGCGGCGAAATCGCCACTAAATCCATGTTAAGACTGCCGACCACCACGATATTAGCCAGCGAACTTCTCCCTCCGCGTCGAGCTTGAAACCTGCGCGATCGCGAGCAAAACACAAATCCGTCACCTTGTGCACCAACTGAGGTGCGTACTAATACGCCATCGCAATGGAAATGACTGCCGCGATGTAACTCAGGAACATCAAGCCGAGATAAGTCCAGGCTTGGTTGTCAGCGCCGCGGAATTCTTTCCACACCAAAACGCCCCAGAGCGCGGCAATCATGGGTGACGACTGCCCGATAGCATACGAAATTGCAACGCCGACAAAGCCGGCGGCGACGAAATTGAAACAGCCACCCAGCCCCCAAACAACGCCACCGAACAAACCGAGCAAATGATTTCTAGCAGATGTATTCCAGAACCCCGAAAAAGAAACGGGTTCGCCGAGCAGCGGATGCTTCATCAGGTAAGGATTGATGAAAAAGCAGCAAACGAAAGCGCCCAGGCTGAAGAACACCGCCACGCTGTAGGGCGTCAGGGTGTGCTCGGTGGTCAGCGATTTGGTGACGAAGGGAGCGAATCCCCCCATCAGCAAACCGGATATGACGTTAACGATGATGCCTTTGCGCGTTACCGTGACGCCGCCGGAAAGCCGCTTGTATGCCAGCGCATCGAAAATAATGGCCAACGTCGCAAGGCCGACACCCATAGCCAAATACAAAGGATTACCTTTGGGTTGCAGCGCGTAACTCAGTACCACGCCCTCCACCACGGCAATTCCAATGGCAATAGGAAAAGCGATGGCGAGGCCGGCTATGGCGATGCCCGCGACTAACAGGAGATTGGCGATATTGAAAATGAAACCACCGACCATGGCGTAAACAATGTTCACGCGATTGGCCGCGCTGACATTGGCGATGAAGGATTCTCCGGACGAACCGTGGCTGCCGAGGGTCAATGCGAAAACCAACGAACACAACACCACCCCGACGATGTAATCCCAGTAAAAGAGTTCGAAGGGATATTTTTTGGCGCCCTTATAACTGTTGGCCCATGAGCCCCAGAACACCGCGCTGAATGCGGTCATCACCAGGGCAACCATAAAATTTGGTGGCGAATACATTTCTGTCTGCCTCCGAGTGTCGAAAGCGAGTTGATGGGGTAAGTGAAATTAATCTTTGCTGACGCGGCCTACGAACATCGCGTTGGGATTTTTCTCGCAGCGGCGCCCATGCGATCTGTAAGTCCTTCGCCGAATTTTATTCTCCGTAAGGCACCCAAACATTTTTCACCTGCGTGGCATGCTGCAGGAACCACCGGCCTTCCGACTGATTCGCGTCGTACCAATCGATTTGCCGTCCTTCATGGGTAAAAACCTGTTTCAAATTGCCCGCTGACCATAGCTTTACGCTCGCCGCATCCCTGGCGTTGCTGAAGCACCAGATGGCATCGATGTCATCGTGTTCCGCGAGGGTTTTGGCGAGCTCCGAAATTCGGCCACTGACAAAATTGACGGTTCCACCGGGAAGGTCGCTAGTTTCGAAAATCTGATAAAGATCACCGATGATCAGCGGATAGGTTTCGGAAGGTATGGCGACCACGGTGTTGCCGGCAGCAATCAGCGGCAAAACCAGCGAAAGCAAACCGAGCAGTGGGAGCTCGTTGGGGCAAATGACACCGACCGCGCCAATGGACTCGTTCATCGCAATGGAAATGCTGCGCAGCGGCGGACTGTGAACCGCGCCGTCATATTTATCGGCCCAAGCAGCATAAGAAAAAATTCTTTCTATGGCGGCGGCCACTTCTCGCTTCGCTTGCCGGCGACCTACGAGCGCTTCCAAGCGGCGTTCCAACTCGTCAGTACGCTGCGAGAGATTTTCGGCGATGTAATAGAGCACTTGAGCGCGCGTATGCGTGGTGGCTTTGCCCCAGGCTGAAGCCTTACGGGCGGCCTCGACCGCATTGCGAATGTCTTTGCGATTTCCCAGCGGGGCTTCGCCGAGTATCTTGCCATGAGTGTCGCGAACCGAAATGCTATAGCCCGAGTCTGGGCGAGATTGTTTGCCGCCGATGTACAGCTTGACGGTGCGGTCGATGGCAGATTCCGAAACGGTCGGGGGCTCGGGAACTTCGGTAGCGTGACCGCTTTTCTTTTCGGGCAGGGCCTTCGCTTTCTTGAACCATTGCGGCTCAAGGTATTCGAGCATGCCTTCGCGGCCGCCTTCGCGGCCAAACCCGCTCTCGCGATATCCGCCAAATCCGCAAGACGCGTCGAAGAGATTAGTGCTGTTCACCCACACCACGCCAGCTTTGATCTGAGCGGCGACTTCCAAAGCCACATTTATGCTTTCGCTCCAGACACTCGCGGCGAGACCGTAAGTGGTGTTGTTGGCAAGCTCAACCGCCTCGCGGTGAGTGCGAAAGGTCATCGCCACTACGACGGGACCAAATATTTCCTGCTGCGCTACAGTGGAAGAGGGGTGAACGTTGGTCAACAGGGTGGGAGGAAAGAACAGGCCAGTTGCAGGCATTTCGCATGGAGGCTGCCAGCACTCAGCGCCCTCTTCAATTCCCTGTTTTACGAGTTTCTGAATCCGCTCTAGTTGCACGGGCGCAACAATGGCACCGATGTCGATGCTCTTGTCGAGCGGAGAGCCCACGCGCAGATTGCGCATGCGCTCTCGAATTTTTTCAGTCAGTTCCGCCGCGACGCTTTCTTGCATCAACAGACGAGATCCCGCGCAGCACACCTGGCCCTGATTCAGCCAGATGCCGTCCACTAAACCCTCCACGGCACTGTCAAGATCGGCATCTTCAAAAACTACAAAAGGAGATTTGCCCCCCAATTCCAGTGAAAGCTTTTTGTGGCCGTCGGCTGTGGCTTTTCGAATCGCGCGGCCAACTTCAGTCGAACCAGTGAACGCAATCTTATCGACGTCGGGGTGCTTGACCAGAGCTTCGCCGGTAGAACCATCTCCGGTGACGATATTCACCACACCGGGTGGCAGGCCCACATCCTGGCAGATTTCCGCAAACGCCAGAGCGGTCAACGGAGTGAATTCCGCAGGCTTCAGCACAACCGTGTTTCCGGCCGCCAGCGCCGGTGCAATTTTCCACGAGAGCATCAGCAGGGGAAAATTCCAAGGAATGATCTGGCCGGCAACGCCGCACGGAACGTATCCGGGAAACGCCTGATCCAAAATCTGCGCCCAGCCCGCGTGGTAATAGAAATGTCTGACGACCAACGGTATATCCAGATCACGGCTCTCGCGGATGGGTTTGCCGTTGTCGATGGTTTCCAGAACAGCCAGGCGCCGTGAATGTTTTTGAAGATGCCTGGCGATGGCGTACAAGAATCTGCTTCGCGCGTTATTGGTGAGTGCTTGCCACTTTGGCAGCGCGGTGCGCGCAGCTCGCACTGCGGCATCTACGTCCTCGACGGAGCCCTGAGTTACTGTGGCAATCACCTTTCCGGTGGAAGGATCCTTCGTTTCGAATTTCTGCGCGGAAGAGCTTTTGTGCCATTTCCCACCGATGAAGTGGCCGAACGAGCGGCCGTGAGCGTCGAGCCACGCGAGTGTCTCGCGCGGATCTTCCGGCGCGCTGCCATAATCCATGGCGACGAATGTTTCTACGATGCTCATAGCTCTCTTCTTTTCTTACTACGCGGTTCTGTCGACTACGCGATCGGGTGCCTGTATTCGGCCGAGTAACGTCCAGTCACGTGAAACTCAATTTGGCGCTCAATGTCGGCGAGCATGCCACTCGCGCCAAAGCGGAACAAGTCCGCGTGCATCCACTTCACGCCTAGTTCTTCTTTGACCATCGCCAGCCATTCCAGGGACTGTTTCGCAGTGCGAATGCCACCGGCGGGCTTGAACCCTACGTCCGCTCCGCACTTTTGACGATATTCGCGGATGGCGCGCATCATGACCAGCCCAACCGGCAAAGTGGCGTTGACGGTCTCCTTGCCCGTGGAGGTCTTGATGAAATCCGCGCCGGCCATCATGGCCACCAGGCTGGCTTTGGCGACATTTCGCAGCGTGACCAGGTCGCCTGTACCAAGAATTACTTTCAGATGCGCCGGTCCGCACGCCAACTTAAACGCTGCGACTTCGTCATATAGTTCTTGCCAGCGGCTTCCGAAAACGCGCGCGCGGGTGATGACCACGTCGATTTCGGACGCACCAGAATCGACGGAACGCCGAATCTCTTCGACGCGCTGTTCGAAGGGGGAAAGCCCGGCGGGAAATCCCGCGGAGACCGCTGCAACTTTCACGCCGCTTCCTTCCAGAGCGCGCCGCGCCGTTTCAACAAATGTGTGGTAAACGCAAACCGCAGCGACTTTTAGATTCAGCTCAGCAATGCCGAGGCGCTCGACAAGCTCCATCTGAAGAGGCTGCTTGGCTTTGGCGCACAGTCTCTTGACGCGCTCGTCGGTGTCGTCGCCGGAAAGAGTGGTCAAATCCATGCACGAGATGGCGCGCAGCAGCCAGGCAATCTGGCAGTCCTTCTTCACGCCGCGCCGCGTGACGAGGGTGGACGCACGACGCTCCACGGCACTCAAATTCACACGCGTAGCTTCCAGCCAATCGAGGTTGAGCGCGGTTCCGCGGTTGGGCCGGAGATGCAGATGTTCCGACGCCGGCTGGTGGCGCTGCTCAGCGTGATTTTGACTGGAACTCATTTCCAAATGTTGCTGGTCCTTCCTCGGTCACGTAATAGAAACACCCTTCAATCTGGCTTCGCTTCGCTTTTGCCGCTTTCCTTGCCACTCCCGGTCGGCGCGATCATCAGTTGCACGTACATCTTGTAGAGCTTATCGGTGTTCAAATCAACTGTACGGCGGATCTGTAAAAACGCTAAATCCGCAAAGGGCGCCGCGGGCCCGGCGAGCGCACGCAAAATATTTTCGATCACCTGCTTGTTTTAAGATTTTCCGCCTTGGGCGTATCGCGAAGAAGTAAATCCACGTATTCCTTATAGAATTTATTCTTGTCGAGGTCATCCTGAACTTCGGCTAGGACCTCGCCAAGCCCGGGCTGCTGGCCCGGCGCCCACACCAGCGTGTTGCCGTACCCGGCGCCGTGATCGGTGTTAACGTCCATGTAGAGTTTCCGCGATTTTGTGATGATGGAAGGGTCCAGCCAGGCGACAGCCGCAAGTTCGTCCCACAAATAGTTGGATTGCGCATACTCGCCGACATACTTCGCCGAAGCGGACGAGCCTTTTTTTACCTGTTCAATCAGATCCTTGCTCATCCTGGTTTTCACGGAAATATCGACAGTTGTAACCACCACGCGAGGCCACCTCGCGTGCAGCACGGCACGGGAAGCTTCCGGATCCATCCAGAAATTGAATTCACGGGTGGGAGTCAGCGAAAACTCGGGATCAGTTGTTTGTGGATTGATACTGCCACCCATGACGATGAGTTCTTTGCTGAGTTCTGCAAACTCGGGATCCAGCGCGATGGCCAGGGCGAGGTTGGTCATTGGGCCTGCCGCGTAGACGGTCACTTCGTGCGGATGAGCGCGTACCGCTTTCACAAGAAAATGAGCGGCGTCTTCCGTGAAGGCTTTGGTCGTGGGCTGGCCTTCCTTCATCGGCGGAAGTTCATACGGACCGTGGGGTGTTCCCCCGAATGAAAAATTCCACGCACCCTGATAAAGAATCTTCCCGTGCAAGGATTCCCATTTGGCGATGTATTCTTTGCTGCTCACAAGCGGGAATGTCGCGCCCGGAACCACCGGGATGTCGGTGCGACCGATTATTTCGAGCAGGCGTAGCGCGTGGAGAACTTCTTCATCGCGCCAGGCGTCGCCGGTAACGACGGTAATGCCAAGCACATTTGTGTCGGGCGAATTTACCAGTGCGAGAATCGCTTGCATGTCGGTGCCGCCGGGGCCGGCACAATCCTGATCGATGACTACCATGCGTTTACCCTGAGCCCAGGCGCCCGCGCCGTACATCATCGCGATGATTAAAAAAAACCACCTGCAAAGAGTTGTGATCATGTTTGGGGCGCCTCTGTGGTCGGGAACTGCGCGGCGCGCAGTCTATACCTCGTGAGAGGCGCCCGCAAGAGAAACAGATGTTCATCTCGATAAATGCGGATTAGCGATACCGGAAAGAATGTGTGACGAACCACTTATTTGACATACGCAAACAGTTGCTGTGCTTCCGGATCTCGCTCGGCGAGCAGAATTTTTAACTTGTTTCGGCACGGACCCGATCCTTCGCAGTAAACTGACCGCGGGGAGAATAAACTTATAATCTATGTCCAGAGATAATGAACCTTCTGACTTTTGGTCCTCGCCCCACTGGTTTAATTCATTGGATCCTGGCAGAGCGACAATTCTTATCAGGGTCTTCTTCTGGAGCTGCACTGCCGTTGTCGGTTTTGTACAGTCATGGTCCGTTCGATTCGTTATCAACCCGGATGGAAATTCCTATTTGGACATTGCCAGCGCATATCTTCGAGGCGATTATCACAACGCTGTGAACGCCTATTGGAGCCCAATGTTCTCATGGCTCATCGCGATGGTCTTACACATTTTTCATCCGTCGCCGTTTTGGGAGACACCGCTGCTGCACCTGGTCAACTTCGCCGGGTTGTTAGTCGCGCTTCGTTGTTTTGAGTTCTTTTTTGTCACTTTTCTGGAGTTTCTGCAGCGTTCTGGGCAACCAGTGACTGAGCCTCTCCTTAGCTTGCCGGTCTGGTGGTTGCTCGGGTATGCAATATTTTTTTCGACCGCTCTCCAGGTGCTCTCCTTGGAACCAACCAATCCGGATACCTGGGTTTGTGTCGTTTCCTATTTGGCGCTTGGAATACTTCTCAGGATCGTTTTGCAGCCACAGAAGTGGGTCCGTTACGCAATATTTGGCGTGGTGCTTGGGCTCGGCTATTTAACGAAATGCTTCTACTTCCCCTTGAGTCTCGTTTTTCTTTTCACCGCATGGTTAGGGGGTGGAGCTTCCGTCCGGAATCTCGCCCGCGTGGCTCTTGCGGCGCTTTTTTTTGCGCTCGTGGCTGGCCCATTCGTTTTTGCGCTTTCGAGATCCAAGCATCGCCTGACCTACGGAGATGTCGGGGGTATTGCGTATGCAATGTTTGTGGATCCGATTCCTCAGCCCGTCTCCTGGCAGGGAGAAGATCACACAGGCACTCCATTGCACCCTGTTCGTCAGATTCTTACATCGCCCCGCGTTATGGAGTTCGCTATTCCTATTGCGGGGACCTACCCGCCCACCTACGATCTATCTTATTGGATGGAGGGAGTAAAAGCTCATTTCAACGTTCGTGGGCAGGTCAGGATTCTTCGTCAATCCTTTGGCACTTTTTTCTTGATTTTCCTTACCCAGATCGAATTCGCCCTCGGAGTTTTGGCATTGCTATTCTACCAGCCCCGATGGCGGGGGTTTGTTACCTCGCTGGCTAGTTTCTGGCCTATCTGGCTTCCTGCCACAATCGCTTGCGTGGCCTACTCGTTTGTGCTGGTGGAAAATAGATACGTAGCGCCTTTCCTGCCCTTTATCTGGCTGTCTGTTTTTGCGGCCGCGCTGAGTCTTCCCTCACGGCATGTCCGTCTCGCAGTTATCCTCGCCACCTTGTCAATCATGGGAATCAAGGTGGCCAAGTATTTTGTATCGGATCTCATTGCCATTGGTCACCAGGAAAATGTGGATTGGCAGGTTTCCAAGAGTCTTCGCGATTGGGGACTCAAACCCGGTGACCGAGTGGCTGTGATTGCTGCAAGTGCAGAGGCCCACTGGGCGCGCCTAGCCGGTGTCAAAATTGTTACGGAACTACCGCTGGGTCAGGAGGGAATCTTTTGGGAAGGTGATTCCGCGTTGCAAGACCGCGTGTTCGCGGCATTTGCAAGTACCGGTTCGCGTGTCGTAGTTGTGAAAGGGCCACCGTTGGGCTCGATCAGGAACGGCTGGTTCCGACTGGGAAACACTCCTTACTGCGCACACACACTACCCGGCGATCCCCAAGAATAAGAATGCGAGCGCCGAAATTCTCAACCGGTTCTAATAGCGACGCTCCTGTGAGTCCCTCGGTTTCCCCACGAAATTCCACTTTCCCCAGGCAATCGATTCGTGCAATGGCACAAAGTACTTGCGGGCGATCATAGCAATTTGGCGCGGATGGCTGAGCCACTGTTCGTAAGTCTGCCTCTCATGCTCAATCATCGTGGCCAGGGCTTCAAGCTTTACGGAAATCTGGCGCAGGACGCTCTTTTGTGTCAAATAATGCACCACACTGAGGAAGGGCGTACCCCACGGCTCTACAAACATCACACGGCCATCATTGCTCAGCACACGGTGTATCTCCGCAAACGTTAGCTCCAAATCCTCCGGAAGCCGGAGCAGATGATGAAGTCCGCCTTGAACTACCGCAGCATCCTTACTGCGGTCGGCGAACGGCAACTGCCGGCAATCGGCAACGTAGCACTTCGCTAAGCCATCGTATTTTGCGATCAACCGAGGAGACAAATCCACGCCCTCCAGGTTGCGAAAGCCTAATAGTTCCCAAGCGCGCAAGCCGTTGCCGCGTCCGCAGAAGAGTTCCACGATGCGGGTTTCTTTGGGCCATCGTGCTGCTCCCAACCGTCGGAAACGTCCGAGGAACTTCTGAATTTCTTCTTCGGGGCGCTCAAACTTAACGTAGGCATCTTCCCAAGGATCGATGGAAGAGACCAGATCGTCTTCTTTTACGTCCGCCGCTCGGCTCGAATTCTGAACCGGATTCATTGTGTTAGAGTACTTCAACAGTTAAGTAACCGGCAATTTTGCGCGGATCGATTGGTTTTCTAAAGTTTGTATTATCGCCCCTTTAGGCTATGCGCATTTACTCCACGACGAAGCTCCCAAACCAGGACATTCCGCCTTCTCTCCCTTTATCTGCCGCAACGCTGGACGTTTCCGTGGTAATCCCTTGTCTGAATGAAGCTAATTCCGTGGCCTTTTGCGTCAATAAAGCCATCATCGCATGCTTGAAATCTGGATTGCAGGGCGAAGTGATAGTCGCGGATAACGGCTCAACCGATGGTTCCATCGCCATCGCAGAGGCCAACGGCGCGCGCGTGGTGCAAGTTTCCCAGCGAGGTTACGGCGCTGCTTTAAAGGCAGGAATCGCCGCTGCCTGCGGGGCATACATCATCATGGGCGATGCCGACGATAGCTACGATTTCAGTGAAGTTCCGAATTTCGTAAGCAAATTGCGTCAAGGGTACGATCTAGTAATGGGTAACCGCTTCCGGGGCGGCATTAAGCCTGGCGCGATGCCCGCGCTGCACAAGTATTTCGGCAATCCAGGTTTGAGTTGGCTGCTAAATTTCTTGTTCGGCGCAGGGGTGGGAGACAGCTATTGCGGAATGCGGGGTTTCAGTCGCGAGCTTTACCACAAATTGGATTTGCGCAGTACTGGCATGGAGTTTGCTCTGGAATTCGTTATCAAATCCAGCCAGATCGGAGCTCGTATCGGCGAAATTCCGATCATCCTCTGGCCCGACAAAAGGGGGCGTCCACCTCATTTGCGCAGTTTCCGCGATGGTTGGCGAAGTCTGCGTTTTATGCTCATGTATGCTCCAAATTGGCTGTATCTCGTGCCCGGCGGGCTACTTCTTGTCTGCGGCCTCGCTTTGGTAATCTGGCTTTTGCCCGGGCCACGCCAACTCACTTCCCGCATCACCTTGGATATTCATACTATGGTTTTCGGAGTTATGTTTACTCTGCTTGGCACTCAGGTTCTATCCATCGGCGCGTTCGCTAAGGTCTTCAGTTATGCTGCCCGGTTTGACCGCGGCACTATTTCTCTCAAGCGTTTTCTCAAACACATCACCCTGGAAACCGGTCTCCTCGTCGGAGGATTGATATTTCTTGCTGGATTCGCCGGCTGTGTTTCGATTATTTGGAAATGGGCCTCCAGCGATTTCGGCCGCCTTTACGAGATTCGACAGGTCCTTTTCTGGTCCATGTGGCTTTTCGTTGGCGTCCAGATCGTCTTCTCTTCATTTTTCCTGAGTATGCTCGGTATTAGCCGTGAAACTTATATTGGCGACTATGAACTGAAATGATTCACCCTTAAGCAACACGTAATGAGTGCTACTCGCAAATCTTGGGCACTTTCCTGGGTCTCACGATCGCACCAATCGCTTGTCTTTGGACGCCGCGTCCGGGTTCTGGCGGAGCTTCTAGCGGCGCACATTCCCAGGAATTCTTCCGTTCTCGATATCGGTTGCGGAGATGGTACGGTGTCCAGCCTTATCCAATCCGCATTACCTTTGACGCAAATTCAGGGCATCGAGATAACTGAGCGCGCTGCTTGCCGCATTCCGTGCCAGGTTTTCGATGGCACGCACATCTTGTTTCCCGATGCTTCTTTTGAGCTGTGTATGTTGGTCGACGTACTCCACCATACTAACCACATCGGTGAAGTTCTCACGGAAGCCGCTCGCGTGAGTGGCCGCTTTGTTCTTATCAAAGATCATCTCTGCGAAAGCTCGCTCGACTATCACACCCTTAAATTTATGGATTGGATCGGCAATCGTCCGCACGGCGTCGCACTGCCTAATAACTACCAAAGCCGTAAACAGTGGGATGCTCACTTTGGCAGCGCCGGACTCAGGTTAAAGAACTGGCAGGAGCACGTACCGCTTTACCCTTTTCCGTTCAGCGCTGTATTTTGTCGCAAACTCCATTTCATAGCTTTGTTTGAGAAAAGGGCGTAGACGGCCGAAAATGACCTCACTTCTCTGTGTAGCTCATCGATCCGTTAACCATATCCATTTTCTTGAACGATTTCCGCGGCAGATGTGCCCGTACTACTCCATATGAAACTATGGTGCGCGGTCGTCGCTGACAGCCAAGTAAGTGTCTGGGAAATCCTGATGCGTTGTTTTCCTGCGACATCGCCGCGCCATGTAACCTGTTGAATCAGCGAGGCCTCAGATGAGGCAGCTTCCTAACTGATTGGAAGAATTGGCTCCCCGGGCTAGATTCGAACTAGCAACCCTTCGGTTAACAGCCGAATGCTCTACCATTGAGCTACCGGGGAACCGCCAGCAGACATTTAATTTACAACAGGAATGCAGACTCGCGCTACTTTCCTTGTATAACGTCGTCCGACCGGTTTCCCATTATCTTTTTTCAAACAGCTAACCTGGCTAGGGTCGTCCAGTTGCTGGTTTTCGTCAATGCCGTTACCGTGTTGCCGAACCGGCCTGCAGAGGATCGAACATCAGGACAATCGTCGCCTCGTTTTTGTATACAGTGCGGTAGCGTTCCGTGAAGCCACACTTGTTGGCAACTCTGATCGACGCAAGATTTTCCGGACTGATTAGACAAGCCAGTTCTCGTTGTCCAAAGTGCGCCATGCCCCAATGCACAACTGCGCGTACGACCTCTGTGGCGTATCCCTGGCCCTGTTTGGAAGGTGCCAGAACCCAGCCAACCTCGGGAGTGCACCCTAGCGGTGGCTCCATCATTCGTTTGTAGTCGGAGATTCCCACTTCGCCGACGAATTCTCCCGTTTCCCGCTCTTCGATTAGCCAATATCCGTAGCCCAGCAGCGACCAGTGCCCCAGGTAGCGCAAAAGTCGCGACCAGGATTCCTCTGGCGTTTGCGGCTTGCCACCGATGTGGCGCGTGACCTGCGCGTTTCCCCACAAGGCGGCGCAATTTTGATAGTCGGCTAAGCCGTGGCCGCGAAGGCGGAGGCGCGCCGTTTCAATTGTTGGAATATCCAACGTGCACGGGACGGCGCAGCGTTGCGGTTGGTGGCCCTCTTGGTCGCCCCTCATCGCCATTATTCCTTATGTAGTTCGATCATCGGACAGCACAGCGGAAGTAATTCTATGCGATTCCCGCTGGATGGCGCAGGGGATGAAGCGGAAGCCTAATGAAAACGAATTCCTAGCACGTCTTGAGGAGCGACGGATGCGACCTCTTTTCACATCCACGCGTCCATTTTCTTTGGTATGCAATCTGACCAGTACCTCCGTCCTAGCCTTGCGAAACTTTTGATTTATAGCGAAGTACCAGTGCCGATGTGCCGGATAGCCCAGTGACCCGAACGCGACCAGGCTTCACACTGGCCTCAGTTGCGAAGAACTGTGCAGTGCTCGCGGCTACTGAGGTGGGGAATGATTTTCGCAACATTGCTCTTATTGAGCCCAGTTTCCTTGTTCGGGGATGTGGTTCTGCCCGCTGCAAATCCCGCGCCGATCGTTGCCGCAGCTTCGATCACCGCGGTGTCTGCGCCGTCGATGCCACAACCCAAGCCGGAAGTTATGGCGGATGCTCTGGCTGCAGAGCCCGCCGCCGCGCAACCTGCGGGGTTCGCATTGGAGCCGGTAAAGCCGGCGACGCGTCGCAGCTACGATAATCCCAACGAGGTAAAAGTCTGGTATGCCTTGATGGCCGCCGGACATGCCGGAGCGGCATTCGACGCGTGGTCCACGCGACGCGCGCTTTCCGGAAATTGGGGGACGGAAGCCGATCCTTTGATGCGACCGTTTGCACATTCGGGCGCGGTATACGCCGCGACACAAGTGACTCCGCTGGTTATGGACTTCATTGGACGACGCTCTATGGTCAGCACACATCCCTGGGTGCGCAAGATGTGGTGGGTGCCGCAAGCCGCCGGTGCGAGCATTTCGTTCAGCACAGCGATCCATAACGTGGGCGTAGTGCACTAATTTTTGTAGCGCTGCCTTAGCGCGGCGCAGCAGACAATTTCTCTCAAAGGCGCAACAAAAGCTCCTCGCAGGCCT
>Ga0182015_10001236_pt1 | contig 34490 bp, 35 predicted proteins | sample 712P3MmetaG_FD_120478 | JGI IMG/M metagenome (GOLD analysis project Ga0182015, IMG submission 120478) | Permafrost microbial communities from Stordalen Mire, Sweden - 712P3M metaG | ecosystem: Environmental > Terrestrial > Soil > Wetlands > Permafrost | place: Sweden: Stordalen | collected...
CATCCCCGGATGGATGCCGCGCGTATACGGAAATTCGCCCGGCGCGGGAAGGTCGCGCGCCCGGTCTAGGCCCGCGATGTCGCCGGGTCCGTACACCGGTTTGAGCGGGAGGTCCGAGATCGTCCGGTCGATCGCGCCCGAACCGGGACCCGCGCGGCCGGGAGCGTCGCCGGCACCGTCCTCGAACTCCGGCGGATCGATCATCTTGGCCACGGGCGATACTTCTTCAGGCGCCCTGCGCGTTCCCGAACCGGCCGCCGGTCAGCCGGCAGCGGCTACGACCACACCATGCGCGAACCGGCGCCGCTGGCCGTGACGAGGGCCTCCGACCCTTGCTCCACGATCTGACCGTTCGGGTCGAGGCCCATGGCGTCGAGGTACGCAAGCCGCACGCTCTCCGGTTGCCCGGCTTGGTTGATGAAGCCGTTGCGCGGATCGATCGAAGGATCGGCGAGCATTTCCGCAAGCGGCAAGCCGTCGAGGAGCAGCGCGCGGCTGACGATCGGGAGCTCGACGCGCACGTTACGCGCCGGGTCGCGAATGAGGCCTTTGGGATCCTCGCCGCGCTCGATGCGCGCCAGATCGTCGAGGTATTGCTTGCGCATCAAGATGACGCCGCGGTCGCTCACGCCGAGGTGCTCCTTGGTGCGGTCGGTCGTGCGCCCTTGACCGGCCCACGCTACAAAATCCTGATTCGCGATGTGCGTCGTGATGAAACGGCCGGTCGCCGGGTCGAACACCGGCCCCTCCCAGGCCGGAATGCTCGTCTGCACGTACGGTTCGCGCTCCGTCGGCACGCGCGCGAAATGCCACATCACGAAGAGCGTATTATCGTCGTCGATCGGCACGCGCCATTCGAAATGCTGATTGGGTCCCAGACAATTGGGCCACAACGCGATCCGGCCGACCGTCCAACGTTCGTGATCTTCGGGCATGTCTTCGACCAAGCGATGGTAGGTGTATCCGAACTCGAATTCTTTGAAGTCGATACGAACGTGTTTCTTCCCATACGGACCGCGCTCGCCGGCCAGACGCACGGTCCAGTTGCGATGCATCCACTCGAAGTGCACGGGATCGATCGCATTTTCCTGACATTGCAGCCAGTTGCACGGAATGAGCGACGTGGTGATTTGCACGAAACCGTTGGGCCACGAAAACGGCTCCCAATCCGGCAGGAGCGGTGCCGGCTGCGGCCCCATGTAGGTCCCACAACAAGCCGCCCTTCGCCTCGATCGGATACGACGTGATGCGAATCTTTTCGCGGAAGCGCGCGTCGGGATTCGCGACGTCTTCGTACGGCTGCTCGATGCAACGGCCCGCTTCGTCGTAAAGCCAACCATGGTAGTTGCAGCGGAGGCCGCAGTCCTCGACAAAACCGTAGGAGAGATCGGCCCGCCGATGCGGACAGTGCCGGTCGACCAGACCGAACCTGCCGCCCATATCCTTGTAGAGGACGAGATCTTCGCCGAAAAGGCGCAGCGGTTTGATCGAGATCGTCTCGAACTCGCTGACGCCCGCGATCGGCATCCAATACCGGCGCAGCAAGTTCCCCATCGGCGTTCCCGGACCGACCTCGGTCAACAGGCGATTTTGCTCGGCAGTTAGCATGGTGCGTACATGGCACGATACCGGAAAGCGTTCGTGCCGTCAACGAGCCCGTCTTGACGGAGGAGCCAGCATGCGACGTCTGCATGTAACCGGATTGCTTTTGGCCGCGGCCTGTACGGCCGGCGCATTCACGATCGCCGGCACCGGTCGCGCGACCGCGGCCGATCCCTTCGAGATCAACGTGATTCTCTCGCTCACCGGCCCCGGCTCGTTCCTCGGCAAGAACGAAGCGAGCGCCGTTGCGCTGGTCGAGCAAAACGTCAACAAAGGCGGCGGCATCGCGGGACGCCCGATCAAGTTCGTCGTCGCCGACGATCAATCGAGCCCGCAGGTCGACGTGCAACTGGCGAACGCGTTGATTGCGAAGAACGTGCCCATCATCCTCGGACCGTCGTTGACGGCCGGCTGCAACGCGATCGCGGCGTTGCTCAAGGGCGACGGACCGGTGCTGTACTGTCTCACCGCGGGAGCGCATCCCGAGCAGGGCTCGTACGCCTTTACCTACGGCGTGTCGACCGGCGATCTGATCGCCGTCAACATCCGCTACTTTCAGGCGCGCGGTTGGAAGAAGATCGCACTGATCACTTCGACCGACGCCAGCGGTCAAGACGGCGAGACCGGCGTCGATGCGGCCCTGGCGCGTCCGGCGTTCAAGGACATGACGCTCGTCGCGCGCGAGCACTACGGCGTCGGCGATCAAACCGTCGCAGCGCAGATCACGCGCATCAAAGCTTCCGGGGCGCAGGCGATCTTAGCGTGGGGAACGGGCAGCCCGATCGGCACGGTCCTGCGCGGCATCTCCGAGATCGGACTCGACGTTCCGGTCGGCGTTTCGGCATCGAACCTCATCTACGCCGAGATGAAGCAATTCGCGTCGATCTTGCCGGCCGGGTTTATGTCGGCCGGTTTACCCTGCGTGGCACTGGATTCGATCCCGCCCGGCGGTCTGCGCAACGCGGTGCGCGACTATACCGACTCGTTCAAGGCACAAGGCGTGCACGCCGACGTCGCACAGGCGATCGGCTGGGATCCGTCGATCATCGTTCTCGGAGCGTTCAAGAAGCTCGGTTTGAATGCGAGCGCTGCCGATCTCAAGGCGTATCTCCTGCAACTACACGGGTTCGCCGGCGCGAACGGCGTCTACGATTTTCGCGACGGCAGTCAACGCGGTCTAACGGAACAGAACGGAATCATGGTGCGCTGGGATGCGGGGCGCGATACGTGGGTCGCGATCAGCAAGTTCGGCGGCGTGCCGCTATGACGTCAGAAACGCTCTGACCGAGGCGGCGAACCGGTCGAACGCCGTGCGGTGCAGCGCGTGACCTTCGCCTTCGAATACCTCGATCGTCACGTTCGCTCCGCCGTGCTCGCGCACAAATGCGGCGTCCGCCGGAAACACGACCGAGTCCGAGGGGTCGGCCAAGAGCAATAAGAGCGGTTTCGGATAGCCGCGCACGACCTCGCGCAAATCCCATGCGCCGGCGTCGGCGCCGTTGTCGGCGCCCAATGCGATGATCGGTTCGATCGACATGTGCCGGAGCGCGTGTACCTTGGCGTCGACTTCGAGGGGTGGAAGCCCGGCGTACATCTCGCGGATGAGGCCCTCACGCGCATTCACCGGAGCGGCGAGCACCGCCGCCAAGTCATCGACGAAATCGGATGCCCACCGGCCGGCGGCCTGGTGGATCATCGGATCGATCGCGATCACGCGCACGCACCCGACTTCGTGGCCGCCGCGGAGCACGATCGCGCCGCCCCACGAATGACCGATCAACGCGCAGAGGTCGCCGTCGATTGCGCGCGCGACCGCAAGCAGGTCACGGACCGACTGTTCGTGCGTCATCGGACCGGCGACGGCAGCCGAGTCACCGTGACCGCGCTGGTCGTAGGCGAACACGCGAAACGACCCCGCGAACGCGCCGGCCGTGCGCGCCCACGACTTGCGCGAACTCGCGATGCCGTGCACGCACAACAGCGCGGGCCCGCTCTCACCCCATTGTTCGAGCGTCGTGACGTCGCCGTCGCCGAGGTCGATCGTCCGCTGGGTGCTGGGAGGCGTCATCCGTCGGAGGAATTGACGGGACGGCGATCGTTGAACGTCAGCTCGGCGATGCCCGACTTGTCGAGGTCGCCGAGTCCCGCCTCGACCATCAGATCGTACTGGCTCCTCGTCGCGGCGGCGAGCGGCATGATCACGCCGGCCGCGTGACCGAGTTCGAACGCGATGCCCGAGTCCTTCGCAGCATGCGCCGCCGAGAAGTACGTTTCGTGTTCGCGGTTCTGCATGTCTTCGCCGTCGGTAGCGAGGACGCGTGAGTTCGCGCCCGTCTGCGAGAACACGTCGCGCAGCATCGTGAGATCGAGCCCCAACGCAGCGCCCAGGCCAAGCGCCTCGGCGAGCCCGGCCGTGTTGATGTTCATCAGCATGTTGACCAGCGCTTTGACTTGCGCCGCCGTCCCCGGGCCGCCGATCCAACGCATCGACGACGACATTTTCTCGAGCATCGGCGTGAGGCGCTTGTAGGCGCCCTCGTCCCCGGCGCACATCAAATAGAGTTCGCCGTTGCGCGCCTGCGGGATCGAACTCGCCATACAGGCTTCGATCGCGACGCCGCCGGCGGCGACGATCAGTTCGTCGACCGCGACGTGCACGGCCGGCGTGATCGTGGCCGCGTTGATGAACGTCTTGCCCTTCGCGCCGGCGAGCAGGGAGTCACCGCTCGTTGCGTAGATGGCGTGCATCGCGGCATCGTCGGTCACAACCGTGATGATGATGTCGCTGGCCGCGGTCACGGCCGCCAGCTTCTCCGGCGCGATCGCGCCGATTTCACCAGCCAGCTCGCGCGCCCGCGCATGGTCGACGTCGAACACCGCGCCGACCGTGTACCCCACGTCCTTGAGGCGGCGCGCCATGTTCGCGCCCATACGGCCAACCCCGACAAACCCGATTCTCTCGCTCATCAGCAGCCTATTTGGCCGCCTGATCGACGCCTTCCCACGGGGCGCCCGCTGCGGCGAGTTCGAGCGCGCGGCCGTGCAGGTAGCGCGCCGCGCCGTCCGCACCGTCGCTGTGCAGCACGTCGGTGAAGCGCTCGGCCGCCTCCGCGAAGTCACCGGCAACGAAGGCGCTCACGGCGGCGGCGAACGCATCGGCAGTCACGCGTTTCGCTGCCAGCCGATCGGGCGGATCGCCGTCGATCACCTCGTACATCCCGACGCCCTGACGCTTCCCCATCACGGCGACTCGGCCGAGGTAGCGCATCGCGTACGCGCCGGGATCGGCGAGCGCGGTCCGGATTTCTTCGGTCACGATCACTCGGGCGCCGAAATACTTCGTCAGTCCCTCGACCCGCGATGCGACGTTCACCGCGTCGGCGATCACCGTGCCGTCCATCCGTTCGTGTTCGCCGATCGTGCCGAGCATCAACGAACCGCGGTGCAGCCCCACGCCGACCGCGATCGGGACGAGGCCCTTCGCGGCGCGTTCGATGTTGAGGGCCGCCACCGCGCCCTGCAACGCGATCGCAGCCCGCAGTCCGTCGTCGGCGGCACCCGGAAAGAGCGCCATGATCGCGTCGCCGACATATTTGTCGACGATGCCGCCGTGTTCGCGCACGACGGGTCCGGTGCGCGAGAGCAGCCCATTGATGAACCCGAACGTTTCGTTCGGCGAGAGCGCCTCGGAGATCGTCGTGAACGAACGCACGTCGCTAAAGAGCACCGTCATCTCGCGCTCGATGCCGTCGCCGAGCTGCACGTCGCGCACGTCGTCCTTTCCGAGCAGATCGAGAAACGCGCGCGGCACGAAGCGCGAGTACGCGACGTTGAGCGTGCTGATCTCCTCGATCGTGTGCCGCTGGGCGCGATCGCGCTCTTCGTTGGCGAACGCAATGCGATCGGCGAGTCCGAGCGCGAGCGTCAACGCTTGGAAGACGGTGCCCAATTCAACTCCGCGCTCGAACACGAGCGTCAGCGGTCCGAGGCCGTCGCCGGCGATATTCCAAACGAACCACATCAGCGAGCCGGCGAAGAAACCCGCGTAGGCGACGCCGAAGTAGGTAGCCACGCGAATGCGCTGGCGCAAGGCAACGACGAGCGCCCAGCCGGCGACGACGAGTAGCCCCAATGCGAGCGCTTTCATGCCGACGATATACCGGGGCGGCGCCCACGGCGCGTACAGCGCCGCTACCGCAAAGACGCACGTAAGCGCGAAAAACGCGCGCTCCAATCGCGACTGCATCGTGCGCAGCGAAAGGAACGTACGGAACAGCCAATAGCCGAAAAATGCGAGCGCCGAGAAGGTCCACCAAAATAATGCGTTTGCATCGGCAGCGATGCCGAGTACGGCGAGGTACGGCGGATAACGTCCGAGCTGAAATACGGCCAGTGCCGCGAGGTAGGCCCCATACGACAAAAACTCCGGCACGCGCAAGATCGCGTACATCAGCAGATGATAGATCGCCACCGCCGCGATCAAGCCGAAGAACGCCCCGAAGAACATCGCGTCGAGCGTCACCGTCGTCTTAGAGTCCCTTTACCGTTGCCCGCACGGGCGCGCGCCGCAGTGGAGGTTCGCCGACCGCGACGTCGTCGCCGAAGCGCGCCAGCACGTCGTGTGCGGCCGCATACGGATCGCGGCCGTCGGGCAGGGTTGCCACCACGCCGTCGACCCGCCGCTCGAGCGCGCCGAGAGCCAGCGCGCGCACGCGGTGCTCGTACGCGCCGCGCCGTTTATGCGCGATCTCGCCGGACGCGCGCAAGTAGGCATCGTGCTCGACGATCGCATCCCAGAGCGTGCCGATCCCCGTCGCTTCGATCGCTTGGGTCGCGACCAGCTGCGGCACCCAGCCGCCGAAGTCGAGCATCTCCATCATCGAACGTATTTCGCGCTGGAGTTGCAGCGCCATCGGGTGGTCGCTCTTGTTCACGACGAACACGTCGGCGATCTCGAGGATGCCCGCTTTGAGCATCTGCACCGTGTCGCCCGAGCCCGGTTGCAGCGCGACCAGAATCGTGTCGGCGATCTCGGCGATCTCGATCTCCGATTGACCGACGCCCACCGTTTCCACCACCACGACGTCGTAGCCGAACGCATCCATCAAGGTCGCCGCGTCGGCCGTCGCGCCGGCGACGCCGCCGAGGTGACCCCGGCTCGCCATGGACCGGATGAACACGCCGGGATCGACGAAATGTTCGGTCAGACGGATACGGTCGCCGAGCAGGGCACCGTGCGAGAACGGCGAGCTGGGATCGACCGAGATCACGCCGACCGTCTTATCGAGCCGGCGAATGTGCGCGACCAGCGCCGCGGTCAACGTCGATTTCCCGACCCCCGGCGGACCGGTCAAGCCGATCGTCATCGCCCGTCCGGCGCGGTCGAACAGCGCGCGGATCAAGGGTTCGCCTTGGCCCGACTCGCAGTGCGTGATCGCGCGGGCGAGCGCACGTTGCTCGGCGCGATCGAACGCTGCCAACAGTTCCTCCATCTCGACCGTTCTTCGGACCACCGCCGCCGGTTCCCGGAGGTTCCCGGGGACGCGGCGCTCCGGCGGCCAATCCCGCGGCGATGGACTCCCGTGGCTACTACCGTACACCGACGATCGCCGGCGAGACGATCGTCTTCGTTTGCGAGGACGACCTGTGGAGCGTCGACGCGCGCGGCGGGCTCGCGCGCCGGCTAACCGCCGGCCCGGGCGCGCTCACGTTGCCGCGACTCTCGCCCGACGGCACGACCGTCGCCTACGTCGGCAGCGATGAAGGCACGCCGGAGGTCTACACGATTCCCGCGGTCGGCGGCCCGCCGCGGCGGCTAACGTTCCTCGGCAGCGGCGCGCTCTTCGTCAGCGGCTGGTCGCGCGACGGCCGCGAGATTTTCTTTGCCTCCGATGCCGGCGTGCCGTTCATCAAGGAAACCTCGGCCTGGGCCATCGGCCGCGACGGTGGCGAGCCGCGGCGCTTGCCGGTCGGCCACGCGATGTCGCTCGACATCGCCGCGAACGGTGCCATGCTGCTCGGACGCAACAACATCGATCCGGCCCGCTGGAAACGCTATCGCGGCGGCACCGCCGGTCATCTGTGGGTCGATGCGACCGGTGGCGGAACGTTCGCGCGCCTCGGCGCAGACCTCGGCGGCAATCTCGTGTGGCCGATGTGGCACGGCGAACGCGTCGCGTTCCTCTCCGATCACGAAGGCATCGGCAACCTCTACTCGGCGCGCCCCGACGGTTCGGACGTGAAGCGATTGACGGACGAACGCGACTACTTCGCGCGCTTTCCCGCGACCGACGGGAAGCGCATCGTCTACGCCTGCGGCGGCGAGATCGTCGTGCTCGATCCCGACGGCGGCGCACCCGTTCGCGTGGCGATCGAAACGCCGTCGGCCGCGCCGCAAACCGCGCGCCGCTTCGTCGATGCCGCCGATCTGCTCGAAACCTACGCGCCGTCACCGGACGGCAAAGCGCTGGCGCTGGTCTCGCGCGGCCACGCCTATACGATGCCACTGTGGGAAGCGGCGGTCAGCGAACTCGGTGGGAACATCGCCGCCCGCCGGCGCGCGATCGTCTGGCTGCACGACGGCACGCGCGTTGCCTACGTCGACGACGCGGCCGGTTTCGAACGCATCGCCGTCGAGCCGGTCGATCAAAGCACGCCCGCGGCGTACGTGACGGCCGTCGACGTCGGCCGCATCACCGAACTCGTTGCCTCACCGTGCGGCGAGCGGCTTGCGTTTGCCAATCATCGCCACGAACTCTTCGTCCTCGATCTCGGCAGCGAGCCGCGTAAGCTCGACGCGAGCCAAGCCTGGCGTTGCATCGATCTGGCGTTCTCGCCCGACGGCAAGTGGCTCGCCTACGTCGTCGCGCCCAAGTCGAACACGATGATCGTGCGCATCGCCGATTGCGAGACCGGCACGGTCGTCGATGCGACGGAAGCGCTGCGCGAAGATCGCGCGCCCGCTTGGGATCCCGAAGGGAAGTACCTCTACTTTATCTCGGCGCGCGATTTCAACCCGATCTACGATGCGCTGCAATTCGACCTGAGCTTTCCGCACGCGATGCGGCCGTACGTCGTAACGCTGCGCCGCGACGTGCCCAACCCGTTCGTCGCCGTGCCCGCGCCGCTGCATACGGCCAAGGACGACGAGGACGAGGACGACGATGAAGACGGCGGCGACGATAAGCCCAAGAAAGCGCCGAAGCCGATCCTCATCGATACCGACGGCCTCGCGCACCGCATCCTCGCGTTTCCGGTCGAAGAGGGCAGCTACGCCCACGTGGCGGGTGTGAAGGGCCGCGCGATCTTCTCGCGCTTTCCGGTGCGCGGCATCAAAGCGTCGCGCCACGACGACGACGAAGAAGGCGGGGTGCTCGTCGCCTACGACTTCACGGCCGAACGCAGCGCGACCCTGGCCGGCGACATCGACGGCTTCGTGCTCGGCAGCGATGCGCGCACGCTGGTCTACGAATCGCACGGGAAACTCCGCGCGATCGACGCCGGCGGCGAACTGCCCGAAGAAGATCCCGAAGAAAAGCCCGCTACCGAAACGAATCGCCGCAGCGGTTGGCTCGATTTGAGCCGCATCGGCGTGCTGGTCGAACCGCGCACCGAGTGGGCTCAAATGCTGCGCGAAGCGTGGCGGCTGCAGCGCGAACAGTTCTGGGACCCGCAGATGTCGGGCGTCGATTGGAACGCGGTGCTCGCGCGCTACGAAGCGCTGCTCCCGCGTATCCGAACGCGCGCCGAACTCTCCGATCTCATCTGGGAGATGCAGGGCGAGCTCGGCACCTCGCACGCCTACGAAATGGGCGGCGACGTGCGCGTTCCGCCGCAGTACCGCCGCGGATTTCTCGGCGCCGACTACGTCTGGGACGCCAAGCGCAACGCGTACCGCATCGAGGCGATCCTGCGGGGCGACTCGTGGAACCGCGGCGACGATTCCCCGCTCGCCGAACCCGGTCTCGACGTGCGGGCCGGCGATGCAATCGTCGCGATCGCCGGGGCGCACACTTCGCAAACGCGCACGCCCGACGAACTGCTCGTCAACTTAGCCGGCCGCGACGTCGCGATCGACATCGAACGCGACGGCACGACGCGCCGCGTTTTGGTGCACGCGTTACGCGACGAGCGCATGCTCCGCTATCGCGCGTGGGTGACGGCCAACCGCCGGCTCGTCCACGAACGCACGAACGGCCGCGTCGGCTACGTCCACATCCCCGACATGGGACCGTGGGGATTCGCCGAGTTCCATCGCGGCTACCTGACCGAATTCGAACGCGACGGGTTGATCGTCGACGTGCGCTACAACCGCGGCGGTCACGTCTCGCCCTTGCTCCTCGAAAAGCTGGCGCGCAAGCGCGTCGGCTACGACGTCTCGCGTTACGGGCCGCCGCAGCCCTATCCGCCGGAGTCGCTCGGCGGTCCGATGATCGCGCTCACCAACCAGTTTGCGGGTTCCGACGGCGACATCTTCTCGCACTGCTTCAAGCTCTACGGGCTCGGGTCGCTGGTCGGCATGCGAACGTGGGGCGGCGTGGTCGGGATCAACCCCTATCACGAACTCGTCGACGGCACCGTGACGACGCAGCCGGAGTATTCGTTCTGGTTCGTCGACGCCGGCTGGCAGGTCGAAAATTACGGGACCGATCCCGACGTCGAAGTCGACATCGCCCCGCAAGACAGCGCGGCCGGCCGCGACCCGCAGATGGAAATGGCCCTGAAGCTGATCGGCGAGGCGATGACCCATGTCCCGCCGCGGCCCGTCTTCCCGCCCTTTCCCAATCGCGCGCACCAGCCGCCGCGCTGAGCGTTTGCCACGATGATCGGCGCGGCAGTCCGGCGCGGGTTGCTGACAAACTTCCCGCTCGGCGCGCCGCTCGCCATCGTCGCGCCGGACGGCGCCTTCGACGACGTTGTTGCCGCGCGCAACGACCCGGCGACAACGCTCCACGTCATCGGACCCGAACGCGAAATGGTTACGGGCGTGCCGGTCACGAGCCCGAACGTCATCGTCGAGGGGCTCGACGCCGTAGCGGATCCGATCGCGCTGCTGACCGCGTTGCGCGCGGCGGCGCCGGCGGCACGATTGTTCGCGCTGGTGAGTAACGCCGCCCATCTGCCGGCGCTGGCTGCGTACTTCGCCGGCGCCGCGATTGCGGCTGCGCACCCGCTCGTTCGGGCCGACGTCGAACGCATGCTGGCCGCCGCCGCCTGGAACGTGATCGCGGTCGAACCGGTCGCGGGTGAAGCGCCGTTTGCGCCCGAGATCCCCGGTAAGGTGCAACTCGGAGCGCTGACGTTTGCGCTCGATGACGCGGCCACGATCGAACGCGTTCGCCCGGCGGCATTCCTAGCTATTGCCGATCCGGCATGATCTTCGATTGCTTCACGTTCTACGACGAACTCGATCTGCTCGAGCTGCGCTTGCGGATTCTCGAAGGAGTCGTGGATCGTTTCGTGCTCTGCGAAGCACCGTTCACATTTCGGGGCGATCCGAAACCGCTGGCCTTCGCGAATTCCGGCGATCGCTTCGCGCGCTGGCGCGACCGGATCGTTCCGTTGGTCTATCCGCTCGCGGCGAGCCCGAACCCGTGGGTCAACGAGTGGGGCCAGCGCGACCATCTGATCGCCGGACTCACGGGGTGCGACGACGAAGATCTGGTGCTGATCGGTGATTGCGACGAGATCCCCGACCCCGCAAACGTTGCGCTCCGGCCCGCGCGGCGCGGCATCCTCGCGCACCGGCAACGCTACTCGGCGGGTTTCGTCAACCGCGTCGCCGCCGAGCCGTGGATCGGAACGCGGTCGCTTGCGGCGGGCGACATCGCGCGCTACCGGACGTTGAGCGAAGTGCGAAAGCAACCGCGCGAGACGCTCGCGTTCGTCGATGGCGGCTGGCACTTCACGTCGCTCGGCGGCGCGGCCGCGCAAGCAAAGAAGATCGGCTCCGCCTCCCACGCCGAGGTCGATCTGCCGTACTTCCGTGACCTCCGGCGGCTGGAAGTCACGTTCGCGCACGCCGTCGACGTGCGCTTGCTGCCGATCGATGCGACGTTTCCGGCGCCGATTCGCGAGGATCCGTACTGGCAGCCCTACATCTGGCAGGGACCCTCGTCCGGAGATCCCGCGCTCGCCGGCGGCCTCGAGCACGCCCACGGCTGCTTGGCCTACGTTCCCGGCGACGCGGCGAGCGTCGCGGTCCTGACCGGTGAACCGGCTCCGTGGAACGCCGCCGGCAGCGAGCGCTTCGGTCCACGCTGGGGCGGCGCGCTCGCCGGTCCGGCGGATCTGGAGCGCTCCGGCGGGGAGGGGCCGGATTGGGTGGTGGTCGACCACCTCGAACGGTTTCCGGCCGGCGTCCTCGCCCGGATCGGCCGGCGCGGCGCGAGCGTCGTTGCCTTCGCGCGGAACGTGCGCTCGTTTGCGACGTTCCGCGACGTCCTCGGCGGCGGCAGCTTTCCGCCCGGGTCGGCGCCGGGGCTGGCCGAATACCGCGTTCAAATCGACGCCGCCGGCTATGCCGTGGACCGGATGGACCAGCTCCGCGTCGCCGAAGCGTTCGTCGTCTGGCCAAGCATGCCGGAGGTTATGTACGGCGTGGAGGTCGGGCCGATCGGGATCGGCGAGATCGCGCGCGACGACCTGCGGACCTTCCTGACCGACGCGTTCATCTTCATCCTGAGCCCGGTATCCGTTTGACCCTCCGGCCCCAGCGTGGTATGATTCCCGGGCCGAAGCAGGGTCGAGAGACCCTCACCGGATGCCTCACGGCGATCCGGTCGCAACCTCAGGAGCCCGTCGGCACGGACTCATGACGAGCGGAGATGTTTCGGCATCCCGTTCTTTTGTTTTTGTCAGGAGTAAAGCCCATAGCACGACCGCTACGCGTCAACGACCAGATCCGTATCCGCACCGTTCGAGTGATCGACGATGAAGGGACCCAGCTCGGCGTGATGCCGACCGAGGAAGCGATGAACCTCGCGCGCTCGAAAGGGCTCGACCTCATCGAAGTCTCGCCCACCGCGGTTCCGCCAGTCTGTCGCGTCGGTGATTACGGTCGTCTCAAGTACGAGCAATCGAAGAAAGACAAAGACGCGCGCAAGAAGCAGAAAAACTTCGAACTGCGCGAGGTCAAATTGCGACCGAAGATCGACACGCACGACTACGAAGTCAAAGCGAAGATGGCCGAACGGCTGCTTCTGGACGGCGGAAAAGTCAAAGTGACGATCATGTTCCGCGGTCGCGAGATCACCTACACGTCGTACGGAAAACGGTTGCTCGATCGCATCTCGGTGGATCTCGCAAACAGCGCGATCGTCGAGCGCGACGCGAAGCTCGAAGGCAAGAACATGTTTCTCATCCTCGCCCCGCGGCAAACGCCGCTCGGCCCGCCGCGATTCGTTCACCACAAGGACGAAGCCGCGCCGACCGTCGAGCAGGCCGAGCACATCGGCGAGCACGTGGAAGACCATCACGACGAAGAACACCCGGACGCCGAACTAACGGAACACGAAACACCACCAGTCGAGGGAGCTCATGCCTAAGATCAAGACGCACCGCGGGACCGCGAAGCGAGTGAAGGTTAGCGCGAACGGCATCGTTACGCACCGTCACCAATTCAGCGGCTGCGGCCATATCCTCAGCAAAAAGTCGCGTAAGCGCAAGCGGAATTTCCGCAAGGACCAGCCCGTTTTCGCCGGCGATCTGAAGCGCTTTGCGCCCCAGATCCCCTACCTGCTTTAAACTTGGAGTAACGATCGATGGCACGAATTAAGCGCGGCGTTCACGGAATCAAGCATCGCCGCAAAGTGATGAAGCTCGTCAAGGGCTTCCGCGCGGCACGCCGCCGCAATTACCGCGTCGCAAACGAAGCGCTGCTCCATTCGCTGGCGTATTCGTATCGCGACCGCCGCGTTCGCAAGCGCGACTTCCGCTCGCTCTGGATCGCCCGCATCAACGCGGCCGCCCGGCGCGAAGGCCTGACCTATTCGCGTCTGATCGCCGGACTCAAGAAGAGCGGCGTCGTCGTGAACCGCAAGACCCTGGCCGAACTCGCCGTCCACGACCAAGCCGCGTTCGCGCAGCTGTTGACGACCGCGAAGAACGCCTTCGGAGCGACCTCCGCCGCCTAACGGCCCCGCTCCGTTGCACTCGAAGAGACCGGCGCGCGCCGGTCTCTTTTGCTATGCTACGACGATGAACGAACGCGAAACGCTGCAGCGCTGGGTCGATGAGTCTCCGTTCGGCCCGTGGTGGGGGCTGCAGGTCGAGACGGCGGGCGCGGGGATGGCGAGCGTGCGGCTTCCGTACCGGGCGGAATTACAACGGCTGGGCGGGGTGTTGCACGGCGGCTGTGCGATGGTCGTCGCCGATGTGGCGATGTGGATTGCAATCATCGCTGCGGTCGACGGCGGCGAACGCGCCGTTACCATTCACTTCGCGACCGATTACCTCGCGCCCGCGCGCGGCGACATCATCGCCAGCGCCCGTTTGCTCAAAGTGGGCCGCCGCCTCATCGTCGGCTCCGTCGATACGCGCGCGCTCGACGGCACGCTGGTCGCCGTGCACCAGGTGACGTATGCGCTGCCCGGCCGAACTCAGTAGCGCTCGTCGATGAAGATGCGCTTGGCGATCCAGACGAGGAACCCGCCGAGGATGAGCACGCCGAGCACGAAGACGATCGAATCGAGAACGACGCTCTGCGTCGACACGCCGCCCACCGGCTGTTCGGGCGCGGTCAACTTGGGCACGGCATCCGCCAGCGCGTAGAGTAACCGCGTCATATCGGGCGCACGAAGACGGTGACCGTCGTCCAGCCGGCCGCGGCGAAGTGCAACTGCAGCGGGAAGCGCTCGTTCGGATGTAGATCGTGGCGTAACCCGATCGCCATGAGGTGATAGCCGCCGGGTGCCAGCGTCGTGCTGCCGTGGGCCGGGATCGGCACGGCCGTGACGCGCTGCATCGACATCACGCCGGTCATCTTCATGCCGTTCATCGACGCGCTCCCGTCCATCGAGCGGTGCAATTCGACCGTGCGCGCCACCGGCGTGCGCGCGGCATCGAGCCGATCCGCCGCCGCGCCGCGATTGGCAATGCGCAGGTAGACGACGCCGGTGCCGATCGCCGGCCGCGACCACGCATTGGAGAGTACGATCGCGGCGAGCGCGAGCACGTTCACGAGCGCGCCTGCTTCATCAGCACGGCGAGCTCATCCGGCGAATCGCTCCAGTCACCGGTTCCGCGCAGCCGCCCGTCCGGCGAGATGAACTGCACCGCCGAACTGTGCGCGACGATGTATCCGTTCGCACTGCCCGTACCGGAAGCGGCTTGATGGTAGACGTGATAGGCGGCGTAGACCGGATCCAGCTGCGCCTCGGTCCCGGTCAGGCCGGCGAACGTGGGATCGAAGAGGTGCACGTAGCGTTTGAGCGTCGCCGGGTCGTCGCGCGCCGGATCGACGGTGACGAGCACGACGTCGAACGCCTCGCTGCCCCCTCCGAGCTTGCGTTTCGCGCGCGCGAGCGCCGCGAGCGTCGTCGGGCACACGTCCGGGCAGTGCGCGTAGCCGAAAAAGAGCGCGATCGCGTGACCGCGATGCGCCGAGAGCGTATACGGCCGGCCGTCTTGATCGGTCAACGTGAAATCGGGCGCCGCCGGTCCGCTCGGCAAAAAGACGCGCAACAACACGGCGCCCGCACACACGAGCACGAGCACGACGGCAGCAAGTTGAGCGACCCGGTTGCTCGACATCAGAGCTCAGTCATACCCTTTTCGGGAGCCGCGCGCAAAGAGAAGTGTCGGCTTCAGAGCCGCGCGATGACCGCTGCCGCCGGCACCGGCTTCTCGAGAGCATGGTAACTCGCGGCAATATCGAGCACCGGTTGGAGCAAGCGCGGGTCGAGACTCGTATCGTAGCGCGCCCGCCGCATCCCGCCCGTCTTGTCGGGATCGAGTTTGGCGTATTTTACCAGCATCGGCAACGTCAGATCGCGATGCGCGTTGGCCCAGCGCGCAGCCTCGCCGATGGCGCGCACGAGCCGGCGCGCGGTGTCCCCGTTGTTCGCAATCCAGTCGTGATTGCTAAACCACAAGCTGACCAAGAAATGACTTCCGATCGCATCGTACGGACTTGCGATGATGCGTAACTCCGGCAGTACCTGTGACATGACGGGCTCGGCCAGATACGCGCCCGCGACCGCACCGCGCGCGATCGCCGGGGCCATCTCGGCAAACGGCATCTCGACGAGTTTGACCTTTTGCGCATCGGCACCGTGCTGGGTGAGCCACGCGCGCAACGCGACCGCACTGATCGATGCGAGCGTGATGACGCCGAGCGTCTGCCCTTCGAAATCTTTCGCCGTCCGAATCGTGGAATTTTTGCCGACGCAAAGCTCGGTCGTACTATCTTCGGGCGTGTAGAGTCCGCCCCCGGCAATCGCGCTGATCGGTACGCCGCGATTGTACGCGTTCCCGAGTTGCACGAGATCGGTCAGCCCGACGTCGAGCGCACCGCTCGCGACGGCCGACGTCACGGGACCGCTGCCCGGGAACACGGTAACGGCAACGTCGAGACCGGCGCGCTGATAAAATCCGCCGTCGGCGGCAAAAAACGCGATCGCGAACGTATCGGACGCCGGCGCTCCGATGCGAATCTGCGCCGTTTGGGCCGCCGCAGCGCGCGGCGCGACGGTGGCCGCGCCCAGCATCGTCAGCGCGGCCGCACGCGTCAACCGTGCTGCGATGTCAACCTGCCGGTACGGCTTCGCGCCGTTCGAGCGCCGCCAGTTGCTTCACGAGCTTGCGAGCTGCGAGCGCCGCCGCATCCCCGGGGATACTCAGCTCGATATGGTCGGGCGGCAACCGCCCCAAGCGTGCTTCCTGGGCATTTAGCGCAGCAACGTCCTGATCGAAAATCCAGCTCGAGCCCGTCTGCCACGCTTCGCTGACCGCCGGATCGTCGAGGGCGTAGTCGCGCGCGACGGCCCAGTTGTAACGCGTGCGCGTGGCGATCTCGGGCGTGACGCAGTGGATCACGACGAAGTTCAGCGTCGGGTAGCCCGGTTCGGTCGACGCGGCCATCGCGCGCGTGAGCACCATTGAGGGTGGGTGGAACTCGGCGATCTGCGTGCGGTCGATGCGCGCGCTAACGCCGAACTTCGCGAACAGCGCGGGCGGCGGGATGTTCTTCATCAAGCGGGTCGCGCGCACGCAGCCGGGCAGGACGTCCGTGACGATCGGCGTCTCGGCGACCGAACTGTTGCCGATCGTCTCCGGGTGCAAGAACGCTTCGTGCGAGAGATCCATCAGGTTCTCGATCAGCAACTGCGCGCGGCCCTCGAGGATCTTCGTGCCGTGAACGGCGGTCCAGGCCGATGTGCCCAGCCACCGCTCGGTAATCTTGGCCGGATCGGCGCCGCCCGGATCACCGGCGTAGAGCCAGATCAAGCCGCCGCGTTCTTCGAGCGGGAACGACCGCACGCGCATCGCGGCCGGCGCGCGCTGCTCGCCCGGAACCCGCGCGCACGCGCCGTCGCAACCGAACGTGATGCCGTGATAACCGCACTCGATCTGGTCGCCCTTCAGGCGGCCGAGCGCGAGCGGGTATTGCCGGTGCGGACAGGTGCCTTCGAGCGCGACGGGCGTGCCGTCTTCCCGGCGATAGAATACGATCGGGATGCCGCAGATCCAGCGCTCGACGAGATCGCGACCGATCTCTTCACTCCACGCGGCCGCATACCAAGCGTTCCGGACGAACGGAATCTGTTCCATGCATTCAACCGTGCGACGCAGCGGGGGGCCGGCCCTGGCGCGTCAAGCCGGGCCGATGCGGTGCTTGCGGTCGGCCGGCATGTGATCGCTATCGATGATGTCGACCAGCGTCGCGAACGCGCGCCGAGCGGGCGGCTTGACCGGTTCGATGATGTCGTGCGACCAGCCGAGGCCGCTCAACCGGTGCACCGCGATCGAAGCGCCGGCCGTGCGCCAGTCCTCGGCCAGACGCTGCGCGGTCCGGTTGTTCACCGACGTCTCGCCATCGTTGATCACGATGTCGATCGCCCGGATCTGCGGCGCGCGGTGCGCGTCATCGCGCGCCCGGTCGGCGATCGCGATGCCCGCCCGTAACGCCACCAGCGGATAGCGCGGGTAGCCGTGTAGCGGTTCGAGCCGTTCGCGCGCGACGGGATCCCACCACAAAAAGACATTGGGCACGAACGCCATCGCCCACAGCAGCAATGGATGCAGTTCGTGCGGTACGCCGGCGATCCCCAAGAACGGGGCGACCGCAACGACGCGCGCCGTCGGCGGCCCGTACGACGCAACATCCAGCGCGAGCGTCGCGCCCAGCGAGTGCCCGGCGATCGTCACGTCTTCGCCGAGTTCCACGACCGCGCGCACGATCGCGGCCACGTCATCCACCAGTGCCCGCACGCGAATCGCGCGCAGCGCCGTCGTCATGCGATCGGCGTGACCGTGCAACAGCAACCGCGGCACGACGACCGTCCGGCCGCGCGCGGCCAGCTCCTCGGCAACCGCGCGCCACGCCGGGGGGCTCGCGGTGAGCCCGTGCAGCAAGATCACGGCACCCGCGCCGGCCGTGCCGGGATAGACCTGCGAGCGCATCGCTGCCGCGACGTCCGGTTCGGCGTCGTCGCGCGCGCGTAGATACGCTACGAGCTCGTCGATAGTTGCCGTAGTGCCCACAGGACGGCGATCTGCGTCTTCGCGTCGCGCAGCTCGTCGCGTTCGATCATCTCGCGCACGCGGTTCAACGGAAAGGTCGCAACCTCGATCTCTTCTTCCGCGTCCGGTTCGGGTTCGCCGGCGTCGTAGCTGTCGGTATGAAAGAAGTGCAGCAGCTCGTTGCAAAATCCCGGGGCCGAGTACGCCGACCACAGCCGGTGCACCACCCGCGCACGATAGCCCGTCTCCTCGCGCAGTTCGCGAATCGCCGCTTGCTCGGGCGTCTCGTCCCCATCGATACCGCCCGCGCAGATTTCCCACGTGTCCGCGCCGATCGCGTGCCGATGCTGGCGCACCAGGACGATCTCATCGGGCGCGGGTTGCGCGATGACCACGACGGCGCCGCTATGTTCGACGATCTCGAGTTCGTACGTACCGCTGCGCGTTTCGACCGTATCGACGCGCAGGTTGATGACGCGACCCTCGTAGATGCGCCTCGACCCAACCACCTTCATCGGTTACGGCACGACCGTGTTGGCGAGCTCTTCCAGAACGGTCGGCCGGTGCGGGTTCCAGCCCAGTTCGCGGCGCGCTTTCTCGGCGCTCACCTGCAGATCCATCGCGAATGCCTCGGCGAGCGGACCCATCACCGCGCGCGCGTTCTCATAGGTGAGGTGTTCGATCGCGCCGTTGCCGCCGCCGGCGCGCGAGGCCGCGCGCGCGATCTCGACGTATGGCACCGCTGCGCCGTTGACGGCGTTGTAGATGCCGCTAGCGGCAGGCTGTTCGACCGCGGCGGCATAGAGTTCGGCTAACGCATCGACGCGCACGGTCGACCAGCGATTGCGCCCGTCACCGACGACTCGCACCGGTCCCGGATTCGCGCTGGCGACGAGCCATCCGACGAGCCCGGCACCATCTCCGTAAACGACCGTCGGCCGGATGACGACGGCGCGAATTCCGCGTTCGCGCAACGCCAGCACGCGTTCTTCGTGCGCCGGCCGCCAGGCCACGATCGCGATCGGCTTGCACGGCGCATCCTCGTCGACGACTGCGTCGCCGCGATCGCCGTACACCCACGCGCCGCTCGTATACACGATCGCGTGGTCGTTTGGTGCGACGCGCGCGAGCACGTCGATCATGCGCGCTTCGAGCGCGACGCTCTCGGCTGATGTCATACCGGCGATGTGCACGGTCGCGTCGTGTTCGCGCGTCGCGAGTTCGATCACGTCGAGCGAATCAAGCCCGCCGTGGACCGCCTCGGCACCCAACCCGCGGACCGTCGCGGCGGCAGCGTCGCTGCGCGCGAGTGCGGCCACGTGATGTCCGCGCCGGCGCAGTTCGGCGACTACCGAGCGGCCGATGTAGCCGCTCCCGCCGGTAACGAAGATCCGCATCAATTCCCTCCGGCGGCTGCCCGTGACGCCGCAAGCGTAATCAGGTCGAAGACGAGCGCAATTTCAGCTGCTGCAATGCACGAGCCGTATACCCAGCGGGCCGGCAGCAGGACGGCCCAGAGTGCCAGCACCGCGGCCACCAGGTACGCCCCGGCCTTCGTGACGTTGACGCGCGCCTCGGGACTCACCGGGTCGTAGACGGCCCGGATGCCGTTCACGGCGAGGTAGACGAGGCCGGCTGCAATCAGCCAGCCCCACGGTTTGTGCTGCCCAAGCATCACGAGCACGTTATGACCCCCGAAGGCGACCAGGACGGCAATGACCGCCAGCGCCGCGATCTCCACGATTCGTGCCCGTTTCATCCGGCCGGATCGGTTCGGCAAGGCGGTGACGAGTCCGCCGTGAAGGTCGCGCGGTGGCCACCGTGCTCAGCCCGCACAACCCGCGCATCGAGCGCGTCCGCGACCTGCGCACGCCCCGCGTACGGCGCGAACGCGGCCGATTCGTGTTCGAGGGGCCGACGCTGCTGGCGGAAGCGCTGAACAGCGGCCTTGCGATCGAGGAGCTCTACGGCACGGAGGCGGCCCTGGCCGGCCACACGGAGCTGGTCGCAGCTCTCGAAGGCGCCGGTACCCCCGTGTTCGTGCTACCGGAACGCGCGTTGGCGCGCCTCTCCGACGTCGAGACGCCGCCCGGACTGGTGGCGGTAGCCGTGCAGCCGTCGAGCGACGTGGCGACGATTCTGGAGCGTCCGGGGGCCGTGCTGCTGCTCGCCGGGATCAACGATCCCGGGAATGCCGGCACGCTGCTGCGCTCGGCCGAGGCGTTCGGGGCCGCCGGCGTGCTGTTCGGACGCGGCGGCGTCGATCCGTTCGCCCCCAAGGTCATCCGCGCCGCGATGGGCTCGCTCTTCCGTCTCCCGGTCGCCGCGGTAACCGCGGGCGAGCTTCTGGAGGCCGCCGCAGCGGCCGGACGGCCCGTCGTGGCCGCCACGCTGGACGGGGAGGCGCTGGCGACCGCTACGCTGCCCGTAAACGCCGTTTTCGCCGTCGGAAACGAGCGCCACGGCGTCGGCGGCTTCCTTGCCCGCTGGGACCGCGCCGTCCGCATCGAGCAAGCAAGCTCGACCGAAAGTTTGAACGCGGCGGTCGCCGGAAGCATCCTGCTCTACACCCTATCTTTGCGCCGCTAACCCCCCAACCGCCGCAAAGGGCCAAAAATAGGTGCTTGTCAAGACTTGGCGGCGGTTATCCACAGGGCGTATACTCCGCCTAGATTTCGCGAACACCCACTCGACCGAGAGAGGAATCGTCGACCGATGCGCACTTCGGAACTATTCTGGAAACTGTTCGCCACGACCGGATCGATCAAGGCGTACTTGGTCTATCGCCGACTGAATCCGACGGCGGCCTCCAGCGCGGGGTAGCCACGGGGGAGCCACCACACGAGAAGCCCTCATGATCCCGCGTAAGAACGCCTGGTCGAAGGACCGGGCGTTTTGCTTTGTCCAACATCGGCGTTCGGCATGACGGACCTCGCAATGACCCTCTCGGCGCTCGAAGACCGGCTCACCGCCGAGCTGGCCGGCGTCGCCGACGAACGCGCGCTCGAGGAACTCCGCGTCCGGTTCCTCGGCCGCAGCGGCGAGGTGACGGCGATCCGGCGCGGCATCGGCGCCTTGCCGGCCGAAGAACGCCCCAACGCCGGCAAAGTGATCAATGCGGCGGTCGAAGGCATGGAATCGGCACTGGCGATCGCCGCGCACCGCCTGGGCGACGCGCAGCTGGAGACCCAGCTCTCCGAGACGATCGACGTCACGCTGCCCGGCCCGCCGGCGCGCATCGGATCGATCCACCCGATCCGGCGCGTCATGCAAGACATCGGCGGCTATTTCACGCGGCTCGGCTTCGCCGTGCTGCAAGGTCCGGAGATCGAGACCGACGCCAACAATTTCGACGCGCTGAACATTCCGCCCGATCATCCGGCGCGCGAGGGCTTGGACTCGTTCTATCTGCGGCCCGATCTCGTGCTGCGCACGCACACCTCGCCGATGCAAGTGCGCGCGATGCGCGAATCGGGACCGCCGATCGCGATCATCGTGCCGGGCAAAGCGTACCGCCGCGATGCGGTCGACGCGCGGCATCTCTACCAATTCCATCAAGTCGAAGGCTTGATGGTCGGGCCGGACATTCACTTCGGCCATCTCAAGGGCGTGTTGACCGGAATGATGCGCGAACTCTTCGGACCCAAACAAGACGTGCGCTTCCGGCCGTCGTTCTTTCCGTTCACCGAACCCAGTGCCGAGATCGACACGACGTGCCCGGGGTGTTCCGGAAGCGGACGCCGCAGCGCTGCGACGTGCCGCACGTGCGGCGGATCGGGCTGGATCGAGATCGGCGGTTCGGGGATGGTGCATCCGAACGTCTTGCGCACGGTTGGGTACGATCCCGAGCGCGTCGCCGGCTGGGCCTTCGGCTGCGGACTCGAACGCCTCGCGATGGTGCGCTACGAAATGAACGACATCCGCGACTTCGTTGAAAACACGCCGGCCTTCTTAGAGCAAACGGCGTGAGCGCCTGATGCGCGTTCCGATTTCCTGGCTGCGCGATTACGTGCTGTTACCGCACGACGCTAGCGAGATCGTTTCGCGTTTGGCAACGCTCGGCTTTCCGGTCGACGCGATCGAGACGCGGCCCACGATCACCGGCGTCGTCGTCGGCCGTATCGCGCAGATCGAGAAACACCCCAACGCCGATCGGCTGGTCGTGTGTACGATCGACATCGGCGGCAACCGGACCCTGACGATTGCGACCGCGGCCACCAACGTCGCCGAAGGGCAAGTGATTCCGGTTGCAACGATCGGCGCGCGGCTGCCCGAATTGACGATCGAACCGCGCAAGATGCGCGGGGTCGCCTCCGAGGGAATGCTCTGTTCGGCCGGCGAGCTGGCGCTCGAAGCGGACTGGTTCGAAGACGGCATCATGCAGATCGATCGCGATTTGCCGCTGGGATCGAACGTCGTCGAGATGTTGGGCCTCGCCGATCCGGTACTCGACGTCGACGTGACGCCCAATCGCGTCGATGCGATGTCGATGCTAGGCCTGGCGCGCGAACTCGCCGCGTCCTTCGAGGTTCCGTTGCGCGAACCGGCGACGACGGTCGCGACGGCCGGCGAAACGGACGACGTGCGCGTGACGCTCGAGAGCGTCGACGCCCGCCGCTACGTGGCGCAGCGCGTCGGCGGGCTCGCGGTACGGCCCGCGCCGGCCTGGATGCGCGTGCGGCTGGCACTCGCCGGTCAGCGCCCGATCAACAACCTGGTCGACGTCTCGAATTTCGTGATGCTCGAAACCGGGCAGCCGCTGCACTTCTTCGATTACGACAAGATCGCGAACGCGCACATCATCGTGCGCGATGCAAGACCGGGCGAACATCTGACGACGCTCGACGGCGTCGACCGCGCGCTCGATGCGACCGCGCTCCTGATTGCGGACGAAACGCAGGCGACGGGCCTGGCGGGCCTGATGGGCGGCCAGGTCAGTGAAGTGAGCGCGACGACGCGCGAGATCGTGATCGAAAGCGCGAACTTCACCGGTCCGCGCGTCCGCCGCATGAGCGTGAAGCTCGGATTGCGCAGCGAAGCCTCAACGCGTAACGAGAAGAATCTTCCGCCCGCGCTGACCGATCTCGGCGCGGCCCGCGCCGCCGTGTTGTTGGCTGCCGAGGGCGGAGCCGTGCGCGCCCCCAAACCCTACGGCGCGCAACTCACCGCAGCCGCACCGATCGCGCTCCCGAAGAACGATGTCGAACGGCTGCTCGGATTCGCGCTCGAGGATGCGGCGGTCGTGCGCGCGCTGCAATCGCTCGGCTTCACCGTCGAGGATCGCGGCCTGACGTTTTCCGTAACGGCGCCGGCGTGGCGCAGCGACATCGCGATTGCGGCCGACGTCGTCGAGGAAATCGCGCGCGTCGTCGGCTACGACCGGCTCGAAGGCGTGATGCCCGCCGTCGGCGTGCAGCCGCTCTCGAGTGAGGTCTACGATCGCGATAACCGCCTGGCGGCGACGCTCGCCGGCCTCGGTTATCGCGAGTGCATGACCCTCGCCCTGCAGCCGGCCGCCGTCGCCGAGCGCGATCGCGCACTGGGCTTAGAGATCCCGCCGGTCGCCGAGATCATCAACCCGCTCTCCGACGACCAGCGCTATTTGCGGTATGCGATGCTGCACGCGCACCTGGCCATGGCGGCCCGCGACCGGTTGCGCCCGTATCGCACGTTCGAGATCGGCCACATCTTCGCCGATGCGCAGCCGCATCCGACCGAACGCAACGTCGCGCTCCTCGTTGCGGCGTCCGCGCGCACCGACGAGCCGGCCTGGCGGAGTACCTCGTACGCCGCGCTGCTCGCGGACGTTCTCGCGGCGATACGCGCGCTGACGGGGAAGACCGCCGACGTCGCCCGCGCGACGGCGCCGTGGATGCATCCCGGGAAAACTGCGAAGGTCTCGCTCGACGGCAAGGTCGTCGCGATGGTCGGCGTCGTCGATCCGCGCTTGCTGCGAGCCTACGATATCGACGACGACGTCGTGGCGGCCGGCCTCGACATCGAGGCGCTCCCGCAGCGCACGATCGCGCCGTTCGTGCCGCCCTCGCGCTTCCCGCCCGTCGAGCGCGACCTCGCGATCGTGCTCGGTGCGGACGTCGCGGCAGCCGATGTTTTGCATGCGGTGCGCGCGCACGCCGGCGTGCGCAATGCCGAGATCTTCGATGAGTACCGCGGCGCGCAGATCGACGTAGCGAAGAAATCGCTCGCGGTGCGTGTGACGTTGCAGCGCGACGACGCCACCCTGACCGACGCCATCGCCGAAGAGACGATTTCGGCAATCGTGGGCGACCTGCGTCAACGCTTCGAAGCGACCCTGCGCGGATGACGCTGGCCTGGCCCGATCTGGTCATCGGCGGGATCACGGTCTTCTTTGCCGTCAGAGGTTTCAAAAAAGGCTTCGTCTCCGAACTCGCGGGAGCGGTCGCGGTCTTCGTCGCGATCATCGCCGCATTCCAGTACAACGGATCGTTCGACGGCCCCGTGGCTGCGATCACCCGGCTTAGCCACGGCTCCGCGCACGCGGCCGGCCTGCTGATCTTCGCGATCATTGCCTACGCGATCGTCATGCTGATCGCGTGGCTCTTGGGCCGCGTCGCAAAGCTCCCGGTGATCGGGGTTGCCAACGGCATCGCGGGGGCCGTACTAGGCGCGTGCAAAGCGCTCTTCGGCGCGTTTCTCGTGCTCTACGCCGTGCTGTTCTTTCCGCTGCCGGGCGACTTGCGCAAAGATTTGCACCGCTCGGCGCTGGTCTCGCTAGTCACCCAACCCGACGCGCGGGTCGACGCTGCGGTCCGGGGCATCATGCCATGGTTCGTCCGCCCGATCTTGACCCCGTTCTTCATCCGCCATCACGTGTAACAAATGGGGCGCCGCTCACGCAGGAGCGCGACCGCTCGGCATGCCAAGAGAGGCGGACGATGAAGACGAAGATTACGGGCGAAACGCTACCGGTCTTGGAGATCGGACTCGAAGCCGGCGATAAAATCGTGGCCGAGCCCGGCGAGTTCTCGTGGATGACCCAAACGGTCACGATGAACACAACGGCGATGACGGCCGGCGCCAAGGGCCTTTTCGGCGTGCTGGGGCGGGCGCTCTCAGGCGGCGGCCTGTTCATGACCGAGTTCACCGCGCCGGCCGGTACCGGGCTCGTGGCGTTCGCGGCCAAAGTGCCGGGCCGCATCATGGAAGTGGCCGTGACGCCGGGTCAGGGCTACTTGATCCATCGCCACGGCTTCTTGTGCGCGACCCAGGGCGTCGAATTGACGATGGGCTTCCAGCGGTCGCTTGGCGCGGGGGTCTTCGGCGGCGACGGCTTCATCATGCAGAAACTCAGCGGATCGTGCACCGCATGGGTCGAGCTCGGCGGCGAGGTTATCACCTACGACCTCGCGGCCGGTGAGACCATTCAGGCCCATCCGGGCCACGTCGGCATGTTCAGCGAGTCGATCAACTTCGACGTCACGCTTTTGCCGGGCATCAGCAACATGTTCTTCGGCGGCGACGGACTCTTCGTCGCCCGCCTGACCGGGCCGGGAAAAGTCTGGCTCCAATCGCTGACGCTGCCCAATCTCGCACACGCGATCTCACCCTATCTGGGCGGCCGCGAAGCGCAGCAACAAGTCACGCAAACCGGGATCGCCGGCGGCATCGCGGGCTCCGTTCTGGGCGGTCTCTTCGGAAACAACCGCTAGCGGGTGAGCGCGCGGCGCATCGTCAGCCTGCTGCCGAGCGCGACGGAGATTCTCTTCGCGATCGGCGCGGGCGACCGCGTCGCGGGCGTCACCCACGAGTGCGACTTCCCGCCCGCGGCCCGCACGCGCGTTGCGTTGACCTCGTCGCTGCTACCGGGCGACGCCGTGACTGCCGGTGCCATCGATCGCCACGTCCGCGCGAGCGTGCATTCCGGCTCGAGTTTGTACGCGCTGGACGCGGACCGTTTGTCGCAACTCGATCCCGATCTGATCGTCACGCAAGAGCTGTGCGCGGTCTGCGCCGTTTCCTACGAGATCGTCGAGCGCGCGGCGAAGCGGCTGCGCGGCGATCCGCGCGTCGTCTCGCTCGAGCCGACCTCACTCGAGGATGTGTACGCTACGATCGCCTTTCTCGGCGAGCTCACCGGGCACGAACGCCGCGCCGCAGAGGTCGTGGCGGGATTGCGCGCGCGCGAAGAGGTGTTGCGCAGAACGCCGCGCGACGTGCGGCCGCGCGCGCTGATCCTGGAATGGACCGAGCCGCCGATGAGCGGCGGACATTGGACGCCGGGCCTGGTCGAACTCGCGGGCGGCACCCCGCTGCTCGCGCATCCCGGTGCGAACTCGCAAACGCTCGAATGGGACGCGATCGCGCAAGCCGATCCCGATGTGATCGTCGTCGTCCCGTGCGGCTTCGATCTCGCGCACGCGCGGACGGCGGTCGACGAACTCGCACCCAACGCAACGTGGAACGCGTTGCGTGCAAAAACAAACGGTCACGCCTACGTGCTGGACGGCAACGCCTACGTCAACCGTCCGGGTCCGCGACTGATCGACAGCGCCGAACGATTCGCGTGGGCGTTCGACGACGCAGCGGCGCTACACACGACGGCACCGCAGCCGTCGGGAATCGCCCGCATCGGCCGCTAGTGGCCGGCCTTTTTCGGCCCGGGCGCGAGTTTTTCGATCTCGGCCAGTTCGCCGGCCGTGAACGTCCAGGTCGCGGCGTTGACGTTCTGCGCGATTTGTTCCGGATTGCTCGCGCCCGCGATCACGCTGGCGACCGTCGGACGCGAAAGCAGCCACGAGAATGCAAGCTCGAGCAGCGTGTGTCCGTGGGCTTCGGCAAATGCGCCGAGGCGCTCGGCCGTGGCCAGATTGTCGTCGTTGAGGAACACGTCCATCAAGGATTTCGTCGTGGTCAGGCGCGACCCGGCCGGCTTCGCGCCGCCGCGATACTTGCCGCTGAGTAAGCCGCTGGCCAGTGGAAAATACGGGAGGAAGCCGAGTCCGGCCGCGACCATCGCCGGCATCTGCTCGCGCTCGATGCCGCGCGCGATCAAACTGTATTCGTCTTGGCATGAGATGAACGCCGGACGGTTGAGGTGCTTGGCGGTCCACACGGCTTCCGTCACTTGCCAGGCAGCGAAGTTCGAGCAGCCGGCGTAACGAATTTTTCCTTGCGTCATCAGGTCGTCCAGCGCGCAGATCGTCTCTTCGATCGGCGTGAGCGGATCGGGCGTGTGCACTTGGTAGAGGTCGATCCAGTCGGTCTTGAGCCGGCGCAAGCTCCCTTCGACCGCCGCCATGATGTAGCGCCGCGAGGCGCCGCTCTGCAGTCCGGCTGCATCCATCGGCAATCCGAACTTCGTCGCGACGACGACGTCGGCGCGGCGCCGTCCGAGCGCGTCGCCGAGCAATTCTTCGGACTTGCCCGCCGACGCGACCGGGTAGCGGTCGGCCGTATCGAAGAGCGTGATGCCGTTGGTGAGCGCAGCTTGCACGACGATCCGCGACGATGACGGATCGAGCCGTCCGCCGAGGTTGTTGCAGCCGAGGCCGACCGCCGAAACGCGCAGCCCCGACGAGCCGAGATTGCGGAGTTCCACTAGTAATTCTCCAGCGGATCTTTGACCATCTTGTACGTTTCGAACTCGGTATTGACCATGCGTCCGTCTTTGCGCTCGGTGCGGCGGATGTAGATGTTCTGGTCGAGGTCGCGCGTTTGCGGATCGACCATGATCGGTCCGCGCGGGCTTTCCAGCTTCATCCCGCGCAGGAGTTGCATCGTGCGGTCGGGATCGACCTTACCGCCCTGCAACTCGACGACTTTATAGATCGCCGCCATCGTGTCGTAGGCCGCGACCGCTGCAAAATCGGGACGGATGCCTTGACCCGAGACCGCGAGGTAGTCTTTCACGAACCGCGCGTTGAGTGCTGAGGGATGGGTGGCCGAATAGTGGAACGACGTGATCAGGCCTTGGGCCGCATCGCCGATGACCAGCAGGTCGTCCTCGCCGACGAGCCCGCCTTCGCCGATCAACGTGATGCCCTTCGCATCGAGCCCCATCTCTTTCCACGTGCGCATGAACTGCGCCGGACCCGAGCCTGAGGGCACGAACGCGAACACGCCGTCCGGCTTCGGAGTTGCGTCCTTCACGCGTTGGATGTAGGCCGTGAAGTCTTTTGCGAACAACGGCGGACGGACGTCGCCCGTGATCTTTCCGCCGAGCGCGGTGAATGCTTTGGTAAACGATTCGCCGGCATCGATTCCGGTTTGGTAATCCGATTCCAACGTATAAACGTTTCTCAAGCCGTGCGTGTAGGCGTAGAGCGCGAGCGGTGAGGTGAGCTGGCCGCTCGTCATGCCGAGTCGCACCATATACGGCGCGTCCTTCATGATATTGACGGTCGTCGAATTCACGATGAAGACCGGCATTTTTGCCTCGGTCGAGACGAGGCCGACGGCGACCGCTTCGGGCGAATATGCGATCCCCATGATCACGTCGACGTGGTCGTTGATGATCAGCTCTTGCGCGATGCGCCGGGCGGTTTCGGGACTCATTTGGCCCGTGTCGCGCCGGATCAGTTCGACTTTGCGGCCGGCAACCGTATCGCCGTGTTCTTTCTGGAAGGCCGCGATGCCGAAGTTGAGCCCCTCGCCGGCGCGCGCGTTGTCGCCGCTGAAGGAGAACATCACGCCGATCTTTAGCGGCGGTGCATCCACGGCACCCGCGCGCTGCAACGGCAACGTCAACAGCGCAAAGGCGGCCAGCGCGGAAACCCAACGATGCATCATGCCCGGGGGTTATGCCGCGTTGATCTGACTCGCCTCCAGGAACACCCGCAGTGCGGCCTGCACGCCGCTACCGACGTGAATTTTCAGCCCCGCGCCAAGCAACTCCATCTCGAGCGCGCCGAGCATCCCCAGCACGTCCGTCTGCGAGATGTCGCCCATCGTCCCGATGCGGATAATTTTCCCCGCCAACCGCCCCTGACCGCCGCCGAGCACGAAGCCGCGTTCGACGCGCATCGTCTTACGAATCGCATCGCCGTCGATGCCCGCCGGAACGTCGAGCGCCGTTACCGTCACCGACCGCACCCCGGGCTGCGCGAACAGCTCGAGTCCCAACGTCTGGGCGGCGGCGATGATGCCGTTCGTGTAGAGCTGGTGCCGCGCCCACACGTTCTCCGGGCCGCTCGCCGCATAGCGATCGAGCGCAACGTCCATCGCGAAGCACTGCGAAACCGGCGGCGTGGCCGGCGTCTGCCCGATCGCTGCGAACTCGCGCGCCTTACGCAAATCGAAGTAGTAGCGCGGCCCGCCGGCTCGCTCCATCTTTTCCCACGCGCGCGGCGACACCGCGACCATGGCGAGACCGGGCGGAACGCCGAGCGCTTTTTGCGAGGCGGCGACGACGACGTCGAAGCCCCACGCGTCCATCGTGAACTCGCTCGCGGCGAGACCGCTGACCGAATCGACGAGCACCAGCGCGCCGTGCGCGCGGATCGCATCGGCGAGCGGACCCATCACGTTCTGCACGCCGGTCGACGTCTCGTTGTGCGTGAGGATCACGCCCTTGATCTCGCGCTTGGCGTCTGCGTCGAGACGCGCTTTGAGCGCTTGCGCGTCGACGCCGTGGCCCCACGCGGTCGGCAGCACTTCGACGTCGACGCCCCAGGTGCGCGCGATCTCGGCGAAGCGATCGCCGAACACGCCGACCGGGCAGCACAGCACTTTTTCGCCCGGACCAAACATGTTGGTCATCGCCGCTTCGAGGCCGCCCGTTCCCGACGAGCCGAGCACCACGACGTCGCCGCTCGTTCCGAAAACCGGCTTGAGCTTGCGCGCGATTGATTCCAGCAGCACTTTGAACTCGGGACCGCGATGATCGATCATCGGCTTCCCCATCGCGGCGAGCACGGGCTCGGTGACGGTCACGGGGCCAGGGATGAACAACAGCTGCTTGGACACGATTCCTCCGGCGGACGACGGTACGGGAATGTTGTATCCTGCGGACATGCAGTCCCCCGACACCGTTCGCCTCAGCCTCTGCTCGCGATTCGGCGGGTGCGCGAGTAAGGTCGGCGCTCCCGATCTCGCCCGGGTCCTCGCCGGCGTGCGCTTTCCGACCGATCCGAGGCTGCTCGTCGGGCTCACCACGAGCGACGATGCGGGCGTCTACCAGTTGACCCGGGACCTGGCGATCGTGCAGACGGTCGATTTCTTCACGCCGATCGTCGACGACCCGTTCGACTTCGGCCGGATCGCTGCCACGAACGCGCTCAGCGACGTCTACGCGATGGGCGGAACGCCGATCACCGCCCTCAATATCGCCGCTTTCCCGATCGACACGCTCGATGGCGAGATCCTCGGGCGGATCCTCGAGGGCGGCGTCGCGGTCGCGGTCGCTGCGGGCGTCGTTATCCTCGGGGGGCACACGGTCAAGGACGAAGAGCCGAAGTACGGGATGGCCGTGACCGGAACGATCCACCCCGGCAAGATCGTTACCAACGCCGGCGCGCGGACGGGCGACCACCTGTTGCTGACCAAGCCGATCGGCGCCGGCATTCTGACGACCGCGCGGCGACGCGACGGGATCCCCGAATCCGACCTTGCACCGGCAATCGCCGAGATGACGCGCCTCAATGCCGCCGCGCGCGACACGATGCTGGCTCACAACGCCCACGCGGCAACCGACATCACCGGCTTCGGCTTGCTCGGCCACGCCGCCGAAATGGCGCGCGCATCGCGCGTCGGCGTCGAGATCGAATCGGCGTCCGTGCCGCTCTTTCCGCGCGTACTCGAACTGATCGATCTCGACTTCGTGCCGGCCGGCACCGAGGGCAACCTCGTGTTTCACGGCGAGTTCACGTCGTACGCCGATCATGTGACCGGCGCGATCCGCGTTGCGCTCTCGGACGCGATGACGTCCGGCGGCTTGTTGATCGCGGCCGAACCACACGAGATTCGCAAAATGTATCTCGAACTGGCGCCGACGCATGCGTGCGCGGTCATCGGACGCATCACCGAAGACGGCGACGGTACGATCTCCGTCCTCTGACCTTGCCGCCGCCGGAGCCGCGCGTGAACGGTAGGCATGACATCGTTCGTTCACTATGGTTCGCTGGCCGTCGCCGCACCGGCGCAGCGTGACTTCGATCGTGCGGTCGCGTATCTGCGCCGCGATCCGGTGGAGCGATCGTTGTTCGACCGGCTCGAACACGGTGCGCAACGGGTCACGCTCACGACGAATCGGCACGACGCGGACGACTTCGATCCGAACACCCACGCGATCCACTGGGACCCGCACAGCGCGCTGCAGACCGGCAACGGCGGGCGACAGTCACCCGCGCTCGGACTCGGGCATGAGGTCGATCACGCGGTGCACGACGGTCCGCGCGAATGGCAACGCGCGCAAACGTTCGATCCGCGCTTCGACACGGCCGAAGAGCGGCGCGTGATCACGGGCTCCGAGCGGCACGCCGCGCGTACGCTCGGCGAGGGCGTGCGCCACGATCACGCCGGCGCGACGTACCGGGTCGACTCTCCGACGACGATGGCGCTGATCGCCTGAGGAGCACGGCCGCCGGCGCGCGAATGCAGCACGCATGTTCGCGTTCTTTCTCTCCACCCTGATCGCGGCCGCCGGAGAACCGGCGTACTTGGCCTCGTGTCCGGTCGAGCAGACCCGCGTCCTCTCGACGTCAGCGCCGATCGCGCCGGACGACATTCATCCAACCAACCGCCGGGTGCGGCTCCTGCTCGACCTCGGCAGCGATGGACGGCTGCGGCACGCCGCGATCACCGAATCGTCCGGCGACGCGGTGTTCGACGCCGCAGCGCTCGACGCGGCCGGGCGCTTCCGGTTCGCCCCGCCGACGCAGGGCTGCATCAGCACGAGTTCGATCGTGCCCGAAGAATTCAACGTCCCGCTCATCACGCTCGCGCGGCCGGCGCCGGGCGGTTCCGGTAACCCGGTGGTGGCGACCGCGGCACCGGATAGCACCATTGCAATCTGCACGACGTCGTTCGTGCAACTGACGGGCCTCGACGTTCCCGATCAGCGTCAAGCTCCCGGAACGGTCGCGATCGACGTCGGCCTCGACGCGGCGGCGCACGTCACGAGCGTCAAGCTCGCACACTCCAGCGGAAACGCAAAGACGGACGCGGCCGGAACCTCGGCGGCGCACGACGCGCAGTACGCGTTCACGCTACCGCCGGGGTGCCGCGCCAAACCCACGACCTACCGGCTCGAACTCACGTATCGCTAATTGCGTTTGCGCGCTGCGGCGCCGACCGGCGCGCGCCGCTTGCGGCTCTCCGGCCGGCCGCGTTTGTGCGTGCTCGGCCGTAAGGCCACAACGTTGTTACCGCGGCGGCCCTCTTCGGGAACGCCCAGCAACACCGGCGTGATGATTCGCTTGCCGAGCGCGTGCATGAACACTTCGCTCAGTTCTTCCACAAACGAGAACCCGATCGCGTCGCGCACTTCCTTCGGCACGTCGTCGAGGTCCATCTCGTTGCGTTTCGGCAAGAGGATCTTCTTGATCCCCGCGCGCTTCGCACCGAGCACTTTTTCCTTGACGCCGCCGATCGGCAGCACTTGACCCGTCAACGTGACTTCGCCCGTCATCGCGAGATCGCTATCGACTTTAGTGTTTGTTAGCAACGATGCGATCGAGGTCGCCATCGCGATGCCCGCGCTCGGACCATCTTTCGGAATGGCGCCGGCCGGCACGTGAATGTGCAGATCGTGCTTCGCGAAGTAGTCATCCGGTAAGCCGAGTTCGGCCTGGCGCGACCGCAAGAATGAAACGGCGGCGGTCGCCGATTCTTTCATCACGTCGCCGAGCTGGCCCGTTAGCGTGAGCTTTCCGGTCCCCGGCATCGCGGTCGTCTCGATGAAGAGAATGTCGCCGCCTACCGGCGTGTAGGCCAGTCCCGTTGCGACGCCGATCGATGCGACCCGCTTCTTCACTTCGTTGTAGAAGCGTGGTTTGGAGAGGTAATCGACAATGGATTCGGGCTTGATCCGGGCGCGGTACTTGGGATCCTCGGCGATCTTGCGCGCAACCTTACGGAAACACGTGCCGATCTCGCGCTCGAGGTTACGAACGCCGGCTTCGCGCGTGTAGTCGTTGATGATCGTGCGGATCGCCGGATCGGTAATACCGACCTGGATTTCCTTGAGTCCATTCGCTTTTTTCTGCTTGGGCACGAGGTAGCGCTTGGCGATCTGGAGCTTCTCCATCTCGGTGTAACCCGAGAGCGAGATGATTTCCATGCGGTCGCGCAGCGCACCCGAGATCGAGTCCAGCGTGTTGGCCGTGCAGATGAACAGCACGCGCGAGAGGTCGAGCGGCAGATCGAGGTAGTGATCGCGGAACGAGTTGTTTTGCTCCGGATCGAGGACTTCGAGCAGCGCCGACTGCGGGTCGCCGCGATAGTCGCCGCCGACCTTGTCGATCTCGTCGATCATCATGACCGGGTTGTTCGTCCCGGCGTCGCGCAGCGCGCGCACGATCGTTCCCGGCATCGCACCGATGTAGGTGCGCCGGTGACCGCGGATTTCGGCTTCGTCGCGAACGCCGCCGACCGAAAGCCGCACGAACTTACGGCCCATCGCCTTGGCGATGGATTGTCCGAGCGACGTCTTGCCGACGCCGGGCGGTCCGACGAAGCACAGGATCGGACCGGTCAGCTTATTTTTGAGCTTGCCGACGGCCAGATACTCGACGATGCGGTCCTTGATCTTCTCGAGATCGTAATGATCCTCATCGAGGATCGCGCGGGCTTTAGCGATGTCGATCTGATCCGAGGTGGACTTGCTCCACGGCAATTGCACGAGCCAATCCAAGTACGTGCGGATGACGCTGTACTCGGGGCTCGCCGTCGGCACTTTTACCAGCCGGTCGAGTTCGCGGTCGGCCGCTTTCTTGACATCCTCCGGCATTCCGGCTTCGTCGATCTTCTTGCGCAGCTCGTTCGTTTCGGCTTGCTGCGGATCGGTTTCGCCGAGTTCTTCCTGTATCGCGCGCAACTGCTGACGCAGATAGAATTCGCGTTGATTCTTCTCCATCTCGCGCTGGATGTCGGACTGAATCTTGTGGCCGAGCTCCACCACCGCGAGTTCCTTGGTGATGAGCATCGTGATCTTGCGCAGGCGCCGCTCGGTGTTGCGTTCTTCGAGGATCGCTTGGCGGTCGGCTGTGTCGAGGCGCATCGTCGAG
>Ga0182015_10001237_pt1 | contig 34473 bp, 29 predicted proteins | sample 712P3MmetaG_FD_120478 | JGI IMG/M metagenome (GOLD analysis project Ga0182015, IMG submission 120478) | Permafrost microbial communities from Stordalen Mire, Sweden - 712P3M metaG | ecosystem: Environmental > Terrestrial > Soil > Wetlands > Permafrost | place: Sweden: Stordalen | collected...
CCCTGTTCGGGGGCGCCCTTGACAGCTCCCCGCGTCACCACCGGAGGGTTACGCAGATGGAAAGCAATTAATAAGGTAGGCCGCCACGTCGGCCTTGACTTTTATGACCTTCTCATAGAAGGCCTTAGCGCTCAGAACCCCAGTCGATGGAAGGTGCTGATCCGTTTGTGTGTTTCAACAAACGGGAGATAACGGTCTTCCGCAAGCAAATCAGGGTCATTGCAGCTTCCGGCGTGTTCCTTGCCGAGCTAATCGATTCGAGGAACTCCCTCGCGAGAGCAACAATGCAGGGTTCTGGACGCACTGCTCCCGCAAAACTGTGCTTGGGCAGATCGCTGCTATATCAAGTACAACGTGGATAGCCTCCGGGACGCGAAGAAGGGCCCCGATTATTCGTCAGCGGTTGAAGCGTCTCATATTGGCTGTTCACTTCCGCAGAACGCGCCATATTACCAAGCCTCCCCGAGTTTTCCAAATACCTGATGGATTTGCTTACTACCAGGACAAGCTTACGGCCCGTCGCGGCAAAGCGTGATCCATCCCCGCATTCATAGCCCGATTAGATCGATTCGTTCTGGCTATGGCAGAGGTCTCGCATCGCCCGCCGCTACCGCTGGAGGGCTCTCTTTGGCGTGCTTCGCAGACCGCGCACGCAGATAGACGGCAATCGCATCAGTAAACACGACCGCGCCCTTATCGTTCAGATGATCCCTGTCTGCGCGAAAATACTCCGGGCCTAATGCTCCGGTTGGCAAAGGGTAGTGGAAATTAACAACCTGCAGCTGAGCTGCGGATGCTAGCAGATCGTTGTACCGGCCAAGGGAGGGCGGTATCAGCAGGACAAACTCAGCTCCATAATGCCGGCAGAGTTGGTCGATCGAATGGAGCCGTGTGCGGGCTTTACCTACCAGCTCATCATCGTCCGCAAGAAGAGTTGTACCGCTATCTGCCAAAGCGTGCAAGGCTGCGCCGTAAGCCGGCGCAGTTCTGTTCAAAATGTAGTTCCTGATCGTCGCGCGACTGGCGTAAAACGCACTCCAATGTGCAAGAAACAGCCCGCTTGTCTGGGTCGCGTCCATTCTGGCATCGTGTGCCACCGGCAGTAGCTCGGGAACACCGAACAGGTGGCGAGCGCTATAGTCGCCAAGCGTTCTCGAACTTACGGTTTGTCCCAAATTCAGGCATACGACGACTACGGAGGGTCGGACTCCCGACGTGAACATGTGATGCAAACCGTAGTACCAATCCAGGTAGTCGGTACTCTCAATGACAAAGCGCACCACTTGCTCACTGGGTGCCATCTCGCTGCGGAGCTTGGGATAATCCAGACCCCGCAGGAGCAGTGAATTTCCTACAAGTAAAACCGTGGGAAGGGAGCCAGGAGCGGAAGCGCGAATGGACATTGCCTGGGTTTCGTCGTTGTGGATCCTTTCCTCAATCTGACTGACTCGCGGGAAGGCGTAGCGTGATAATGCCTCGGCGCCAAGCAGCACCATAACTAGAGACAGAATGACAGCCACGGTCGCTTGGCGAATCTGCAGGTTCATTTTGGCGGTGAGTGTTGAACCTTTCGCCGGGTCAGAATTGGAAATAGATGAACGCATTAGTCTCACTTGCCGCGAAGGCGACCATCAGGACCGCCATGACGACCGAAGCGCATACCGGAACTGCAAGCTGTGCTTTTTCAAAAACGTATTCTTCTCCATAAGCCTCGAGCCGGCAATCAACCAGAATCATGATTCCCGAAACCGCGGCAAGGAAAAGTATTTCCGGACCGTACTGATGTTGCCAGCGGAACTGCGTGGCGCCCCGCAAGATCTCCAGCACCGCCCTCAAGGATTTCGCCCGAAAGAAAATCCAACTCACGCCTATCACGGTGAGAGTCAACAGGCGACTGTACCAGGCGGATACATTCCCTTTCGGCAAAAAGAAGCGCTCCACCGAAAGCCACCCCCCCTGGATTCCTCCCCAGACGACAAACGTCCAATTTGCGCCGTGCCACAACCCGCCAAGCAGCATGGTCAGCATCAGATTGATATAAGTGCGGGTCGTGCCCTTTCGATTTCCTCCGAGAGGGATGTAGAGATAATCCCGAAGCCATGTACTCAGGCTGATGTGCCAACGCCGCCAAAAGTCCTGGAGGCTTCTCGCCAAGTAAGGTTGGCGGAAATTCAGCATGAAATGAAACCCAAGCAGTTGGGCTGAGCCCCGGGCAAGATCACTGTATCCGCTGAAATCACCGTAAATTTGCCAGGCGAAAGCATAGACGCCGATGAAAGTAGAAAAAAAATTCGATCCTAACCGTCCGTCAAAGGCGAGGTTGGCGAGGTTAGCGCAACTGTCGGCGATCACCGTCTTGCGAAAAAGTCCAGAAACGATCAGCATGCAGCCATCAAAGAATAGCCGTTCCTGAAAAGTTCGTGGTCGCTGTACCTGCGGAAGAAGGTGAGATGGCCGCTGGATCGGGCCGGCGATCAGATGAGGAAAAAGCGTGATAAACAGGCCATAGTCTACGAAAGACCTGGAAGGCTCAAGTTCTCCTTTATAAACATCCACGACATAGGCCACTTCCTGGAAGGTGTAGAACGAGATCCCGGGAGGCAGGATAATTTTCAAGAAAAACATTGGAACGTTGTGCACGCCCAATGTGATCAGCATGGTTGCGAAAGAATCCACGAAGAAGTTGCAGTACTTGAAGAATCCCAGCAACCCGAAGTTTATGCAGAGTGAGACGATCAGCAGATTGCGGCGTCGGTCGTGCCGAGACTCGTTCGAAATTCGTTGCGCGATCAGATAGTCGATGATCGTTGAGAAAATCATCAACAACAAGAATCGCCAGTCCCACCACCCGTAGAAGAAATAACTTGCACACAGCAGGAAGACGTTCTGGCGGCGCCAACCTAACCGCCAGTAAACGAAAACCACGAGAGACAGGAAAAGGAAATAAATTGGGGTGTCGAAGAGCAAGGCGGAAGGAGAACCTTGAGAAGGACCCTCTCCTAGAATGTGACGAATCTAGCAGCGCCGTGCAGCCCTGTCAAGGCCCCGCTGGTGGCCCCGCTGTTGGCTTGTTTCGCAAGGAGTTTCGACGCTCGACGAGCCCTGTTCTTGGACGTATCTGCACAGCCGAAGCGTTGTGGCAAATGCGCCTTGGCGAATATTTGCGAGGTGCGGCGAAATCGGTGATGGGCAACGGACTATATGACCACTTCCGCAATCTCTCTTGCTGCGTTCGCCATAGACTCGAATCATGGGCTAAGGATAGAACTGCGTAGTCCCTTCCGAGCGGTAGTGGCCGGTTGCGCCGGTGCTCCGTCTCTAAGTGTCCAGGGCCGCGATTGAAGGACCGGTTTGACCCGCGACAGACTGGCCCCGTCGTTTCGCTCTTCCCTTTCACACCCAGAAGATTTGGCCGTTGTTGAGTATCCAGCTTACGGCTTTGGCCGTGGTCTTTGGGTTTTGGGTGGGGTTGCCCTCTCGAGTATCTAGAGGGACACGGTCTTCGGGTATCTGTCTCAGTCTCCCTTCGGTGGTTAGAGTCTCACTACGGACTTTGAACCCTTGGTCCCCCAAAAACTTGTTTCCGAGGGATACACATGTTGTGCGTAAGCGCGGACTTCTTGACTCACGAACGAGAGAATGCGAAGCGAAGTCCCAGTCGCATCCTCCTTCTAACTCTGATCGCGAGCTGCTGTTTCTCATCGATGGGCTGCAATGGACTGCAAGGCAGCTCTCCGTCCTCCTCTCAAGCGGCGGCGCAATCCGTCCCGCTCATTACCATTCAAACTGCGCTGCCCAACAGCGCTGTCGCGAGTAGCTATCATGAGCAACTGTCCGTCAGTGGAGGAGTCGCACCTTACCAATTCCTTGTGGCCCTGGGCCAGTTACCGCCGGGATTGAGTCTCAACCAGCAGACCGGGGAAATTTCCGGAACTCCGACCCTCGCTGGTAACTTCAAATTCGCGATCGAGGTTACGGGCGGCTCCGAACACGGCGTACGCGCCTATACGGTGAAGGTGAATCCCTGTAGCAGCTGTGTCAGCGTTCAGATTTCTCCGACTAGTCCATCGGTTGAAGCAGGTGGGAAGGTACAGTTTGGCGCCGTCGTGGGTGATACGGCTAACACCGGGGTTACCTGGGCGGCCAGCGCAGGCAGCATCTCTGCGAGTGGCTTATTCACTGCTCCGCTCAACACAAGCGCAAAATCGATCACGGTCACTGCCAGCAGTACAGCGGAACCCTCTATTCAAGCCAGCACCTCCGTCACAATCACAAGCGGCAGCGAGCTCACAATTACTACGCCGAGTGTTCCATCCGCTGTAGAATCCATGCCATATTCCGCATTGCTGGCTGCCAGCGGCGGGCGACCTCCTTATCAGTGGAGCATCGCGTCCGGCTCGCTACCGCCGGGTTTGCAGATGGATGGAACGAGTGGAACGCTGTCTGGATCTGCTACCCGAGCGGGAGACTTTACCTTCAGCGTTCGGGGGACCGATTCGGCTTCACACACCGCGGAGCGGAGCCTTTCTCTTGTGGTGTCGGCTTCGGCGGGTACCTGCGGCCCACCGGCTTACAATTGTTCCCGGACTGACTTGAACATCGCTCAACTACCAGCGGCCCCACCCAGCGTGGGTAACCTCGTGGGTGCAAACACAATCGTCACCGACCCACAGTTCGGTAACCAGATCGTGCGAATCACCGATGCGAATTCGAATCCCGAAAAGACATTTAAGAACCGCACATATGTCTCATCCGGTAGCGGAAGTGCGGACGACAATGTCTGGAACATCGACTCCACCCTTCTCGTAGTGCAGGATACCGGCGCAAACTCTCTCCCTTTCACCTTCAATCCGAACACCCTGCAGGCGGCCCGAATGTATGTTTCAAGTTTTCCCGAGACAAACGGACTGTTGCTCAGGGATAGCGGCAACTGGAGCCGCGTAGACCCGAATGTTTTTTACACGGTTGCCGGAACTGCTATCCACAAGTATGACTTTACAGATCGTGCCAATCCCCCATCGCCGCAACCAGTCTACGATTTCAAGAGCAGTAGCAACTGCCTTCCGGCAGGGTTCTCGGTTACGTGGAGGGACAACGGTGGTGTCAGTGGTGATGACACAGTTTTCGGTATGGCTTATTCCAATCGCGGCCCGCAGGGAACGGGCACCTATGCGATCGTTTACAAGGTCGGCAGCGGTTGCAGCATGCTGAACACGGAGACCGGCCAGGTGGTAGGCGATTGGGGAACCAGTGGGAAGATCGACGTACCCGACCGCTGGACGATCCACAACGTGAAGCTGTCGAAAGATGGGAACTGGTTGGTGGTCGTTCCCACACACTGCCTCTCCTACAGTTGTTCCACGGGACCGTACTTCTGGCAGGTTGGAACCGTAAACGTGAATTCGTGCGGAGAGGGCGGATCTTGCAGCGGTCACTGGACTGAAGGATACAGCCATTGGGTCAACTGCGATAATTCTCCAATGTCCAACCAAGTGATCCGATCGTTTCAGCAAGCCACTTCGGTCAGAAACCTTACCTACGACTTCCCGGTTGGGATCACCGTTCCGTTTGATCAGCACCAGTCCTGGAATAACGTCGATCCAGCTGACTCTCTGCCGTTCTTTTCCTCCACCTGGAGTAGCACTAGCCCCTTCCCTGCGCCGTGGTACAACGAAATCATTGCACTCGCGGCGGATGGCACTGACAAGACCTGGCGATTTGCTCACACATTTATTACTGCCAAGTCACAAAGGTTTAGCACCCAATACGCGATTGGCACTGTCTCCCAGGATGGGATGTTCTTCATCTTCTCCTCCGACTGGATGGGTACGCTCGGCTCTGAATCGGGAGCAACAACCTGCACCATCGGCAGCGATTGTCGCGGAGACGTTTTCGTAGTCGAGTTGAAATGATTATTTGCGATCTCGTCTGACGTCTCAGGTAAGTCTAGAAGAACCTAGGACACTACCCACCTAACGTGCCGCGTCAGGCTGCCTCATCGGCCCGCCGACCAAGAGTTTCGGAATTATGCCTTTGACAAACCCTCGGGCATAAGAAAGAGCGTGAATTTAGTCGCTTGGTATCGGTTGAAATCCTTGCCATCCCAAGGTTGTATTTCTCCGTTGTGAGGCAGAACCCAGACGCGATAAGACTTCAGGTCGAGCAGATTGACAACCTCGCTCACAGATGCCCCGTAGCGCGATACCCAATCGACGTGTACTTCAATCGCAATCTTGGGGTGTCGTATGAGGACTTCACTAGCTCCCCGGAGCACATTCGCTTCAAATCCTTCCACGTCGATCTTGAGCATCTGCGGAAAGCCGTATTCACGGGCAAGCTGATTTAAGGTCACGAGTTCAACATCGATCGTTGGCAATGCACTTAGTTTTGGTGGCAATACTCCGCCGTGGTCGCTGTCCTGAAGAAGCGGAATCTTGCCCGTCGAAACACCGACAGCAACTTGGCAAATGGTGACATTCTTCAGCGCGTTGAGTTCGATGTTGCCCTTTAGAATTGCAACATTGTGCGGGTTCGGTTCGATCGAGAGCACGTGGCCGGAATGACGCGCCATACACACCGTCCAGAATCCATGGTGCGCGCCCACATCGAATACGAGATCGTCTGGGGAAAGCATCTGGCCCAGAATGAAGGGCAGTTCCGGCGAAATAACTTTTCTTCGGCCATACCAAAGCTCTCCCGTGGTATCGGCAATGCGAAACGGGAAGGAATCGTCGCCAACAATTCTGGTGATCTTATACGGACGAAACTGCGCTCTCCGTTTCCAGAGAAATACCCTACGGACCAGACGCGCCACGGAATCTGGAGCCATGTCGCGTATGAGATCGCGCAATTTATTGGTCACTACTTTTCTTCTTTGGCTTTGCCTTTATTCTCTCTGCTGGCTTCACCTTGAGCACATCCGCTATCACTTCCTTAAACGGGAGTGGGATGTGCGGGATCGGCTTAGAGTTCGTCATTTTTTTCCTTCCGTCATCGCTTCGTCTCCTGCTGAACTGCTGGCGGAAGGACGAAAAAAGGACGACTTCGCACGATTCCGCTCGTTGGCACGTGCTTCAGTAAACCCTTATCGACCAGTTTCAGTAAAAGTTCCTTGGCGTTATGCCATTTTGGAAGACTGGGGATCAGGCGAAGACATTCGCTTACATTGATCCTGGCGTGCTCTGCTACAAAATTCAGAATACGTTTTTCTTCGATGCTTAGATTGCGAGTTAGGGCCTCGCCGAGCAGTGTACTTTTCTATGACACCATGCAGCTTCGACGACAACGGCTCTTGGCTCATAGTGTAGCGAATCCGGTGCGCCATGAACCATGCGCTCCTGTACGTGACCTTGAGCATTCTGTGAAGTTGGTGGGCGCTCATGCCTTTCTTGCTGGCACAGAGCAGGTGATAAGCCAGCAACCACTTGCTCAGGGGGATATGGGAATCCTCGAAGATCGTTCCCACGGTTACGGTGAACTGCTCACGGCATCCGCCGCACTTCCACACGCCCTTGCGAACGTGGGTGTTCTTCTTGGAAGGCTTTGGCTCTAGGCGGTAGGCATTGTCGATCTGTCCGCAGTGGGGGCAGACCGGACCCTCAGGCCAGCGGAGTTTTTCAACAAACTCCCGCGCCTTATCTTCGTCGCTAAAGCTGAGCGAGTGCGTAAAGATTGAGTTCATCGTTTACCATACGTAAACATTAGTCCAAATGCATGGGTTTGTCAAGTGCATAATTACGGAAATCTATCGGGACAGAAATCAGTTGGGCCAGATTTGAGGACAACAGGAAAGCGCGCAGCAGGCATGTATAGCTCAAAGTAAGCTACTACTCGGAGTCAGACTCCTCCTCTCTTTGCCGCAAACTTTTCCTGATAATAGGCAAATCCATCCAGGTATTTGGAAAACTCAGGAGTATTGGACTTACGGGCCACCCCTATGCGGGGTAGACGGTAGCGGTCGCTAGCATGGCTCACCATTCCAAATTCTGCAATCACGGAACAAGCGTATCCCGCCTGCCTCACCTGCTGGACCTGACTGGGACGGTAATCGCCGGGCATGCCATTGGGGTAACAAAAACAACTCACCGTTCGTCCGAGTCCTTCTTCGATTTGAGTCCGTGACCGGGTCAGCTCATCCCAAGATTCCTCATCCGTGATACTAGAGAGAATGGGATGGGTGACCGTATGCGAGCCTATATCCATCAAGCCGGAATCCGCCATTTCTCGAAGCTCACTCCAGGAACAGGGCGCGAATTTGGCCGGAGGGGTTCTGGGGCAGGGGCGGTCGATGCCCTTCCCCATTGCTTCAATCCAAGCGTTACGCTCTTCTGGCCGCTTCCGATTCAGCGATCGAAAAAAGCCATCCAGCTTGTCGGGCGCAAGCTCCTTGGGAGCGTTGGACTGCTGGCTCAGCCAGATCACCTTATCGGTCCAGATCCAATCTTCCCCGCGGATAAACGAACTCACCACAAAGAAAGTGGCCGGCAACTCAAATTCCTGCAACAGCGGAAATAGAAATTCGTAGCAGCTGCGCCGGCCATCATCAATCGTCAGGGCCACGATGCGCCGGTCCAGATTGCGGCCGGAGGAGAGTTGTTCAACTAGTTGCAACAAGGGAACTACCTGAAAATGCCGGCGCAGGTAAGTAAACTGCAGCCGTATCCCCTCCACATTCAGGGTACCTGGGTCGGTTCCGTTGGGGCCCGAGAAATTGTGATACATGAGGATCCGGGCCATCCCCGCCGACAGAGCTCGCGTGATGGAAAACACCCCGCAAGCCTTAAGTGCGCGGAGTGCGAGCTTACTCATGCAGTACCTTGAACTGAAGCGGTCGCAGCCTCGCGGGATAGTGGTGGGAACAAACGGCCGCGCAATCGCCGGCTGTTTTGTAGGAAGTACCGAAGGTAAATGGACGCATTCGACGCCATAATATCATCGGCTTCGAAAATCTCACCAAGCGTCCTACCGGGGCGGAATTGCACGGTGAAGGGGTGACTTCATGAGTTTCTTTCGTAATCGTCCTGGTCCCGGTTTTGCGGTAATCTAGCAACGTGCATCAAGGTGCGTAAGCTACGACTCAAGGAACAAGGTTTGTCCGGAAGACTCGAATTGACTCAATCCCCCCTCGTTCGCGACGTGTTGACCTTTCTGCGCTGCCCCGTCTGTAAGGGCTCGCTGGCTGAGGCCAATGACGGGCTCACCTGCCCCACGTGCCTTCGCCGATTCCCCGAGGTTCGTGGTGTTCTTCGTTTTGTCGACGTGGGCAACTACGCTGACAGTTTCGGGTACCAATGGAAGCAATTTCAGCGAACGCAATTGGACCAAGCGACCCGGAATCCAAACGAGATCGATTTTGTAAATAAAACCGGCCTGAGGCCGCAAGACTTGAAAGGAAGGCTCGTGTTGGACGTGGGATGCGGCATGGGACGATTCGCCGAGGTAGCGACTCGCTGGGGCGCCCGCGTGGTTGGTATCGACTTTAGCGCGGCCGCCGAAGTCGCGGCTAAGAATCTTTCTGACCGCGACTTCGTTGCATTGCAAGCCGATGTATTCTCGCTCCCTTTCGCCCCCGAAACCTTTGATTGCATTTACAGCATGGGAGTGCTCCACCACACTCCTGACTGCGAGAAGGCCGTTAAACTGCTGTCGCAGTATTTGAAACCAGGGGGAACCCTCGCGGTATGGCTGTACAGCGGCTATAACAATTGGTATCGCTTCAGCGATCAATACCGGAAGATCACCCACCGCATGTCGCCCCGCGCGTTGCACGGTTTTTTTCGGGTTGCTGTGCCCTTCTTTTATTGGATCGATCGCGGACTCCGGATGGTTCCGATCGTCGGCAAACCAGTGGCTGGCGCGATTCACCACGTCTTCCCGGTTAACCGCCATGCCGACGCGGAGATGCGAGTCTTGGACACGCTGGACTGGTACTCGCCCAAGTATCAGTCCAAACACACCTATGAGCAGGTATTTCGCTGGTTTGAAAGCTGTGGACTGGAGGCACTCAGTGTCGGGAACATCGCGGTAGGCGTAAGGGGGAAAAAGCCTCCACGGAGCGAACAGTGAAGGACTAACCGTCCATGTGTCTTATTAGGTATTGATCCAAAGCGATTTCCCTGGAGTCCTTTCGTTAATTACCCAAAAAAACGGGCAACAAATTGACCTCGCGGCAGGTCACGCTGTCTGAGCCGTGGATGTTATCGTCCCCCCAGGATCGTCCATACTAACTTCGCAACTTCATTGACCCAGATCTTGGCAGACTGACGATGCCGCCACCAAGGCTGCTGATACTCCGGGTCCGACACGCCCTCAATGCAGATGCGAATGCTCGAGTCGTGCCTTGTCATACTTTTCCAAATCATGCGTGAACGGCGTGTGTGGTAGTTCGAGGTTACGATTATCACGGACTGCCAATGGTGCACCTGGATGCAAGGGGCAACAGCCCGAGCTTCCTGCCAGGTGGAGTTGACATCCGCGCTGGTCTCGCAAAAGTCGACCCGGGCAGCCAGGTCGCCGCCATAGTTCCGTTCGAGATAGGCTCGGGCAACCGGTGGAATAGACTGGCCCCAATAAGACTCTTTTGGAACGCTGAGCAAGACTCGGTCGGCGATACCTCGCTGCAACAGGTTAATGGCTCCGGCGATGCGCGCCTTTTCCGCAACAGTTGATCCCTGGAGCACGACGGCCGCTTCCACGTGGTCCGGTAGCGGATCGGTGGCAATCAGAAGGTTGCCGCCCCAAACCAGCAAACAAATAGCGATAACCGCCCCAGCGGAGACTAACCATAGTATGCGGAACACGGGCCTAGTCGGCGATGGCATCCCAGTGACTTCGCAATACCGTTCCGTATCGGGTGATCAGAACAAAAAAGTGGCCCGATTGTAGCATGGCGCCCGGACGGTTATCTGGACATCGGCTTCACTTTGTGCCAACCTGAAATGCATTGCCCTTCTAGGCGGTATCAACTTGCGATCCTGCTGCTTTCGCGCCGCCCTGCCAGAGATCGGACCGAACTGAAATGAGCTTAAAGACCCGGGCCTTGAAGAATGTCGCCTCGAGTTGGGGGGGCTTGGCGGTGAACATTGCCGTCGGCTTTTTTCTCTCTCCCTTTATCCTTCACCATCTCGGGGACGAAGCCTTCGGCTTGTGGATTCTGATCTTCTCCTTGACGGGTTATTATGGCATCTTCGATTTCGGAATTCGGTCCTCCCTGGTGCGCTACGTTTCGAAGTTTGAAGCTACGGGCGACAAAGACCAGCTCGCGCGGCTCGTCAATACCAGTCTTTTTACTTACAGCTGCCTCGGTCTGATCTTGGTGCTGCTGACCTTTTTGGGTAGCTTCTATGTAGACCGACTCTTTCACATCCCTCCCACTTTTCTCAAGGACGCCCGAATTCTGTTTCTGCTGGTGGGATGCTCCCTAGCTCTTGGTTTCCCCTTGGGGGTTTCGGGAGGCATTCTGGAGGGACTGCAAAAGTTCTACTTGATGAACTGGACCAACATCGTCGCTACGTTGGTGCGTGCGGCTTTAATCATCTACGTTCTCCGGCACGGTTTGGGACTTCTCGGCGTGGCTTTTATCACCGTTTCCCTGCCTTTGATCACCTCAGTGGTCCGGGCTGTCATTGCCCAGCGGCTGCTGGCCATCTCCTACGGGTGGAAATATGTGGACCGGGAGTCGCTGCGGCAGGTCGCTAACTACGGATCGATTACTTTCATGATTATTGTGGCCGCCCGCTTGCGGTTCAAGACGGACGCCGTCATTATTGGAACGTTCCTCTCGGCGGCAGCCATCACGCACTTCACCATTGGGGCACGCCTGGTGGATTACGCCGGAGAGGTGGTAAGCAGCCTGGCACAGATCTTCACCCCGATGTCCAGTCACTTTCATGCGACTGGTGACTACCATCAGCTTCGCAAGATCTTCGTTTCTGGCAATCGAGCTTGCGCTCTGGTCATGTTTCCCATGGCAGCCGCTCTAGTGGTGATGGGCAAATCGGTGATCGAAGCTTGGGTAGGACAGCGTTACGTATCGAGCTACATCGTCCTTTTGATTGTTCTAATTCCGTCCACGCTGTACCAGGCTCAGTCGACTTCGAACCGCATTTTGTTTGGAATGAGTCTGCATAAGTCCCTGGCGTATGTCGTTCTCATGGAAGGCATCGCCAACGTCATTCTGAGCATCGTGCTGGTTCGGCCTCTGGGGATCGTTGGCGATGCCATTGGCACGGCAATCCCACTCTTATGCACCTCGCTCTTCTTTTTGCCGCGTCACATGTGCCGCCAGCTTAAAATTCCAGTCCGCAAGTTCCTGGTGGACGCCTATTTTTATCCCGTGGTCCTTTGCGTGCCCATGATTTTTGTCCTGGTCTTGATGCAGCGCTTTTTCTATGCTCACCGCTATCCTCAGCTCGTTCTGAATTTGCTGGTGGGTCTCGCGGCCTATGGGATTGGTGTCCTCTGGTACGTTTTGACCCGGGAACCTATGGGGATCCAACTCAAAAACAGGATGTCCCGCTATCTCGGAGGACAGATGGGCGAGCCCGAGTTGTGAGGGATCTGTCGTAACATGTGTTGAGCGAGGTAAAAGCATTCGCGTCAAAACTGATGAGAACCGTGGGTAACGACAAATTAGCGGATGTTATAATTGTGCGCAAGCGTCAAGTTCATGACAGGAACCGCTGGGAGTAGCGCCTCCACACAAGATAGCAACAGATACGCGGACACCGAGCGAAAACGGCGCCCAGTTTTTGTTATGGGCTGTCACCGGTCCGGGACGAATCTTCTTTACGATACCCTGTTATCAGCCGGTGGGTTTGCTATCTACCGCGGTTCTTTGCCTCTCTACGAACTTCTGATACCTCGTTTCGGCTCTCTCAAAAACCCCATCAACCGAGAAAGAATCGTCAACACGTGGATTCGCAGCGAGGGGTTCGTGCGGACTGGTGTGGAGGCTGGGACGCTGTCGTCCAAATTGTTGGCGGAATGCCGGACCGGAGGCGACTTCATTCGCATTGTCATGGACGAGATCGTACAAAACCAAGGCGTACAACGATGGGCGCTTTACGACCCCGACAGCGTGCTGCACGTGCCTCAAATCAAGAAAGACCTGGGCAATCCGCTGTTCATACACATCATCCGTGACGGACGCGACATTGCTCTATCGCTCATGAAGATGGAGGGATTCCGCCCTTTCCCCTGGAGTCAACGAGCGCGTGGATTGCTGGAGACGGCGCTTTACTGGGAATGGATGGTGCAGAAAGGCCGTCAATACGGACGCATGCTTCCTAATGATTACGTCGAAATCCATTACGAAGAACTTGTAACCGAGCCTCGTGGCGTGTTGGCTCGGCTGGGCGAATTCCTTGATCACGACCTGGATTACGAGCGCATTCATAGGATGGGCTTGGGCCGACTTCGCGAATCCAATTCCTCTTTTCTCGGCGATGAGAAAGAAACCAAGAATCCGGTCAACCGCTGGAGGGAAAAACTATCCCATCAGCAGGTGGCGGAACTCGAAGCCGTCATCGGATCGAGCCTGCAGGAGTTCGGCTACCCGTTGACAGTGGAACTGGAACAACGGCGAATTGGGTTTCGGTGGAAATGTCTTTCGTCAATCTATCCTCGCTTTCTTAGTACCAAACATTGGCTTAAATTGAACACCCCCATGGGTCGCTTTGCCGATCTTTCCGCTCTGGGGCTCCATGATTCAGCCTCCGATGCAAGCTGATTGAATTACAAAGTGCCAGCGTCGATGAATTCCGCTGCACTTTCGGGTTCACCCTGCATTGCCAGTCTTCTGATCTCCAATTTAGAATTCCTTTAGTAGTGTCGGGTCCAGGGTACCTGTTATCAGCCCTTCCTCGTCACGATGCAAACACCGCCCGTCGTCAAGGAAAAAGCATGTTATCGTGCGAATCGAAGATATCAATCCTAGCAACGAGACTGTTTCTTCAGTCGTTCACAGCTCTGGGGTTGAGCTTGCTCACTTGTGCGGCGCAGACCCCCAATTCTGCTTCTCCGCCGGGCAATGGATGCGGACCGCCGCAATATTGTGCGCGGACCGACCGGCAAGTTGAACAGTATCCGGACAAACCGCCGGCCATCGGTCCATCAGGATCAATCGTTAGTGACCCGACTTTTGGATCGCGAATTGTGCGAGTCACCGACGGCAGATCGGATCCGGTGCAGGCTGGCCGCCCGCTTTTTACGCCGGCCTCCGCGGAACAGAATTCATGGAACAAGAACTCCACTATGTTCTACATCGACACGTCCGGGGGTTCGTTTCTGCTCTATGATTTCGACCCAGCGACCATGACGGCTCGGCCGGTCGGTACTCCCAAACGAGACTTGGGGGGAGAACCCGAGTTCAGCTTTCAACAGGCCAACGTCCTCTACGGCATGAATCGCCGGGAACGGGTTCTTGAGCAATACGACGCGTCGAGCGGGCGCGCAGCCGAGATAAATGACCCCTCCAAGTGCGTCAAATTTGGGCCCGGTGACTCGGGATATTTAACGAGCGTCAGCGCTGATGACAATCGGTTCCTCGCCGTGCTCGGGCCTCAGCAAGACAAGAATTACATGATTTACGTCTACGATCGAACCCAGGGGTGCCGCTGGTATAACACGCAGACCGGCGAAATTGGCGGCCAGTGGGGCCCCAAAGGCACGATCTCCGTTCCCGACCGCTTTTATCTTCATAACGCTCGCATGGCGAAATCCGGAAGATTCGTTTATATGACGAGGGGGGGGACCGGCAGCATCGGCCATGGCTGGGTAGTTTGGGAAATCGACACGATGAATGTCGGCGTTTGTTCCCAAGGCTGCGGAGGACATCATGTGATGGGCTACTCCCACATTATCGGTCCGTCCGGCGACCTCCATCCGCTGGACGTGTGGTTAAGGCCGCTGAACAAGCTGGAAGCTCACACGCCTCTGATCGAGGGACTGGAGCCAGCCAAAGGATTCTGGTTCGATTCGCATTTCTCCTGGAATAACGCGAATCCGGATGATTCCACTCCCGTGTGCTTTTCCACGTACCGGCCAACCAACCCGGATACCCCCGGAGCGGCGCCTCTCGTGACTGGACCATGGCAGAATGAAATCGACTGCGCGGAGACGGATGGAAAGGCCTTCAAGGTCTGGCGGTTCGCCCACACCTACAGCTCAGCCAGAAACGGCTTCTGGTCGACCCCGCGAGGAAATGTCTCCCAGGATGGACGCTTCTTCATGTTTACTTCCGACTGGGAAGATCAGCTTGGGAAAAAACCGAACGGCAACCAATACCGGACCGACGTTTTCATCGTGGAGCTGAAATGATGGGCTGTGGAGTTTCTCTCTGGGCCTTGAGGGAGCGGTAAGTATCGAGCCATTGTTCGCGAACCTTGGGCCAACGGTAAGACTGCGATTGTTCGTACGCGTTCGTCGCCAGCCGCGCAGAAAGGGCAGGATCTTGCAGCAGCCGTATGACGTTTCTCGCCAAAGCTGAAGCATCTCCCACTTCAGAAAGCAACCCCGTGCACTCGTGCTCAATCAAGTACGGAATGCTCTCTGCCGCAGTGCTAACTACAGGCGTGCCGCACGCAAACGCTTCCTGGATAGAAACCGGCATATTGTCCAACCATGATGCGTTGAGAAAAATGTCCGCCTGGTCGTAAAAGCGCCCGATCTCTTCTCTCGATGCGACTCCGGTGAAATGCACTCCCGAAAGATTCAAATTACGTACGAGACTGCGAATTTCGCCCTCGGAAGGCCCCTTTCCGACCAGATCGAGCCTGGCTTCGGGGAATTGCTTTTGCACCTCGGCAAACGCGCGCACTACTACATCCAGGCCATAGTAAGGATGGAATCCTCGCGTGCAGATCAGGTGTGGACGCAGCGGGCGGCGCTCGCGGAACGAGAACTGGCTCACGTCCACAATATTCGGTATGGCTTGTGTCTCAAGGCCAAACTCCTGAAATACTCGAACCAGATATTCGGAAGGCACCACGAGTCGGTCCGCCTTGGGCAGAATCTGTCTCGCACTACGAAACCGCTGCAGGTGATCCCGCGCCTCGCCGCTGTGATAGTGAATGATCGCCTTCTTCCCCCGAAGCTGGGCGATCCACATCGCCGGTGCAGGCGCGACGAGGAACGACCAGTACGAAGCAGAAAAAATGTGCGCTATATCCGCGTCTCCCAGACCTCCCCACAGCATGAACAGGTAGAGGGGTTGACGAACCAAAGTGCGCAGAAACGGAACATGCTCCACCCAGCGCAGCAGCGACGGAAAGGCCGGATCGATAGGGATGAATCCTACCTCCAGGGCGGGATCGTTCTGCCAGTGACGGCAAAGCAGGTCAGCCTGTACCGACTGACCACCAACATAGCGCAACGAGGCCGCAACGATCATCACCTTGAGTCGGTCTGCCGGACCACTGCTGCGATTTGGCTCCCTCCCTTGGGCTGCCGGAGGGCTCATCCGGCCCATCCGCTCACGCCTACAGAAGCGCTGGGCAACGATTCGTTCGTGCTCAGAACTTTTTCCAGGAAGTTCCGGTGCCACAACTCAAAGATGAGTAAACGCCAGAGGCGGGGTGAGTGATCCCTGCGTCCTTGGAAATGCTCGTCGAGCATTCGCCGAACGCCATTCGCGTTGAAGTATCCTCGCTGCAGCGTCTGCGCATCCAGCAATGTTCCGAGTACGAGATCCTTCAACTCACCGCGCATCCAATGCCCGAGCGGCAACGCGAAGCCTTGCTTCGGTCGGTTTAGAACCTGGCTCGGAACTCCCACACGCTCCGCCAGCTTCTTGAGAATAAACTTCTGTGAACCGTTGCGCATTTTCCATTGTGGGCCCAATGAAGTAACCCACTCCAGAAACACATGGTCCAACATCGGCACCCTGGCTTCGAGCGAGGTTGCCATGCTCATGCGGTCCACTTTGGTGAGGATGTCGCCGGGCAAGTATGTTTTACTGTCCAGATACAGAACCCGGCTCAGTGGATCGTGCGCGGGAGCTTCATCCAAATATTCCCTGAAGCGCTTCAGGGGAGCGCTATCTGAAGCCACAAAATCGTTCGAAAGAACTCCCATCTCCCGCTGGAACGACTGCAGAGAAACGCCTTCGGTATACCGTTCTTCCCAGGGTAACGAGATGCTGTAGGCGAGGTTCCTCCCGGGGACGCGATACGGAATCATGGGATGGACACGGTCGCGATACCAAAGCCCCGCCCATTTTGGAAACCATTTGAAAGATCGATCTTCCAAGTGAATGCGGTAACGATCATATCCGGCGAAGGTTTCGTCTCCACCATCGCCCGACAACGCAACCTTCACGTGCTTTCGCGCCAGGCAAGATATGAAATACGTCGGCAGCATGGAAGAGTCTCCGAAAGGCTCCTCCAAGTGTCGAGTTAACATTTCCACTGTTTCAACGAGATCAGGCTCAAGAATCAACTCATGGTGGTCGGTTCCAAATTTTTGTGCCACCAGTCGCGCATAGGGGGTCTCGTCAAAGTCAGCATGCCTAAATCCAACGGAAAAAGTCTTGACCGGTTGCGATGTAGCCCGTGCCATCAATGCAACGACTGTGGAGGAGTCTGTACCACCGCTCAGCAAGGCCCCGAGAGGAACGTCGGCAATCAGCCGGACACGGACTGCTTCAGCCAGACGAAATTCGAGTTCCTCGAGCAACTCTTCTTCAGAGGCAGGTTCATAAGTGCCATACTGGGGAAAATCCCAGTACTGACGAATGCGCGCTTCGCCCTTCTCGAATTCCAACAAATGTCCGGGAGGCAACTTCTGAATCGGTTGGAATGCCGTCGCCGGATCGGGAATATATCCGAAATACATGTATTGCAGAAGGGCCGGATGATTGAGCTTGGCCAACTCAGGCCGGACGGCCAGAATGGACTTCATTTCCGATGCGAACAGCAAAGCTCCATTGTGTAGCGCGTAATGCAGCGGCTTCTTCCCGACACGATCGCGGGCCAACAGGAGGCGACCAATTCGCTCGTCGTAGAGCGCGAAGGCAAACATGCCCCGCAGTTTATGAACGCACTCCGCCCCATACTCTTCGTAAAGATGAACGATGACTTCGGTATCGGAATGGGTAGAGAAGAGATGTCCGCGGGCCAGCAGTTGGGAGCGCAGTTCCGGGAAGTTATAGATCTCGCCGTTGAAAACAATCGAAATGGTCTTGTCTTCATTGAAGACCGGCTGGTGCCCGCCTTCCAGGTCGATGATGCTCAGCCTGCGCATGCCCAGCCCGACGCCCGCCTTCACGAAGATACCTTCGTCGTCAGGGCCACGGTGCACGATAGCCTCACACATCCGGTGTATGGTGGCGCTATCCACCTCGGCGTCGGAGTGAGCTTGAACGATTCCAGCTATGCCGCACATGCGCTATCCTTTTAGCACCGCTGCAGATTTCTCTTGGTGGAGGGAATCGGACGACGGCGGGCGCACTCGCTTGAGTTGATAATCGCGGTACTCCCCAGGATTCCCTTCCCTTCCGTCACAGGCCGCTAGAATGATATTCACCATCTCTCGCGCGGTAACGAAGTGCAGAATTTCACTCCTCTGTTCCGCACCACCGACCAGTTCGCTTACAAATTTCCGCATGGCGTCGCCGAGCGTGGCTTGTTCATGTCTGGCATCCATGCCGTGGCAGTGCAGTTTGATAAACAACCAATCTGGTCTGCCTTTTACTGTAATTGCCGCCCGTTTCCACAAGTTCAATCGACGCAGGCTAGGCGGATTCGACCCCGTCAGGGCTGCATTGTCGATGCGCCATCGCCGGGAACCACTATCGGCATTGAAGTCCAGCATGAGGGGCCCCTGCACGATCAGAGGAAAGACTTGCGGACTTCTACCTAGCTCCAAATCCCGTCCCTTGCGGTGTGCGGCCCGCACCGCCAGCGGCAATGTGCACTCATAAATCGAATTGATCTTGCTCGTCTGCGCCCAGTGAAAAGACCCGGTTGGCAAGGTCAAGTCGGCGTAGCAACCTGTTTCCGCCAGAACCTGCATCTCGCTATCAACTCCGCAGGCATGCCCCTTGTTAGAGTTCGCCAGAGCAAAGTTGCCATGCACGAAGCTGTAACGAGGCTGGGCTGAGCCACCCCAGTACGAAAGGCAATTGTGCTCGCTGGCGAGTCGGTCGCGGAACTCAATCAGTTGACGTCGGGTATTTTCGGCGGTGTCGGGAGCTTTCATTCCGTGATGAAGGTGAATCTCAATTTCACCCCATCCATCCCGACAATGCTCGGCCAGTTGGGCGATCAGAGCGTGATCGTATTGCTCGGCTGGGTAGTAATACGTGTGGACAAACGGGCGCCCTTCCGCATCGCGGTAGCTTCCGAATTGGCCCGCGTATTCGGAGCACCAGCGCCTCAGGCGGCGCTCTTGTTCGGAGTAGGGAGCGCGGGCCGCACCGTCTTCCGGCACAATCGCCGGTTCGAAGTGGTCAGCCAGGGCAAGGACCAGATGAGTCTTGCTCGGAGCCTGACGACGAGCGAGTCCCTGCCACAGGTAAACTGGCACCCAGCGGCTGAGGTAGGAGAGCTTTTGTCCTGCGCTCACACCACTGCGGCCCCTACGGAAGCGCTCTCTCGGCCGTGCACTCGATCTCTGCGTAATGTTCGTCATCGCTCATTTTGAGACCGAGCGTCTCGTGCTTCGGAATATTTGATCAAGCCCGGGCGCACCGAAGGGCCCCCTATCGTTCGGGTCTGTCCCTTCCACCGTCCGTTCGTTTGATGCGGCAAATCGGGCGCAAAAACTTCGGACTGTTCTCTCTCCTTGGCGATCGCCAACAACACCGACGTATATGCAACAGCAAAATAAGGGAAGTACTGGTACGCCTCAGGCGCAAAGCATGCTCCCACGACGAATCCGACCAGAGTCGCGTATAAAGCTCCAGAGAACAATCCAATCTCAGGGTCATCGCTGGGCATTCGGCGCAACTGTTTAAGGTTGCCGAAACCGCGTGCGAAAAAAAGTACATAGAACACAAAAGCACCGATCCCACCTTCCGCCGCGATCTGAAGATAGGAGACATGAACCTCGCGCCAGGTACCGTTATAGCTTACGAAGTTCCCCAACCCAAGACCCAGAGGATAGTGAGCAACCGCTTTGACACTATCGATCATCAACTGCCGGCGTTGTTCGTAAGAACCGTGGGCGCTCACTTCTATCCCCGTGTCGAGATTGTCCCCGGAGATGGCGACAAAGCGATCTTTCAGCCGCCCCCCGGCAGCGATCCCGACTACCAGGATCACCAATGCGGCCGCGGCAACCAGGTGAATCCGCTTCCCCTTGATGCCGAAGAGCCACAAGCAAACCGCACCCGTAATTAGCAGGTCGATAAATCCGGCGCGCGAGGCGGTCATGAATAAGGCAGCACACATCACCAGCATCGCCGCCGCCCACACCGCTTTGCGGGGAATGCTGCGCGTACTCAACAAAAAGGCGAAGCAGAACGGGAGAGAAAGCACGATCGCGAATGCCAGGTCATTGGGATTGGAATAGATTCCTCCAATCACACCCTCCAATCTGGGATGGGACCGCCCTTTCACCACGGAAACAACAGCTATCACGGCAACCGACGCGGCCTGGATGAAAATGATTCGTCGCAGTCTCACGAAGGTCGTGATCACAAGGAAAGTCAGCACCCATGCGATGAGAGCCTTTGCAAAATCCAGAGTCTTGAAAAATGCACCACCTCTCCACACCGGAGAGAGCACCGCGGAAACGAACAGGGCACCGATGATCCCGAGAAAATAACTTGCTTCCTTGGGCAGATCGCGAAATCCTCGCTTCGATCTCCCAGCGCTGGTTAGAAGCCCTAGCAAGGCGAAGATGGCCGAGATCTTCGCAAGAGGGATATAGGAGGCCCCGGGGATCCAGTCCTCTGGCCGAACACAATAAATCACGTAAAATGCGCTCAACCAGAAGAACGCGCCCTTCAGGGGCTCGCTTTTCGGCGCGACGTTCTGCGGTAACGAGGTGCTTCGAACTTCGTTCTCAAGAACTGCCATCATGATTCCTATGCCCAGCTTGCTATGGATTCTTCAAGCACTGCCCGCTCTCTAACGCGATCGCACTTTCATGTATCCGTTTTGAGGTACTGCCCAGCGCTGCAAGTCACTTCTCACCGGGAGTACGAAAGCATCTACTAATATGGCACACCGCGCATCTAGCGAATCCAGACGGCCTTACGTCCGGTCAGAAAGTTCACGAAAGCGACGGCAGCGGCACTGTTCAGCACCACGAATGTAAGCGCCGCATCCGACATACGTGCTAATGGTCCGCGGCGCAGCTGCAACCACGCCAGCAAACTCAATCCGTAGAATATGGCTTGCAAGGCAAGCGCGCTCCTGTAAACCGGACCGGGGAGGACCATAGAGGCAAGCAGAAGGGTCACCAACGCAAAGGGGACTGCCAGTCTGAGCAACTTGTGACTGACGAATTCGAAACGAACCGGATTCTCGCCGGTCACTAGCCACGGCGCGAACTGCACGAGTTGATAGTTGCCGCTCAGGGTTCGTACTTTGCGGGCGAACTCGCGATCTGCGCCCAAGTCCGGACTATCCCAAGCCCGCGCCCGCGGGTCAAAAACTACACGCTTGCCCTGCCGCACCACTTGCATCGGAAGGTAGACGTCGTCCAGAATGGTCCCTTCCGGTACCGCGCTCAGCAGGTCCCGCCGCACTGCGTAGATCGCGCCTGTCGCTCCCACGACTGAACCCGATTCTGACTCCAGTTCGCGAATCTTTTTTTCAATCCTCCAATACAGTCCCATTCCCTTCACAGCTTCACCAGACTGCGGATCGCCCAACATCAGCGCCCCGCTCACGCAACCTACGGTCGGGTCCGCGAAGTTCTCCATCAAAATGCGAATCGCCTTGGGCTCAATCTTCTGGCGGGCATCGGTAAAAACAACCACCTCCCCTGCAGACAAAGAGATTGCATCATTCAATCCGCAGGCCTTGCCCCGCGATAACTGGTTCATAATGACCTGCACTCGAGGATCATTGGCATGCCCGCGCAGAATGGTTTCAGTACTATCTATCGACCCATCCGAGACCACGATTATCTGATAGCGCTCCTGAGGGTAATCCAGCTCAAGCAGGTTGCGCAGCTTGCTCTCGAGCCATCGTTCTTCATTGCTCACCACCATCACGATGGAAACGAAAGGCTCCTGCGGCGCACGAAGCACCGGCCACGGGAACAATCGGGCTCGTAACCACAACCAGGCCATGTAGCCCACGTAGGCGTATGCAATCAGAAGAGCCGCTGTCCAGAAAATCCACTTCATTTTGCGCCCCGTCCCAGCAGGACGATTTTGATAGTCTCGAACATGATCAACATGTCCAGACCAATGGAGGCGTTCTTGATGTAAAAGAGGTCGTACTGTAACTTCTCTCGAGCGTCGTCCAAAGTGTTGCCATACTTGTACTGCACCTGAGCCCATCCCGTAATGCCGGGGCGAACCATGTGGCGCACGCCGTAAAAGGGTATCTCTTTGGTCAGCCACTCGACAAATTCCGGCCGTTCGGGGCGCGGACCCACGAAATGCATGTCTCCCTTTAACACGCACCACAATTGCGGGATTTCATCGAGGCGCGAGGCACGCAGGAATTTGCCTACACGCGTGATCCGCGGATCGTCATCCGAGGCCCAAGTAGCGCCGGTGTCGGCTTCTGCGTCCTGACGCATCGTACGAAACTTGTAACAGTAGAAAACCTTTCCGCGGCGGCCTACCCGCTGCTGCCGGTAAAGGGCAGGACCCGGAGTACCGAGCTTCACCGCGAGCACGATAAATGGAAGTAGAGGCAAGGAGAGCAACAATCCAAGCAACGCAACCGAAAAATTCAGTAACCGCCGCACTAACCGGAAGAAGTTGCTAAAGCGAAACCCGTCGGCAAAAATTAGCGAGCTCGGGTTCAAGTTTTCCACTTCAATTCGGCCGTCAATCTTTTCCAGCCACCACGTGGCTTCTTCCACCTTCAGTCCTTGTAGCCGTAAGTCCAGCAGTTCTTCGACCGGCAGTGTTCCCCGGCGATCCGGCATGGCAACGATTACACGGTGAACGCCCTCTCCGTTGGCGAAGCTCATCAGGTGCGATGCAACCGACTCCCGAGTCAGTTCGCCCTCAAGGTTACCGGTCCATCCCACCACCTCAATCCCTAGTTCGGAGCGCTTGCGCAAACCCCGCACCAGGTGCTCGGCGCGCTCGCCGATACCCAGGACGTAAACCCGCTCGCGCAGGAAGGGTTGTTTCACCATCCACGCGTAGGCCGCGCGCCAGCAAAACAAAGTGAAGGTGAGGATGATGAGTCCCCAAAAAGCCGAGTTATTCCCGGGCAGAAGGCTGGGAAAGCGATTAGCGAGGGCAGCCAGAGCCAGCGCCACAAATCCCAGCACCAGAAGAAGGCGAAATGCGTGCTCCCCATTGGCGGCAAGACTGGAAGAGTCGTAAAGGTCAAACAAGTGGGAAAGCAGCAGCACCATCACGGTGACCACCAGAATCTTCGGTCCCAGCGCCACCAACACTTGAAGGTATCCACCGTCAACGTTGAGCAGTAGCCAACTGTCGGGGTTCCGCCACATGGTCGCCAAAAGAAAAGATGCCCAGACAATCATGATCTCGCCTGCCAGCAGAACCAGCGTGCGCAGCGGATAGTACACTTTGAACAGCCGGATCACGTTTCCCTACTTCCCGGGGGTCTTGGACTCGGTCGTATTCTTCTGATACGCGTCATAGTAGTAACGCGTATAAGGCATCGCATCCATACTGGTGCCATTCAGCACCACGCCGACGAGCATGTCGTCGGGAAACTCCTGTCGTGCCCGGCGCGCCATATCGACGGGCGTCGCGTTGCAGCGTACCACCATCAGCACACCATCGCAGGCCTTTGCCAGCATGCTGGCGTCGGACACCGGCACGGCTGGAGGGGAGTCGATAATGATCCAGTCGAACAGGGCCTCCACCCGCTGCAGAAGAAGCTTCAGGCGCCCATTGGCCACCAATTCAGCGGGATCGGAGATCTCTTGACCGCTGGGAATAAAGAACAGGTTCTCCATAGGCCCGCGCTGCATGATCGAGAATTCATCACTTCCTCCCTGGAGATAGTCCGCGAGGCCCGGAGACGAGGTTGTGCCCAGCATCATGTGCAACCGGGGACCACGCAGGTCGGCATCGATCAGTAGCACACGGCGTCCATGCTGCCGCACTAATACCTGAGCAAGGTTCGAGGCGGTGAAGGATTTGCCCTCCTTGGGCAGGGCGCTGGTGATCAAGAGCTTCTTCAGCGGCATCTTCTCGCGCGCGTGATAGAGACGGGAACGAAGCGTACGAAACTCTTCGCTGCCCCGAGCCATATCGTCGCCATTGAAAAACAACATCGTCTTCTCGTCGGGCACCCAGGGTTGCGGAATACATCGAGCCAGCAACGCATCCAGGCTGAAGGGACTGCCAAACCCGGGCATGGCTGCAGGCGATGAGATGCCGCCATTTGCGGACATTCTTGCCCCTGCATCCACCGGCGGCTTTTCGGCGGGCGGCATTGCTGGTAACTCCGCCGCCGCAGTAGCCGCGTAATTAGGCTGGTAATCAGGCTGGGCTGGACCTCCCTGTGCCGCCCGTTCCTGCTCAGCTTTCTTCAACGCTTCGTGAATCCTACTCATAGTTTCCTTTCCTTGGGAAGGTCCTTTTCGTCATCGCGCAACCGATCGGCGATGTTGGCTAGCGACCGCAAGGTATCCACTAAATCGAGCTTACTTTGGCCTGGGGCCGGGGCAGGAGGGGTCATCATGGCTCGCCCCGCAGCGCCGTCGGCAAGGTCAAAATCGCGGGCCACAAACTCCACCACCGCGGGTTCGATCACCTTCTGCTGATCTACGAACGCACTCACCAGACAATGCTCGCAGAGCAGGTTGACAACGCGCGGAATCCCGTTCGAATAGCGGTGGATCGCGAGCACAGCGTCCGGATCGAAAATCTGTTGGCCGCTGGAACCAGCGATCCGCAAGCGCTGCTGAATGTAAGCCTTGGTTTCTTCGAGGGTGAGAGCATGCGTCTTGGCGCGCAGGGTCAAGCGCTGCCGCAACTGCCGCAACTGCGGTTGCTTGAGCTTCTGCTCGAGTTCAGGCTGGCCCACCAGGACGATCTGGAGCAATTTCTCCGTAAAGGTCTCCAGGTTGGTGAGCATACGAATTTCTTCCAGCACTTCTTCCGTCAGGTTCTGCGCCTCATCCACGATAAGCACGGCAGTTTCACCGGCGCGATAGCGATCCAGCAGCCAGTTATAGAGTCGCAACAGGATCTGGCTCTTGGCCTTCGAATCAGAGGGAATGCCGAAGTCCGCCATCATGTAGTCGAGAAACTGGGTCGTGTTCAGGCGCGAGTTGAAGATGAACGCTGTCGCGACTTGCTGCAGGCGCAGCCACTCCAGCAGCTTGTTGATGAGAGTCGTCTTGCCGGTCCCCACTTCGCCGGTGAGCAGCACAAATCCCTTGCGGCTCTGAATGCCGTAAGTTAGGCATGCCAGAGCCTCCTCGGTATGCCGCGTTAGGAAGAGATAACGCGGATCGGGGTTGACGTTAAACGGATTCGCTCGCAGCCCGTAGAACTCTTTGTACATATTCTTTAGATTTAAGGATTTGCCTACAATGAGGCGGTTTCCTTCCCCTCCGGCGACTTATTACGCTTCCAGAAATGTCCCTTGCCATTGCCGTTTTCAGGCACCGTCTCTACCACCCAAGGCACGGCCACCAGCATGGGAAGTTCAAGGGCTGACTCCGCGTCCGCCTGAGTGCGGATGGACTTATCCCGCAACTCGAGCCACAGAGCGAGACCGAGACCCAGCGCCAGACCTGCGCCCAATCCCCCACCAGCAAAGAGAAGCCGGTTTGGAAAGCTGGGTGTATCTGACAGGTTGGCGGGATTCAGAAGTGTCATCTGTGCCCCTTCCGCCTGATTTGCAGCCTGGGTCGCCATATTGGACGTGCTTTGCTTAGCCAGATCATCCTGGTAGACCTTCTGGGCATTGTCGTAGTCGCGGGCTAGTTCTTTGTATTCCTCTTCAATGCTGGGACTCGCTGCTACACGGCTCTGGTAGACAGAGATCTCCTGCTGAAGTCTTTTCTGATCGCGCGTGGCCTGAGCGATCAGCTCCTCATACTGGTGAACCTGCAGCCGCAGTTGACGAATCTCTGCCGGATCGGAGCCCGACTCTTTGGTGTTGGTGGTATCGGCTGCATTCGCGGATGTCTCGTTGAGCTCTGCCAGCTTCTTCTTCACTTGTGTAATATCCGCCTGGGTCTTGATCACGTCTGGGTGATCGCTGGTGTAGCGCGCCTGCAGATCGATGAGCTGAGCCTGCAGTTGCGAGAGCTGCTGCTGCAGGGTTTGGGGATTGCTCGCTGACTGTGAAGTTTTCCACGCCGCTAGCTGCTGCGCCAGAAGCGATTCGGTATAGGACCTGTCCTGCGTCGCCCGGTTTAGAGTTTGCGTGTTGGCATCGAGCTGGGAATTCAGTCCCATCAGAATCTTAAGATTGTTATCCTCGTCTCCGGGAAGCTGCCCCATGTGCTGGTTCTTGAAAGCCGCAACCTTCTTATCGAGGTCGTCGAGATGCTCCTTCGCGTCCGCCACCTGTTGCGTAAGGAAATCGGTTGTGCCCTTGGTGTGCTCCTGCCTCGACCTGAGATCCTGTTCGATGAGCATCGAAGTCAGCTCAGTGCAGATCTTTTTTGCCTCGTCGGCACTCGACCCGATGTAGCTCACGTAGAAAGCGGCCGAACTGCTCTGCTTCCTTTTGCCGGCGGCGCTTTGCGAAATATCCGGAGCCTGCTGGATCGTCATGTTCTGCTGGATGTTTCCGACCAAGTCATCCACAGTCTGGCCCGTCCTGGCCAATCCGAGCGCTTCCACTCTGGGCCGCAGAGTGGTCGTACTCATCACGCGTCCTACAATCTCGTTCATCTGTTGGGTCAGATCCTCGTTGTAGACCTGCGGGACAACCGCGTCCGAAATCTTCGGCGCTTCCACCAGCACTTCGGCCTGCGACGTGTACTTGGCGGCGAAAAGATACGAGACCAGAAATCCGGCCAGCGGGGCCAGCAGCGCAGGAATCAAGATCACCTTCATCCGGCGGCGTAACATCGCCAGATAATCGTCCAACGTCAATTCACGGTTTTCCATCGTTAGTCAGTACCCGTTCCGCCGGCCCCGATCAGCCAGCCTGAAATAATTTAGTCGAGCCTGATTGGCCGGGGGGTCCAATCCAGTCCAATCGTTCCTATTTGTCGTTGTGAAGTTCGGTTGCAAGGGCCTGTCGTTCCACAAAAGGACTGGTCAAAAATCAAGTCGTTGAATTGATAGCTGGCGTAAGCCTTGAAATTCCGTCCGAAATTCCGGCGCACCCCCAGGCCAGCAAAACCGTATTGGTATACGTTCGCGCTGACTCCCGAACAGCTGCTGCCACTTTGACCGAGCGCGCAGGTGGAGGGCAATACGCGGCTGTTGCGCGAGTACCCGATATCCGAAAAAACGGTCCAGATCCGGCCCAATGGTCGGGTCGCAGTCAGGCGGGCGATGTCGCTCTCCGAACCCGCAAAGAAGCCGGCGCCACTGGTGAGGTAATGATCATAGTTCAGGTCCAGGCTAACCTTGGGAAATCGGTACCGTAGCGAGGCCCGGCCAGCTACTCCCACGCGAAAATCGTTCGTCGGGCATTCGATTACCGGATTCGTCAATGTGCCGCCGAGTTGGCAGGGTGGGATCGTGTCCGCAGAAGTTGGGTTACTCACGGTCGTAAACACGTTGTTGATCTGGGTGAACTGTGGTCCCGCGGCGACGACGAAATCCATGCGCCCCGAAATACGGTGTCCCCACATCAACTGGATCACGTGACTGTGGAAATTAACTCCAGTAGAGAACGAAAATGCCTGGTAAGCGTACATGATCGCCGCTTGATCGTGCGGCCCAAGCAAACGGTTGTAGGCCACCTCCGCGGTAAATTGGCCGTTCCCGATGAACGAGCTACCCGTACCGGGCTCATTGTCCAGGAAGTGTACGAAGCCATATCCCGCTGTTGCGGTAATGGAAGACTTTGGCGTGAGGTTTTGAACCGCATCGATCAAACTCAGGTTCATGATCCGCGGAACTTGGCCCAGCGCTCCCAATCCTGCCCCACCAAAGAGCGCGGACAGGCCGCTCAAGCCCGCGCCCGCAGATGCTACAGAACCATAGGAACTGCCGAAGGTACCCTCGGGCTGGTAACTGAAAGCGTCGCGAATCCCTAACTCGCCCCGCTTCCAGGTGATTTTCTGACTCAGGCCCAATTCCTCTATCTGCTTGATGCCGAGACCGTTGACGTTGTAATAGCCCACTCCTCCCAGGTAGGAGAGAGACAGATCATAATTGCTCCAAAGCCGTTGCAACTCCAAACTGCCCAGCCCATTCGAGATGGTGGAGGTGTCGGACCCACCTAGGGAGTTTTGAAGATTGGAACTGACCGACTCACTCAAATGAACGCCGGGCTGCAAGTAACTCAAAGGCGCGGCGTGCGGTTCCAGGTTCGGCATATCTATTCCCGATATCGGGGGATTTTCGGCGATGGACGGTGCCGAGTTGTCGGGACCGTAGGCCGGTATAGGCTGCTGCGAACTACTATCGGGCGTACTCCCCGCCGGCTGCTGGGGGGAACTGTCCTGGCCCCAGGCCGCGGTGAGGGCGAGCAGCGGCAGCCATCCGAAGAAAGCCCAAAGGCTATGACGTTTGCTCATCACAGTTCCTTACTCCTCATGGGACCACGACCGTGTCGCCGGGTTTCAGCATGATGTTTTGCTCGGGATGATTTCCCTTCACTACTTCCTTGTAATTGAATGGCAGCTTCACCTGTCGGCCATTTTCGGTACGTAACAGGTAAATCCCCTTCACATTGGCGAATTGGGTAAAGCCTGCGGCGGAGAGCGCCTGCAGCACAGTCATATCAGGAAGAAGAGGCATCGGTCCGGAGTGCACGACTTCGCCCGTCACGAAGAATCTTTGGCTGTTCATTGCCGTTACCACGACGGTCACGCGTGGATCGGCGATATACTTTTTTAATTTCTCGGTAATCGAATCTTTCAACTGCATGGGTGTGAGACCCGCTGCGGGAACGTCATTCAGCAGCGGCAGAGAAATCTTCCCGTCGGGCCGGACGGGCAACGTTGCCGTTAAATCCGGTTCCTTCCAAACCGAGATGTGCAAGGTGTCATCCGCTCCGATCACGTACTCCGCTGGAACCTGCTGTGCACGCCCCTGTACTTCTGGAGCGTCTGCTTTGCCGGCCTTGGCCACATTTTGGCTGCCGTCATCCTGCGCCCGCACGCCAATGGCTGCGAACCCTATCAGGGCCAGGCACGCAAGCTTGGTTACTTTTTTCATGCACTCTCCTGAATGAGCTAGGAGGCTCTGTATTCGGAGCATCCAATTTGTTTCAGCTTGTACAGCAAAGCTTTGTAACTGATCTGCAACTCCTGCGCCGCACGCCGCCGGTTCCACCGCGTACGGGTAAGCGCCCGCAGAATCAACTCTTTCTCCATCTCACGAGAAGCTGCACGGGACGCCTGCTTCAGGGAAACCCGTTTACCGTTACCTGCGCCTGACCGGCGCAACATGGCGCGCAACCCGTCCATAGCAACGGCTTCATCTCCCAGTGCGACAATCGCCCTCGCCGCATTCTCCAGCTCCCGCACATTCCCCGGCCAGGAATATTCCTCGAACAGGCGCAGCGTCTCATCGCTCAAGCTCGGGACTTTGCGCTGAGAATCGCGGCCAAATTTCTGCAAGAAGTGCTGCAGCAGCATCGATATGTCTTCCCGCCGTTGACGCAGCGGTGGAAGCCGCAGACACACTCCGCTGATCCTGTAATACAAATCCTCGCGGAGATTCCCTGCTTTCACTTCCGCTTCGAGATCCCGCGCACTCCCACAAATCAACCGTGCCGGCCCTTGTGCGCAGCCAGTCTTCGAATTTCCCTCGGTCAAAGACTGCAGCAAACGCACCTGAGCTTTCGCGTCTAAGTCCGCTAAATCTGCCAGAAAAACCGTGCCTTCTCCGAACAAACCTTCCGGAGCGGTGGCCTCCTCAAACCTGCCCAACTCCAGGCCCGCGCAAGAAAAAGATCGAAACAATTGCTCTCCCCGATGGGAAAGCTCGTGGATCCGGCGGGCTGTGGCCTGCTTTCCCGCTCCATTTTCCGCCAGCAGCAGCACTGGAACTTCACTCTGTGCTACTTCCAGCATCACTTTTTCCACGCTTCGCATGCTCAGACTGAGACCCGGCACGAACTCACCATAGCGAGTCGCCGGGTTTTCGATAGTTTCCGAGCCTAGGGGAAGGTGCGATTCCATTTTACGGTCTCTTCCTGGCAATGACCACACTCATCAGGTCCTCTGACCCACGCCCTTCCGGTGCACGGGGGATACCATTCTTCATTATTCGCAGGATGACCTGCCTTCTAGGTGTATATCCATTTCTTTCAAAGGCTTACGAACAAGAAACCAGCTCCCGCAGACAACCAACTCCGCGATCCTACCCTATATCGTCGGTCATAAAAGGGAAAGTATTTGCCCAATCGTATGGTAACCGGTATGGCAGGTGCCTTTCCGTGAAAAGAGGAACAATTTCCAATTCTGTTCGTTTGATCGGTGTGCTGGAGACCATGAAAGCCCTCGCCGATCTGCATCGGCTCGGTTATCTCCGGGTTACTGCTTTCGATTGCGGCCGCTAAACTCTTCGCTTATGCTAGAGTACGCTGGGGTTCCTTTAGGCGATAGAAGTAGCTGCCTTGAGTCAACTGTTGCAAACCGAGTACCCAGCTGCGCGCATCGCGCACACCCCGCCCGGCGGACCAGAGCGACCTCGTCTGTGGCAAATCGTCCTGCTAGCCGGACTCTTGCTGTGGCCGTACCTCCCCATACTCATCCATCTGGTGGGAGAATGGTGGCAAAATCCCAATTTCTCGCATGGTTTCTTCGTTCCTCTCTTCAGCGCTTTTGTCGTTTGGCAGGGGCGGAGCACATTGGTTCGCCTTGCCCCGCGGCCGTCGTGGTGGGGTTTGCTAATTTTGGGATTTGGACTGAGCGTACTGGTTCTGGGTCAGATGGGGGCGGAGCTTTTCCTTTCCCGCTTTTCCTTGCTGATCGTGCTGGCTGGTCTGATCGTCTTATTTCTCGGTTGGGGTTTCTTTCGTGCCCTTCTGTTTCCCTGGGCCTTCCTAGTACTGATGATTCCCCTCCCAGCCATCGTTTTAAACCAGATCACGTTCCCGCTGCAGCTGCTAGCCTCGAGAGTAGCCAGCACCATATTGCAATGGTTAAGCGTGCCAGTCTTGCGAGAGGGCAATATCATCTACCTTGCGGCCATGCCCCTAGAGGTAGCTGAAGCTTGTAGCGGAATTCGTTCGCTGATGTCGCTTGCAACGCTCGCGGTGATCTACGGCTATCTTATGGAGCGCAGCAACGCCGTACGAGTCGTGTTGGCGCTTGCCTCACTTCCCATTGCGGTTGCCGTCAACAGCCTGCGCGTCGTGATCACCGGTTTGCTGGTCCAATACTGGGATCCGGATAAAGCACAAGGCTTTTTTCACGAATTCCAGGGTTGGCTCATGTTTGTCGCATCGCTGGCCATACTCTATCTTCTGCATCGAGTCATTCGTATCATCTGGCCTGAGGAAGCAGGCCAGTCATCGAGCTACTCTGCTGATCCGAAACAAGGTTGGAGCCTAATCGCGAAGCGATCCGGCGGCCTCCGCTTCGGTCTTGCTGCCGGCTTCATCGCACTCACCGCCATTCTGCTCCAGGCACGCGGCCGCACCGAAATCATTCCACCTCGCCTGCCATTTTCGTCTTTTCCCATGCAGCTGGGGGGATGGGAAGGTAAAGACATTCCACTGGACAAGGAAACCCTTGATGTTCTGGGACCTGGGGATTTCCTGTTACGCGGCTACCAAGACGCAAACAATGATGATCTGCCCTATGTGGAGCTTTTCATCGCCTACTTCGCCAGCCAGCGTACCGGCGATACTATTCACTCTCCACAACACTGTTTGCCGGGCGCGGGCTGGGTGCCACTGGAAAACAGCCAGATCACGCTCACTTTCCCCGGCCATAGTCCGTTCCCCGCGAACCGTTATGTCATATCCAAAGCCGGGGTGCGCAAATTGGTATTGTATTGGTACTGGGCCCACGACCGCGGAGTAGCCAGTGATTATTGGGCCAAGTTCTACCTGATAAAAGACGCGATTCGTATGAATCGGAGCGATGGCGCCCTGGTTCGCATCGACGCCGATATGTTGCCCGGCGAGACGCCAGATGCGGCTGAGCAACGGTTTCTTCCCTTTGCTTCTATCGCGTTCCCGCTTCTCAATCACTACATCCCGCGCTGATTGTTGCGGTGTGAGCGTTCCCCAGATGCTCCGACAGAGACTCCAAACGCGACGGATAATGCCGGCAACCTTCCACGGAGCCGAGGCCATCGAAACAAGACCTCGAATCTATGAGGAGTTTCAATGGCAGGCAAAAATACAGCGGCATTTGGAATTTATCAGACTCAAGCGGACGCTGAATACGCGGTCGATACGCTCCGAAGGCTTTCGCAATACTGATTCGTCTGTCCTTTTCGCGGATAACAAGGGAACCAAGGACTTTGTCGTCGAGAAAAACACCAAGGCGCCCGAAGGCACTGCTGCCTACTCGCCAACTTTCACCGGCCTAAACTTGCCCCAAAGCGTGAGACCTTGGGAAGGTCTCTACTCGTTTAAGCGAAGCTGCCGCTCACTCCCTGGAAACCATGAGCAGCCTGCTTGAGCACCCACTTAACAACCCTGTTGTCGTTGTAGCAGAAACCGAGGTTGTGATTCAAGATCGAAAAGCAAATAGGTCTGGCAAGATTTTTTCATTTCGTTCAATTGCGGAACTTCGAACTTATGATTTTCGATGACTCCCCAATCGAGCTAGGTTTTCGCGCATGGCCCAGCAGTGCAGCCCGGTGGCACTCAAGAGCTATTCACCATTCCTGGGATCAGGATTAGGTTGGCATTGAGCAGTTTTCGGGGGAGGGCTGTTCAGCGATAGCGCTCATGACTCAACGAGTCTTGAGCGCTTTCGTTTTTTGTCAGAGCAAACGGTGCGATCCCTTGGCGATGCGAGGGAGCTGAAACCACAGCTGGCACGAACTGCCGGGAAAGAATCGGGATTCCCACTTGGCCCAAGGGGTTTAATCTGCCATGTCTACTGGCAAACCAGACGCTGAGCGTCCCATGCGGGGGAGGCGTTCAGACTTGCTTGGCCTGGAAACCGGACGCCCCAAAAGATACAATCGGATACTCGCCCTTTAAGCGATATCGTAGTTTCGGACATCAGGGAAAGAATCGTGCTTGGGGCAGCGTGATACTCCGCGAGTTGGCAGATACACAGAAAAAAGATGAGTTACTTCAGATGATATGAATGGCGTCTGTACTTGAGATGGCGCTGGATGAGGCCAGCGCAATCCGATCTCTCGGAAGCGATGCTGCTCCGAAGGCTGTAGCCTAGGCACCCAATTGTTGTTCGAACCCCAGAGCTGACGTAACCTTGTCGCTCGCGACGGGTTTTGGGCGGCTCAAGCTTGGCTCCCAGCCGGGGGAACATGGACAAACGGAATCAACGGTCTGATCTTCGGGGGAACGCCACGAACCAACCGAGCGTAGGCGTTCCCGTCAAGACGGACAGCTCGGACTCCAATCCTCCGCCGGTTAGTCCGTTCGCCTCCCAAAGTCGGCCTGTGGCGACGGCCCTGGCGGGACGTTCCCAGGAGTTCCATTGGGCAGCCCACCTGATTCATACTGGGCCGGAATCTTTTTCTAATTTCTATGAAACGAACTTCTCGCATTCCGCACTACTGGAATGAGTGGAAGGTCGCGAGTGTGGCGATCCCGTTACATCCACGAGATCCCGATATCGAGGACCCTTGGCAACCGGGGGGAAGACTTGGGTTCTTCAGATCGCCGGAACCGTATTGGGGATACGGTTCCGGCGATCTTCGGGTATTTGGACCCAAAAGCCCTATATATTTCTCTCCAGAAACTGCGCTGCCGGAGCTTCGATGATTTGGAATCCGAGATTGGCGGCTTTGCGTTTGGGATAGTTAATTTGCAGTTTGCGGTGCTGAGCGTCGTAAAACTCCGCTCCTCGGTCGATGAATGTCATGCCATAGCGCAGCATGCGATAGACCAGTCGAGCCAGCTTGGCAGCCATGGCCTTAATGGCAACGGGAGCCCCGAGCTTGGTTCTCAGTCGGCGAAACTGCGCTCCGAGATAGGTATTGCTTAGACGTTAGCCGAAGTTCGTCGCGAAAGGCCCAAATTCTATGATTTTTTATGTCGGAAGTGAGACAAGTCTCGTGTCTGCAATCGCGGGTTCAGAAAAAGCGATGTAGTGCAGACCTACCCTCTTGAA
>Ga0182015_10001239_pt1 | contig 34459 bp, 26 predicted proteins | sample 712P3MmetaG_FD_120478 | JGI IMG/M metagenome (GOLD analysis project Ga0182015, IMG submission 120478) | Permafrost microbial communities from Stordalen Mire, Sweden - 712P3M metaG | ecosystem: Environmental > Terrestrial > Soil > Wetlands > Permafrost | place: Sweden: Stordalen | collected...
GCGCGGGGACGGCGAGGAGCATCCAGTGGCCGGTTGCGCTCCAGTCTTTCTCGAATGCTGCACGCTCCTGGGAGAGTAGTTTGCGCTGGGCGGGGTCGTTCATCATGACGAGGCCGCGTGGCGGGTCGATGCCGTCGACTACAACGTAATGCAACTCGGACTGGCCCAGCGGGCGGAGTGCAACGATGAGCGGCCGGCCTTTTTGCAGATTGCTTTCAAGGTCTGTCCATTGTCCATTGAGGGCGAAGACCTGATAACCATTTTGGCGGAGATAGTCCTGCATGGACGAGGCGAGGATGCCGTGTTTGGACGGGGAGTAAATCCGACGCTGGATGGCGTCGACGTCGCTGGCTGCCGGTGCGGGTTGGTGCTGCTGCTGCGCCCAGTACTGCATGAGCATGGAAAGCGAGGCGGAGCCACAGCCTTCGCGGGGCTGAGGAACGAACGGGACATCGATCCAGATTGCCTGAGAGGCCTGCGCCGCGATGGGGATCACGGCCGACAGACAAACGACGAACGGAAACAGGCGCACGGCCTCAGTGATAAATGGAAACGAGAATGATGACAAGGATGACGAGGATGATCAGCAGCAGCGCGGTGGTGCCGAGGAAGCCGGCAGCAAAGTCGTGCTGTGCTTTGTCGGCGCGCGCGGAAAGATCGGCCAGCTCTGCGTCGGAGAGGCTGGGAATCGCGGTTTTGATTTGCACCGGATCGATCTTCGAATCCTTCATGGCCTTCTCGGCGGTCGGCGTCGAGAGGAACTGCGTCAGGTTTTGAATTTGCTTCTGACGAGTCGCGGATGAGGCCTGGATTTGGTGATCGAGCTGGGTGGAGGTGACGAGGTGCGAGTCCTGGTCTGTAGTTTGCGCGGCAGCTGGAGCCGGAGTTGTGGCCGTCTGCTATGCGTGCAGTGCGGACGAGGAGGCGAGAAGCGAAGCGAGTGCGAAGGCAGCGAGCCCGCGCGTGATCAAACTGAAGAACCGGGAGTGCATGGCGGCTCCAGAGGGGAAGATTGTCCGATTGCGGTTGGACACCGGCTTTTGTGATGCCGAATGGGAGTGGTCGAGTTGGCCTGGACGAGCGCCGCGAGCTGGCGCGTGCGGGCACAGGAGCGGCCTCAGGGCAGTGCAAAGGCGATGTACACACCGCCGCTTGGAGATTTGGGGTCGCGCCCGCCGCTGGCGGCGATGACGACATATTGTTTGCCATCGATGGAATAGGTTGCGGGTGTGGCTCCGGCAGCGAAGGGGAGTTCTGTTTCCCAGAGCAGCTGGCCGGTATGGCTGTCGAAAGCGCGGAATTTGCGGTCGTAGGATGTAGCGCCAATGAAGAGGACGCCGCCGGCGGTGAGGATGGGGCCGCCATAGTTTTCTGAGCCGGTGTTCCTGATGCCCTGGGCGGTGAGGGCTGGGTAATCACCGAGGGGAATCTTCCAGAGATAGTTGCCGGTGTTGAGGTCGATGGCGCTGAGGGTTCCCCAGGGCGGAGCGATGGCGGGATAGCCATCGGGGTCGAGGAATTTGTGGTAGCCGGTGAAGGCGTAGTGCGCAGCCGGGCCGCCGGGCATGGTGCCGGGCGCGTGCTCCGCAGGCGCGGCGGCAGCCGACTTGAGGTAGTCGAGGAGCTCTGCAATTTTGGCGCTGTCGACGTTGGGCAGCGCGGGCATGCGGCCGCGGCCGTGGGCGATCACGTCGGTGATCTGAGCGTCGGTGAGGCGCTGATTGACGTCGATCAGGGACGGGAACGCGGGCGGCGATCCGGCGCGATTGGCTCCGTGACAGATGGAGCACTGGGCCTGGTAGATCTTTGCTCCGGCTCCGGCGTTCGAGTTTTCTGGGGTAAGGCCACCGGTCCAGGCCATTTCGTTGGCGTTGACGTAGAGGACGCCGGTGGAGGGATCGACGGCGGGTCCGCCCCACTCGGCACCGCCATCGAAGCCGGGAAAGATGATGGTCTGGTGATCGACAGCGAAGGGGACGAACTGGCCGTCACTGCGAAACGCGCGGAAGGTTTGCAGAGCCCAGTCGTGGGCGGCGGGTGTGCGCGTGGTCAGCATGTCTTCGGTGAGGCGCTGGCGCGCGAACGGAGCAGGCACGACGGGCATGGGCTGGGTAGGCGCACTCTTTTCGCCGGGAACGTCGCTCGATGGGTAGGGGTGTTCTTCGATCGGAAAGAGCGGCGCCCCGGTGACGCGGTCGAAGAGGTAGACGACGCCCTGCTTTGTGGTTTGCGCGATGGCGTCGATGCTGTGGCCTTCGTGATTGACGGTGACGAGCGCGGGCGGCGCGGGGAAATCGCGATCCCAGATGTCATGATGGACGCCCTGGAAATGCCAGAGGCGTTTGCCGGTGGCCGCGTCGAGGGCGAGCAATGTGTTGGCGAAGAGGTCGTCGCCGATGCGGTCGCCGCCGTAGAAATCAAAAACAGCGGAGCCAGTGGGGACATAGAGGATCCCGCGCGCGGCATCGAGGGTCATGCCAGCCCAGTTGTTTGCGGCACCGGCGTCTTTCCACGCGTCGGGCGGCCATGTGTCGTAGCCGAACTCGCCGGGCTGCGGAATGGTGTGGAAGCTCCAGCGCAGCGCACCGGTGCGAACGTCGAAGGCGCGGACGTAGCCAGGAGGAGCGGGATGGGTTTCAGGATTGCGGCCACCGACGATGATGAGGTCCGTGTAGATGACGCCGGGGGTGGTGAGGGCGATGGACTGCTGCTCGTATTTGAGGTCGAGGTCGTCGCGGAGACTTTTGCGCAGGTCGAGACGGCCGTTGTCGGCAAAATCTGCGATGGGCTTGCCGGTCGACGCGTCGAGTGCGTAGAGGTAGTTGAGGATGCCGGCAAAGATGCGGGGGCTCTTGCCGTCAGTCCAGTACGCGAAGCCGCGCGAGGGCTGCGTGGCGCCGCCGATGGTGCGGTCATGGTTGTCGACGGTGGAGTCGAAGGTCCAGAGCAGTTTTCCCGAGGCAGCGTCAAGGGCGACGATCTTGCCGAATGGCGTGCAGGCGTAGAGCACGCGTCCGACGATAAGGGGATTGGTCTGGAGACCGCCTTTCTCGCCGGTATCGAATTGCCAGGCGACTTTGAGTTGGGCAACGTTGGCGCGATTGATCTGGGAGAGCGGAGAGTAGTGGTCGCCGTCGACGCTGCCGTTGTAGGCGGGCCAGTCGGTGTCGTGCTGGAGGTCGCTGGCGGGGGGTGGATGGGGGTCCTGAGCAGCGGCGGAATGAGCGAGGCCGGTGGCGGCGACGAGGCCTATTGCGGTGAGGATATTGACGAAGCGATTACTGACGCCCAAGTGCGATTCTCCCTTTAGCAGCCGATGCTATGATTCCGGCAATGTTACCGAAAATGAGGCGTGGTGTAGCGGGAGGCCTCGCGGCTGCTGTGGTCTGCCTTCCGGCGACGGCTCGCGCCGACGCGGGGATTGCGATGCTGCCGGTGACCCACGAGACGATGTGGTTCTTTCTGCTCCTCGTCATCATCATCGAGATTATCTACCTGCAGTCGCGGCTGCGGACTCGATTTCGGCGGACGCTGATCGCTGTTACTTCGGTGAACACGGCTACGACCGGGCTGGGTTTTCCGTTGGCGTGGCTTCTTTGCGCCGGCCTCGATTCCTACGTGGGATTTCCTGGCGGCGTTGCCGGGGCGTTCAACAATATGCACTTTCTTCCGTTCTGGGTATGCCAGAAGATATTTCCGGATTTGGCGGGAATGCACGCCGAGATCTGGGTGGTGCTGGGCGTGTTCGTGACGCTTTTGGTTCCGTCGTATCTGGTGACGCGGCTTGTCAAGACATGGGTGTTTGACTGGTACGATTTGCTGCGGTACGACGGGGACGCAAAGCCCGCCATTCTGGTGGCGAACCGGTTGTCCTATCTGCTGCTGGCGCTGACTGGGTGCATGCTGCTGTTTCGTACCTTCCGGCATCTCTAAGCGGGGTCGGCCGCTTCGGCCAACGCGCACTTCCCTTCTTCTCTACAATTTGTTTCGGCATGCCGATCAAAACGATTATCGAGCCGTTTCGCATCAAGAGCGTGGAGCCGATTCGCTGGACCACGCGCGCGCAGCGCGAAAAGCTGCTGGAAGCCGCGCACTACAACATGTTCCTGCTGCCCGCGGACGATGTGCTGATCGATCTGCTGACGGATTCAGGAACAGGCGCTATGTCGACGCATCAGTGGGCGGCGATTATGGAGGGCGACGAGAGCTATGCAGGGAGCCGGAGCTTCGTTCGGTTCAGGAATTCCGTCCAGGACATTTTTGGGTACAAGCATGTGATCCCGACGCATCAGGGGCGCGCTGCGGAGCGGATTTTGTTTGGGGTGATGAGCCGCAAGGGCGCGGTGATTCCGAACAACACGCATTTCGACACGACGCGGGCGAATGTGGAGTTTACCGGGGCCGAGGCAGTCGATCTGCTGACGGAGGAGGGACGTCAGCCCTCGGTCGTGGCGCCGTTCAAGGGAAACATGGACGTGGCGGCGCTGGAGGCGCTGATCGCGAAAGTCGGGCGGGAGCGGATTCCATTAGTGATGCTGACGGTTACAAATAATTCGGGCGGCGGGCAGCCGGTTTCGATGGAGAACGTGCGGGCGGTGAGCGCGGTTTGCCGGCGGGAAGGCATTCCGCTGTACTTCGACGCGTGCAGGTTTGCGGAGAATGCATGGTTCATCAAGCTGCGCGAAAAGGGTTATACGGATAAGACGCCGAAGGAAATTGCGCAGGAGATGTTCAGTTATGGCGATGGGTGCACCATGTCGGCGAAGAAAGACGGCATGGCGAATATCGGCGGATTTCTTTGCACGAATGACGACAAGCTGGCACAGCAGGAGAGGGATCTGCTGATCCTGACGGAGGGGTATCCGACGTACGGAGGGCTGGCCGGGCGGGATCTTGAGGCGATTGCGGTGGGGGTGCAGGAGGCGCTGGAGGAGGATTATCTGCGGTACCGGATCGCGTCCACAGCGTATTTGGGGAACCACATTGCGGAGGAGGGTGTGCCGATTGTCCAGCCACCGGGCGGGCACGCGATTTATCTCGACGCGCGCGCATTTCTGCCGCACATTCCACCGGCGCAGTTTCCCGGAGTGGCGCTGGCGTGCGAACTGTATCTGGAGGGCGGGGTGCGGTCGGTAGAGATTGGGACACTGATGTTTGCCGGGTCGGCGCAGATGGATTTGGTGCGGCTGGCGATTCCGCGGCGGGTCTATACACAGAGCCATATCGATTATCTGGTGGAGGTGATCCTGGAGGTTTGGAAGAATCGGGAGAAGATTCGGGGGATGCGGCTGATGCATGAGGCATCGTTTTTGCGACACTTTACGGCGCATTTGGAGTGGGCGGGGTAGCCAGATGCCCGGTTGGATTGGCTCTGTTAGGATTCCGGTCGATGGATCCTGGACCGGAAGAACTCGCAACGCGGTATGCGGCGATGAGCGAAGCGGAACTGCTGGAGCTTGCGCGGGACTACGACACCCTGACGATTGTGGCAAAGACTGCGCTGCGGGCGGAGTTTGCTCGGCGCACTCTGGAACCGCCTTTGGTCGAGGATCGGGTCGAACCTGGCGAGCCGGCAGCCCGCGAACTGGTAACGGTCCGGCGGTATCGGGATCTGTCGGAGGCGCTCGTCGCGCGGTCGCTGCTTGAGTCTGCAGGGATTGCAGCGTGGATTCGCGATGAGAATATTGCGCGAATGGAATGGCAGTATTCGAACATGCTGGGCGGGATTCGGCTGCAGGTGGAAGCGAGTGACGCAGAAGGGGCCGCCGAGGTCCTGGATCAGCCCATACCCGACGCGATTCCTTTTGATAGCAAGGAGGAGTTCGTTCAGCCACGGTGTCCGCAGTGCGGATCGATTGATATTTCGTTTGAGGGATCGGATCGCGGACCCGCGCTCGCGTCACTTATGTTGCTGTCGGTGCCATTGCCGCTGGGCGGCGAGAGCTGGGCTTGCGCGGCATGCGGAGCACGTTGGCAGGAAACAGACGACGAGACTCCGGAGGCTAACCCGTCGTAAGGATGATGGGGCTATTCGTCGGGCTGAGCAACACAAAAGGGCAGGTCCGAGGACCTGCCCTTCTTGTTTGGGTGAAGGTTACTTCGCGGCGACGGGTTCCTGCTTCGTGGCCTTGGCCTGCTCCTTGAGGGCGGCAGCTTTGTCGGTCGCTTCCCAGGTGAAGTCGGGCTCGTTGATGCGTCCGAAGTGGCCGTAGGCTGCCGTCTTCTTGTAGATGGGCCGACGGAGGTTGAGGCTCTCGATGATTCCCTTCGGAGTCAGCGAGAAGTTCTTGCGGACGAGAGCGACGAGCGCCGGTTCAGAGATGGTGCCGGTGCCGAAGGTATCGACGCGGACGCTGACCGGCTCGGCAACGCCGATGGCATACGCCAGCTGGACTTCGCAGCGCTCGGCGAGGCCGGCAGCGACGATGTTCTTGGCGATGTAGCGGGCCAGGTAGGCAGCGGAGCGATCGACCTTCGTCGGATCTTTGCCGGAGAAGGCGCCGCCGCCGTGACGGCCCATACCGCCGTAGGTGTCGACGATGATTTTGCGGCCGGTGAGGCCGGTGTCGCCCATGGGTCCGCCGATGACGAAGCGGCCGGTGGGATTGATGTGGTACTTGGTGTTCTCGTCGAGCAGCTCGGCGGGCAGCGTGGCCTGAATGACGTATTTCAGGATGTCGGCGCGGAGCTCTTCGGTGGAGATGGTTTCAGAGTGCTGGCTGGAGATGACAACGGCGTCGATGCGGACGGGCTTGTGGTTGGCATCGTACTCGACGGTGACCTGCGATTTGCCATCGGGACGGAGGTACGGGAGCTTGCCGGACTTGCGGACTTCAGAGAGCTTGCGGGTGAGCTTATGGGCCAGCGAGATGGGCGTGGGCATCAGCTCAGGCGTCTCGTTGGTGGCGTAGCCGAACATCATGCCCTGGTCGCCAGCGCCGCCGGTGTCGACGCCCATAGCGATGTCGCCGGATTGTTTATTGATGGTCGAGATGACAGCGCAGGTGTTGGAGTCGAAGCCATAGATGGCATTGTCGTAGCCGATGGCGGAAACGACGCCGCGGACCAGTGCCTGGAAGTCGACATAGGCGCGGGTGGTGATTTCGCCGGCGATTACAACGAGACCGGTGGCGGTGAGGGTCTCACAGGCCACGCGGCTGTAGGGGTCCTGCTCGAGGCAGGCGTCGAGAATCGCGTCAGAGACCTGGTCCGCGATTTTATCGGGATGGCCTTCGGTGACGGACTCCGAGGTAAAGAGAAAGCGTTCGGCTGCGGACAAGTAAATCCTCCAGAGGGATGCGGATTACCAGCTTATCGAGCGTTGGAATCCGATGGGATAGCCCTTTTATGGTACCAGGGCTGGAGGCGGGGGGCAAAGGGTTCCAGCGAAGGGGGAAAAACAGGGTTCAGGGTGCAGGTACAGGGTGCAGACGGGGACTTGCCGTCCGCGCGGACGCGCTTCGCGCAGGAGCGCGGCGATCCGGGCAGAAACCAGGTGTGACGCGGGACACCGACCAACTAACACAAAGGTGGTATCGCGAAAGAGCGGGGGTGGGTTTATGGCCATGGTGGTCGCGATCGTCGGGAGTTATCGAAGAGGCGGAATCACCGACCAGGCGGTGGATGCGGTTCTGGAGGGGGCGCGGGAGCATGGCGCAAAGACGGAGAAGATTTACCTGATCGAACAGCGGATCGAGTTCTGCAGAAATTGCCGGATGTGCTGCCAGATTCCAGGACCGGAACGAGGAGAATGCGTGCACCAGGACGACTTGGAGCTGGTGCTGCAGAAGCTTGAAGACGCCAGCGCGGTGGTGTTGGGATCGCCGGTGAATTACCACAACGTGACGGCGGTGTTTCGGCGGTTTATGGAGCGGCTGCTCGGATACACCTATTGGCCATGGGGGAAAAACCTGGGACCAGTAATGCGCAGGAAGGTGCGGGCGAAGAAAGCGGTGCTGGTGGCGTCGGCCGCTGTACCTCGCTTTTTCATCCCGCTGATGACGGGCGCTCCGCGGGCGCTGAAGGTGGCGGCGAAGATGGTGGGCGCGAGGCCGGTTGGGAAACTGTGGATCGGAGCCGTGGGTTCGGCGCCCGAGGAAACGCTGCACTCTCGGGTGCGGGCGAAGGCGGTCCGTCTGGGACACAAGCTGGCCTGAGACGCATCGCCTCCCATGTCTCAACGGCGAGACATGGGGCACCAGAAATCCTATTGAGGGTTGGTTGGCGGCGGTGTCTGAGTTGAGGGCTGGGTTTGCGTCGGCGCCTGCGCAGGTTGTGACTGTCCGGCGGGTGGTTGCTTGTTTGGATCGCCAGTGATGTCCTGCCCCTGGTAGAGCACGCGGATGCTGGTATGGAATTCGTGGTAGTTGGTGTACTTCAGCGTCTCGCGGAGGCGCACGTCTTCGCTCAGATAGCCATGGCCGCCGGCGAAATGCAGGATGCCATCGCCGTGAGTGTAGACGGGAAACCAATACTTGCCATCGACGAGCTGGCGATAGGTGACGAAGGGCGTTGACAGGTCCTCGTGGCCGGGGCGCACGTCGTCGGGAACGTTTTTGCCGTTGGTGACGACGATCTGGTGGTCCTTCTGATCGACCCAGATGCGGCCCTGAAAGTAGCGCTTTTTCTTCTCGATGGCTTTGGGCTTGACGTCGAAGACCCAGGTGTCGATGTCGTCGATCTTTTGCTTACCGACGTAAGTGATGTCGTACTGCGGGGCGTCCTGGGAGGTGAGCACGAAGGGCAGGCGCTCCTCGATGTCTTCGAAGTCGGCCGGGGACATCATGACGCGGGTGAGCGAGTTGGCAGGCGATTCGAGGACGCGCTCGGTGCGGTGGCCGTCTGCGTCAAAGGCGATGTCGACGACCTGGTAGTAGCGGCCATCGGCCTTTCCGTCGTCGTCGACGGTTTCGACGCGGACGCTGCGGGTCCAGGTGTAGTTGTCGAGAGCATGGCGGAAGACGGCTTCTTTCGCGGTGAACTCGGTGACGATCTGCTGGACCGGGATGTCGGGCTGCGACTGATCGAGGGGGCTGAACCCCTGGTCGAGGGGCATGGAGGTGTAGGAAGCCTGAGCGCGGAGGGTTGGCACGCCGAACAGCATGGTGGTTGCGAGAGCAAGGGCGGGCAAAAGTCGGGACTGCGCGGCGAAGGACACGATACGGCTCCTGTTCCTTCAGAATAGACGCAGAAAGACCCCATTGAGCCAACCGTGGTTCGCTCGGAAGACCTGGATTTGCCGCTTGCTCGGGGAGGGATGGAACCGAGCCGGGACCTAAAAGGAACGTAACTGCACCAAATTGTTCATATTCAGGCCTCTGCCACAGAACTAAACTCGGAATAGCCCCAAGGGGCGGACCGGCCAATCATGGATCTCTACAGAGCGCCGACGCTGATTCTGCTGTTCGTACTGGTCGCGGTGTTCGGCGCGCTCTGGCTGCAGAGGCGTTCATTGCCTCCGCTGCGGATGCGAGCTGGGGAAGTGACCTCGGCGCGCCGGCGACAGTTGTTGTGGCTGGTGGGCTGGATGTTCGCAGCGATCGAGCTGGAGATGGAGGTTTTTGGCCGGGCCCAGACGGGCGTGTGGCTTGCGGTTTCGCGCGCCTGCATGCTGATGGCGGCCATTATGTTCCTGGGATCGATGGCGCCGCAGTATTTCAGCCGACGGCTTCACATTCCTTACGTGGCGATTCTTGCCGCCCCGATCATGCTGTTTACGGTCGTCGTGTCCGTCGATCCTGCGCCGGGTCCGAGGGCGCGCGCGGTTCTGCTTGTGTGCATCATCGCAGCCCTGCTGACAGGGGCACGCTGGAGCCTCGACAAACATTTGATTCCGGCCTGGCTGGGCTTGCTGATGGTGGCTTCCACCGGAGGCTTTGGTATCTGGCTCGAGGTGCAGCAGAGGTATGTGGGCGTGCTGGCGCTGGCGCAAAGCGGAATTCTGCTGGTGACCGCGTTGCTTTTTGCCTGTGCGTTCCGGCGGGTTACGGCGGGGGTGGTCTTCACGGTGGGCGGACTGGTGGGATGGTCCCTGCCGGTAATGCTGGTGCCGATCATGGGCGCGACCGAGGTCCCGGTTGTGCTGATGCGCGCGCTCAACCTGATGAAGGTGGTTGCGGCGTTCGGGATGATAGTTCTGGTACTGGAGGACGAGATTGCCTCGAACAAAGCCGGGCAGCTGCGGGATCGGCGGGCACGCCAGGAAATGGAGAAGTACACCGAAGTTTTTCTGGAGGCGCTGACCTTCGAGGAGAACAGCAACGAGTACGACCAGGTTTGTGAGGCGATTGCGGGGGCGAGCCGCTTCAGCGGCGCAGCCGTTGTGGTGCGCGGCCCCGAAGGGCGGTTCCGTGTAGCGGGCCGTGCGGGCATGGAGGGGGCACTGGGTGGAGCGCTGGATGCGATGGCGCGGCGCACCACCGATGAGAAAGTGAAGGAGGCCATCGAGCGGAAGCTGTTTGAGCGGGAGATCGGCCACCTGGTGCTGTTGAATTTGACACCGCTGATGGAACCGGGTGACGAACTCGAGTTGATGAACTTCCGCGAGGTGCATGCACTTGCCATCCGGGGACGCGAGCAGGAGCTGCTGGGGTCGCTGCTGCTGACCGGACTGCGTGAGCCGGATGAGCCATTGCTGACGGAGGATGTTCTGCCGCTGGAGCTTCTGGTGGCGCGTATCGGTACAGCGCGGGAACATCAGATCCTGCTGCGGCGCTTGTTGCAGGCCGAGCGCTTGGCGGGCCTGGGGCAGCTGGCAGGCGGGGTGGCGCACGAACTGAACAATCCCCTGACTGTGGTGACCGGATACGCGGAGCTGATGATGGAGAACGAGGGCGCGATCCACGACCAGGCGTTGGTGATTCTGAACGAGGCGCGCCGGATGAAGCAGATCATCGACAGCCTGATCCGCTTCAGAAAGGCCACACCGGGCATCCGTGGACCGGTTTCGCTCGAACTGCTGTTTCACGACATCGAACAGCTGGTGCGACACGACCTGAACGGCGCGCATATCGAGCTGCAGATGCGGATTCCTCAGGGCCTGCCTAACGTCAAAGCGGATGGCGACCAAATCCGGCAGGTGTTTGTGCAAGTGGTCAAGAACGCAATTGGCTCGATGAACGAGTTGCCCGAGGGTTTGGACCGCCGCCTCAGGGTGGAGGCTGCGCCCGCAGCGCATCAGGTACAGATCACGTTTTCCGACACGGGGCCGGGATTCGCCGAACCGAGCCGGGCGTTCGATCCGTTCTACACGACGCGTCATCAGGGCGAGGGCATGGGGCTGGGCCTGAGCATCTGCTATTCGATCATCCGAGAGCATGGCGGGGACATTTCGGCAATCAATATGCATCCACGGGGTGCGGCGGTCGTGATCGAGTTGCCGATTGCGGGGTCTGAAGATCATTCCGAACTGTTGAAGAAGACGCACACTGTGGCGGCGAGCCCAGTGATGGCGCACGTGCCGACACGCGCGATTTAGTCTCGTCGCGGTTTACGATGGTCCGTTACAAACAAAGAGGACAACGATGAAGGGACAAGCGTGGTCGGCGGCGCTCGTGTTAGGGGCGATGGCCGGAAGTCACGTCGCTGGAGCGCAGGATTCGGGGCCGGGTGCGGGATCAGGTACGACGGCAAAACGGCCGATGACCTTCGACGATCTGATGAAGATGCGGCGGCTCGGCGACATCGATGTTTCACGAGACGGCAAGTGGGTGCTGTTCTCGGCGACAGATGTGGATCTTGCGAAGAACACGAAGACGTCGCATTTGTGGATTGTGCCGGTGGCTGGAGGCGAGGAGAAGGCTCTGACGGCTTCGTTGGCGGGCGAAAGCCGGGGGCGGTTTTCGCCCGATGGAAAGCAGATTTCGTTCCTGACTGCGCGGGAAGGGGGACAGCAGATCTGGCTGGCTTCGTTTGATACGGCAAGGGGCACGATGGGCGAGCCACGGCAGCTGACGCATATCAGCAGTGAAGCGGACAACGCGATGTGGTCGCCGGATGGGAAGCACATTTTATTTACGTCGGCGGTGTATCCGGAGTGCAGCGCCCGGGCGGACGGAAGAGCGGTAGCGGGTGCTACCGAAGACCTGTGCGACCAGGAGCGGGATCAGGAACGCGCGCAGTCGAAGGTGAAGGCACAGATCTTTACGCATCTGCTGTATCGGCACTGGAACGCTTTTACCGGGGACAAGCGGAGCCATTTGTTTCTCGCGTCGGCGGAGGATGGAACGTTTCGCGATTTGAATCCTGGCGACACGCACGATGTGCCGCCGTTTTCTTTGGGCGAGCCGGATGGGTGGGATTTTTCGCCGGATGGGAAACAGATTGCATTTGAGGAGAAGAAGGCCGATGACCCGGCTCTGAGCACGAATGTAGACATCTTCACTTTGCGGCTGTTCGACGAGCATGGAGACGCGGATTTGAGCGCGAAGCCGGTGAAGATTTCGACGAGCCTGGGTGGGGATTTCACTCCGCGGTATTCGCCGGATGGGAAGTACATCGCGTGGCGGATGCAGAAGCGGGCGGGGTATGAGAGCGACCGGTTTCGACTCGTCGTGTATGACCGGGGCACGCAGGAGATTCGGGAGGTGTTGCCGAATTTCGATCGATGGGTGGATGAAGAAGCTTGGGGGCCGGATTCTAAGGCGATTTACTTCACGGCCGGGGACAAGGGTGAGGAACCGATCTTCACTGTCTCAATGAACAACGGCGATGTAGACCTCATCGAGGGAGGCGGCGAGTATGGCAACCTGCAACTATCCATCGATATCTCGGAGCCAATCGTCATATCGAGCAAAATGACAGTTTCAGGCCCGGCCGAGATTGTCGCGGTTCACACCCAAAGCCGACCGGAAATTCAAACGATTGCCAAGGGACAGACTCCACCTCGCGGCAGCGTTGACTCTGCAAGGGGTCATGGATTCGCTCACGAAATCGGGATCACCCACCTCAATTCCGCTCTCCTTTCCGAGCTCGACCTCCCGAAGATGGACTCCTTCTGGTTCCCTTCCATCGGCAAAGTCAAAGTCCAGGGCTTCATCATCCGTCCGCCAGATTTCGACGCCTCGAAAAAGTATCCGGTCAAGTTCCTTATCCACGGCGGTCCCCAGGGCGCGTGGGGCGATTCCTGGTCCTATCGGTGGAATCCGGAACTGTTTGCCGCTAACGGCTATGTCGTGGTGATGATCAATCCGGGTGGGTCAACCGGGTATGGTCAGGCGTTTGTCGATCGCGTGAATGGTGACTGGGGCGGCAAGCCCTACATCGACCTGATGCGCGGGCTCGATCAGGCCGAGCAACATTATCCGTTTATCGACAAGACGCGAGAGTGCGCGCTGGGTGCGAGCTATGGCGGTTACATGGCCAACTGGGTCCTCGGCCACACGGACCGATTCAAGTGCATCGTGAGCCACGATGGGATGTTCAACCCGGAGTCGGCGTATGGGACGACGGAAGAGCTGTGGTTCAACGAGTGGGAGTTCAAGGGCACGCCGTGGACGAACCGGGCGCTGTATCGGCAGTGGTCGCCGATGCTGGCGGAGACACACTTTAAGACGCCGACCCTGGTGGTGCATTCGCAGCTGGATTACCGGCTGGATGTTTCGGAGGGATATCAGCTGTTCGACACGCTGCAACGGATGAAGGTGCCGTCGAAGATGCTCTACTTCCCCGATGAGGGGCACTGGATAATGAAGCCGCAGAACTCCGAGCTTTGGTACAAGACGGTAAACGACTGGGTGGATGAGTGGACCAGGAAGTAGAGTCACGAAACACGTGGACGCGGGCTCTCGGGAAGAACGCCTGGCTGCACGTTCTTCTCGCGCTGGGGGCGTTGCTGGCGCTAACCGGGGTTGCGCAGATTGCGCCGAATCCGCCACAGACGACGGCGAGGACGGCGAGTGAGAAAACAGCTCCTGCAAAGAGCGAGTATGCGGGGGATGCGACGTGCGCCGAGTGCCATGCTGCGGAGGCGAAGACGTATTTCCAGACGACGCACTATCACGACTCGAGTGTGGCCAGCGCGAAGACGATTCTGGGGAACTTCACGACCGGCGAAAATGTGCTGCGCACGCCGAATCCGGATTTGATCTTCGCGATGATTGAGGCGCCGGACGGGTTTTATCAGAGCGCGGTGGACATCAAGGATCCGCAACATTTGAAGGGGCGCGCGGAGCGGTTCGATATTGTGATTGGCTCGGGGCGGCGCGGGCAGACGTATCTTTACTGGAAGGACGATACGCTGTTCGAGCTTCCGGTGACGTACTGGACGGAGACGAAAGAGTGGATCAACAGCCCGGGGTATATCGACGGCGGCGTGCATTTCGACCGGCCGATTTATCCGCGGTGCCTGGAGTGCCACGCGAACTATTTCGAGTCGCAGACGCCGCCACCGAACCGCTACACGAAGGACAGCCTGGTGCTGGGGATTGGCTGCGAGCGGTGCCACGGACCGGGCGCGGAGCATGTGAAGCGGGAGAAGTCCGCGAAGCCGCCGGCGGCTGGGTCGGCGGAGATTGCGATTGTGAATCCGGCGCGATTGTCGCATGAGCGGCAGATGGATATGTGCGCGCTGTGTCACGCAGGTGCGGGCGAGCAACTGGCGCCGGCGTTATCGTTCCGGCCAGGCGACGCGATCGCCGACTATGTGAAGATCACAATGCCGCCGCCGGATGCTCCGGTGGATGTGCACGGCAACCAGGTGCAGGCGCTGGAACACAGCAAATGCTTCACTTCGGGCAAGCTGACGTGCGCGACCTGCCACAATGTGCACCAGACGCAGGAGGAGGCAAATGCCTTCTCGAAACATTGCATGACGTGCCACACGGTTGCAGCATGCGGGCGATTCAAAACAATGGGTGAGTCGATTCGCGGGAAGTGCATTGCATGTCACATGCCGCTGGGGCGGTCGCAGGCGCTTACGTCGGAGTCGAGCGGACAGATGCTGCGGGCGCAACTGAGGACGCACCGGATTGCGGTGTATCCCGACGCAGGAATTGGGCATTAGGTTCGGGACAAGCTTTAAGGATTGAGGCGAGGATGATTGCGCATTTGCGGGGGCGGCTCTTCTCAAAACAACCAGGGCAGGCCATTGTGGAGGCCGGAGGCGTTGGCTACGACGTGACCATCAGCGTGCCGACGTTTACTGCGCTGCCGAACGAAGGCGGCGAGGTGGCACTCTTCATTTACACGCAGGTACGGGAAGATACCTTGGCGCTCTACGGGTTCATGGACCGCAACGAGAAGCGGCTGTTTGAGCGGCTGATCACGGTGTCGGGCGTGGGGCCGAAGCTGGCGGTCACGATTCTGAGCGGGCTGAATCTGGAGCGGACGGTGAACGCGATTCGCGCACAGGATCATGCGACGCTGACGCGGATTCCAGGGGTGGGGAAAAAGCTGGCAGAGCGGCTGGTGGTGGAGTTGAAGGAAAAGCTGGAGGATCTGGCTGTGGCTCCTGCGACGCAGGCGAGGCTGGCTCCTTCGGCCGAGGACGTGTTGTCGGCACTGGTGAACCTGGGGTATCAGCGGCCGGCGGCGTTGAAGGCGATTGAGACGGTGGTGGAGAAGGACAAGGCGGCAGGCGAGAATTTCGATGAGCTGTTCCGCGGAGCGCTGAAGGTGATTCGGTAGGTTTAGATCAGGACCCGACGTCCTGCCACATGGATCAATCCTCAAGAAGCCGCCGTAGTGCGGAAACTGGCTTAGGCGGTTTGCCGCGAGTATCGCTGTTCATGTAGCCCGGTACTGAAACCTCGCGAAGAAATTTAGTTTGTAATTTGTTTTCCAAATCCTTATTGCGTGTCAAGCAGGCACCAATCAGTAATTCCTCAAGGAAGCGTAGATCTGAAATCTTGGATGCTGTCTTCTTTCGGAACTTCCCTCCTTGCGTTTCCCGAGCCAGTAAGTAGAGCAAAGGAGTACCTTTTTTTACCTGCCAGAGCACACGGTTGTAGATATTCAGGTTCCTTGGATTCCAAACTTCACGCTTGAATGGCGTCTTCTCGGCTTTACCCACGTACCAGGGCCTAACGCCCTTTCCGGCACGGATTGCAAAAATGTAGCAACCCACAGCGTCGGGCAAACCAGGCACTTCCCCACCCACCTTTTGCCAAAATGCATTTCGATCCCGATCGTCAATTGCACGACGGCCCTTCGGCAGATCGATTTTGTATGGACCGTATGGCTGAAATGTCCTCTTGCCCACCTCTGCCTCCTCAGGCTATCACCGCGATCTTGGCTCTCTTTCCAACGCTGACGGCGAGGCGGGCTGGCCGAACAACTGGTATCCATTTGTCCGTGCGTCTCACTCCGTCAATTTGAACCCCCGCATCAGTCTGTCGCTCGCCTGCAGCCCTTGATTCGCATATGCCCAGCGCGACTAGCAGCTTTGCAACATTTACCGGAAATGGACTATGCGGCTCTCTCTTGAGTCGATCGAGAGTGACAGCATCGGCAACGACAACCTTTAGCCAATCGATGTTTACTGCATCAACTATTGCCGACAGGTCGCGCTCTTGATGAACGCGAGCCCAGTTTTCGTCGGCTTGTTGCGCTGCTTCCGCACCATGGAAGCCGGCGACGATGGTTCGGGCGAGGCGCTTCTTCGCTTCCATGGGGTGAAGCGCACCGGAGGCGCCGTCGGCCCGCATTTTTTCTATTTCTGACTGGCGGAGGTCGGTGAGCAGAGTCCAGTAGCGCCACATCAACTCGTCGTTGATCGACATGAGCTTGCCGTACATTTCCTGTGGCGGCTCGTGAATGCCGATGGCATTGTTGAGCGACTTGGACATTTTCTGGACGCCGTCGAGGCCCTCGATGATGGGCGTCATCAGGACGATTTGGGGCTGCTGACCGTAGTCGCGCTGCAGTTCGCGGCCGGTGAGCAGGTTGAATTTCTGGTCGGTGCCGCCGAGCTCGACATCGGCTTTGAGAGCGACCGAGTCATACGCCATGGCAAGCGGGTAGAGGATCTCGTGCAGGGCGATGGGCTGCTCGTTCTGGAAACGGGTGTGGAACTCGTCGCGCTCGAGCATCTGCGAGACGGTGAATTTCTGGGCGAGGCGAATCATGCCTTCGAATCCCAGAGCGCCAAGCCACTCAGAGTTGAAGCGGACCTCCGTCTTGTCTCGGTTGAGGATGCGGAAGACCTGATCGGTGTAGGTCTTCGCGTTCTCTTCGATTTCTTCGCGGGTAAGGACCTTACGCGTGGCGGAGCGGCCGCTGGGGTCGCCGATGAGGGAGGTGAAGTCGCCGATGAGGAAGATGACCTGATGGCCGAGGTCCTGAAAGTGTTTGAGCTTGCGCATGACGACGGTGTGGCCGAGGTGCAGGTCGGGCGCGGTGGGATCGAATCCGGCCTTGACCCGCAACGGCACACCGGTTTGGCGGGACTTTTCCAGACGCTCGCGGAGCTCAGAGACGCGGATGATTTCGGCCGCGCCCTTTTGGAGCAGATCGAGCTGCTCGTCGACAGGAAGAAAGGAGGACATTGCTTTAGTCAGTATAAGGTTTGGCGGCGGTGCGATTGGACCCGCAGTTAAGTCACGGACTGCGGCGCGCGCAATTCGATCCGCTGATTCGGCGCGATGCGCAGGGCGCGGGTGGGACGGCCGGGGATACGGAGGATTACGTGTTGTTCCGCGTCGGTGACTCCGATCGCGGTCCGGAGATCGCCAGTGTGTGTGGTCAGCAGACGGACGATTCCGGAAACCTGAGCGATGTGTTTGCCAGAGAGGCTGAGCTCGGCGTGTGGGCTATCGTAGATCAGTTCGGCGGGCGTTGGGCCAACTTTTGTCGTGAACGTCGAAGTGCCCTGCCCGGGGGGACGGACGTTCCACACGATGAGGTCCCCTTGTTGGCGGACGCCGGAGGATCGCCAGAGAAAATCGAGGAAGACGAGCGCTGCGGGGGAATATCCGCCGGGATCGTCCAGGGTGAAGTCGCCTGTCAGAGGATCCATTTGCTGCCGGAATTCTTCGCTGGCGCGCTGGAGCGCTTCGAGCCAGCGCTGCATGAGCCACGCAAGGTCTGATGGCTTGCCGTAGTGTTCCATCCAGCGCGTGGCGCGCAGGGCGGTGAGGGCCTGGGCTGCACCTCCCCAGGAATTGCGCGGGATGGGGCGCACGAATTGCGGGTCGTCGAGCGCGACGGAGGGGAACGGATAGGGTGCCCAGAAGGACTTCGGATTGTGGATCTGCCTCGTCCAGATGTTGTTGAAAAGATCAGCGTCGACGACATGTTCGCCGAGCACGTTGAGGATGGTGGAGCTGCGGATGCGGACGAATCGGTTTTGCGCGTCAAGGTCGTAGAAGGCTCCGTCCTGCGGGTCGTAGAGGCGCGAGAGGATGAGATGGCGGATGGTCTCGGCGTCTTCAGTCCATCGATCGGCCTCGCTGGTTTTGCCCAGGACTTTGGCCATCGCGGCGAGCGCCACTCGGCCGCCGTAGACGGTTGCGGAAAGGTCGGGGCAGAGACGCGGCAGGCCTTCGACCTGCGGGCATTTGCGAGCATCGTGATCCGAACAGGTGTTGGGAATTCCCTTCCAGCGTGGACTGTTGTCCTGGCCGGTATCCCAGGTGCAGAAACCTTCGCAGAGGCCGGTGCCGCGGGTGTTGCGATAGCGACGGAGCCAGGCATCCCAGCGGGCACAGGACGCGTAGGCCTTGTCGAGCAGTACGGATTCGCCTGATTGCTGCGCCAACTCCCATGCCGTGGCTGCGATGGGAACGACCATCTGGATTTGGCCAAAGCCGGTACCGTTGGCCTTCACGCTGTACGGGAGCTGGCCGTCTTCCTTTTGCAGCGCGAAGAAGATCAGGTGATTGTTACGTGCTACGGCGCGGGCAGCGTCTGGTCCCACTGCGTTGTAGACAGCGCCTTCCTGGGGTGCACACTCCATCCAAACGCCGCCGTAAACGCTGCCTTCGAGCAGAACTGGATCGGGATATGGATAGATTTGGACGACGTTTCTCTGAAGTGTCTCGAGCGCTGCCTTGTAGACGTGCATCAGGGTTTCGTCGTCGGTCGTGAAAGCTCGGGCTTGGCCGGACGAATCTGAACCGGCTTGGGCTTCGACGAGCGAGGGTTTCGGCAGCGCCAGCGCGGCGGTGGCGAGCGATCCCTGGGCGACAAACTGACGCCGGTTCATCGATTCCCTGCCCATGCGATCTGTGGCTCGGCCATGCCGAACCAACTTACCACTGCGAGCCGCCGGGTCGACAATTCGGGTGCACCTTTCATCAAGAACCGTCAAATGCGCTGGTATTATGCAGGCGCCCATGCTTGAACTGTTAGCGCTGTATCTTGCCGGACTGGCTTTTTTCTTCTCCGGCATGAGTGGAATTTCGGACAATTTGCGGCAGATGAGCGGCCAGCGCTTCCGACAGGCGCTGGGGCGGCTGACGCACCGGCCGGCGATGGCGGGTTTGGTAGGCGTGGCAATGGGCGCGATCACGCAGAGCGCGTCGGTGGTGGCGTTCATTCTCTCGGGCATGGTTTCTACGGGCCTGCTTCCTATTTCACGGGCGCTGATCGTGCTGGCGTGCGCCAACATCGGCACTGCGCTGCTGGTCTTCGTCGCGGCATCGAATCTGCACGTTTCGATTCTGCTACTGATCGGAGTCACGGGACTGATTTTGGCGTTCAAGCTGGCGAAGAGATGGAAGCCCGCGGTGGCCAGCGGCATGTCGGTTGGGCTGCTTTTCCTGGGTCTGGAGATGATGAAGCAGGCATTCCAGCCGCTGGCTTCGTCGGCGCAGTTCGCGCGTGTCGCGGGCTTTTTCGCGCACTGGCCCTACGCTGCGTTCCTGCTTGGGATGTTGCTGCGCACGTTCATTCATTCTTCGTCGGCAGTCGCAGCGATTGTGGTGACGATTAACCGGGGCGGCCAACTGGGCGACTTCCCGGCGATGATGGTGATTGCTGGGCTGGGCCTCGGATCGGCGTTTGCGACGTGGATGCTCTCAGGGAACCTGCGCGGCGTGCCGCGGCAGATCGCGATGTATCAGGCGATGACGAACTGTGTCGCGGGGATTTTCGTCGGCGCGTTGCTGATCGTGGAACGCCTTCTGCACGTGCCGCTGTTCATGGCTCTGGTGCATGCTGCGGGCGCTCCGATTCCGCAGCGCATGGCCTATACCTACCTGGCGCTGAACATCAGCGTGGCGGCGGCGGCGTTTGCAGGTTTGCGCTGGGCTCCGACGGGCCTGGCAAAATTGTGGCCACCCACGCCGGAGCAGGACCTTTCAAGCCCGATCTATATTCAGCACAACTCGCTGAACTCGCCGGAGACGGCGCTGGACCTGGTGGGGCTGGAGCAGATGCGTACGATCCGCGTATTGGGGCGATACATTGACTCGGCGCGCCGAGGGGACGCATCGCAGATGAAGGCGCTGCATGTGGCGGCGGCGCAATTGGGCCGTCACATTGCTGAATTCCTGGAAGCGCTGCTGAAGGAGCCGATCGCTACGGATTTGGCGGCGCGGGCAATTTCGTTTCAGCGCAAAGAGAGCACATTACGCGCGCTGGAAGACAACGTTTATCTCTTTGCCGAGACGCTGATGGGACTGGCCAGCGAGGAGCTTGCGGGGCTCTTGATCGAATCGCTCGATACGATTTTGTTCTCGGCGCTGGCCGCGCTTGAAACATCGGGAGACCTGGAAATTGAGATCCTGGTGAACATGACCGACGACCGCGGCGGCATGATGGAGGAGCTGCGGAAACGACACGGGCTGCAACAGACGGGCCGAACCAACAATACATCCGCTCTCCATTACGCGACGACGCTGTTCGAGCGAAACGTGTGGCTGCTGCGCCAGCTGGCGCTGTGGATGCGGGAAGATGCTAAGTTCAGCGTCGTATAACCCCACCGGTTAGGCGGATGGGGTAGTCTTTTATGGGCAGCCACCGAACTGCGGTTTGACCCCCGAGGTGGCGGCCTGGTAATCCCCACGCGTACTTATGATTCGGATTCTCTTCGATCTCGGCCTGTTCGGGCTGGTCACTTCGACAATCTTTGCGATCCTTGTTCTTGCGGGGCTGCTGCGTTTTCTAAGGCAGCGGCAGCCGGCGCCTTCGCCGGCAACTGCGTTTTCACCGGCAGTCAGTCTGCTGAAGCCTCTCGATGGAACCGAGCCTGATCTCGAAGCGCATCTGGAGTCGTTTTTCGATCAGGACTATCCGCAGTTTGAGATTCTATTTTGCGCGCGGTCGGCTGCGGATCCGGGGCTCGAAGCGGCCCGTCGCGTGGCTGCGCGGTACCCAAAGATTCCGACCCGATTCCTTTCGACCGGCGAAGATACTTACATTAATGCGAAGGTCTCTTCGCTCGAACTGATGTATGGCGCTGCACGGCACAATATCTTCATCGTCAGCGACAGCGACGTGCGCGTCGCGCGCTATTACATTCGCGAGGTTGTCGCGCCATTTGCCGATGAGAAGGTGGGGGCTGTCACCTGTCTTTATCGCGGCGTTGCCGACCGCGGACTGTGGTCGAAGCTTGAGGCGGCCGGCATGTCGGTGGAGATGACTTCCGGCGTTCTTACTGCAAATCTTCTCGAAGGCATGAAGTTCGCACTGGGGCCGACGATGGCGGTGCGACGGAGTTGTGTGCAGGCGATGGGGGGCTTTGGCGTGCTTGGCCCTTATTGCTCGGACGATTTTCTTCTTGGCGCGAAGGTCGCGGAACAGGGCGAAACCGTGGTGCTCTCGCATCATGTCATCGACCACATCATTTTGAATCTCAGCTTTGCTGCGTCGCTCCGCCATCAAACGCGGTGGATGAAATCCACACGCTTCTCGCGGCCGCTCGGGCACCTGGGAACTGCGCTGACGTTCAGCGTTCCCTTTGGAATCCTTGCCTGTCTCGCTGGTTTCGTGATGCATCGGCCGGTGCTCGGGCTTTCACTTCTGGTCTACAGCATCGTGAACAGGATGGTGCTTGCGGCGCTGGCCGGATGGCTTGCGGTGCAGGAACGGCACCTGCTGCGCACCGTACTGCTCTACCCGATTCGCGACTTCCTCGGCCTCTGCTGCTGGGCGGCCAGCTACGGCGGTAGCACGATCCATTGGCGGGGGCGACGGTATCGACTTTCGCGCGGAGGCCTGATGCATCCCGTTGGATCGCAATCGGCCGATGAGCGAGAGCACGCGCTCAGCACGTAGAGCTCTCTCTATCAGGACAGTTTGGCTGTCGCGCCGGACGCGAAGTGCTATAGTCGCGCAGCGTCGAAGCACACGCATGCACGATCCCCGCTGTCTATACTGGTGAGCAACCTCTACAAACAGGAACTTCATGCCTCTCACTCATCTCGACTGGCTGGTCATCGTTGCCTACCTGCTTTTCAATCTGCTCATCGGCCTGTACTACCGCAGTAAGGCCAGCGGCTCGACGGAGGATTTCTTTGTCTCGGGCCGCAATGTCTCGTGGTGGCTCGCCGGCACGTCAATGGTGGCCACGACCTTCGCGGCGGATACGCCGCTGTTCGTGTGCGGGCTGGTGGCGACGCAGGGGATTTCCGGCAACTGGATCTGGTGGAGTCTTTGTCTTTCCGGCATGACGACGGTGTTCTTCTTCGCGCGCTACTGGCGCCGGGCAGAAATTCTCACCGATGTTGAGCTGGTTGAGATTCGTTACAGCGGGCGTCCCGCAGCGTTTTTGCGCGGATTCAAAGCGGTCTATCTTGGCCTGCTGATGAACTGCTTCATTCTTGGATGGGTGACACGTGCGATGGTCGATATCATTGCCGTCACTCTCGGTCCGGTGATTGCGCAGGGTCGTGTGCTCGCGTTCTCGTTGGGTGGTCACACGCTGCTGCACTTCACGCTTGGCGAGCCGCGCCACACCGCGCTTATTATCTGCATCTTCGTGCTGGTTCCGTTCACCGGCCTCTATACGTTTCTCGGCGGGTTGTGGGGCGTGCTGGTCACCGATGTTTTTCAATTTGTGCTGAAGATGACGATGATCGTCGTTCTGGCGTGGGTCGCGGTGGTTCGGCTGGGAGGAATGTCCGCGCTGCGGGTACGCCTGTCTGTTGTCGACGCTGCCACGCGCGCAGCGGGACATCCGACTTCGAATATCCTCTCATTTCTGCCCGACTTTCACGCGGGTCTGACGACGCCGAATCTGTGGACGCTGCCGCTGCTGACGTTCATGATGTACATCGGCGTGCAGTGGTGGGCTGCGTGGTATCCAGGAGCGGAACCTGGCGGCGGCGGGTACGTTGCGCAACGAATGTTCAGCGCGAAGAACGAGAAGCATTCGCTTGGCGCTACTCTATGGTTCAACATTGCCCACTATGCACTGCGACCGTGGCCGTGGATCATGACGGGACTGGTGGCGTTGGCGATGTACTCGACCAACGGAGGACTGCATCCGAGCGCCGCGTATACGGCTAATCCGCAACAGGGATACGTGATGGTGCTGCGCGACTTTCTCCCGCCGGCGCTGCGGGGGCTGATGATCGCGGCGTTTCTGGCCGCGTATATGTCGACTGTCGGCACGCAGCTCAACTGGGGAACGTCTTACCTGGTTAACGATCTCTACCGCCGTTTCATCGTGCGCCGGGCGGGAGAACATCACTACGTGCTGATCAGCAAAATTCTCACCGTGGTTCTGGTGCTGTGCAGTGGATACGTCGCCAGCCGCCTGACATCGATCGGCGCGGGCTGGGAGCTGGTGTTGAATCTGGGCGCAGGAACGGGGGCCGTGTATATCCTGCGCTGGTTCTGGTGGCGGATTAACGCGTGGAGCGAGATCTCTGCCATGATCGTCGCCGCAATGGTGACCCTCGCACTCTCGCGTGTGCACTTTGCCGGAAGCGATGCTGTTGTCTTCGCCAAGAGCACGCTGATCACCGCAGGCATCGCGACGATTGCGTGGATCGTTGCAACGTTCGTGACGCCGGCAGAACCCGATGCAACGCTGCTGGCTTTTTATCGCCGCGTACATCCGATGGTGCACGGATGGAAGCGGATTGCGCTCGAGGCTCCCGATCTTCCGCCTGTCCGCGACTTTCGCGCGAACGCAATGGACACCCTGCTCGGGTGCATCCTCGTGTATGGCTGTCTGTTCGGCATTGGCAAGCTGATCTTCGGTGCATGGCTCGTGGGTGGCGCCCTTCTGGCCGCAGCCGCCATTGCGGGTTCGCTGATCTGGTGGGATCTTTCACGGCGCGGCTGGGAGACTTTGTCGGGCGCTGCACCGTCTTCGAACGTGGAGAAAGGGGTTCGTTCTGAGCCTGTGCAGAGTTAATCTAAGAATTCTGTGAGAGGCCTTCCTTTATGCCACGTGGAGTTCCATTTACCGGCGAATCCCTGTCCAGATATCTGGCGGGCCAGAAGCGGTGGAATGAGGCTAGAGACTGGCGCGCGAAAGAGACTGAGGCGGGTAGGCCGTCGACTTACGGCGATTTTTGTCGTTCTCATGGACTGTGCCCTGCGTGCGCGGCAACCGGCGTGAGCCTCAATGAAAATGGCGCGGGCTTTAAGACCGTGGGGTCGACCGGCAATCTTCCGCTGTATGAAGAATGCGAGACCTGCGGAGGAACCGGACGAATTGTTACCCCCAGCTAGAGCCACGTTTCGCCACGTGGCTGAAATCCAACGGGAGAAGCCAACTTACTATTGCCCTTGCCGCGCCAAGACACGAACATAAGAATAGGAATGATTAGTACAGGCGCTCTTCCCGCTGCATCTCAAATGGCTGGCCGCGTTTTTCTCGCCCCATCCGAACCTCGCTCGCCGAACTCCACCGCATGAAAACCGCTGTCATTATCGGAGCCGGCCCAGCCGGGCTGACCGCTGCCCTTGAGTTGCAGCGCCGCTCCGACGTACGCCCCATCGTTCTTGAAGCCACGCAGCGCATCGGCGGAATCTCCTGCACGATCCGGCATAACGGCAATCGCATGGACATCGGAGGCCATCGTTTCTTTTCGAAATCCGATCGCGTGATGGAATGGTGGACCGAATTGATGCCCATTGCGTCGACCGAAAACGGGTCAGAGTTCCACACCATTCGTTACCAGAACAAAGAGCGTGTGATCGCTGGGGGAAGCGATGCCGCGACGGATCCTGACCTGGTGATGTTGGTGCGTCCGCGCAAGAGCCGTATCTATTTTCTGCGAAGCTTTTTCGATTATCCCCTCGCATTGAATGCGCAGACGCTGCGCCAGCTCGGCGCCTGGCGCATGATTAAGATCGGTATGGGCTATCTGCGAGCGAAGCTTTTTCCGCGCCGCAATGAAAAAACCCTGGAAGATTTTCTGATCAACCGATTTGGCGCGGAGCTTTACCTGACCTTTTTTAAGTCCTACACGGAGAAAGTGTGGGGCGTGCCCTGCGACCAGATCAGCGCGGAATGGGGGGCGCAGCGCATCAAGGGGCTTTCGCTCCGAACCGCGATTGCGCACTTCCTCAAGAAGACTTTCAGCCGGGAGAAAAAATCCGGCGACATCGCGCAGAAATCGACGGAAACTTCGCTGATCGAGAAGTTTCTTTATCCGAAATATGGGCCGGGGCAGCTTTGGGAACATGTCGCCGATCTTGTTACAAAAAAAGGCGGCGAGGTGCGCATGGGTTGGCGCGCAGCAAAGCTCCACGCGGAGGGCGACCGCGTCGTCTCTGTCGAGGCCATCGACCCGCAGGGAATTCGGCACACGATTTCTGCCGATTATGTTTTCTCTACGATGCCGGTCCGCGACCTTATCCACAGCCTCGATGTTGAGGTGCCCGCGGAGATCCGCGCCATCGCCGACGGCCTGATCTATCGCGACTTCATCACCGTGGGGCTGCTGGTGGATCGGCTCGCGGTCACGGAGCCCGATGGCGGGACGCTAAAAGACACATGGATTTATATTCAGGAACCGGATGTGCTGGTGGGGCGGCTGCAGATTTTCAATAACTGGAGCCCGTACATGGTGGCTGATCCGACGAAGATCTGGATCGGACTTGAATATTTTTGCTACGAAACCGACCGGCTGTGGAACATGCCCGACGAGGAGATTGCGCGGTTCGCCATCGCCGAAATCGAGAAGATTGGGATCCTGCGCGGCGATCAGGTTCGGGACACACATGTGGTGCGCGTGCCCAAGACCTATCCGGCGTACTTCGGGACGTACGATCGATTCGACGAGATCGTCCGCTATATGGACCGCTTCGAGAACTTGTTCCTCGTTGGTCGCAACGGCATGCACAAATACAACAACCAGGATCACTCGATGCTGACGGCGATGACTGCTGTGGACCAGATTGTGGCTGGGAAAATCGACAAGTCCGCTTTGTGGGAGATCAATACGGAGCAGGAATACCACGAAGAGAAGAAGTAGGCGGGGCTCATTCCCACTGTGTGGTGTGGCGGCGCAGCCACCAGCAGGCGGGCGCTCCGCCATGCGGAAACAGGGCACGAGCGCAGTTCTCCTGGGCGGTCCCCAGATAGTCGTACTCCTGCTTGTTGCCTTTGAGCGCGGTCGACAGAAACTCGTCCACCTGAACGGAATCGAAGGCCGTCCCACGCGCAACGCGCACGCGAAACACGGCCCAGTCGGAAACCCACAGTAATATGGCCGCGACCAATGCGACCTTTACTGTCTGCTCCAGGATGTAGAGGATCCGCTTCATGGGTGACTGAAGTCGCTGGAACTATGACTTCAGGAACGAGCAAGTCCAGCCATTTTTCCTATACCCTAAACCCTACACCTTATACCCTGATTTTATGGATCTCGATTCGATTCAAAGTGCGCTGCGGGGCGCCGGCGTGGATGCGTGGCTTTTCTACGATCACCATCATCGCGACCCGCTGGCCGCCTCCATCCTGGGACTGCCCGATCACGGACTTGTAAGCCGGCGGTGGTACTACGTCATTCCCGCGCAGGGAGAGCCGCGAAAGCTTGTTCATCGCATCGAGGCGGGAAAGCTGGACACTTTGCCGGGGACGAAGGGCGTGTACTCCTCGTGGCAGGAACTTGAGGCCGGCCTCGACGCGATGCTGGGTCCGTGGAATCGGATCGCCATGCAGTACTCTCCACGCAACGCAATCATGTATGTCTCCATGGTCGATGCGGGGACGGTGGAATTGCTCCGGTCGATGGGCAAGGAGATTGTCAGTTCCGCCGATCTGGTCAGCCGCTTCCAGGCAGTTCTGACCGAGGAGCAGATCGACACCCACTACGCTGCGCAGAAGGCGCTCGACGAGATCCTCACCGAGGGCTTCCAGTACATTGGCAGCCGGGCCCGCTCCGGCTCGCCCACCACGGAATACGAAATGATGGTCTGGTTTCAGGATGCGATGGGCCGAGCCGGCCTCACCACTGATCATGGGCCGAACGTTTCCGTGGATGAGAACAGCTCGGATTCGCATTACGAGCCCACGTCGGCAACGAGCCGGCCCATCCGTTCCGGGGCGTTTTTGCTGATCGACATCTGGGCGCGCCAGGATCGGCCCGACTCGTGCTGGTACGACATCACGTGGACGGGCGTCGTGAGCCGGGAGCCGACGGAGAAGGAGCGCGTTGTCTTTGCGATCGTCCGCGATGCGCGCGATGCCGCCATTGAGGCGGTACGCTCGGCATTCATCGATGGGGGACATCCCATCGCAGGTTTTCAGGCCGACGACGCGGCTCGCAGTGTCATTCGCGGTGCTGGCTACGGCCAGTACTTTACGCATCGTACCGGCCACAACATTGGCGCGGAGTTGCACGGCAGCGGAGCACATCTCGACAACCTCGAGACGCACGACGAGCGCCGCATCCTGCCCTTCACTTGCTTCTCGGTCGAGCCTGGCATCTATTTGCCGGAATTCGGCGTTCGCAGCGAAGTGAACATGATCACTTCGCGCGACAACGCCGTTGTTACGGGGCGGATCCAGCGGGAGCTGGTGCGAATCTGAACGACGAATGAGCGACTCGGGACCATTCGGGCCCGGCGTTCATTTATAGTCATAGGAAGCATGGCCTCGAAAGCGCAGACCCCAGAACAACCTAAAACTCAGGGCTTTGTTTACACGGCGCTGATCCTCGGCTGGCTCATTCCCGGTGCGGGACATTTACTGACGCGGCATTGGATTCGCGCATTGCTGTTGTTTGTGACCATCACGGCGATGTTCTCGCTGGGCCTTGCCATGCAGGCCAAGGTTTATGTGCCGAACACTGGCGATCCGCTGGACATCCTCGGCTTCGCGGGCGACCTGGGCGCGGGAACACTTTACTTCTTCGCACGCATCTTTTCGCTAGGCCAGAGCACGGTGCAGCTGGTCACGGCGGACTACGGCACCAAGTTTGTCGTGGTGGCCGGCCTGCTGAATTTCGTAGCAGCGGTGGACGCGCACAACCTTCGCATCGGAAGGAAGGTTTAGGTGCTGACGCCTTCCCATTTCACCGCAGTCCTGCTCTTCGCCACGTGCACGTCGGTCGTGTTTGGCATCACGCAGCGGTCCACGACCCGCGGGATGATTCGCTACGGGATCTACTGCTGGGTTCTGTTTGTTGCGTCGGTGATAGCCGCCAGTTGGCTGATGTGGCTTGTCCGGCGGTGATTGAGCCGGGTCAGCTCAGGATTTCCTGTACCTGCTATTTTACTGCCACAGCGGTCCTGATCGCGTACAGCGATCCGCGAGCACCGATGAACAACGTCCGCTTGTCTTTTCCTCCGAAGGCGAGGCTGCCGGGGCGCTCCGGTACTTCGAGGATGCCGGCTGCGTGGCCCTCGCGATCGTAGACATAGACCTGGTCACCCGCGATGTAGACGTTGCCCGCTGTGTCCTCCACGACGGATGTGCCGCCGCGCTCGACGAACAACTGCGTGGTTAGCGTTTCGTCTGAGCCGAGTTGGCCGATCCAGGTGCGCGCATCGTCTTCGCTGACGATGTAGCGGCGATCTCCCAAAGCGAACGGCGCTAACTGCGAGCTCTGGAGCAGAGGCCGCCACGTTCCACCCGCCATGATGGCGATGTTCATACCCGCCGCGTAATAGTAAGCGCTGGGCTGAGGGACCAGGGTGCTGCGGATCGCGGTGTTGCTGCCAATGCGGTAGGTGTGGCCCTGGTGTTCGATGAGCCATGTGAGTTGGTCGAGCTCGTTGTGGAGGCCGACTGGGAGGAGCAGGATTGTTCCTGGCTTTCGTGAGTCGTCACCGATTACTTGCGAGACTGTGCCGGTGCTGACCTGGATGGCGGAGACAGATTTCTCATTGTCGATCGCGAGCAAAGTCGACGGCGCAACGTACGCGAGGACCATGGGCGACTGATCGGTATGCGCGAGAACCTCGGATTTCCGATGCTCCGGATCGTAACGGTAGATGTGATGGTTCGCCGCATCGGTGAAATAGACCGTGCCTGCCTCGTCGGCCGTGAGTCCCGCAGCATTGCTGAAGCCGGTGGCGACTCGCTTGAGAATCGCTCCTGGTGCGAAGGCTGAGGGCAGTGGCAAGAGTGCACCGCGACGCAGATCCTGGGTCAGCGCGAAACGGACGAAGTGATGTGCCCGCACATCCACTCCGCTGCCTTGATCGAAGACGCTGTTATCGAAAGCAAGGCGCGTCTGGCTGAAGACCTTTACGTTGTCGAAGTCCACTCCGGTCGAATCGTGCGCGACGACTGCGTAGGGCTTCGGCATCACATTGCGGGAGACGCGGTACATGTACGTGTTCGCGAAAAGCACGTTGTGAGCTGATTCGAGTTCGACAGCAACCGCGTCTGCACCCTCGGGATTCTCCTCTTCGGTCTGCATGTCGTAAATTTTCCAGTTCGAGGCATGGTCGATGCGAACCTCATCGCGCATGTGGTGCTCGCACGAGAATTGGTAGATCACACCCGGAGTCGTGCTGTTTTCGATCAGCAGGCCGGCCTTCGCCGTTCCGCCATGGGACCAGATGCCGCGCAGGATTCCGCCGCCGCCGTCTTTCACCCACAAGCTCGGATATTGCGCGTCGAGCTGTATCGGCGGCTGTTGCGCACGAGGCAGCGGTGCAGGGGCGGCGGGCTCGAGATCGCGGACGTATTCGCTGTGACCGCGCCAAAAGTCGACGTCGTCGAGGAGGGATCGCGGTCCGGCCTGCCACACCACGCCCGCCGCGCGCGGATTGGCGTTGCCGGTTGCGATTCCAATGCCGGTGACGATGTTGGCGCTGCCGCGGAGTGCGATCAGCAGCGGGATCGCGGGGCCTTCTCCCTGAAAGGGAGGATCGTTGTCAGACAAGACGAACTGCGTCGTAAATGGGCTGAATCCTATGAGCACGGTGTTGGCACGGAGACGCAGAGAGCCGGTCAGCCGATAGAAGCCGCTGGGAAAGTAGAGCGCCTGGTGCGTATCGATGGCCCGCTGGAGCGCGGCTGTATCGTCCGCGCCGCCGTCACCCTTCGCGCCGATCTCCCGCACATTGATCCAGGAACGCATCGGCGGCAGCGACGGAATATCCTGCATCGGCCCCGGGGGCACTGGATCGCCGAATGGCTGCTCACGATGCCGCAGAATCGCGCCCTGCTCACGTCCGTCCGGCCCGATGTCGAGGCCGAGCGTGAATCGCTCTTCGAGAAATGCCGGACTTGTTTTGGGTACGTCGGTGGTGGGCGCTCCTTCAACGAATCTGCCCACGTGTTCACACTCAATATTCTCCAACGTGATCTCGTTGCGAAGGTTCTTCGTAGCGCCGAGCTTAAGCACGGTCTGGGAAATATTGCGCATCTGAAGATCCCGACCGTAGAGCTGCTCCACTTCCCCGTCCGGTATCTCGATCGCAACCGGAACGTCGGCGAAGCTGTCGCGGATCAGGGTGAATCCTGCCTCATGAGTTTGGATCGCGGCAATCTGCTGGCCGCGGAATGTCGAATCCATCAGCAGAAACTGCCAGGCAGGCGAGGTCTTTCCTGTGACGATTCCAAACTGGCCACCGTCGATGTGGATGTCGCTGGCCTGGTTGCCAACCTGCTCGATGGCTGCTCGCGCCGATCGCAGATGGAAGTTCGCATGCGATACGAAGCTGTGTTGCGCTACGTTGAAACGGATGGCCACGGCCGCCCAGTTTCCCTCCCCGATTTCGAAATCGATGTTCGAGATCGCGCTGAAGAAAGTGAACTCGCTGGCGTCAGCGATCGGTTGTCCCTCCGGCGTTCGCTCGTCGGTGAACCACAGCATGTATTGGTCGCTGCCTTCCTGATAGCCAGGCGTATTGGGGCCCAGGACGAAGACGGGCCGGTGGGCGCCGTAGCCGATCAGGCGGATGCCGGCCCAGACATGGATGGCCCGCGCGAGCCGATAGCGCCCGTCGGGCACAAAGACCAGGCCGTGGTGCGTCGTTTCCTGCACGCGATCGATCGCGTGCTGCACAGCCTCTGAATCGTCGGATTCACCATCCCCCTGCGCACCGAAGTCGTGGCGGGTGAGGTAAACGGCGTGCTCGTCGTCCGGGCGGACCGGGTAGACGGATTGTGCGCCGACAAGGCAGGCAGGCATCACACAAACGGTAACTGCGACGAAGAGACTGAAGGCCCAGGCCACGGTTCTGCGCCGGAAGAGGACGGATTCCTTCACGATCCAGATATTAATCTGACAACGATGCCGCCGAAAGGAATGTCTCTTTTGACGGGTGACAATTCAGGAAGAAAGGCGAGGAGGGGATAATGCGGGACAGAGGCCAGAAACAATTTGGCTCCTCAGGTAGGACTCGAACAATCGGTCAAACGCAGTTCCAACAACATGCAGGTCAGCGGACGACACCTTTAAGCCATGCGATGCAGTCAAAGACAGATAAACAGAGCGCAAAGAGAGCGCACATTCCCACCACATGTGCTGTACGTTTTCCGCCTAACGGCTCTGCCAGCGGCGGGGGTTACGTTTGCCGTGGAAGCAGGCAATCAGCAAAATGCGTTCGGCTTCCACTTGGTAAAACAGGCCATAAGGAAAGCGCCGAACCCCCGCCCGCCTGCGTTCCCGATAGACAACGGGAAAACGCAAAGGAAATTCCGCGACGAGCTGGACGGTGCTTTCGACGGCCTCAACGAATCGCTCGGAGAGATGCACGCTGATATCGGCGTACCACTGCTCGGCGTCGTAAAATTCCGCTTTCGCCTCGTCAGACCATACAACGGGCAAACTCACCGCTTGGGCAGCCCAGCCTTCACCTGCTCCCACGGTGTCCCGGTGGGAGGGTTCTTCTCGTATGCGGCGATGCGCCGGTCGAGTTCTTCCGCTTGCTCTGCACTCAGTGTGGATGCATGAGATTCAAGGTCTTCCCAAAGCGCATCTATCAGCTCGAATTTCTCGGCCGCAGTCAGGCTGCTGATGTTGTTCGGAAGAGACGCCATACCCTCGAGGGTAGGAAGCCGGGAGCCGGATGTCAAATGCTTTTGTTTTTGTGGTTGAACTAAAAATTTGGGATGGTTTGAGGTTTTGGCTCCTCAGGTAGGACTCGAACCTACAACCCTTCGGTTAACAGCCGAATGCTCTGCCATTGAGCTACTGAGGAGTGTGTGGCGCTCGCTTTTCTCCCAAAATTATATCAAAACGGCCTGGATGCCCGAGGCGCCTCTTCTGGGTTACGCTGGTCGAGTCAGGAGAAAGCTATGCTGAAAACCGCTCCGCGCCTTTCGCGGGTGCCACGAGCCCAGGCCACGCCGGCCGTCGGCGAGATTTACGACCGCTATATGCGCACGCGCGGTAACGTGCCGAACATGTTCCGCACGATGGCGCATCGGCCAGAGATTTTCCAGACGATGATCGCTCACTTTGAGGCGATCCTGCAGACCGGTACGGTGCCGCTGCGGCTGAAGGAACTGGTGATTGTCCGGACTTCGCAGCTCAATCGCTGCGAATACTGCCTAGGGTCGCATACGCAGATCGCATTGAAGCTGGGGTGGTCACGGGAGCAGCTCGAGAACCTAACCCACTACGCCGATCGCCGTGACTTTACGGCCGCTGAGAAAGCGGCGCTGCGCCTTGCCGAGCAGATGACGCTGGACTCGGACCTTATTCCGGAGGAAGATTTCGAGGCTCTGCGGGAGCATTTCGACGAAGGCCAGATTGTGGAGCTGATGGCCGCGATTGGGCTCTTCAATTACTTCAACCGCTTCAACAATGCGCTGCAGATTGAGCCGACGAAGCCGGGCGACGGCGCGGAGTAGCCACATATCCAGTGGGCTGTCGCAGAAAACTCGCTGCTGATTGGAGTTTCGTCCACCCACGTCTCAACATCGAGACGTGGGGCACCCATTTCATAGCTGAATAGCAGCTCTAGTAGAAGACAATCGCCACGCGCCAGGTTGTGAAGCTGGCCTGGCTGGTCCCCGGTTCGCACGCGCCCACGGCGGCTTTTTTGAAGTCTCCGCTGCGAATCTGCTGCACGACCTGAGCCGGCAACTGGCTGAGATCCGGGGTTTCGAATCGAACCACGGAGCGCGCATTGGTCCCCTCCGGAATTCCGCGCGACGTGGAACATGCTTGTTCAGCCGGACCCACGGGGGCCGAGGGGTCGACATTCTGGGCGCGCAGTAGTTCCTGAACGCGATGCTCGACCTGTTCGCGGGTGAGTGCCTCGGAAGACTGCGCGAAATCCTCGACAGCGTACAGGTAGCCGCCCTGCTCCGCCACGGCGACACCGAGGGCATCCATTTTGGGATCGAGAATGTTGGTGCGGTGCGGAGTGGAGTGCATCCACTGGTGCTCGATGCCCTGGGGATTGGGACCCATGGCGATATTTTCGGCGATGGCACGGAAATGCGCGCCGGCGGCTGCGGCGCGATCCATCAACGCGGTTTCGCCATCATATTGATGGGAGAGAGAGCGCTCCCGCACCATGCGGTTGGCGTGGGCCTGGGCGGCCGCGGCGAGCGTGGCATCCCAGCGTAATGGCTGAAGTCCCTGCTGCTGGCGGTCCTGATTGGTGAGGTCGAAGATGCGCCGGGCGTCGTCTTGCGCCTGCGCGCTGGCGAGAACGGCGATTGCCAACAGGGCCAGACAGGAGAGTCCGCGAAAAACAAGTGCTATTCTCATAGGCTTTCCTCGACCTGCTAGCGAGAGAAATCTTGCGGAAGATCGTGCTTCCAGTCCTGCAGAGCCTGTTCGAGAGTGTATTGCGGTTTATAGCCAAGCTCTCGCAGTCCTTTGGGATCGATGGACGTGGAGCGAAATACTTTGCGCACTCTCACCGGGCTGATCGGCTGCCGAATTCCGAACATCGTCGCGACCGCGTGAATGGGATACGAAATCCCCACCAGCAGGGATCGTGGGAGGTTGAACGGCGAGCGCCGGATTCCTGTCACGGTCTGAATGGCGGCAATGTAGGTTTCCAGCGTGGGAGGCGGATCCATGGAGACATTCAGCAGGGTGACGCTTTCTCCCGTGTTGTCCTGATGCTCGAGGCCGAACCTGACCACGCGGCATAGTTCCTTCACATAGCCGCCGGCTTTACGCGTTTGGCGGTTTCCCATGTAAACGAAATAACCCTTGACGACGCTGCGGACGAGACGCGTGACATTGCCGCC